>Ga0224530_1000045_pt1 | contig 81428 bp, 65 predicted proteins | sample CBST75metaG_FD_179873 | JGI IMG/M metagenome (GOLD analysis project Ga0224530, IMG submission 179873) | Peat soil microbial communities from Stordalen Mire, Sweden - C.B.S.T75 | ecosystem: Environmental > Terrestrial > Soil > Wetlands > Peat | place: Sweden: Norrbotten County, Stordalen Mire...
CGATCTGCTCGCCGGGCCTTACGTTCAGGCCGACGAAACCTACGTTGGAGTGCAGACGCCGGACAAAAAAGGCAGGAATCATACCGGCTACTTCTGGCAGTACAGCGCGCCCATGAAGGGCGTGGTGTTCGACTTCAAGATGACGCGCAGCGGCGAGGTTCCCAGAGAGGTCTTCAAGAACTTCAGCGGCATCCTGCATACGGATGGATATGTTGGGTACGAAAAAGATGTGGGTGCCGAAGGCATGCAGCACGCGTGCTGTATTGCGCATTATCTGGAGAGTGGATTTATCTGGAGTAATTGTTGACGGGCCGCGCCAGGCAGCTCCAAGTGAAGTTCTCTGTGTCCTGCACTCCTGATAATACGCATCAGAGTGTTTCAAGGAAGGCAAGGAGTTTAGGCGACGGATGCCACGGTTGGCCTGATTCCTTCTTGATACCAGCGCGTTTCCAAAACGCGTCGAGCACATCGCGCTTCATCTTGAGGTTGGTGGTGATGTAGCGGCTGGTGGTTGCAACCGATGCATGTCCCAGGTAGTCCCTGATCACTGTTACGTCAACGCCCGCCTGTAACAACGCGACGGCGCAACTATGGCGCATCGTGTGAGGAGTCACGTGGAGCGTGCGTAGATGTGGCACCGCTTCGGAGGCCCGTCGCACGCACTTGTCAAGAAGGTAGGCTACGCCATCCCGAGTCAGTGGAGCACCGTGGGCATTAAGGAATACCGGTTCATCGCCAGAGTCTGGGTTGATGATCTGGCGAAGTGCTGCTACTGTTTCCGGCCATAGGGGACACAGGCGCTCCTTGTGTCCCTTGCCATAGAGCCGCACCTGGCGCGGACGATCAAGGTGAAGTTCGCGGAGATGGACATTCAGAGCTTCACTGACCCTTGCGCCGGTATTGTAGAGGAAGAGCAGCAGCGCTCGATTACGCACGCCGGAAGAAGATAGCGGGTCTGCGGCAGCAATAACCGCGCGGGCCTCTTCGGGTTCAAGATATGTTGCCGCATGGAGAGCTGCCCGTTTGGAAGGAAGGGAGAGTATCCTCCCGTATTGTTCGGCCCGTGTCACGTCGTTACGTAATAGGTGTCGCGCAAAACTCCGCAGCACCGCCAAACGGTAATTGCGCGTTGCTGCGGAATTGCCTCGCTGGGTTTCGGCATAGTCCAAGAAGGAGAGCACAGCATCTGCCCGGAGATCGTCAAGAGTCAGGTCTGCGGCGGACCCATCACGGCGTCGCGCCATGAACAAGAAGAAGAGCCTGAGCGTGTCACGATATGCGCGGATGGTATGTTCGCTAGCCCCGCGCATTCGCTGCAGGTAGTTGCAGAAGAAGCTTTGCACCAACGGCAAGAGATCGTTCTGCTTCCGTCGCATCATATATCTACGTCCTCCTGTTCAGATGTCTCCATGTATCTGCGCCGCAATCGGCTACCAGCGAGTTCGAGCAATTCCGGAGTGGCGGTCAGGTATGTTTCCGTTCCCAGGATGTTGTCGTGGCCCATATAGGCAGATAGCCAGGGAAGATGAGCATGAAGGTCCATGCCCCGCCGATACCAGAGGCTCAGACGCTGAACAGCAAAGGCGTGGCGCAGATCATATGGCCGTGGTCCCACACGGCCACGCGCTGGCTTCAAGCCGGCCCTTTGGAAAAGCTTTCGCAGTGTGTATTCTGCAGTGCTGACGGGAAGCTCTTTACCGTTTGCTCCTGTAAAAAAGCGGTCATCCGGTTGTGCCCGTGCAGCAGTACGGCGTTCAAGCAAATACTTATCGAGCTCTCGCGACAGGGAGCGATGCATGGGGACCCAGCGGGATCTCCCTTTAAACATATCCACGAAAATGAGACCAGTACCTGTATTCACGTCACGCAGACGGAGTCGAAGGGCCTCACCGAAGCGTAGCCCTGTACAGTAGAGGACCAAAAGCAAAGCTCTATAAAGGGAGGCCCGGAAGTTCGGTCGACCCAGATGCGTAGCGAGTTCGAGCAACTGGTGGATGTTCGCTTCTGACAAGACGCAGGGGACGAACACGGATTTGGTCGGCAGCTTCGGCCAGAGCGGCTCGCGGATAGATCTGCGTCCGGGAAGCCTATGCAGGTAGGAGCAGAACTGTCGTAATACCGTTGCATCAGCTCCCACACTGATTGGTTGGCGTTGAGGCTTGCTTGACAGCCAGGCCATGATCGTTTGATCGAGGCGCCATCGCCTGTTTTCTACAGCGTACTTGTTCAGGAATCGATCAAACTCCAACAACGTGAACTCGGCGCGTGCGTAGCGATACCCCACGCTCCGCTTGAATATGAGGAAGTTTCGTAGATCCTCCGACATCGGACTCAGGAAGTGAGCTGTCATTTTGGCACCGGCAATGCGACTTCTCGGAGACGCCGAAGCGCCACGCGAACATATACCGACGTAGAAGCAGGCCGACGGTGGCCCAAAATGTCGCTGACCACTTTTAGATTGGCTCCTGCGTCAACCTGGCGACTGGCATGTGCATGACGAAAGGCATGAGCGCCGATCACCGTGGCCGTCACCCCAGCCTGACGGGCATAGTAGCGAATTCGATGGCGAATCCCGCCACTGGTCAGCGGCTCGTATGGTATCTTGTCCCTCACGAATATCCGGCGTGTTCGCACACGGGGCGGACGCTCGGACTGGAGATAAGCGCTCAACGCTCTTGCAACCGGGGGTAGCAAGGGCAATTCGATTTGCACTCCTGTCTTCGGACGATGCACGCGCAATGTTCCGGACTTCCAGTCCACATCTTCGAGTTGAAGAGCCAGAACCTCGGCGGCGCCAAACCCATATAAAGTGAGCATCAGAAGCATGGCCAGGTCCCGTTTACCAGGTGCCTTTTCAGATGGGATGGACTGAAGTATGCGTTGCACGTCTGTCCAGGGAAGGGCGCGGGGCGGTCGTTCAGCCCAGCGAATGCGAGGTGCAACAACAAATACAGAAACATCGCGGCTCAGGCGACCACTCACATAAAGAAAGCGTAGAAAAGACCTCAAGGAACTACAGACATCGGCGACGGTTCTTCTGGAGACACGTGCTGAAAGGCACGCGACGAATGCGTCGATGTCAGTGATTGCTACCCTGCACATGGCCTTACCCCTGCTTCTTAACAAAAGCAAGAACTCCTTCGCGGTTTCGATATCCCGATGGAGTGTTCCCTCAGCAACGCCCCGATGCGACAGGCGGAATCGTCGATACTCCTCCAAGAGCGGGGACATCAGAACTCGCGCACGCAGCGGTTGCCATTCCGGAACTGCGGCTCCCAATGCAGTCATGGCAACAGCCCAAGCATGAAGTGCTTTCTGCGCAACCAAACCACTATTGATAGCAACCGGCCCATGAGTTCTCGGTCCCACATAGGCATTGGTAAACTGGGTCGCGCCAGCCAGAGTGAGTTGCGGAATCTCTTCGAGACCATGCTCACGGCAATAGACGAGAAAGCGGCGGACCCATTGCAGGTAGAGAAGGACAGTGCCTTGACAGAAATGGCATCTTTTCCACAACCGCATGACGTCTCGTTCGCGTTGATTGGAAATCCTAAAGCAATGACTCACGCCATCAACGACGTTACATTCGTCCCTGCCGCTTGCAAGAATTATCTGGAGATGTTTACCAGTTCGGTTCCGCCCGGCGTGACGTTCGAATGTCTACTCCGGATAAATCCGCGCTCCAGATAATGCGCCTTATCCTGAGCTCAGGATAAGGCACACGCGCGGCGAAAGTTTATCGACGCCCTCAAAGTGCAGACCAAGGCCACAGCAACCGACCCAACGTTGGAACGCGTTGTCGTGCTCATGGATAGCCTGTTTGCTATCGATCGCGAGGCGCGCGAACAGAATCTGCCGCAGGATGATCGTCATGCGCTGCGGCAAGAACGTGCGCCCGCCATCCTGACGGAGTTGCATGCGCTGTTGCTGGAGATGAAGGCGTCGGGATCGATCCTGCCGAAGTCGATTGCGGGCAAGGCGATCTCCTATACGCTGGCGCGTTGGGAGAAGCTGACGCTGTTCATGAAGCATCCGGTCATCGAGCTATCGACGAACTGGGCCGAGAACTCGATGCGCCCAATTTCGATCGGAAGGCGCAACTGGCTGCATCTCGGAAGCAAGGAGGCAGGACCCAAGATAGCCGCCATCTTCAGCATCGTGGAAAGCTGCCGCAGACTCGGCGTACCCATCCGCAAATACCTGCTCGACACGCTGCCCGGACTGGCCGATCGCTCCATCCAATCTCTGATCGAACTCACCCCTGCCGTCTACGCCGCCAAAATGACAAAGTAGACTACCCACGGCTGACTGGAACCGTCAACCCATGGAGTTGCCCGAACGCCCACGGAGGACTGGCCGTGGTCCAGCTTTCGGCACTACGCAACCGGCGTTGCGGGCGTGGTCGAGATCGAGTCCCGATGGACACTGTTCCGCCGTGGAAATCGCTTGCCGGGAAATCTCTGCCATAAAGAAGCGGGGAAATGAGTGGATGGATTCCATCTCTCGAATGTGCCACGCTTCGACCGGCTCAGGGGCAGGCTCTGAAGCGCCAGCATACCGCCCGCTCATCGCAAAGAGCGCGATGAACAGGGCACAGCTCCGCTTGAACAACCGCCTCACTGATTATGGTTATGATTGGGCCACCTGCCCTAACGTGAAAACGAAAGGGGGTACATATGCCTGCACAAAGTAGTTTTCGATGGGGTTTTATTATCGCCTTAGCTTTTGCCGAACTGATTACGATGAGCACAGAAGCAACACTCCAGGCGCAGCAAAAGGCGTCTTCGCAGAAGCTGGAGTTTGAGGTTGCATCCGTCCGGCCCAGCGCACGTGACTCTCGGGAGAGGGGGTGGGAATTCCTGCATCAAGCCAGCAGCATAGAGCCCAGGAGTGGATTGTTTTCAGCGAATGCTGGCTTTTTAAGTTATCTGATCTTCGCATACGACCTGATCGATCCCCACACGTGGTGGTCGCCTGACAAAACCCTTCCGTTATGGGTAAAGATGAACAATTGGGACATTGAGGCACGCTCGGAGGAAGTTCCTAGTCGGGCGCAGTTGAAACTGAAGATACAGTCGCTGCTGAAGGAGCGATTCAAGCTGGTAGTTCATTTCGAAAACCAACAAATGCCAGTGTATGCGATCAGACTGGCCAAGCCCGGTCAACTAGGTCCGATGCTGAAACCTCACACTTCGTGGAACTCGTGTTCAAGTTATGCGGACGAAACACCATCTTCGGGCGAGTCGCAAGCCGGAAGAGGAAATGATGACATGCTCTATTGCCTCGGAAAAATATGGAACGATCACGGACAGACACACATTGCCATTTCGGATGTTTCAATGGATCAAGTGACAGGTTTTATTAGCGTCAATACAATGTCCGAACGCCGCATGGTAAATCAGACGGGTCTTGACGGCCGATATGGCATTCACGTCGTTTATCCCCTGCTAATGCAACTGCAGGGAGAAGATACGCTGGAGTATTTGAAAGTTGATGCGGCCAAACGCCGCGAGGCATTTGAGAAACAGCTTGGTTTGAAATTTGTGCCAACGACAGCGGAAGTTCCAGTGTTGGTGGTAGACCATATCGAGAGACCTTCTCCCAACTAGTACTCAGACCGTTTGATTGAATAAATAAGTTTCAGCTGAGCCTTCTTTCTTGTGCACTTCTACTGAATCGTGCTCTTGTCGCGGTTGGTGCGGGCAGGTGGCCCGCTCATCAGTCCCGAAGGACCACCATGAACCATGAAAAGCTGTGCCCTGTTCATCGCGTTGTTTGCGATGAACAGGGTACAGTTCCACTTGAGTTACTGCCTCATTGAATATGGTTATGACCGTGCCACCTGCGATCAGTAATGGCTGCAAAGTGGTGGACCCGAGTTCCGTTTAAGCTTTTCTGCCGATAAAAACGCATTCGCCACGAGTCAACGAATACCTGACCGTCTCGGCGCCGTCGCAACTGAACTCCTCTAGCGAAAAGCCCGCGGATAAGACGCGGTTCCTGAAATCCCGCCCGAAGTACCTGACGTGGTCTGATTGCCCAAAGTGACGGTCACGCTCAGCTTCGCCAATAATGGAGGGGTTTTCGTAAGTCTTTGCCCACCCTTCGACAATGGGGATCATTACTATGAAAACCCCATGATCCGTCAGGATGCGTCGGATCTCCCGTAGGGCGGCTCTGTCGTCCACATGCTCGAGAATATGGTTGGCTATGACGACATCAATGGACTTATCAGGCAGATCGATGTGCTCGATATTCAGCACGGTGGAGGCGCGGCCTGGGATGAGATCTGCTGTGCGGTAAGTGGCGCTTTTCTTCTCGATAATTGGGCTTAAACACGCTTCGGGAGCAAAATGCAGCACGTTTTCTGAACCAGAGAGGATGCGGAGGCGCTGTAAGCAGTGGCTGAGTAGCCGGTGCCGCTCAAGAGACCCGCAGTGAGGGCATTCCGCGTTGTAGCGGGGGGGGTGGCCGAACGGTCCAAATTTGCCGATATATCCGCAAATTGAGCATTCACTCGTACCTGAACCCGACATCTCGCGAAGGACCGACAAACAGTATCTCAGTCGCTTTGTGGAGGAGCGACCGATCAAGCGCATAAGAAGAGAAGCCATGAAATGGCCACCTTTTATTTCGGCGTCAGTCTAGCGTTTCACTTTCTCTTTGTCAAAGAAAGCCTATCCCCCAGGCAGGTGGCCCAGTCATCAGAGTTGCGGTGAGCGGGGGCACAACTTTACTTGAACTACTGCCTCATTGAATATGGCTATGACAGGGCCAACTGCCCCCCGGTTTGGTTCCCGCAACGAATCAAAAACGCGGCGCAGGCGCGTGGGTGGTAACATCAGAGCTGACAGATGCCTACGAAAAAACTGAAAATCATTCCCCTGGGCGGGCTGGGCGAGTTCGGCATGAACTGCCTCGCGCTGCGTTGGGAAGACGACATTATCGTGATCGACGCCGGGTTGATGTTTCCGGAGTCGGAGTTGCTGGGAGTGGATATCGTGGTGCCCGATATCTCCTACCTGGTTGAAAACAAAGCCCATGTTCGTGGAATTCTCCTTACCCACGGCCACGAGGACCACATTGGCGGACTACCCTGGCTGCTGAGCGAACTGAAGGTTCCGGTTTACGCCACGGAGTTTACGCTGGCCTACGTGGAAGGCAAGCTCGAAGAACACCACCTGCTGGATGAGACCGAGCTGGTAGAAATTACGCCCAAGCAGAAGTTCACCATCGGCCCGTTTACGATTGAGCCGATTCACGTTACCCACTCGCTGGTGGACGCGGTTTCCTACGCCATCGATACGCCGGTGGGCGTGGTGATTCATACCGGCGACTTCAAGATCGACCTTTCGCCGCTCGACGGCAAGCTCTTCGATCTGCACACCTTTGCCGAGTACGGCAAGCGGGGCGTACTGGCCCTGCTGCAGGACTCGACCAACGTGGAGCGGCGCGGCTATACGCCCTCTGAGTCGGCGGTGATTCCGCGGCTGGACGAGATCTTCTCGCGCACCAAGAAGAAGCTCTTCTTTGCGTGCTTTTCGTCGTCGATCTACCGTATCCGCATCGCTCTGGAATTGGCGCGGGCGCACGGGCGCAAGGTGGCCATTCTGGGCCGCTCGATGATGGAGTCGACAGAGATTGCGCAGGACTTGGGTTACATCGATATTCCACAGGGGCTGGTCATCAACCCCGGCCAGATGCGCGACTACACGCCCGAGCAGCTGATGGTGCTGATCAGCGGCACGCAAGGCGAGCCGATGAGCGCGCTGAGCCGCGCCGCAGTGGACAACCACAAGTTTGCCCACATTGATGCGGGCGATACGGTGGTGCTGAGTTCGCGCGTGATTCCCGGCAACGAGAAGGGCATCTTCCGGGTGATCGACCACCTTTTCCGGCGCGATGCGAACGTAATCTATGACGACGGATCGAATGGGCTGATTCACGTCAGCGGACACGGTTCACAGGAAGAAATGCGCCTGCTGATCAACCTGGTGCGGCCCAAGTATTTCATCCCGGTGCATGGCGACTATCGCTATCTGAAGAAGCACGCGCAGATTGCCATGGAGACGGGCGCCATCGAACACGCCATCGTGATTGAAGACGGCGACGTGCTGGAGTTGGACAAGAAAGACGTTCGCAAGAAGGACAAGGTGACGGCCGGCCGGGTTCTGATCGACTCCGGCTCCTCGATCGATGTGGTGGAAGATCTGGTGATCCGTGATCGCCGCATCCTGTCGGAAGACGGTGTTGTGCTGGCTGTAATGGCCATCAACAAGCGCACCGGCAAGGTGGAGCAGTCGCCGGAGGTGGTGATGCGCGGCTTTGGCGGCGCGGACATTACAGACCAGGCGCGCGAAGTGCTGCTGCGGACGCTGGACGGGCTGACCGCGGAAGAGAAGACCGACTACGGCATGGTCAAGGAGAAGGTCCGCGTAGAACTGAAGCGGCTGATCCAGAAAACCACCGGACGGCGGCCGATGATTATGCCGGTGATCCTCGAAGTCTGAGAAGGATTGTAAGAATCGGTATCGGCGGTCTACGAAAGTTTTGGGGCAGGCAATCAGCCTGCCCCAAACTCTTTTAGAGTCTCCACCATTGGAAGACCAAACTCCGGCGTATTGTTCCTGGGGTCTACGTCGAGTAAGTAGATTTCAAGTGAGTCGAGTTTGCCGGCAATCTGGAAGAGCAACAGACCAACCAACTCTCCTCTTGCCGTTCTTCCCAAGAGGTCACAGATTATTTTGTCAGCTTGAGGACTTCCCAGTGAAGCACTCTCCCCAACCTCGAGCTGAATCGTAGGACACCCACAAGTGCATGCACGCACAGCTCTCATGCGCTCGATCTGGGGCAGGAACGACTTTGCTTCGTCCGAACCATGTTCGAGAATCCAGCGGAGCAAAGAATCTTCTTCCCGTGTAAGCGGCCGGGGCGGAAGGACTTGCTCTGCTTCGATCTCGCGCTTACGCGCTGAACGGTTCCATCTGCGGTCTTGTTGCCAAAATCGCCATTTGGTCCTCTGTGTTCTGAGAAAGCCGCAAATTCCCATCGCTGACCTCTGCCTCTTTTGAAATCAAATCGTAAGTTTAAACTGAAGAAGGAAATGCAGGGATGGGGTGAGCGAAAAGACGCTATTCTGAGCCCACATTTTTCCAGCAGTGAGGGTAGCTTTGAATCTGATCGATCTTTCAACCATTCGCGCGGCGGCTGCGCGCATTGCGTCGATTGCCGTGAAAACGCCGTTGCTGGAGGCGGCTTTTCCCGGTCTTTCAGGGTACGGAACTGGCAAGCGAATCTGGCTCAAGGCGGAGAGCCTGCAGCCGATCGGCGCCTTCAAAATCCGCGGAGCGGCAAACAAGATTCTGCAACTTACAGCGGAAGAAATTGCCCGCGGAGTCATCACTTATTCGAGCGGCAATCACGCGCAGGGCGTGGCCTATGCGGCGCGCGAGGTGGGAGCCAAGGCGGTGATCGTGATGCCGTCGAACGCGCCGGCCGTTAAGCGCGCTGCCACGCTGGCGCTGGGCGCCGAGGTGGTGGATGTGGGCCTTGCTTCCAGTGAGCGGCTGGCGATGGCCGAGCAACTGGTGCGCGAGCACGGCTATGTGGTTATCCCGCCTTACGATGACGAGCAGATTATTGCAGGGCAGGGAACTTGCGGGCTGGAGATTGCCGAAGCGTTGCCCGATGTGGACTTGGTGCTGGTTCCGGTCTCAGGCGGGGGCCTGTTGAGCGGCGTAGCAGCGGCGGTAAAGCTGTTGCTGCCTCAAGCCAAGGTCATCGGCGTCGAACCGGAGTTGGCTGGCGATACGGTGGAGAGTTTTCGCACCGGCAAGATCGTGACCTGGCCGGCGGAGCTGACCAGCCGGACGATTGCCGACGGGTTACGGACCCAGAGCGTGGGCGAGCGGAATTTTGCGCACCTGCAGGCGTTTGTGGACGGCATTGTGACCGTGTCCGAAGCGGAAATTCGCGCGGCAATACGGGCGATTGTGGCGGCTACTCGGCTGGTTCCCGAGCCCAGCGGAGCGGTGGCCGCGGCGGCTTTGCTCTTTCACGGGGCAGAGTTGCCGGCATATACCAAGGCGGTCGCGGTGCTGAGCGGCGGCAATGTGGATCCGAAGCAATTGGCGGAAGTGCTCACTGAAAGCGCGCTGTAACGTCGCTGAACTATGATTTTTCCTGTGATGAAAACCAGCTTTCGTTCCCTCCATACCGCCGCTCCCCGCGCTCTTGCCATTGCGCTGACGCTCGCTTGCATCGGCTTGCCCGCGCTGGCCGACAAGAAGCAGCCGCAACTGGAGAAACCCATTGCCGGCCCACGCGCCACGGCTTTGCGCGTGACGTGGCTCTACGTTTCGCCGGATTTGTCGTCGCAAAAAGTGGACAAGGTGCAGATTGGCCGCGAACTGGTGGTGGCGGAAAAGAGCGGCCCCTGGGTGCGCGTCTACGCCAACACGGACATCGAGGAAATGATCGACAAGGACACTCCCGAGTTCGGGCACGATGCGACGCCGCCGCCCATCTCCGGCTGGATGCAGGCCAAGGGGCTGGTGGTCGAGATCAATCCGGGAGGCGACCAGGTGCTGATGGGCGAGGCGGCCAACCAGGAGACCCTGGCCTCGGACCCGCGCGGACCGGTGAACGCCGCGCAGAGCGCAAGGCTGCTCTACCGGCGGCTGGCCGAGATGTATCCCAACTCGCCTTTGGCGGCGGAAGCCGCCTGGCGCGCGGCCGACATCTTGTGGCAGTTGCAGAAGACCGACGCGGCTTCCCGGCCCTCGGCCAAGGAGAAGCAAGCCTACCTCCGCGATCAGATGGACGAAGAGGAGATGAAGAAGGTCGTCAAGTATTTTCCCCACACGCGACAGGCGGATCTGGCAGCCTTTGCGCTGATCGACAACAAGCTGTGCGGCGACTGGCAGGGCTCTCCCAAGTGCCCGGAGAAGGAAGCTGATGTGTACGAGAAGTACGCGGCCGAGCATCCCGATGGTCCGCGCGCGGCGCAGGCGCTCTACCAGGCCGTCTACCGGCAGGCGGTGCTCACTGATATGTTTGCCGCCGATGGCAGCGATTCAAAGAGCAACAGCGCCCACAGCCACGCGCGGGAGTTGGCTGCAAAGCTCAAGGAGAAGTTTCCGCAGTCGGACTATACCTGGCGCGCCGCTGCTCTGGTGTACAAATTGGATGAAGGCATTCCTGTCTACGGCATCGACCGCGAGTAAAGTCCGAGAGGGCTTTTTCCTGCGCATGAAAGCAGCCGGCTCAACGCCATCGGAGGGTTCTTGAACGAGTATTTTCAGTCAGTATTACTGGGCATTGTGGAAGGCTTGACCGAGTTTTTACCGGTCAGCTCGACGGCGCATTTGCGCATTACCGAAGCATTGATGAAGATTCCGCTGGATGACGCTTACTGGAAGATGTACACCATCGTGATCCAGTTGGGCGCGATTCTGGCGCTGCTGCTGCTGTTTCTGAGCCGCATTGTGGACTTCATCCGGACCTTTCCCAAGGGCGAAAACGGGGACCGTAACTGGCTGAACCATCCCCTTTCGCTGACGATGGTGGCCTTTGTGTGCACGTCGGTTCCGGCGCTGGCGCTGCACAAGTGGAGCGAAAAGAACCTGGGCAGCATTACGGTGATGGCCCTGGCACTGCTGCTGGGCGGCATCGTGATGTGGGCGGTGGATGCGTGGAGCCAGCGCTATGAGCCAGGTACCGAGCAGGTGGAAGAGATGAGCTTGCCGCAAGCTGTCTGGATCGGCCTCTGCCAGACGCTCTCGGCTGTTTTTCCCGGCGTTTCCCGCTCGATGTCCACGATTGCTTCGGGGCAATTGGTAGGGCTGAGCCGTCCCGCCGCTCTCGAATTCAGCTTCCTGCTCTCGATTCCCACCATGATCGCGGCGACCATCTGGGATCTGAAGAAAGAAGTCTTTCCCAGCGATGGCGTGGCCGCGCACGTGGTGATGACCGGCAGCCATTGGACCGTTCTGATCATTGGCTTTGTGGTCTCGTTCATTGTGGCGCTTGGCGTGGTGGAGTGGTTCCTCTACTGGGTGCGCAAGCACGGGTTCACCGTCTTTGCGATCTACCGGATACTGCTGGGCGGCGCACTGCTCATCTGGGGAGCCAAGTACATCGGCGGCTGATGACGCAAAGGGAGCCGAAAGCCAAGCGGGGGTGGACAGCAAGGTTCCCCCCGCTTTGTTTTGGCGAAGATCGTGACGGTTGCCGGGGATAATGGGAGTTGCCCAGGGATTTTCCCCCGCCGCCCGGCAGCCTGCCCGATTGAGGCGAGTGGCGGTTGCGAAGCGAAAGCGTTCCCGTCATGAAACCGATTCGGATTGTCCTATCCCCGACGCGAAGCCGCCCCCTGAATATTTTTCTGGGGCTGCTGCTGACGCTGGTTTCGCTTCTCCTTCTGCTGGCGCTGGCGACCTATCGCCCGACCGATCCTTCTCTCAATACGGCATCGGGCGCGATTGGCGCGCACGCGGTGGGCAACTGGATTGGTCTTTTCGGAGCGTGGTTGAGTGATCTGCTGCTGCAGTCGCTGGGGATTGCAGCGTTCTTGCTGCCGCTGTGGCTGGGCGAGCTGGGCTGGACCTGGATGCGGTCGCGTCCCAGCGGTTCGCCGTTTTTGCGCTGGACGGGCAGTTTGCTGGCGCTGGTGTTTGTCCCCACCGTTCTGGCGTTGCAGCCGTGGCGCTGGCTCTGGTTGCACGCAGTGCCTGTGGAGGGCGTGGTTGGGCGGCTGATGTCCGGAGTGCTGGTGGGTTATCTGAACTTGCAGGGCGCCTGGCTGGTGGCCGGTGCATTGGCCGCCACCGGACTCTACTTTGCCTCGGACGTGAGCTTTTCGGCGATGGTCGAGGGGGTTCAGGACCGCTGGCTGCAGACCGTCGGTTGGCATGACCGCTGGCGCAACTGGCGCGAGGAACGGGCGGAGCAACAGGAAGAGCGCGAGCCACAGCCGTTTAGTCCGGGGACAGGATTCGCGGGGAATCAGGAAGAGCGTTCCGAGGAGAATGCGGAGACGTTTGGCTCCCGTCCCAGTCGGCTTGCCGGCCTGTTCCGGCGCCGGGAGAATGCAAGCGACCGGGATCCCAAGGACATTCCAGCCTATCAGCGCGTAACCTCGCAGCCGGAGGCAGACGAGGAGCCGATTCCGGTGAGCCGAAGCAGCATCTGGGAGCGCGCGGAGGCTGTGGCCATTCCCGCACCTGCAGCGCCGGTTCCGGTTGCGGCGCCGATTGCTGTCGAGCCTCAGGTTCAGCCGCAGCCGTCTGCACCGGCGGAAGCGCGTCCTGTTGCGCCGAGGTTTGAGCCGGCGCCGGTTGCGCCTCCTCTTTATCCGGCGGGCGAAATCGCCATTCACGAACGCGCCGAGCAGCGCACGGTGACAGTGGTTCCGAAGCATGTGAGCGGCTTCAAACTGCCGCCCAGCACGCTGCTGATCGCAAGCGACGGCCCGCAGACGATTCGCGAAGACGAACTGCGTGAAGAAGCCAAAGTGCTGGTGGAGAAGTGCGCCGAGTTCGACGTGCGTGGGCAGGTGGTCCAAATCAATCCCGGGCCGATGGTGACGACTTACGAGTTCAAGCCCGAGGCGGGAGTCAAATACTCGCGCGTCACCGGGCTGGCCGACGACCTCTGCCTCGCCATGCGGGCGGAGAGCATCCTGATCGAGCGCATGGCCGGCAAAAGCACAGTGGGCATCCAGGTGCCCAACAAAGTGCGCGAGACCATCCACCTGCGCGATGTGATCGAGTCGGAGACTTTCAACAAAGCCAAGTCGCGCCTCACCCTGGCAATGGGCAAGGACATCAACGGACGCATTGTCACGGCGGATCTGGGCTCGATGCCCCACGTGCTCATTGCAGGATCGACGGGCTCAGGCAAGTCGGTGGCCATCAACGCCATGATCATGAGCCTGCTCTTCCGCACTACGCCCTCGCAGGTGAGGCTGATCCTGGTGGATCCCAAGCGTGTGGAACTGGGCATGTACGAGGGCATTCCGCATCTCTTCACGCCCATCATCACCGAGCCCAAACTGGCGGCCAACGCCCTGCGCAACGCGGTCAGAGAGATGGAGCGGAGGCTCAAGCTTCTGGCTTCACGCAGCGTGCGCAACATTGACCAGTACAACAAGCTCTTCGAGTCGGCCATGCCGTCTCTCTTCGACGACGGCGAGGACGAGGAGCCGTTGCCGTATATCGTCATCATCATCGACGAGCTGTCGGATCTGATGATGCTGGATCGGGCCAACGTCGAGGAGTCGATCACGCGTCTGGCGCAGATGGCGCGCGCGGTAGGAATTCATCTCATCCTGGCTACGCAGCGGCCCAGCGTGGACGTGATTACCGGACTGATCAAGGCCAATGTACCCACCCGCATCAGCTTCCGTCTGGCAACCAAGGTGGATTCGCGCACCATTCTCGACACCAACGGCGCGGAGTCGCTGCTGGGCCGCGGCGACATGCTCTTCCTGCCTCCCGGCACCAGCCGGCTAGCGCGACTGCACGCGCCTTATGTGAGCGAGAAAGAGACAGCGGCGGTAGTTGGTTTCTGGAAGGCCCAGGGCGAAGCCGAATATGTTGAGGGTTTCCTGGAGTCTCCCAAGGACGAGCGGGCAAGCGTGGATGGTTCCAACCCCGATCCGGACGAGAACGACCCTATGTTCGATGACGCGGTGCGACTGGTCTTCGAGTTCGGCAAGGCTTCGACGTCGCTGTTGCAGCGCCGGCTGCGGATTGGATATGGAAGAGCTGCGCATTTGATCGATCTGATGGAGAACGATGGCCTGGTCGGCCCCGCCGACGGTTCGCGTCCGCGCGAACTGCTGAAGGCGCCGGGCTGGCTGCACGAAGTTACCGTCGAAAACGAATAATCCGCGAGCACGCAAGCGGAGGCAAACTGGAAGCATGTTCAATTTCAGCGCAGAGCGGCAGCGTCCCATCCTGCTGCTAATCGACGACGATGCAATCAGCCGCGAGGTGCTGGCTACGTTGCTGACGATGGACGACTATACCGTTCATACCGCCGCAGACGGCGCAACTGCGCTCCAATTGCTGGACGCGAAGGAGTGCCAGCCGGGCGCGATCCTGATGGATGCGCAGATGCCGGGGCTGAGCGGGGCAGAACTGATCGAACAACTTCGTGCGCGCTGCCCAGGCAGCATCTTTGCCATCAGCGCTAGCCGCCCGCCGGATGCGGTGATGGCCGCGGCCGATGGGTTTTTGCAGAAGCCATTTGGCGCAGAAGCGCTGCACGCCTTGCTGGAAAAACAGGAGTCTGCGCCTGGTCCGAAGCCGGCGAAGAGCGGCTTCGAGCCGGTCGTGAGTGAAACCATCCTGGCCCAACTTCGCGAAATGATGTCTCCCGACGCGGTGCGGGAGATTTACGTGGCTCTGGTTACGGATCTGGCCAGGAAGCTGGATGCGCTGCAGGCGGCCATCGCCGGCAAGGATGTGGATCAGATCCGGCGTATCGGCCACTCGATCAAAGGGGGCTGTGGCATGGCGGGCGCGATCGAGGCCGCTCGCCTGGGAGCGCAACTCGAAGCCGGGGGTAACAACCTGGATAACGGCGCCCGGTTTGCCGGCGATTTGCGCAAGGCACTGCGCAACCTGGAGCGTATGCTGAAGACAGAATTCCCGGCGTAAAACAATCAAAGTCTCGCCATGCTCCGGCACGGTTGGCACGGGTGCGAGAGTCAGGCCCGACGGCGCAGCGTTTCAGACTCAGGAGGTTAGCCGCTCAAGTGGAACGACCGATTCGAATTGTATTGGCGGACGACCATCCCGTAGTGCGCATTGGTGTGCGCAACATGCTCGGCGAGCAGGACGGTTTTGAGGTGGTAGGCGAGGCTTCGGACGGCGATGAGGCGGTGGCCCAGACGCTGAAGTTGCAGCCGGACATTCTGCTGCTGGACGTGCAGATGCCGCGTCTTCCCGGAATTGAAGCCATGCGGACCATCATGACCGGCACGCCCACGGTCAAGATCCTGTTGCTCACTTCGACCATCACGACACAGCAGATCATTGAGGCTCTGCAAATCGGGGCCCGCGGCATCGTGCTCAAGGATGCGCTGGCAGGGCATTTGCAGACCGCGATCCGCACCGTGATCTCCGGCGACTACTGGATCGGCGGCAAGCGGGTAGTGAACCTGGTTTCGGCTCTTCACGAGTTGATGCAGGAGGCGGCGGTACCGCCGCGCAAGACCTTTGGCCTGACCCCGCGCGAGTTGGAAATGGTCGGCGCCATTGTGGATGGCTGCAGCAACCGCGACATCGCCAGGCAGTTCGGGTTGAGCGAGGAAACCGTGAAGCGCCACCTGTCGAATGTCTTCGACAAGACGGGAGTTTCGACGCGGCTGGAACTGGCGCTTTTTGCCATCGCGCACCATTTGGTGACCCCGCAATAAAACTGATTCTTGCGCAGCGTTCTGGCTCGCTCAGGCCGGAACGCGCATCCGCACGTTCCGACGGTCAGTCTTCGCTGTCTTCCAAATTCGCCAGCCGGGCGCGCTGATGTGCGTGCCAGGCCATCCAGCCGTAGATCCAGTAACCAATCAGGAAGCTCAGCGCGGTCACGGTGAGCAAAAGAAGCAGGAAGTAGCGGGTCATCCACATCCGCATGGCGGCGTACCAGGAAATATCTCCTGTCTGGTAATTTCCCCGGTCCAGCGCATAAGAATCGAACTTCGAATCTTGTAGCAGGCTGACGGCGCCGGTCATTCCGGCGGAGTCCGGCTGGTCGAGGAACGAGGTTGCAAACGCATCGGCCGACGAACTCTGGCGCAGGACGATCATCACAATGGAGCGGTCGGGCGAAGAGGGCGACTGGATCTCGTCGACCAGGGCATCGGGAGTGGTGAGCAAGTCTGCGGGCAATCTCTCGATCCATGGAGTTCCGATGATTCCGGTCCACCAGCGCGCCACGGCGGACTTGGCGGCGAGCAGATAGTCGAGAATCCCGTTGGCCGGCTTGACGTGGAGGCCATTGGCATCGAGAGTGGCGGGGGCCAGCGGGTCCAGAGAGCGGAAGGCCGGCTGATCGGCCACGGCGCCGAGGATCAGGTAGTCGCGTCCGCTGCCGATGACCGAGGTTGGTCCGTCGACAGTCACGCGCAGGGCCGGATACCCGGTTTCAGCTCCGAACTGGCTCATGAGGTGAAGAAAGAGAGCGACCTCGTCGGCAGTGGGGGCCACGGGAAGGACCACCGTGGTCTCCGAGAGATCGGCTCGGCGCGTGAAGGGGAAGCCGGCATTGGAAAAGAGGTTGAGATTGGGCATGCGCGTCCAAAGCGAGAGCCCTTGCAGATCGACCGAGGAACCGCACAGGATCTCTCCCGACAGGACCGTACTCTGCGCGTTGCCCTGGTTGGTGGGGACAAAGTCGAAACTGAAGACGAAGGTATTGCCGAAGGGGCGGAAGTCTTCAATCGGAATGCGGAGGTTGCGCTGGGCATTGACGAAATTCGCGGCTGGAGTCAGTGGGATTTCATTGACCAGGACGCCATTGAGAACCACGCGCAAGGCCGAACCGGCAGCCAACTGGTGGCCGTCGTAGCGATAGAGGAGATGCAGGTCGAGGAATTGCTTTTCGCCAAAATGCAGGTCGGGCGGGAGATGGAAGTAGACCGGAATGGGGCTGGAACCGTCGGAATGCAAGCCTTCCGGCGCGAGGCAATTTGCCAGCGGGGTGGCTTTGGCGGCAGCCAGCCAGCGGGGCGCATCGTCGATGGTGCGGCGCGAGGGCAGAGTCGTGTCGGGGAACTGCGCGGTATCGCCCGACCAGGTAACGCCTTGGACGGGAGGCGGGACGTTTCTCTTCGACAGTGCGAGAGTTTGAGCGGCATTCAGAAGCTGGTGATCGTCGTCGCCGGCAAGGACCAGCACGCTTGCGCGCGGGTCGGATGGATTGTCGCGGAGCGCAAGAAGGGAGCCGGTTCCGGCAGGAAGTTTCAGGGCTGGAGAAAGATCGGACCGCTGGTGCGAAAAGAGGACGGCATTTCCCGGCGGAATCTGGCCGACGTAGACGGAAAAGCGCACCGGACGTGCGCCGGCCAGCAATCCAAGCCAGGAGGCGACGACGCCGGCGGACTCGAGATCCCTTGGAGTGGGTGGTGTCAGAAAGACGAAGGGAACGACGGTCTGGCTCTGCAAGTCGTTGTCGAAGATTGGCAGGGGCAGTTGGGCGAGATCGTTTTCCAGGTGAAGCCAGTCACCCGCCACTTCCAGGGTGGAGGCGGCAGAGATGCGGCAGAGAATGTTCTGCCGGGCCTGGTTCTCCGAGAGCATGACGCCGCTGCCGGTGAACTCGAAGGTGAGCGTGTTGCTCCGGACCAGCAAGGCGTCGGAGACGGGGATCTCGACCATGGCCATATCGTTTCTCATCTCCGTGGGAGGCGGCGGAGCGAGGGTGGCGATGGGGGAGCCGTTGAGGTTGACGCGAAGGCTTGTGGAGTGAGGATCGAGACTGGAGTCGATGCTGTAAAGCAGCTTGAGTGTGGCTTGGCGGGGCACCAGAGCGTGGGAAAGCGTGAAGTGGACCGAGTAGTAGGAATGGGGTCCGCGCATTCCAATTCCGTTCTTCTGGCCCAGGTCTTTGAGAGTGAGCACCTGCAAGTTGAGAGCCGGAGCAGCGGGCAGGGCTTGCGCGGAGGCTGCGGCGCATGAGCCCAGTAGACAAGCCGCCAGGATCAAAGCAGCGGCTTCAGAAGGCTTCTTCGGGGCACTCTCAGGAAGGAGACTGCGCAGCACTTGGGAGATTCCGTGGACGGAGAGGACGATCACCCGTCCCAGGCTGACGAGAGGGCGATCCACTTCCTTGTCCTGCACCAGGGTGAGCCATGCGTCGGCGCGGGAGTAGAGCGCCCTGGCCAAGGTTTCCTGCTCAGCGATGGTCGGAAGCTGGAAGGCGAGACGAATTGAATCGCGAGTCAGGCCGACCACGGTTGCGCCGATCTGCTCTTCGCCGACAATCTCGGGGAAGGCGACGCGGAAGGACTGGCCCATCGTGAAATTCTCGTTTCGCGGCATTTCGATCGATGCGCCGCCAATGGAAAGGTCGATGGAGGTGGCGTTGACCGGCCGGCCGTCGGGAAGAACGATGCGCACGGCGATTTTTGCGTTGATGCGAACCGATCCGCGGCGCTGCTTCTGTTCCAGGGCAACGGCTGCCGCCACGCCGAGAATGACGATGTTGAAGAGGACCCAGACAACGTTCATGAGGATGGCGGCGGTGTGCTGCGGGTCTGAGACAAAGATCCGGTACGGGGCTACCAGGAGACCGATGAAGTTGAGCAGAAGCATCCATTTGGTGGGCGCGGCAATCTTGCTGTCGAAAGCGGTTTCCCCGAGCGTGCTGCCCTTGCCTGTGACATTGAATTTGCCCAGCTTTGGATTGATAAACGCCATGAGCGTCGGCACAAGGATGTAGGGCGCGAGGACGGCCTCGTAGATTTCGTTCCAGAAGGAGTGTCGATAGCGGCCCTGGATGCGCGAGTTGGTGAGGCTGGCCAGAATCAGATGGGGAAAGGCGAAGGCCAGAATGGCGATCCAGTAACCGGGAATGATGGTTCGCCGCAGCAGGAGGTAAACCAGCGGCGAGAGGAGAAAGATCAGGCGCGGAAGGGCGTACAGGAAGTGCAGCATGGCGTTGAGGTAGCAGAGCCGCTGGGTAAACTTCATGCCGCGGGCGAAAAGCGGATTCTCGGTGCGCAGAATCTGGATCATTCCGCGCGCCCAGCGGATGCGCTGCCCGACGTGGGCCGCAAGGGTTTCCGTGGCCAGACCCGCCGCTTGCGGAATGTTGATGTAGGCCGTGTTGTAGCCGCGTTTTTGCATGCGCAGTGAGGTGTGGGCGTCCTCGGTGACGGTCTCGGTGGCGATGCCTCCCACTTCGTCCAGCGCGGAGCGGCGGAGCAGGGCGCAGGAGCCGCAGAAGAAGGTTGCATTCCAGAAGTCGTTGCCATCCTGAACGATGCCGTAGAACAGTTCGGCTTCATTGGGGATGGTCTTGTATTGCAGCAGATTACGCTCGAACGGGTCCGGCGAATAGAAATGGTGTGGGGTTTGCAGCATGGCGAGCTTGGGATCGACAAGCATCCAGCCCATGGTCATCTGCAGAAAACTGCGCGTGGGCACGTGGTCACAATCGAAGATGGCCACGTAGGGCGAATCCATGGAGAGGAGCGCGTGATTGATGTTGCCGGCCTTTGCGTGGTTATGCTCCGTGCGCGCCACGTAGCCCACGCCGGCCTCGCGGGCGAAGTCTTCGAATTCGCTGCGTGCGCCGTCGTCCAGGATGTAGACGTGCAGTTTTTCCGGCGGGTAATCGATGTTGATAGCTGCCAGCGCAGTATAGCGAACCAGGGAGAGTGGCTCGTTGTAGGTGGGGATCAGCAAATCCACATGCGGCCAGAGGGCTTCGTCGAGAGGCATGGGAATGGGCTTGCGGTGAAGCGGCCATGCGGTCTGCATGTAGCCCAGGATCATGATGAGCGCGGTGTAGCCCTCGGCGCAGATGAGGATAAGTAGAAAGAAGGCATCGAGGGTGACGTGCTGGTTGGCTTCATTGCTGAAGTAGTCGACCAGCATACTGACGCGCCACCATCCATAGCGGAAGGTGGCGGCCAGCGAGATGATCATCAACGCCAAAGTGACAACGCGCGAGGGGGAAAGGCGATTGGCCGCCAGGCCCAGCAAGACGCTCAGGGCGCCCAGGATCGCCTGGTTGCGCCAACTCAGATTGATGCTGATGAACTGAAAAAACAGGAATGCCGCAAGGCAGAAGACAAGCACTCGAAAGAGTCGCGATAGGACGTCAGGCCGATCCGGAGAGGTTTTCATTCAACCCACAAATTGCGCTTCCCGTTGGTTTCAAGGCGGCTCCGTTCCAGGTCTGGCGGTTCGCGACCTTGCATCGCGTCAACCTCCACCCAGGCCAGTTTCCCATTTCGTGCAAGGAGTCGTTGACACTATCGGCATTTCGCGGCGTTTAGTTGAGGGGAAATCGTTATTCCGCAGATGTGTGAGCTACTTACAAAATTGCCTTCCGTCTGAAGATATGCGTCAGGGCTCGACTTTAGTCGTGCCGCAAATGGCTCATTCTGACTTTCCGGCTTTAGCCGCTGTGTAGTCGCAAACGAATGAAAACAAATAGACGTTGGGGCTAAAGCCCAGATTTTTTGATCGTCTTTCGGCACGACTCAAGTCGTGCCCTGACACTTCTGGCTATCTCCAGGGAGTTTTGCAAATGGCTCGTGGGGATTGGAAAGCGACAGTGTTCGACGTAAATTGGAGAGCTAGGAGAGCAGATCATGAAGATTGCATTTCTGGGCTTGGGAAAGATGGGGTCGCCCATGGTTGGCCGCCTGCTTGCCGCAGGACACGAACTGATCGTCTGGAACCGGAGTCGCGGGCGTGCCGAGGCCCTCGTCGCGCAGGGCGCCACCCTTGCGGCTACGGCAGCTGACGCGGTACGGCAGGCAGAGGCCACGCTGACCATGCTCTTCGACGACCAGGCCAATGAAGAAGTTCTCCTGGGCAGCGCTGGCGAAGGTTCCGGTGGAGTCCTCGATGCCCTTGCTCCGGACGCGCTGCATGTTTCGCTTTCGACCATCAGTGTGGCGTTGAGCGAGCGGCTGACCGCCGAGCACGCCCGGCGCGGAATCGACTTTGTGGCGGCTCCGGTCTTTGGCCGCCCCACCGTCGCCGTGGAAGGGCGCCTGTGGATTGTGGCCGCCGGGAAGGAGGGGGCCATTGCTCGCGCCCGGCCGCTGCTTGAAGCGCTCTCCCGCGGCCTCTCGGTGATCGGAACCGAACCGCGCCAGGCTCACGCACTGAAGCTGGGCGGGAATTTTCTGATCAGCGCAATGATCGATGCACTGGGCGAGGCTTTTGTCTATGCGGAGGGGCAGGGAATTGCGCCGGCGACGCTTCTTGAAACCGTCAACAGCGCGCTCTTTCAGTCGCCGTTTTATGCCGCCTACGGCCAGGTGATGCTGCATCCGCCCAAGGAACCGGGGGCGACCATCGAAACGGGCGCCAAGGATTTGCGGCTGCTGCTCGAGGCCGCGGCATCCCGCCACACGCGTCTGAGCCTGGCCGAGAATCTGGCGAAGACCTTTGCCCAGGCGCAGCAATTGGGCCTGGGCGGGGAGGATTGGGCGGTTGGCCAGTACCGCATGGCCCAACGCAGCGGCAAGGTGCAAGAGTGAGCGCCGGGTCGAGCATCGGGGCAGGGCAGTCGGCGGATGTGCGGCGGTGCGCCGCGATTGGTTAGGATAGTGCCATGAACCTTAAAGGGAAAATCGTTTTCATTACCGGAGCCTCGTCGGGGATTGGTGCGGCGACAGCATTGAATTTTGCGGCGGAAGGAGCGCGACTGCTGCTGGCGGCCCGGCGCGCCGACAAATTGGCCGAGGTGGCCTCGGTGGCCCTCGAACGCGGCGCTGCGGCGGTTCACTCTGTCAGCCTGGACGTGCGCGACCTGCAGGCTGTTCAAAAGGCGATCGAGAGCTTGCCGGCAGAGTGGGCCGGGATCGACATTCTGGTCAACAACGCCGGCCTCAGCCGCGGCCTGGAGAAGCTCTACGAGGGTAGTATCCAGGACTGGGAGGAGATGATCGACACCAACGTCAAGGGGTTGCTCTACGTGACCCGTACGGTGGCGCCGGGCATGGTGGCGCGCGGGCGCGGCCATGTGGTCAACCTCGGATCGACGGCCGGTGAGCTGACCTACCCCAACGGCGCCGTCTACTGTGCCACGAAGGCGGCCGAGCGGGCCATCAACGACGGCTTGCGCCAGGATGTTCTGGGGACGCCGATCCGCGTAACCACTGTGGACCCCGGCCTGGTGGAGACCGAGTTCAGCATGGTCCGCTTTCGCGGCGACGCGCAGCGCGCAGCCAAGGTCTACAAGGGCATAAAACCGCTCACGCCGGAAGACGTCGCCGATGCCATCGTCTGGGCGGTGAGTCGCCCAGAGCATGTCAACATTGCACGGTTGATGCTAACTCCGGTACAGCAGGCCAATTCACTGCTCTTCCACCGCGAATCGTAGCGGTGGGCGGCGCCAATTCCGCCGGAAACGGACCGTCTTACTTGAGCGCTTCGATCTGCGCCTCAATCTGGGCCAGAGCGGCCTCAAGGGCGGCGCGCCTGGCGGGGTGCCAGGTCTTTTGCGAAAGAATGTTTTCCTTTTGCAAATGCAGTGCCTGTTTCTGGCGCTCCTTGTCCGTTCTATGCTGTTCCGCTACCCGGCGGACTTCCTCGCTCACAGTGCCGTCTTCTCTTTCGACCTCCGGTTGTTGCAAGGCATTTGCCATTTGATCCTCCACGGATTTACTTTCCGAACTACGAGCCATATCTTCATTCTACTGGGGTTTTTCCCGCCGCGTCCCGCGGATTGACGATGGCAGCCCCGTTTGACTGGAGGATTCCCCATGCAAGTCTGGCAGATTTCATCGTTTGGCGTTGATTCATTGGACTTTGCGGAGCGACCTGTGCCCGAGCCCAGGGCCGGCGAAGTGCTGGTGCGGGTGCGCGCGATTTCTTTCAATTATCGGGATTTGCTGATGGTGAAGGGAATTTACAATCCCAAACTGGTCTTTCCTCGCATTCCCTGTTCGGACGGCGCGGGCCAGGTGGAGGCCGTGGGCGAAGGCGTGACGCAGTGGAAGCCCGGCGACCGCGTGATGGGGATCTTTATGCAGAATTGGCTGGACGGCGTACTGACTCCGGCCAAGGCCAGAGGTGCGTTGGGCGGAGACATCGACGGAATGCTGGCGGAATACGTGGTCCTCAAAGAGACCGGACTGGTGGCGGCGCCGGCGCACCTGAGCTACGAGGAAGCTGCCACGCTGCCCTGTTCCGCTGTGACCGCCTGGAACGCCCTGAAAGCGGGCAATCTGAAACCGGGATCGACAGTACTGATCCAGGGAACGGGCGGCGTGTCGATCTTTGCCCTGCAGTTTGCGCGGCTGATGGGCGTGCGCGTGCTGGGCGTCTCTTCAAGCTACGAGAAGCTCGAGAGGGCCTACGAACTGGGCCTAGACGCCGGACTCAACTATCGGGGCAACCCGGAATGGGACCGCTGGGCGGGCGAACTGACAGGCGAGGGCGTGGATCTGGTGGTGGAGGTGGGCGGAGTGGGCACTTTGCCGCGCTCCTTGCGCGCCATCCGCCTTGGCGGAACCATTGCGCAGGTGGGCGTGCTCTCCGGGCCGTCCGAGCCCCTGCCGATCGCGACCATCCTGCACAAGCAGGCACGCATCCAGGGGATCTACGTGGGCTCGCGCAAGGACTTTGTGGAGATGAACAGGGCCATCAGCCTGGTGCAATTGCGGCCCGTAGGCGAGAACTTCCCCTGGACGCAGGCGCGCGAAGCGCTGGCCCGCATGGAAGAGGGCTCGCACTTCGGCAAGCTGGTGCTGACGGTAAATTGAGGGGACGTCAGTCCAGTGGCCGCCGAACTACTGGCCCGGCTTGCTGGCGCCGGAGAGCAGGCGGGTGTAGATGTCGAGCGTCTCACGGTTGAAGCAGACGAATTGCACGATCTGGACACCGCTGGCATCGGCGTGTTTCATGACGGTATCCACCGCGATACGCGCAGCGCGCTCATGCGGGAAGCGGTAGACGCCCGTGCTGATGGCGGGAAAGGCAATCGATCGCACTTGACGCGTGTGTGCGAGTTCCAAGCAGCGGCGGTAGCAACCTGCCAGCAGTTCGTCCTCGCCGCTCTCTCCGCCCTGCCAGACCGGGCCGACGGCATGGAAGACCCACTTTGCCGGCAACAGGAATCCCGGCGTGGCCTTGGCGTCTCCGGTAGCGCAACCGTTCAGCTTGCGACAAGCCTCGAACAGCTGTGGTCCTGCCGCGCGGTGAATTGCGCCGTCCACGCCGCCGCCACCGAGCAGGGAGGTGTTAGCCGCATTCACGATTGCGTCCACTTCAAGCTGGGTGATGTCGCCTTGAACGGCGGTCAGTTTTGCCATGGTTGGCGCAGCCTCCTTGTCACCGGCTTTGAGAATACAACTTATGACACTCCTGCCCAGGCGTAAAAACGCCCCACGAACGAAGAGCGGTTCGTGGGGCGCCGGAGTTGACCTGCAGAACAACTACTGGTTGCCCTGGAATATCTCTTCAGCCAAGCGATCGAGGGCCTGGAAGTCGGCTTGCTTGGGACGCCCCTTGATGAGAACCGGGTCGAAGAAATGCAGCTGCTTCTTCAGGCCGGGCAATAACTCCTTGATGCGGTTGGAGATGATCAGGCCGCCCCAGCCGAAGGAGCCGATCACCGAAACCATCTTTGTCTTCGGGCGCAGCGCATTCATCAGATAGGCAGCACTGACGATGCTGGGATGAGGTCCGGCCAGTACCGCGGGAGAGGCAAAGATCACAGTCGAAGCCTCCACCAGGGACTTGGCAAACTCGCCGGTGTCCGCGTCGACCATGTTATGAGGCTTGACCGACAAGCCCTTTTCCATCAGCCGGTCGATCAGGTAGTTCACCATGCGGGTGGTGTCCTCATACATGGAGACATAGGGAATGATGACCTGCTTCGCAGTCCGGTCGGAGACCCAATCCTTGTAAAGATCGAGGATAAATGCCGGACGCGAGTAGACCGGGCCGTGACCCGGAGCGATGAAGTCAATTTCGAGCGGCGCGAGCTTCTCAAGATGCTTCTGGATGTGGGGACTAAAGGGCATCATGATCTCGGCATAATATCTTTTGGCGGCATCGCAGACGTGGGGTTCGTCGGTCGCGTACAAGTCACTGCCGGCGAGATGGGATCCGAAGAAATCGCAGGTAAAGAGTATCTTGTCTTCGGCGAGGTAAGTCACCATGGTGTCGGGCCAATGCACCCAGGGGGTGAGGAAGAACTGCAGAGTCTTGTTTCCCAGGGAGAGGGTATCCCCGTCCTTGACCTCGATGAATTTGTCTTCGGGAACCAGAAGGGCTTCGGCGATAAGTCCCTTGCACCGGGCGTTGGTGACGACCCTCGCTTCGGGAAAGAGCGCCAGCAGGGCGGGGATGGAGCCGGAATGATCCTGTTCGCCGTGATTGGCGACGATGTAGTCCAGCTTGCGCAGGCCGGAGTTTTTAAGGGCTTCAAGATACTCGGGCCTGTTGGGAGGATATACGGTGTCGATAAGTGCGGTCTTTTCGCTGCCCTTGATCAGGTAGGAGTTATAAGTGGTGCCTTCCGGCAGCGGAACCAATTCGTCAAATAGTCTTCTGTCCCAATCGATAGCTACCAAAGATAGAATCCCTGGCTTGATTTCCCTGGCGATCATTCTCTTGCTTTCTCCTTGTTAACGCAGTTATGCAATGGTCTGGAATAGGTGTGTGGCGCAGAAAGCCGCCCGGCTCTGCGCGAAGGGCAGGGTTTGAATCTGGCTTAGTTCAGAGACAAACGGTGGGGGCTGAAGAACTTGAGCAGATCGGAGACGCCACCCCGGCTGGGGGGCGGGTGAGCGGAACAGTGCCTTCCGGGTTTGAAGGGCGCCGCATAGGAGCGGGTCACGTGGAGGCGGTCCATGACAATGTAGCGGGTGCGCAGCCCGCCCATGGTTTGAGGCAACTGGGCGGGGAGAAGTTTGCGGTCCACATAGATGACCAGCGCCGCATCGCGCGGGTTGTCGAGGCTCTGTCCGACGCCGACGCCGAAGAAGGCTGGGGTCTGCTTCATGAGGGTGGCGGCTAGCCGTTGCTTGATGGTCGCCGCTTCATTGAAGGCGGCGGCGGGCAAGGACGAAACGCCCTTGGGGGACTGGAAGGCGTTCTGCGGCGCAGCGCCGAGGGCGACCGCGCGCGTCGTGGTGGGAATCGCCAGCGTGCGCACGCCGGCGACGGTCGCGGGCAAAGACGGGGTTGTGTTTTCGTCGGTGTAGATGAGAATGGCTGCTTCGCCGGGGTGGTCCAGGCTCTTGCCGGTGGCGACTCCCAGGATGCCGCCCGAGGGGTAGACCAACATGCGGGCCTGCGCGAGCGCCTGCTGGCCGCGGGTAATCTCGGCATCGGAGAGGGAGTGTCTCTCGGCCGCGGGGATGGTGCTGTCGCCGTAATTGAGGCAACTGACCGAATGATCGGCTCCGCCGACAAAAGAGTAGCCGACTCCGCCGCCGTGCTGCGCGGCCAACTCGCCGAGCACGTCGGAGGCGGGGTTGGCCACGGCCTGACTGACGCCGGAGGAGTCCGTGCCGCCGGCAAAGTAGAGACCCACCGGTTCGGCGTTGGCGGCATCGACGACCAGAGCGCCGGAGTCGCCCGCATCGCTGAAGGCATTGCCGCTGATGGCCAACTGGCGGGTGAAGGTCTTGGTCAGGTAGGGCTTGGTCTCCGCGCAATCGTTGAAGTAATCGACCGTGACGTCGAGGTCGAGGGCCGAAACGCTGGCGCAGGTGAGGCCGGTGGTGCGGCCGCTTTTGGCCACTTTCAGATCGAGCCATGCGGATTCGCCCTTGCCGCCTGTCGAGGAGATGCCGGGAGGCGCAGCGGCCAGAGTGCCGTCCGCCTGGCGGGAGCCAAGTTCGAGGATGCTGCCTTCGGGCGCGACGGAGCGGGAAGCGACCTGGGCGATGGCCGCGTCAGCATTGGTTTGCTTGGAACTGAGCGGAAGCCAGCCGGAAAGGGAAGCCACGGGAGCCACGCCGGGGCCGTCACCCATGGGCGTGCAGTTGTTGTCGATCAATCCCGGCTGGATGATGGTGTCGCCGACGCTGGCGTGGTCGCTGCGGGCCAGGACATGGTTATTGCTCAGCAAGTAGCGCCTGCCGGTGGAATCCTCGACCAGGGCGCCGAGGGTTCCGCTGCAACAGTCGACGACCTGGCTGCCGCGGGCGTCATAGTCGGCGTTGTTGCCGCCCGAGCTTCCCAAGAGCACCTGGTTCGCCACCTGGCCCTGGTGGGTGGCGGGATTGCTGCCGATGCCGGCGGCGTTGACCAGCACGACAGTGGAGGTTCTGGACTGCGAGGCGCCCACGGTGGCAACCACGTAGGTTGTGCCGGTGGCCTGGACCGCGGAGGGTGCGGTGTACGTGACAGTGCAGGAGGTGAAGGCCTGGCTCGATCGCTGGCAGTTGGACGCGCCGAGAGAACCCTGGCCGCCGTGCAACTCGGTGGGCGAGTCCGAAAGGGCGAAGCGGATAGCCGCGGTCCCGCCGGCCTCCGCAAGAACGCCGGTAACCGTCACGCTGCCATTTGCGCCCAGGGCCACATTCTCCGGCGTAAGAGGCTGCATGAAGCCGGGGGTTACGGTGAGCACGGAGGTGGCGCGGATGGAGGGATCCGACTCGAGAATTGCAGTGACCAGAACCTGGGCCCGATCCGCAGTGAGGTAGCTGGGCGGTGTGTACTGGCCGTTGGGGCGGATGCTGCCGGGACCACTGACCGGGTCGCCGCCGGAGACGGACCAGACGACAGGCGCCGCGCCGCCGCCGGAGAGGGTCGCGGAGAACTGCTGGACCGATCCGGAGCCCAGATTGGCCGCGTTGCAGCCGGTGCAGTTGGTGTCGATGGCGCCGCTGCCGGGGGAGATGGAAAAGGTGGCGTTGAAGGAGTTGGCGGCGACTAAGCTCCCGCCGCAGCCGGCCAGAAGAAGCAGGGCCGGAGCAAGGAGAGCGGCAGGAATCCGCAGTGCAGAGCCGCGGCGGCCGGACAGTGCCTGGGCACGCAGCTTTCCGGAGCGCGGGCTTGGCTCGTGGGTCGCGGCTTTTAGGGCTTTCGGCAACGGTTTTGAGGCTCGATTCGCTTTTTGGGGCGCTTTACTCCAACGCTCGCCCCTCTATTGAGGTTAGCGCAATCCTGTCCGCGTTCTTTGACGAAAGCAATAAAGTCGCGGCCCGGTTTGAACCTAAGACAGCACTCTTCCCAAAAAACCACGCAGCCCCAGTCGTCCCAGAACCACAGTGAAGAAGACCAGGGCGCTCATGATGGCCCACCAGGGCATGTGGGGCACCGAGGGAGTGACCGAGGCGCGCAGGCCTTCGCTCATATAGACAATGGGGTTGAAGAGAACGGCAATCTGCAGCCAGTGGATCTTGTCGAGTCCCGCCCAGGTGTAATAGACGCAGCCCAGGAAGGTGATGGGGATGAGGATGATGGAGAAGACCAGGCCGATCTGCTTGGGGCTGACGAAAGAGCCGATGGCCAGGCCCAGGGAGCCGGTCAGGAAGCTGGAGAGGACCATGACCAGGGCCAGCAGGGGCCAGTTGTGCACGTCGGCGCGGACCGGGACGGCGGGGATGTAGTAGGCCATGGGAATGACCAGCAGCGCGCCGATGATGCCCTGCAGGGAGCTGAACATGACCTTTTCAAGCGCCACGGCCCAGAGGGGCAGGGGGCACATGACGCGGTCGTCGATTTCGCGGGTGATGCCGAACTCGGTGGAGAGAGGCAGCGCTACGGCGGCGATGCCGGTAAACATGATGGCTACGGCCATCAGCCCTGGCAGAAGAACGACGCCAAAGTTGGCCGTGCCCGCCGAAGCCATGGGGTTGCCGCCGGACATCCGCGGCAAAACAGCGGTGAAGACGAAGAGAAAGAGCAGCGGCTGCATACCGACGCGCATGAGAAAGGGAATGAACTCCCGCGCCAGGACGCGCAGATCGCGGAAGAGCAGTCCGAGGAAGGACTTCAGGACGAGGCTGGAACTGTGACCGGGGCGGGCACCTTCGGTTGCAGACAAACCCAGGTTGCCGACTTCTGTTTCGGAACTATTCACGCAGGTCCCTCCCCGTCAATTGAATAAAGACTGTTTCGAGGCTCGGTTCGGTAATTGTCAGGTCGCGGAGGCCGTGGCCGGCGGCAGCCTGCACCAGTTCGGGCAGCAAGCCGTCGGAGCTGGCCGCAATGACCCGCAGGCCATCGGCTGTCACTTCGGCATTGGTCACATCGGGGCGGGCTTTCAGAGTGGCGGCCAGCGCTTCCAGGCCGTCTTGCGTGCGCAGCTTCAGGTCGAAGATGGTTTTGGCGCCGAAGGTCGTCTTGAGCTTCTCCGGCGAACCCAATGCCAGGACGCGGCCGTGGTCAATAATAGCCAACCGGTCGGAAAGCGAGTCGGCCTCTTCCATGTAATGCGTGGTCAACAGAACCGTGATCCCTTCCTTGCGCAGATTCTCTACGGCGCTCCACATTGCCATGCGGCTCTGCGGGTCGAGGCCGGCGGAGGGCTCGTCGAGGAAGAGGACGGTGGGTCGGTGGGCGATGGCGCGGGCAATCTGGACGCGCTGCGCCAGCCCTCCGGAGAGCTGGCCGGGATAGACGCCCTTGCGCTCGGTGAGCATGAACTGGGTGAGCAGCTCGAGTGAGCGGGCCTTGGCCTGGCTGTGGCTCATGGCGAAGTAGCGGCAGTGAAAGTAGAGGTTTTCGTAGACGGTGAGCGAGCGGTCCAGTGTGTTGTACTGGGGCACCACGCCGATCAGCCGCCGCGCCTGGGCCGGATGTTCAACCACGTCCACCCCGGCGATGCGCACCTTGCCGCTGGTGGGGAGGGTCCTGGTGGTGGCAATGGAGATGGTGGTGGTCTTGCCGGCGCCATTCGGTCCCAGCAGGCCGAAGATCTCGCCCTGCTTGAGTTCGAGGTCGATGCCGTCGACGGCTACCACGCGCAGTTTGGACGTGTAAATTTTGGTCAGATTCTCAATTTCGACGATCAAGGGGGTCACCCAATGCCGGGGGAAAGTCAGGTCCGTACAATCCCAAGCTTACCGCACTGGCACCTGCGGTGCGGCCAACTTCCTCCGGCGGTCCGCGCCAGAAAGAAGGCGCGGGATCGGTGCGGGTGGACTAGGTTGACCAGCGACGGAGGCGCAGGCTGTTGGCCAGGACGCTGATGGAACTGAGGGCCATGGCCGCGGCGGCCACCCAGGGGCTGAGCAGAATGTGGAAGCGCGGATAGAGCGCGCCTGCGGCCAGCGGAATGCCGAGAAGGTTGTAGCCCGCGGCCCAGATCAGGTTCTCGCGCATCACGCGCAGGGTGGAGCGAGCCAGCCCGAGCGCCGCGGGAATGGCGGAAGGCTGTGCGCGCAGCAGAAGCACATCGCCAGCTTCCTGGGCAAGATCGGCGCCGGAGCCCATGGCGATTCCCGCGTCGGCTTGGGCGAGAGCGGCGGCGTCGTTGATGCCGTCGCCGGCCATGGCCACGCGCAGGCCTTCCTTCTGCAAAGCGCGGATGCGGGCCAATTTGCCGGCCGGGTCCAAGCTGGCTTCGACTTCGGTGATTCCCGCCTGACGGGCAATGGGCGCGGCGGCTGCGGCCGAATCGCCGGTCAGCATAAGGACGCGTAGTCCTGCATCGTGGAGCTCTTGAATGGCTTGGGCTGCATCGGGGCGCAGGGCGTCGCGGGCGTCGAAATAACATGCGGGCACGCCGTCCAACGCCATCCACAACCGCGTAACGCCGGGCTCCGGCGGCGCGACTCCATCCGGTAGCTTGATAAAGAACTCTCCGAAGAGCGCTTCATTGCCGAGCAGGCAATCGCGGCCTTCAACTTTGGCGGTGAGGCCGCGACCCGGAAGAATCTGCACGTCTTCGGCGGGAGGCCAAACCAGCTTGTGCGCTTGTGCGGCGTCGATGATGGCGTGGGCCAGCGGATGGTTCGAGCGCTCCTCGGCCGCTGCCGCCAGGCGCAGCAAGTCGTCTTCGGTATTGTCGCCAAGCGGATGAACGGCTTCAAGCACCGGCCGCCCCACGGTGAGGGTTCCGGTCTTATCGAGAACGATGACGTCGAGGTGCGCGAGCCGCTCGAGCGCTTCGCCGCCCTTGAAGAGAACGCCCAACTGCGCGCCGCGTCCGACGGCGACGGTGAGGGCGGCGGGAACGGCCAGTCCCATGGCACAGGGACAGGCGATGACCAATACCGCAACCGTGGAGGCCAGGGCCAATTGCGGGGAGTGAGTGGCAACGAGCCAGATCAGAAAGGTGAGCGCGGCCAAGGCCAGCACGACGGGAACAAAGATGGAGCTGGCGCGGTCGGCGAGCCGCTCCATGGGCGCGCGGGAGCCCTGCGCCTGTTCGACCATGCGGGTAATTTGCGCCAGCATGGTGGCCTCGCCCATGGACTCCGCACGGCAGGTGACCGCGCCGTCGTAGTTGAGCGAGCCGGCCAGAACGCGGCCGCCGGGTTCGCGAGGGAGAGGCGTGGACTCGCCGGTGAGCATGGATTCGTCGACGCTGGTGCGGCCTTCCAGAATGGTTGCGTCCACCGGGAATCGTTCGCCCGGAAGGACGAGAACGCTGTTTTCTGGCTCGATCTCTTCGAGAGGAACAATGGCTTCAACGCCGTCCAGAATGCGGCGTGCGGTGGCGGGCTTGAGCCGGGAAAGGGAATCGAGCGCGGCCAGGGCGCGGCGCTTGGCGCGGCCTTCCAGGCTTTTACCCAACAAGAGAAAACCCAGAATCAGGAGAACCGCGTCGAAGTAGACCGGGTGTCCGGCGGCGGGCCGGAGCGTAGAGAATGCGGAGTAGCCAAAGGCCACGCTGGTTCCCAGGCTGATCAGCGTGTTCATGTTGGTCGTGCCGTGAAGCAGGCCGCGGAAGGCGCTTACGTAGATGCTGCGCCCGGCCCAGACCATGACGGTAGCGGTGAGAATGAGCAGAAACCAGCGCAGCGGGTCCGCCGGCAGCTCAAAGAGCCAGGGCAGCACACGCATCAGAGCGTGGTCCAGCGCACCCATCTCCTGGTTCGAGGACATGTTCAGGGGCATGGCCAGCAGCATGGCCGCCGCTCCTGCACCCAGTGCGGTCCAGGCTTTCGCTCCGGCCTGGCGGGAAAGTGCGTCGGAGGAGTTTTCAGCGCCCGTGTCGCCGGGGCGGGGAAGTACGGCGTCGTAGCCCGCGGCGCGAATGGCCTCGACGAGTTGTTCGGGGGCGGCCAACAATGGATCGTAGACCACGTTGGCGCGATGGGCCATCAGGTCGACGTGCGCCGATTCAACCCCGGCCGTTGCGCGCAGCGCCGTTTCCACGTGATGCTGGCAGGAGGCGCAGGTCATACCGAGGACGGGCAGAGTGAGGGATTCCATTGCGACGGGTGTGGCCATCGGTGAACTTAGGCTTCCACGTGCGCGGTGTAGCCTGCCTTGGCCAGGGCCGCAATGGCCAGATCGACGGGCGCGGGCTCGGTTGCAGCGCTGAGACGCGCAGCGCCAATGCGCACTTCTTCAACCTTGAGGCCTTCGGTAGTCGCAAGCGCTTGTGAGACGCGGCGAACGCAGGAACCGCAGTGCATTCCATCGATATGAAGTGTGAATTCCGTCATGATGCTCTCCTACCTGGGTTCGATGATACGACGGGAGAAAAAGACGCGGGCTGCGCGCGGGCTCGCTGGCTCGATGGGCGGTAAAAGCTCTATTGTAGAGGGCGTTACAGGATACGGAGAATCATGCAGAGAGAGTTTCCTTCGGCGCCGCGGATGGGAGTGGGTGCGGTAGTGGTTGAAATGGACCGGGTGCTGCTGGTGCGGCGCGGAAACGAGCCGATGAAGGGGCATTGGTCGTTGCCGGGCGGATTGGTGGAACTGGGCGAGTCGCTGGCCGATGCGGTGATCCGCGAAGTGAGGGAAGAGACCGGGTTGGAGATCGAGCCGTTGGGACTGGTCGAACTGCTGGATCGGATTTATTGGGAAGAGGAGCGGGTCCGCTATCACTATGTGATTGCCGATTACCTGTGCCGCATGGTGGGCGGCACGCTCAAGGCCGCTTCGGATGCCGCAGCCGTGCGCTGGGTGGAGCGGGCGGAGTGGAACAGCCACAGCGCGTTGTTGCTGGACCCGGTGACCGTTCGGGTGATCGAAGCCGGCTGGCAAAAAGCGCACACGTTGGGTGAGAAAGAGCAAGAGGAACGATGAAAGCGATCAAGAGAGTTATCGCCGTGCTGGTCGTGCTGGTAGTTGCTGCCGGGGTTGGCTTCTGGGAGCGGCCGGTGAGCTATTTTAACGCAGCGATGTATTTCAAGCAGATCCTTTCAGGCGCGGAGAGCCGCTCAGTTTCGGTTGCGGGACATCGCGTTCACTACTACGCGGAGGGCCCGGCAGGCGGGCCGCCGGTGGTGCTGGTGCATGGGCTGGGCGGTCGCGCCGACGACTGGCGGGAACTGGCTCCTTATCTGGTGAAGGCTGGATTCCGGGTTTATCTGCCCGATTTGCCCGGTTACGGACGGAGCGAACAGCCGGCGGACTTTTCCTATTCGGTTTCCGACGAGGCGGAGGCCGTGGTGGGTTTTCTGGATGCGCTGGGACTCAAGCAGGTGGACCTGGGCGGTTGGTCGATGGGCGGAGGGATTGTGCAGCACGTCGCGGCCCGGCATCCCGAGCGGATACGCAAGCTGATGCTCTTCGACGCGGCCGGGCTTTACGTTGTGCCCGCGTGGGACGTGCGGCTGTTCACGCCCACCACGCCGGTACAACTGGACCAACTGGATGCGCTGCTGATGCCCAATCCGCCCAAGGTGCCGTCTTTTGTCGCCCGCGACATTCTGCGGGTCTCGGCAATGAACGCGTGGGTGATTCACCGTGCGCTGAACACCATGCTTGCAGGCAGGGACGCGACCGACAAACTGTTGCCGGGATTCAAGATGCCGGTGCTGATCGTATGGGGCGCGGAGGACCGGATTCTGCCGCTCAGCGAGGGCGAAACGATGCATCGGCTGGTTCCACAGTCGGAGTTGGCGGTTTTTCCCGGCTGCGGACACTTGGCGCCGGGGCAATGCGCTGGGCAGATCGGACCGCGGGTGGTGGAGTTCCTCAGATAGTGTCGAGTTGGATTCGACGCAGCCGAAGAACTCACCGCGGTGTTTGCGGTGAGCGGCCGTGAGGCTGTGCGCAGGCGTGCATATAAGCTTCCGCAGTATCCCGTGTTCGATCGAGAATCAAGATGAGCCGCTGTGATTTAAATCACGCGTTTAGTCATACTTAAGGCTGAGTCGAAGGTAGATATATAGGGCGATGCAAGCATGCAGCTCGAAGCGTAGCTTCCTCTCAAGACTTCATTCAGTGCGCTGTGTGTCATGAGAATCGCGTCATCCCAGATTTGCGTTCACGATTTGCGGCTTGATACAAGCCGTGATCTCACGGCGATATGCCTGAGCTGAAGTCGGGTTTCTGTGTGCTGGAAACGGCGGAAGCCTGCATCTGGGGTTTCGTTTGCACCGTGGGTCCTCATTAAAGACGAAAGGAAATCGGGATGCGGAAATACGGAATTATCTTTGTGTTCACTTGTTGTATCTTTGGCCTGTTGTCGCAGCATATATACGCCCAGTCAAGCGCTTCGGTGGTCGAGGGGGTGGTTCAGGACGGCACCGGCGCAGTGATTCAGAATTGCGACGTCAATCTTCTGAATACGGAGACGGGCGGGAAACTTGCGACGCACACGAACGGAGATGGAGTGTACGCGTTCCTGTCTGTCCAGCCGGGGATGTACTCGTTGGAGGTTTCCAAGCAAGGGTTCAAGTCATATTCGCTGACCAACTTGAGAGTTACTGTGTCGGCGCGCGCGACACAAAATGTTGTTCTGGGACTGGGTTCTACCTCGGCCACGGTCATGGTCGATGCGTCCGGATCCGGATCGCTGTGGGAGCCGACGTCAAATGAGCTTGGAACACTGATTGAGCCCGGAAATGTTCGCGAACTGCCGCTGAATGGCCGCGACTTTTTGCAGTTGGGGCTTCTGTCCGGCGCCACGCAGACTTCCGGGACCACGGTCTCTGACTTTACGACACTTCAAGTCGGGCATCCCGATCGCACCATCATCATTGACGGAATCGAGCAGGACCTCACGGGGTATTTCATCAACGGCATGTCCACTGCGGGAAGCCGCCTGGGACAGGCGTCCTTGAATCTGTCCGTTGCAGCTATCGACCAATTCAAGATTCACGAGGGGTTCTTTCTTCCGTCCGAGGGACCGATTGACGGCGGCGTAGTTAGCGTGGTGACGAAGGGTGGGAGCAACCAGTTCCATGGGGAAACCTTCGAATTCGTCAGAAACACGGTATTCGATACCAGACAGTTTTTTGATCCTGCGGGCGCCCAGCCCAGCCCCTTTCACCGCAACCAGTTCGGCGGTGCGGTGGGCGGACCCGTGCTGCGGAATCGGATGTTCTTCTTTGGACACTACGAGGGCCGCCGCCAGGTTCTTTCCAATACGGCAAAAGCCACCATTCCCTCGACCAAAATGTTTGGCGGGGATTTCTCCGAGCTGAGTACGCAACTTTATGATCCAACCAAGTATGACGCGAACACCGGAAAGAGAGAACCATTCTCGGGAAACATCATTCCGTCAGACCGCATCAACGATATGGCGAAGAAGCTGCTGGCCTATTATGTTTCCGCACCGAGTTATAGTTCGCAGAACCTGGTGGGCAATCCGGTGACGACTGACAACTACGATCAGTATGGCGGCCGCATTGATGTGACTCTGAACGCGAAGAATACGCTGTTTGGCCAGTACGTCAATGAGAATTCGCCGACCGTCAACGCGGCCCTGTTTCCTCTTGCAGGTTACGGATTCCCGCTGAGTACGAACCTGGTGATGACGCAATTGACCAGCACATTGACTCCTCATCTAGTGAATGAGCTTCGCCTGGGATGGATTCGCCCGTCGGTATTCAACGCCGGAGCTACGCAAGCCGGTGTACAGAGCAAGATGGGCTTTACGGGAACAGCGGATGTGAATGGAATTCCTGGAATCTATCTGAGTGGCTTCAACACCTCCGGCGCTACTGCTGCGACTCCATCGTTCGGGCGTGCACAGGGCCTGATCGGAAACATTGACAACCAGTACCAGATGCACGACAGCATGAACCTGCTGAAGGCGAAGCACGAAATGAGCCTCGGTGTGGACCTCAACTACGTTCGCACCGTGCAGGAGAGCTCGAACTTCTACTCGCGCGGCGGTGTGTACTTCAATCCGATCTATACCGCGCAGCTGGCGACGAATAGCGCTGGGACGCTGGCTCCGGTCTCCGGCACTGGAAGCTCCTTCGCGGATTTCCTGCTGGGCATGCCACAGAGCGGCACCGTGACCTCGATGCCACGCACCAATTTCCGTTGGACAGCGGTTACCCCCTATGCTCAGGACACTTGGCGGATTCTGCCCAACCTGACCTTCAACCTTGGCGTGGGATGGAATGTGAGCACGCCCCCCAACGCGGTTGGATCGAACAAGTTGTATCCTCACGCATTCGATTTCAAAACCGGGAAAGTCAAGTTCGCGGCATTGGGCGACGTCAGTCCCGAGATCTACAAGATCGACCTGAACAACTTCGCTCCGCGCGTTGGCATTGCGTGGCAGCCAAGTTTCCTGCACGATACGATCATTCGGGCCGGCGGGGGAATCTATTATCCGGCGGAGAATGCGATCTACGAGCTGTTTGCAATTACCGCTCCTGGCGTTGCCATCGTTCAATCCATCACCAATAATCCCTCACAGCCGATGCCAACCTATGAACTGGGTAAAAATGTATTTCCCGCGATGACTCAGACCACCATCACTCGGACCTTTGCGGATAACATCAGCGGCACGCTGTTCGCGCTGGATACAAATTTGCGGACGACCTACATCGAGCAATGGAGTCTGGCGATTCAGCACAATCTGACCAAGAGCACGATTGCCGAGATCGATTACATCGGGTCGCAGTCGCGCAAGCTTCCGATCCGGTGGAATGCCGATGATTGTTCCATCGCCGGTTCTTTCGTATGCGATCAGTCGGTCCGTCCGTACAAGCAATTCAATTACATCTACGAGGCGGCGAACGAAGGCTCTGCCGGCTACAACGCTTTCGTCGCCAAAGTGCAACGGCAATTCTCCAATGGCCTGAGCTTCGTGGCCAATTACACCTGGTCAAAAGTCCTCAGCGATACCGAACAGGGCGGGGCGCCGGTTGGACTCAACGAGAGAGGCACCTGCCTAAGCTGCGACAAGGGGATGGCTGGTTACAACGCTCCGCAGAGGCTGGTTGCAAGCGGCGTGTGGAACTTGCCTTTCGGCCACGGGAAGCGCTACCTGGGCGGAAGTTCTCCGGCGTTGAATCAGGTCGTAGCGGGTTGGACGCTCGATACGATTGCGACATTCTCTCAAGGAAACCCGTTCACCGTGCTGGCTGCAAGCAGCACATCGATGGACCCGATGACGCAATTCCGCGCCGACCAACTCTGCAATGGCCGGTCCAGCCTGAAAAACAAGGATGTGCGTACCAACGGCCACTACTGGTTCAACACCTCCTGTTTCGCGACGCCCGCGCCGAACCACTTCGGAAACTCGGCTCCCAATATCATGACTGGTCCCGGAGTGAACAATTGGGACATCGGCGCCGGGAAGCTCTTTGCTGTGCGCGAGTCGATGGATTTGCAGTTCCGGGCGGACGCCTTCAATGCGTTCAATCATGCGCAATTTCTGAATCCGGACAGCACGATGACGGATACCAACTTCGGAAAGATCACAACGGTGAACGCATCCAGGGAACTTCAGTTGAGCCTGAAGCTACTCTTTTAGAGTGCCTCATTCCGCGTAACTCATGCGGGTTGAAACAGGAAGGGCCATCCCCGTCTATGGGATGGCCCTTTCGTGTTTTGGCAAGAGCTGATTCTGCACGAACAGGAATTAGACGCCAATTACCTCGCAAAGCTCCTTGACGGCGGCGGCGCTCCGCTTCAGTGCGGCGTCCTCATCCGGAGTCAGCATGATCTCCATGATCTGTTCCAGGCCCGCGGCGCCCAGCTTGCAGGGAACGCCGATGTAGTAGCCATCGATGCCGAACTCGCCTTGGAGATAGGCTGCGCAGGGAAGAATCTTCTTCTTGTCCTTGAGAATTGCCTCCACCATCTCGACCGCAGCGGCGGAAGGCGCATAGTAGGCGCTACCGGTCTTCAGGTACTTCACAATCTCTGCGCCGCCGTCGCGAGTGCGCTGAACAATCGCAGCAATGCGCTCCTTGGAGAGCAACTCTGTGATGGGAATGCCGGCGACCGTGGAGTAGCGGAGAAGCGGGACCATGGTGTCGCCGTGGCCGCCCAGAACGAAGGAGTTCACGTTGTCCACGCTCACGTTTAGTTCGGCGGCGATGAAGCTGCGGTAGCGGCCCGAGTCCAGCACGCCGGCCATGCCAATAACCCGCTCGCGGTTGAAGCCGGAGAGGCGATAAGCCGCCTGGGCCATGGCGTCCAACGGGTTGGAGACGATAATGAGGATGGTCTCGGGCGAATAGGTGACGACCTTCTGGACCACGTCGGTCATGATTTTATAGTTGGTGTGGAGCAGATCGTCGCGGCTCATGCCGGGTTTGCGGGGAAGGCCGGCGGTGATGATGACGATGTCGGAGTTGGCCGTATCGGCGTAGTCGTTGGAGCCGGTGACGTGAACGTCGGATTTTTCGATGGGCAACGCCTGTAGCAGGTCGAGCGCCTTGCCTTGCGGCACGCCCTCGACCACATCGATCAGCACCACGTCGGCAAGTTCCTTGGCGACGATCCAGTGTGCGGCCGTGGCTCCCACGTTGCCGGCGCCCACAATGCTTACCTTCTTTCGCATTTTTCCTCCTCGGGGAATCTGGATCAGTAATCAGCTATCAGTGATCGGGTTATTGCTGACCACTGATCACTGACAACTGACCACTGCTTTTACATGTTGCCGATGATCCTGGTGGCAAACTCGCTGGTGCCCACCTTGGTGGCGCCGGCGGTCTGGCGTTCGAAGTCGTAGGTGACGAACTTTTCGAGGATGGTTTTCTCGAGCGACGATTCGATCAGCCGGGCAGCTTCCTTCCAGCCAATGAAATCCAGGAGCATGACGCCGGAAAGAATCACCGAGCCGGGGTTGATCATGTCCTTGTCGGCATACTTGGGAGCGGTGCCGTGGGTAGCTTCAAAGACCGCGTAGCCGTCGCCGATGTTGGCGCCGGGCGCAATGCCGAGGCCGCCGACCTGCGCCGCTGCGGCGTCGGAGATGTAATCGCCGTTGAGGTTGGTGGTTGCCAGTACGCTGTAATCCTGGGGGCGCAGAATGATCTGCTGGAAGATGGAGTCGGCGATGCGGTCGTTGATGAGCACCTTCGTTTTCCATGCGCCGTTGCCGTGAGTCTTGCCTATGGAGTCAAGAACCGCCTTCACTTCTGCGTACACAGAATCACGAAAGCTCTGGGACGCGAACTCCAGGCCGGGCTCGATCAGTGCAGCATTCTCTTCGATGGTCAGATTCGGATTGGCGTCGGCATTGCCCAGAATCCAGCTCTCGCGCTCGGTAACCGTCTCGGCGCGGAACTCGGCTTTAGCAACTTCGTAGCCCCACTCGCGGAAAGCGCCCTCGGTGAACTTCTGGATGTTTCCCTTGTGGACCAGGGTGACGGTCTTGCGGCCGCTCTCCAGAGCAAAGCGGATGGCGGCGCGGACCAGGCGCTTGGTGCCGAAGATCGAAATCGGCTTGATGCCCACGCCGGAGTCGCCGCGCACTTTCTTTTTGGTCTTTAACAGGAGGTCGTCGTTGAGGAAGGCGATCAGCCGGGCGGCGTCTTCCGAGCCCTCTTTGAATTCGATGCCCGCGTACACATCCTCCGTGTTTTCGCGGTAGATGACGATGTCCAGGTCTTCGGGGCGCTTCACCGGGCTGGGTACGCCCTGGTAGTACTTCACGGGCCGCACGCAGGAGTAGAGGTCGAGGATCTGGCGCAGGGCTACATTGAGCGAGCGGATGCCGCCGCCGATAGGAGTGGTGAGCGGTCCTTTGATGGAGACGCGCAGGTCGCGCGCCGCCGCTACCGAATCGTCCGGGAGCCAGGAGGAGAAGCGCTTAAATGCCTTTTCGCCGGCGAAGATCTCAAACCAGCGGATGGCACGCTTGCCGCCATAGGCTTTTTCGACGGCGGCGTTGAAGACCCGTTCGGAGGCCTTCCAGATGTCGCGTCCTGTGCCGTCGCCTTCGATGAAGGGGATGATGGGGTGGTCGGGCACTTCAAATTGCCCGTTGTCGTACTTGATCGGCTGGCCGTTCTTTGGCAATTCCAGGCCATTGTAGGTGGTTTGCATGTGCTTTTGGATAGTCCTTCCCGCGTGTATTTTAGAGCAAGAGGCTATCACCTGAGATTCAGAAGTTGCAATGGCGGCGGGGTTTAGCTCCCCAGGCTACCGGTCTTTGGCGTCCTTGAACCCATCCCCCTCAAAACGCGGAATGCCGAAGTGGCCGCGCAGGTGAAGCAGGTCGACGGAACTCAGATTGCCGGCCACGGTGACCAGGGTAAGGCTCTTGGGCGTTTCGGCCAGCACCACCGCGCCGCGCACATTGGCCCCGGCCAGAACCAGCCAAACGTCGGTGGTGCCGCTATGGACCGGCCCGCCTGCCCCGGTCGTGCTGACCAGGTGTTTCCATCCCCGCAGATGATAGGCTGCCCGGATCTCGTCAACCGGCGCCTCGTCGGGGATGCCCGCGGGCCCGAAACGCAGCAGGTGGACGCTGACGCCATCCAGCTTGCGGATGGCCTGGCGCGTCTCCGCCTCGGAGTCGGGAAGCAGAGTGGCCGCTGCGTCGAGCATGGACCGGTCGAGGGTGAAGCTGGACTTTGTGGAGGCTTGTGCACTGAGGCCCGCGAGAGCGGGTGGCGTCCAATCGAGAACTACGGGGCCGGATTGCAGAGTGCGAACCGAAGAGGCGTCCGGCGCTGCCGTTTCAGGGAGTTGCGGTTGCGCAGGAGTTTGCGCCAGGGCGAACCTGCAGGACAAAGCGGCGATCAGAATCGGGATTCCGGCAAGAAGTGTCCTTCTCATACTTGCTTAAACGCGAAGAATAGGAAAGAGTTGCGGTTCATTTCGCGGGATGTTGGCTTCTGATATTGCGCACAAATCGCCTGGATTCTGTCCGTGCGCGACGGTGGCTTCACGCGGCTGCCGAGCAGCGCAGTGTAAACATGAGATGAAAACAGCGGAAATGCTGCTTTCACCCGTCTGGATGCGATAAACTCATGCGGTACTAAATAAATCATGAGCGTCCATTTCACGGAGGATACAAAGAAATTGGGAAAAAGCATGGTCCCGAAGAAGCTGTTTTTTACCAAGGGTGTAGGCAAACACAAGGAGCGTTTGACCTCCTTTGAGCTGGCCCTTCGGGATGCGGGGATCGCCTCGCAGAACCTGGTTCGCGTCTCTTCGATTTTTCCGCCGCAATGCAAGATGCTTACGCGCAAGGAAGGCGTGAAGTATCTGAGCCCTGGCGAAGTGGTCTTTGCCGTCATTGCGGAGAACTCCACCCGCGAGGCGCACCGGCTGATTGTCTCAAGTATCGGCGTGGCTATTCCGGCTGATCGCAACACCTACGGCTACCTGAGCGAGCACCACAGCTTTGGCGAAACCGAGGATCAGGCCGGCGATTACGCGGAGGAGTTGGCAGCCGAGATGCTGGCCACCACGCTCGATGTGGACTTTGATCCGGATACAAGCTGGGACGAGAAGAAGGAGATTTATCGCATCTCCAACAAGATCGTGCGCACCAGCAACATCACGCAGTCGGCGGTGGGCGACAAGAACGGACTGTGGACCACAACCATTGCCGCGGCCGTGCTGATTCTGGAACAATAGTAGTCGTCCGAGTTGCTGAAATGGAGGCCAATCCCGCCGGTCGGGGTTGGCCTTGCCGTGTCGATGGAAAAGCAAAGCTTCGAAGTTAGCGCAGGAGTGAACAGCAGACCATGGTGAATGCACGCAAGTACAAAATTGGGCTGGTGCAGATGCGCATGGGCCCGGACCCGGAAGCGAATCTGGCCGCGGCAATCGCTCATATTCGCGAGGCTGCGCGGAGGGGCGCCAACATTGTGTGCCTGCCGGAGCTTTTTCGCGCGCAATACTTCTGCCAGCGCGAGGACTTGCGCCTCTTCGATCTTGCCGAGCCCATTCCGGGGCCATCGACGGCGCGGCTGGCCGAGGTGGCGCGCGAGGCGCGGGTTGCAATTGTCGCCTCGCTCTTCGAACGGCGTGCAGCGGGGCTTTATCACAACACGGCGGTGACGCTGAATGCCGATGGAGAGATCGCCGGCGTCTACCGCAAGATGCACATTCCCGACGACCCGCTCTACTATGAAAAGTATTACTTCACGCCCGGCGACCTGGGCTTTCAAGCCGTAGACACGGCCTTTGGCCGGGTGGGAACGCTGGTCTGCTGGGATCAGTGGTACCCGGAAGCGGCGCGGCTGACGGCGCTCAAAGGCGCGGAAGTTCTGTTCTATCCGACAGCCATCGGCTGGCATCCGGCGGAGAAGGAAGAATTCGGCGCGGCGCAATACGATGCTTGGCAGACGATCCAGCGTGCCCACGCCATCGCCAACGGCGTCTATGTGGCGGGCGTGAATCGTGTAGGCCAGGAACACGGCGACGTGCTGGGCAATCGCGCCGATGGGCCGGGTTTGCAGTTCTGGGGTGGCAGCTTTCTGGCCGATCCCTTTGGCCGCATTATTGCGCAAGCCTCACACGACGCCGAGGAGATTCTGATCGGCGAGATCGATCTGGGGCTGATCGAAGACACGCGCCGCAATTGGCCTTTTCTGCGTGATCGCCGCATCGACGCCTACGCGCCGATTACCAAGCGGTTTCTGGACCCGGTACATGCGTGGACCAAGGACGGAGAGCCAAAGTAGCAATGTCCGAACTCCTTCTGTCTGACACGCCGCGTAGACTGGGCTACCGCATGCCCGCCGAGTGGGAGCCGCATCAGGCTACCTGGCTGGCTTGGCCGCACAATCCCGAGGACTGGCCGGGCAAGTTCCAGCCCATCCCGTGGCTCTACGCGGAGATTGTGCGCCTGCTGGTCGCGCACGAGCAGGTGCATCTGCTGGTAGAGGACGCGCGGGCTGAACGGCGTGCAACCAGCATTCTTGAGCGGGCGGGAGCAAATCGCGATCAGGTCGGTTTCCATCGCTGGCGCACGGATCGCGGCTGGATGCGCGACTCCGGCCCGATCTTTGTTCGCAATGGAGAGGGTCGCGTAGGACTTACCAGTTGGCGCTTCAACGGTTGGGCCAAGTACCCGGACTGGCATCTGGACGAGGAGATTCCGGGGCGCGTGAAGGAACTGCTCAGCATTCCCGCGTGGCAGCCCGAAATCGAGTTGGAGAATGGTGCGATGCACCGGCTGGTGCTGGAAGGCGGCTCCATCGACACCAATGGCCAAGGCATTCTGCTCACCACCGAAGAGTGCTTGTTGAGCGAGGTGCAGCAGCGCAATCCCGGCGTTAGCCGCACGCAACTGGAGCAGGCTTTTTACGACTATCTCGGAATCGATCAGGTGATCTGGCTCAACCGCGGAGTCGCGGGCGACGACACCCACGGTCATGTGGACGATATCAGCCGCTTCGTTGGTCCCACGACGATTGTGACGGCCATCGAGCCGGATACGAGCGACCCCAATCACGCGCCGTTGGCCGAGAACCTGGAACGACTGAAGGCCGCGCGCACAGCGGACGGCAAGCAGTTCACGCTGGTCGAACTGCCGTTGCCGCGGCCGGTCGTCTTCAGCGGCCAGCGGCTACCGGCAAGCTACGCCAACTTCTATATTGCGAACGGAGTCGTGCTGGTCCCTACCTTCCATGACCGCAACGATCGCCTGGCGCTGAACATTCTGGCCGAGGTTTTTCCGGATCGCGAAGTGATCGGCGTGCACTCGGTGGATCTTGTGTGGGGGCTGGGCACGCTGCACTGCATGACGCAGCAGCAGCCGGCGGCCGGTAGGGCGATTTCGGCGTAGAATGTTGACACTGGAGGAGCTGCGATGTCACTGACAGTCAAGGAAGTGATTCAGGCGGCTCGAGCGCAATTCAAAGAGCTGCTTCCTGACCTAGCAATCGTTCAGCTCACGAAGGTTGAGATGCCGGCTCCTTCTCCGCGCGTCTTTGAGTCCGTCGAATCCATCGAGAATATCCGATTGGAGGAATTGGAGAGGGAAGGCAGGAACTGGGCCGTTACTTTAAGTGTGCCTAATCCGAACTACGATTCAGCGGCGCTGCTGGAAGGAATTCGCAACGCCCGGAATTTGGCACGCATTGCTAAAGTGATTGTGATTGATGGCGAAGATGGGCAACTGGTTGCCCTCAAGGAGCGCGCGGCGTGAGAGTAGCGGACAGTCCGCTGCTGAAACCGCATATAGGCAAGCAGGCAATACTGGATTCGAACCTGCTCTTGCTTCAATGGTGCGCCAGCTTCGACAGGGACCTGGTAAGCAATTTCAAGCGACTAAACTCCTTTCAAATCGAAGACATTGAACTGCTTTCCGAGGTGCTGAAGCTGTTCTCTGCGGTTCGAACTACTCCGCATGTGCTGACAGAAGTTTCTAATCTGGCAAACTCTCTTCCCAAATGGATCAAGGAAGATTGGGCCGAGCATTTCTCCAGAAAGATTCAAGTCATCCCGGAGGAATGGACCCCCGCGGCAACCATCGTCACCGGTAGCTTTATGTGGTTAGGTCTAACCGACGCGGCTTTGGCCGCATTGGCAACCACGCATGTGATCCTTACCCTCGTTTTTCCACTAAGCAACTCCTTGGAATCCCAGGGGCTCAACGTAATCAACTTTACGCATCTGCGGAGTCTCTGGCTGGAATGACCGATTTCGACTTCATGCAAGCCGCACTCGCCGAAGCTCGCCTGGCGGCAGAAGGCGGGGAAGTGCCCGTCGGCGCGGTTGTGGTTCGCGAGGGAGAGATCCTCGCGCGAGGCCAGAATCGCGTCCTGCGCGACTTCGATCCCACGGCGCACGCAGAGATTGTCGCCATGCGCGCGGCTGCAGCGTTCGTGGGCAACTATCGCCTCCCCGGCTGCACGCTCTATGTAACCCTGGAGCCGTGCGCCATGTGCGCCGGGGCCATGATTCATGCGCGGCTTGACCGGCTGGTCTTTTCCGCCGCCGATCCCAAGGCAGGCGCAGCCGGCTCGGTGCTTGCTGTGCTGAACCATCCGCAACTGAATCACAAGATGTTGGTGGAGCAGGGAATGCTGGCCGAAGAGTCGGCGGAACTGCTGCGGGGTTTCTTCCGTGAGCGGCGCGCCCAGTAAGCGACTCCAGACGCTTCACACACCAGCCTCCCCCGCCAAGCCAGTAGCCCTTGACAAACGATTTCACCACGGGGGCATCGGGCCAATGGGAAGGTTGTACTCGACCCCGTCAGGTAAATGCCTGGAGCTGATACTCGCGATTGGTGGCAGTGCGCGCCGGTACAAAACGCCAGAATGACCGACAATAGAACACTGACCGGCACTCGGCAGCGGTCATTGACTTCTGATGTCGCACGTTAGCGCTTCCAAATAGGGTAGTACTGGCTTACTCTCACATTGGGTCAAGTTCAGGAGTCAATGGGGACCTCGAAGACTCCTTGAGCTAGTAATCGCGAAGATCAAATGAGCAGCAAACCATTGGTGTCGATAGATGCCAGCAGGACTTGTCTGTTCTAAAGTAACGCTCGTGACTTAGTGTGCAGTCAAGCTGCTAAGTCACAATGGCGGAGCCTTGCGCCGGTAGCGTCGATAGCAGCATAGATGCATCAAGGTCAAGGACCAAGAGACTTCGCATGGACAACACTTGGATCGGTGAGCAAGAAGTGGGACGGCCATGGTGATCGAGAGCAAGTTTGGTATCTCATCTGGAGCATGCACGCAGGCAGAGATAGATGCGAATCCGGTCATTGCTTCGGAGCGCAGGTGGTACGCCGTCTTCACCGCTCCGCGCAGCGAGAAGTCGGCGGTAAAACATCTCGATCTTCGCCGCATCGAGTCATTTCTTCCCATCTACGAAACGGTCGAAGTGTGGAAGAACAGACAACGCAAGAAGATCACCCATCCGCTCTTTCCATCCTACCTCTTTGTGCATATCGATCGCCGCGAGCGGGTGGGCGTTCTGCAGTCCCCTGGGGTACTTCAAATCGTCGGGACAAGCCGCGAGCCTCTTCCCCTGCAGGATTCGGATATCGACTTCCTCCGCACGAATTGCCGCGATCGGAAACTGGAGCCGTACTGCGAACTGCTGGTCGGCGAGAAGGTGCGGATCAAGAGCGGCGCTCTCGAAGGGGTGCAGGGCATCCTCGTGAGACGCAAGAACAGCATGAGATTCGTACTCACACTCCAACTCATCAACCAGCACGCTGCGGTCGAGGTGAACGCGGAAGATCTGGAACCTGTAGCTTCCAGGTAAAGCGTCGTTCGCGATTCCTGGCAATTCCGGCGCGCAGCAAATGACCCGCTCAGTAGACTGTCTGGCGCGGGCAACTCCCCTCCAGCGGTTCGCTGTATAGAGTTCCCGGCGTGCTGCGGAGTATCGATTTTCACGTCAATCCGGTCCGACGAGTCAGTCTCTCGTCATTACTCTACAAACTCCTCGATGACTCGTTTATGCGGAGCACTTTCCGAAAGCCGACTACAATCGTTCGCCATGCATGAGTAGGCCAGGCGGGGTTCCTCCAGACCAGACGCATATCATCGAATCTCCTAACCAAGGCAAGCTATCCTGCATCGGGATGTCTTCAGGGAGGGCGAATGCACGTAATGCCCAAGAGCTCCATCCGAAAGGAGCGGATTGTGGAAGCGGCGGCACATCTGTTTGCGCTGCAGGGCTACCACGGAACCAGCACATCGGAGATTGCGCGCCTCGCGGATGTAAGCGAGAATACGCTGTTCCGCCACTTCGACCACAAGGAGGACATCTTCTGGACCGCTCTCCGCTGGCACTCGAGCGGGCTGAGGCTGCGGCGCGAGATAGTGGAGAAGATGGAGAACTGCGAAGCCCCGGAGGTTGTCTTCCCCAAGATATTCGAGATGCTGGAATTCTGCGTGAAATCGAGGCCGGAACTGTTGCGCCTGATCGCGGTTGCATTTATCGAGTTACGCGCGGGAGCTTTCCAGTTCAGCAAGGAGTACATCTCTCCGATAGTCTCGGCCGTCAACAGATACCTGGAAGTGACGGCAGAGAACGGACTCGTGCGAAGTCTGGATTCCACGATTACAACCACGGCCATCGTAACCGTTGCGCTGCTGCACCCTGGGATACTTAGAATGATGGACGGCAAGGGCGAGCCATTCGCGGATAGCCATGAGGCGGCCGAGGCATATACGAAATTCTGGCTGGAAGCCGTCGGCATAAAGACATCTACTTACTCGACGAGCAGCGAGCCAGTGACAACGGCGCGCAACTTATCCTGATCCGGAGCGCTTCGAATCGTTGCGCTTGAGTAGACCGGATGAGAACACGATGGAAATGCTCAAACACAAGATCTGGTCGTTGAAGCAGGCGTCCAGAGCGGCCTTCCAAAGAACGGAGCTACGTAAGGGCTTGCTCTCTTTCGGGATAAATCGCTTTGCAGGGGCAGACCGGGCAACTGCGTCGATTGGTGGAGTTGGGCTGGGGGCAGAACTTCGGTCTGGCCCGAGAAGGCCAAAAGGAGTTTTGATGGATAAAAGAGGCGTTCCTCTGATTGGCCTCGCGCTTGCAGTTCTGTTACTGGCCAGTACATTGTGGGCACAACCGCCAGCCAAGGCGCCGAGTCAGGGCGAGGACCCGGCCCCCGGAGGCGGTGCAATGCTTCCCAGCGGCTTCGTCATTGGAAACGACGATGTTCTCTCCGTCCATGTATGGAAGGAGCCAGATGTCTCCCGGTCGCTTTCCGTTCGCTCGGATGGCAGAATCTCTTTGCCGCTGGTGGGAGAGATTCAGGCGGCGGGGCGAACCCCGGTGCAACTGGAAGCCGAGATCGCCGACCGGCTCAAAAAGTACATTACGGATCCTCAGGTCGCCGTCATCGTGCAGACCATTAATAGCGAGAAGTTCAACATCTTGGGACAGGTTGCCAGGCCAGGAGCCTATCCGCTGACGCAAGTAACAACCGTTCTGGATGCGATTGCCGGCGCCGGCGGTTTTCGCGACTTCGCCAAGCAGAAGGCAATTTACATTCTTCGCCAGAAGCCTGGAGGCGGCGATGCCCGCATCCCGTTCAATTACAAGGAAGTGATCAAGGGCATCAAGCCAGAGCAGAATATCCGGCTTGAACCGCGCGATACGGTAGTGGTGCCGTGAGGGATGACCATGCTCATGCGAGCGTGTCTGAGTATTGCTCTGCTGGCAACTTTTCCATGCTTCTGTCAGGTGGTACCGGCAGCCGCGGGGGACGTTCCGGCTGGAGAGGAAGGCACCCCAATGGTGACCCCGCCTCCGGTCAGCGGCGCGGCGTATCCGACGGCTACCGGGAATGAGATGCGCTCCAATTACCTGCGCGGAGGAATGACCTTCGAAACCGCATACAACAACGCAGTGGAGTACAGTACGGGGAATCCGAGTGCAGATGTGACTTACTCGATCCGACCAACCATCGCCCTCGATCGAACGACCACGCGTGTGCATCAGACGCTGGCCTATAGCCCGGGCTTCACGTTCTATCAGCGCATGAGCGCATATAACGAGCAGAATCAGGACTTTTCTTACAACCTCGAATACCGCATGAGCGAATATCTGACGTTCCAGATGCGGGAGTTCTTTGACAAGAGCTCAAGCGTATTCAATCAGGAGAACCCGTACGCGGGAGCGACGATATCCGGGTCGACGCAGTCTACGGTTGCAGGAGCCATCGCCCCATTTGCGGATCGAATGTCCAACGCGGTGAGCGGAGAAGTGAGCTATCAAGTCAGCGCCAATCGGATGATCGGGGGCGGCGGAACATCCACCAAGCTGAATTATCCCACCTCGAGCGAAGTCCCGGGACTCTGCAATTCGGATTCTTTGGGAGGCTCCGCCTTCTACAATCTTCGTCTCTCGAGGTCCCAGTATATTGGCGGGACATATCAGTTCTCACGCTTCCTGTCGTGCCCGGCGAGTACGCAGAGCGACACTACGACACACGCGTTCAATCTCTTTTACACGCTCTATCTGCGGCACGCACTGTCTATCTCCTTGCTGGGAGGACCGGAGCACTATGCCACTGCGCAGGCGCCAAATCCCTCGTTCGCATCCTGGGCGCCCTCGGTGGCGGCGAGCGTCAGTTGGCAAGCCGGGCGCAGTAGTCTGGCCGCCAGTTACTCGCGAAGCGTAAGCGCCGGCGGCGGCCTGTCGGGAGCCTTCGATTCGAATGGCGTGAACGCACATGCGCGTTGGCAGTTGACGCGATCCTGGGCGATAGATCTGGGGGGTAGTTATGAAAGCAACAGGAATGTGGATTCGTTGCTGGCGCTTTCCAACCCCGGAGGGCATACGGCTTCCGGAACCGTTCTCCTGCAGCGCAAAATCGGAGCAAATACGGTCGTCGAGGCTGGATATCAGCGACAACACCAGAGGTATAGGAGCATAGCGGCGATCTCCGCGCTTCCCGACAACAATCGCGCGTATGTATCGGTCTCCTACCAATTCGAAAGACCGCTAGGAAGATGATTATGGCAGACGTGTCTATGGCTTCAGAGACGGAAGAATCAAAAGGGCTTGACATCCAGCGCTATCTCAGCCTGGCCCGTCGTCGGCATATGCACTTTTTGATCCCGGTGCTGATAGGCTGGATTGCTGTCTGGAGCGCGGGGTGGGTGTTGCCCGCAAGCTATAAGTCGTCCACGCTGATTCTGGTCGAGCATCCGACCATGCCGAAGAATTATGTGGAGCCGAATGTCAGCGAAGATCTGCAGGACAGGCTCCAGAGCATTACCCAGCAGATCCTGAGCCGTACGCGTCTGCTTCTGATTATCGACAAGCTCCACCTTTACGAGGGGGAGCGGAAGGCAAGCACTCCCGACGATAAAGTCAATCGTATGCGTAAGGACATTGTGGTTGAGCTTGTGAACGATGTCCACAAGGACGAAATTTCGGCATTCCGCATCTCTTTTTCAGCCCACGATCCGCATGTCGCCCAGCAGGTAACCAGTGAGCTGGCAGGCCTGTTCATTGACGAGAATCTGAAGGTCCGACAACAGCAGTCCGAAGACACAACGAAGTTCCTTGAAAACCAGTTGGAGAATGCGCGAGCCAGTCTGGCCGAGCAGGAGGCGCGGGTACGGGAATTCGAAGGCAAGCATGAGGGCGAGTTGCCGGACCAGCAGGCGAGCAACCTGCAAATACTGAGTGGATTGCAGACCCAGTTGCAGAATGAAGAGGATTCGTTAAATAACTCGAAGCAGCAGGGCATCTACTTCGAATCGTTGATACAGCAATACGGAGCCCTGCGTAGCGCTCCTCGAACTGCCGGGGGAGGGCCCACCGATCTGCCCGCAATCGACAAGGAACTCGATACGCTGCGATCGAAGCTGACCAATCTCAGCGCCCATTACACGGATCAATACCCGGATGTCGTGAACTTGCGCGCCGAGATCGCCAAGACGGAAAAGTTGCGCAATGAACTGGAAGCGGGCCTGAAAAGGAAGAGCAGAGCGGCAAGATCGGGTGACGATGCAGGCGCGGAGGATGCGGCAGGAAGTCTTTCGCGGGACCCTTCGGTATTGCAACTGGAGAGCCAGTTAAAGGCGAATCGGGCGGAAGTGAAGAATCGCGAGCAATCGGTGGCTCGGCTCAAGCAGAGGGTTGGCGAGTACCAGGGACGCTTGAACAGCGAACCGGCAAACGAGCAGCAACTGGCGGACCTGACGCGGGGCTATGAGCAATCGAAAGCCAACTACGACGATATTTTGAAGAAGAGAAACGCATCGGAGATGGCGACCAGTATGGAGCAGATGGAGCAAGGGGGACGGTTCAAAGTGCTGGACCCGGCGAGCCTGCCGTTGAAGCCAGACTTTCCCAATCGGCTCAAGCTTTGCGGCCTTGGGCTTGGGGTCGGTCTGGCGCTCGGCGTTGTCGTTGTAGGAAGCTTCGAGATGCTCGACGATCGCGTGCAAAGTGAAAGTGGGATCAAGCAGTTGCTTCCGGTCGCGATCATCTCGGAGATCCCAGAGGTTGTGGTGTCGTCAGAGGAGCAGGCTTTCAGGGAGAAGAAGATGCTGGGCTGGGCCATGGCTGCTCTGGTGGTTGCGACGATATTGGCAGGATCGGCATTCAGCTATTTGCACGATTAGGCTAGGATCCATATGTACAAGGCGTTCTTCCATTTGACGCGCAACCCGTTCGAGCTCACGCCCGATCCAACCTGCTTTGTCCCCAGCAAGCGGCACAACGAGGCGCTTGCGGCACTCTATTACGGAGTGCGTCAGCACAAGGGCTTTGTGGTGCTGACCGGAGAGGTGGGCACGGGGAAGACGTTCCTGCTGCGCTGCCTGCTGGGCGTGCTGAAGGAGAGCAAGGACGTTGCCTATGCCTATGTCTTCAACGGCTGTCTCTCTCCGACCGAGTTCTTGCAGTACGTCCTCACCGACCTGGGGGTTACTGTCGCCGGGAAGGGAAAACATGAACTGTTGCATGGCCTGGGAGAGTACCTGATCTCCCGCCGTGCGCGGCAGATGACAACGGCGCTGATCGTCGATGAAGCGCATCTTCTGTCCGCGGAGATTCTCGAGGAGCTTCGCCTGCTTTCAAATCTGGAGACGGCCGACGAGAAGCTGCTGCAGATTGTATTGGCCGGGCAGCCCGAACTGGACGAGAAACTCGACTCCTTGGGACTGAGGCAACTGAAACAGAGAATTGCGGTGCGCACCCGGCTCAGTCCATTGGATGCCGATGAGACGCAGCAATACATCGGGCAACGGCTGCAGATCGCAGGCAGATGCGCGAACGGCTGCGAGTTGTTTCCGGCAGAGACGGTTGCCGAAATATTTCATTATTCGAAGGGCTTGCCCCGTCTGATCAACACCATTTGCGAGAATGGGCTGATTACCGCCTACGCACGAGGGCTCGGAAGCGTGACTCCCGCGATCATCGAGGATGTGGCGAAGGAGTTTCGACTGGAGACGGTCAAGCAGGGCGGGGACGAAGCCGGTGCCAATGGCAGAGAGATGGATTATCAGCGAGCGATGAGATTCCTTCTGGAGCGGTACGGCGCCCGGTGAGAATCGATCGCGGGGGCGCCAGAGCGAGTGCGGATGTACGGATCGGATTGAGCGAAGATGAGCCAGATATTCGACGCGTTACAAAAGGCGGAAGGCGGGGATGCGGGGACAGATTCGCCGACTCCGCCGGAAGCGACTGAGTTGCTGCAGCGAGCAGAGCGGAAAGCGGCAGCAAGGTGGGAGGCAAAAGCTACGCCCGATCGGGGCGTTGCGTCAGCGCCCGAAGAAAGCGTGGGAGTCCCTCCACGGGCTGCCGAGGCGGCGTTGGACGGCTTTGAGAAGATCCAACGGCTGCAGGTATCTCTGGCACCGCAGAGCCGCCTGGTATACCTGACAGAAGGCGACAGTCCGGCATCGGAGGCGTTTCGCTTGCTCGGCGTCCGGCTGAGGCAGATGCGGCGCGACAATCCCATGAAGAGGGTCTTGATTACCAGCACGAGTCCGCAAGAGGGCAAGAGTATGGTGGCTGCGAATCTGGCCTGTACGCTGGCCCTTAAAGCGGAACTGAAAGTCCTGCTCGTCGAAGGCGACCTGCGTCGGCCTTCTCTCACGCAGATGTTCGCCATGGAAGGCAAGCCCGGCCTCTGCGAATGCCTCGAGAGCGATCGCCCGGTAGCGAAGAGCCTCTATTACCTGGAAGGGCCGAACCTATGGATGCTGCCGGCCGGCAGCGCTTCAAGCAATGCGCTCGACTTGCTGCAGGCGGGCAGATTGCCTGCGCTGATGGACCAGTTAGGTGCGTGGTTCGACTGGATCATCATCGATGCTCCGCCTGTGCTTCCCTTGGCGGACACCAGCGTGTGGACGCGCATAGCGGAAGGCATTCTTCTGGTAACGCGCCCAGGGGTCACCAGGAAACAGCAGTTGCTCAAAGGAGTTGAGGCGTTGGATGTCAAGAAACTGCTTGGAGCGCTGGTGAACTGCTCCCGGCTGGTGGACCACGACGACTACAACTATTACTACCGTGGTTCGCCCAACGTTCTCAAGACGAACTACGCTCCAGCAAAGTGACTTTTGCGGATCGGTGGACAACAGGTGTGGACGGCGGTTGACGGATGCGTGCAGTGTAGTTCAAGAAAGAATCCGGGACCATGAGCACAATCGGAACAGCGAGACTACTGGTTGTCAGCGCCGACCCCGCGGTACTTCGTCCGCTTTGGTCCATCGGCGAGTCGAACTCCTGGAAACTTGAGATCGTCGGCAATGCATGGCAGGCGATGGACCGCATTCAATCTGGAGCGACAGTCAACTTGCTGTTACTGGACATGTCGGAGGGGGAAGCTGAAGACTTGCACACGCTGCGGTGGCTGCGCCGCCTTCGCCCCTCGCTTCCAATCATTCCGATTGGGCACCCCAATGACGCAGGCGTGCAAGAGGAGTCAATCCGCCTCGGCGCAAATGAGTACATCGCCAGGCCCGTTGAAGAGCGCCAGCTTGAGCGGTGCATCCTCCGCGGCCTTTCCTGCTCTTGCGAAGCTACCGATATAGAATTCACGAGTGACGATGTAGAAGCCATTGGCGATGGACGGTTCTTCATCGGACTCGGTCCAGTGATGCGAAGGTTTCGCGCGCAGGCGGCCCTCTTGGCGGAGACAGACGCCCCACTATTGATCCTTGGCGAAAGCGGGAGCGGCAAGGAGATTGCTGCCAGGCTGGTACACAAGCTGTCGGTCCGATCTGCATTCGAGTTCGCCAAAGTGAGATGCGCAGCTCTTCCAGGCGATCTCCTTGAGAGAGAGTTGTTCGGGTACGAGAGCAAGAGCGCTGCCGGACCGATTCGAATCAAGCCAGGAAAACTGGAGTTGTGTGCTAAGGGAACGATCCTCCTGGATGATGTTGTCGAGATGCCGTTGGCTTTGCAGGTTGGCCTGGTCGAGGTGCTTGTGAATAGGAGGTTCACGAGGCCGGGGGGGTGTACATCGATCGACGCGGACGTCCGCGTGCTGGCGACAAGTTCGATCAACCTGGAGCGCGCCGTTGCTGAAAAGAGACTTGACCAGGACCTCTATCGCTACCTGACCGCTTACACGATTCATCTTCCCCCGCTGCGAGAACGCAAGAATGAGATTCCTGCTCTTGCCCGTCATTTCATGCACCAGCTTGCCAAACATTACTGCTTGTCAGCACGGGTCTTGTCACCTGCCATACTTGAGGCATGGCAGGCATATAACTGGCCGGGCAATTTGCAGGAGTTGGAAGCATGCGTCAAACGCTACCTGCTGGTGGGAGACGAGGAACTGTTGTTCGACAAGAGCCGGAGGAACTCAAGGGGCGAGGAGCCGGATGCCGCGTCTGAGGTTCAGCATATCGGAAAGAAGGCAGGGGGATTGCAGGCGCCTTCTTGCGCCATGGCCTCGCAGGCCAGGTCGCTCCGGTCTCTTATCCAAAGCGTAAAGTCGGAGGCAGAGAAAAATGCGATCTCTGCCGCGTTGGAGAGGACCGGCTGGAATCGAAAAGCTGCTGCACGGTTACTCAAGGTAAGCTATAGAACGGTGTTATACAAGATTGAGCAATACAAGATGACCTCATTCAATTCGCCTGTCTATCCCGGAAGTAATAGCGGCGGAAATGGAAATGGCCACGGACGAAGTGCGTAGGTAAAGATCGGGCAACCACACGAAAGGCAGCAGAATCTGGCTCTATAACAGTATTTGTGGGTGAAGCGGGCGGTGGAAGAAGCCTCCCCGAAGCTTATCCAGTCGGTGTAGCCGTAAGCGGGTAGCAGGAGAACAAAAGCGGGTAGCCGGCGTGCCTGCATAGAGAAAACGGCCTGGAAAACCTTTGGAAGATCAACGTCAAACTCATCGCAGGAGATGGGGACAAGTATAAGTGCGAGAGAGGAAGATGTCGTGAGCATTCGATTCAAAGAAGCCTCCGCATATCGGAAGGAGTCTCTGCTCGAGTCGGTATCTACCGGCGAGCAAGCGGCACTAGATGAAGAGAGATTCTCGCGGGCGATATCAATCGAGCGGGCGCGAACAGAGCGCTCGAAGACGCCCTTTGCTCTGCTGCTGTTGGAGGCCGTCAGCCACGACGGCTCGGAGAGAAGCGGAGCTGCCTTGGAGTGCATCTTGGCCTCGCTCCTGTCATCGAGCAGGTCTACTGACATCATCGGATGGTATAAAGACGGCGACATTATTGGAGCAATCTACACCGGCCTTGTGGGAGATGACAAAAACTCGGTGCTTTGCACAATCCTGGACCGTGTAACCGCTACGTTGCGCAATGAACTCACCTTTGAGCAATTGAATCAAGTCCGTATTTCCTTTCACTACTATCCGGACGACTGGAAGGAAGACAGTCCGGGACGGCCCAGCAATCCCGTGCTGTATCCCGACTTGTCGAGCAGTGAAAAAGGCAGGAGAACGATGTTGGCCACGAAAAGAACGATAGACATCGTTGGCAGTTCGATCCTGCTCGTCGTATGCGGGCCCTTTCTGCTTATGATCGCGTTGGCAATAAAGGCGTCATCGAGAGGTCCAGTATTGTTTCGCCAACAAAGAGTGGGGCAGAATGGACGGCGCTTCACGCTCCTCAAATTCAGAACGATGTATGTCGGCAATGACCATAGCGTTCACAAAGAGTATGTGCGAAAGTTGATCAACAACGAAGCAGAGCGCGAATTAACGAACCGCAATAAAGAGTGCGTTTACAAGCTTACGAGCGATAGTCGGGTCACGCGCATAGGTAAGATACTGCGCAGAGCCAGCTTGGATGAACTGCCCCAGTTCTTGAACGTTCTGTGGGGAGAAATGTCTCTCGTAGGTCCGCGCCCCCCCATTCCTTATGAGGTGGCTGCATATCAGACTTGGCACCGCCGCAGGGTGTTGGAGGTGAAGCCTGGGATTACGGGGCTGTGGCAGGTGACCGGTAGAAGCCGGGTAAAGTTCGACGAAATGGTGCGCTTGGATCTCCGTTATGCCACATCATGGACTCCCTGGCTCGACTTCAAGATACTCCTGCGTACACCCTTGGCGGTGATTAAAGGTTCAGGCGCTTACTGACCGCAGGACGCCTAACCCAGGCACTGACTTGGCGCGGAGCTGATCCCTTTGCTCTCGAAGTGGATCTGCGGTGTTCCTGTGCTACTGCCGCATTACAGAAATAGTTATGAAAGTGGTGAAACAGAATGAACTTCGGCGTAATTGGCTACGGCTACTGGGGACCGAACGTGGTAAGGAATCTCATGAGCTTGGAAGGTTCCAAGGTGCGTGCGATAGCGGACGTTGGCCAAGCCGCGCGGGCACGGGCACAGAAGGCATATCCTGAGGTGAAAGTAACCCCGGACGCCTTGGAGATGATTTCGGCCAAGGACCTCGACGCCATCGCCATCGTCTCTCCTGTATGGACGCACTACAAAATGGCAAAGGCGGCCTTGGAGAACGGCAAGCACGTCTTCGTGGAGAAGCCGTTCACCTCCAACGCAGAACAAGGCGAGGAACTGATAAATCTTGCGCAACAAAAGAATCTTAGGATCATGGTGGATCATACCTTCCTCTTCACCGGCGCAGTGAGGAGAATCTCGCAGCTTATCAAAGAAGGGACTCTTGGAAAGCTGTATTACTACGACTCGACTCGAGTTAACCTCGGTCTCTTCCAGCACGATATCAACGTTCTTTGGGATCTGGCGCCGCACGATCTATCCATCATGGACTATCTCATTGAAGGAAGTCCGGAGGCTGTTGTGGCCACTGGTCAAAGTCACTTGAACGGTCACGAAGACGTGGCATTCATGACCTTGTACTTTCCCGAGAAGGTGATTGCTCACATTAACGTAAACTGGCTATCGCCGGTAAAGGTCCGGACCACGCTCATCGGAGGGGAGAAACGCATGCTTGTCTGGAACGATCTCGAAGCCGACGAGAAGGTCAAGGTGTATGACAAGGGGGTAAAGATCACGAGCAGAGAAGGGGTATACGATCTATTAGTTAACTATCGTTCTGGCGATATGTGGGCTCCGCAACTGGAACAGGGAGAAGCTCTGCGGCAGGAGCTATCGTGCTTCGTCGAATGTGTGTCGAGCGGGAAGGAGCCATTCAACGACGGCCGGGCCGGCCTTCGGGTGGTGAAGATGCTGGAATCTGCCAGCAAATCACTAAGCAAGGGAGGCTCGCTGGTCTATCTATGAACTCCTATCAGTGCATCTCTAGCGACGTCAGGCTTGGAGAGAATGTCCGGCTCTCACAGTTCATCAATCTGTACGGTTGCGAGATCGGAAACGAGTCCAAGATCGGCGCATTTGTTGAAATTCAGAAAAATGTCATAGTCGGAAAGCGCTGCAAGATCTCCAGCCATACGTTTATCTGTGAAGGTGTCATCATCGAAGACAATGTCTTCATCGGGCACGGTGTAGTGTTCATTAACGACAGCTATCCGCGAGCCACGACCGCCGGCGGAGTTCTGCAAACGGAAAACGACTGGAAGGTTGAGCGGACGGTTGTAAAGAAGGGTGCATCGATCGGTTCTGGCGCAACGATTCTCTCCAATGTCAACGTGGGAGAGAATGCGATTGTCGGCGCAGGCAGCGTCGTAACCAAAGACGTTCCGCGCGATACTATCGTGGCTGGAAACCCGGCTAAGTTTCTCCGTTATATCGAAGCAAGTCAGAGAGGTAACAATGTCCAGTCTTGATGGTGTTGCGGTCAAAATCCCGTTTCTCGATCTGGTTGCCCCACACGTCGAAATGGAGCAGGAACTCATGGAGGTGTTTCGTCGGGCCCTGCGCACGGGGGCCTTCGTTGGAGGGCCTGCAGTTGAAGGGTTCGAGAAAGCTTTCGCCGGTTTCTGTGGAACCGGCTATTCGGTTGCAGTTAGTAGCGGTACGGATGCGCTGCGATTTGCAATCATGGCATGCGGGGTGCAGCCTGGAGACGTGGTTCTGACGGTGCCCAACACGTTTATTGCTACAACAGAAGCCATCTCCCAGGCAGGCGCGATCCCGGAGTTCATCGACATCGACGAATATACCTATAACATGTCTGTCAAGATGCTACGTTGGTTTCTGGAGAAGCAGTGCGGCCGGGACAAGGCAGGGAAGCTTACCAGCCTGCGAAGTGGGAGTCCGGTAACAGCGATCGTGCCGGTTCACCTTTATGGCCAGATGGCAGATATGGATCCGATCCTGGCTCTTGCAGATGAGTTTGGGCTAATTGTGATAGAAGATGCATGCCAGGCTCACGGGGCAGAATACTATTCCAGGAAACTCAATCGCTGGATGAAGGCTGGTTCCATCGGCCGCGCAGCCGCCTTTAGCTTTTATCCTGGCAAGAACCTCGGAGCTTGCGGAGAAGGTGGGGCAGTGACTACGAGTGACTCTACTGTGGCTGCGAAGGCCAAGATGTTGCGCGACCATGGACAAGTCAAGAAATACTACCACGAAATGGAAGGATACAACGGACGGCTGGATGCGATTCAAGCGGGGCTTCTGCTTGCAAAACTTGATCATCTCGTCGAGTGGAATACAAAGCGCCGAGAGCGAGCAGTTGAATATGGCCGCCTTCTCTCAGGGAATGAAACCATCACTCTTCCCTATGAAGCTCCCTGGTCCCGGGCGGTATATCACCTCTATGTTATTCGCACTAACAACCGGGAAGGCATGATGAACCATTTGAAAGGTGCGGGAATTGGTTCGGGACTTCATTACCCGGTTCCGCTACATCTGCAAAGGGCCTATGCCTCGCGAGGATACTCTTTAGGAGACTTCCCGATCGCAGAACGAGTAGCTTCCGAGATTCTCTCTTTGCCGATGTTCCCACAGCTTTCCGCGTCCCAACAGCGCACCGTGGCAGAGGAGATCTTAGCCTTTGCCGCAAGTACCTCGGTTGGGCGTGAACAGGTTGAAAAGGACAGTGTGACGGCAGCGCAATTGGCTGTGTAGACTTGCGGGACAGCCTCAGCGCGAGCAGCTGTCTGCGAGGAAATGCAGAATGCTGGGTCAGAGCGGGTCGCTGCCTTGCGATCTCATTGCCTCCCCGGCGACACGAGATGGAGGAGAAGATGGCGTCAGTACAATCTACGGTTTCCCAACCCATTGCAATTTCCATGCTAGATCTTCGCGCGCAGTACCATGCCATTCGGGATGAGATCAAGTGCGCAATTGACGATGTCCTGGAATCCCAGCACTTCATCCTCGGACCACAAGTGGCTGCGCTCGAGGACGAGGTCGCAGGTTACTGCGGCAGGCAATTTGGTGTAGGGGTAGGTTCGGGAACGGATGCGCTCACCCTCGCCTTGTCTGCCTGTGGAATTGGTCATGGTGACGAGGTGCTGGTACCCTCGTTCACTTTCATTGCCACAGCCGACTGTGTCAGCCAGCTGGGTGCAGTTCCAGTCTTCGTAGATATTCAGCCTGACATCTACTGCATCGATCCGTCGCAGATCGAAGCAAAGATCACTCAACGCACCAAGGCCATCATTCCAGTTCACCTGTATGGGCATACGGCTGAGATGGACAGCATTCTTGCCATCGCGCGGCGCAATAATCTCTTAGTCGTGGAGGATAATGCCCAAGCGATAGGAGCAAACTATAAGGGAAAACGGAGCGGCAGCCTAGGCGATATTGGTTGTCTCAGTTTCTTCCCGAGCAAGAATCTTGGAGGCTACGGAGACGGGGGGATGGTCGTAACCGATTCACCCGAAATCGCAGCACGTTTGCGGTCACTTCGAGCACATGGAGCACGAGAGAAGTACTTTAGTGCGGAACAAGGATGGAACAGCCGACTGGATGAAATCCAAGCAGCTGTACTAAGAGTCAAGCTTCGCCATCTTGAGAACTGGGCTGAAGCACGGCGCGGGCGGGCCGCTCTGTATAACACACTTCTGTCCGATGTTGAGGGTGTAGTTACACCATATCAATCAAGCTACTGCACGCCCGTTTATCACCAGTACACCGTACGCGTCAAGCGTCGAGATTCAGTGCGGAAGATCATGCGAGAGCATCAGGTTCCGACCATGGTCTACTATCCGCACCCATTACACCTTCAGCCGATCTACCGCACGCTGGGCTACAAAACTGGAGATTTGCGGGAGACAGAGCGAGCTTGCGAGGAGGTGCTTTCATTGCCAATCTATCCAGAGATGAGCGACGACCAAGTCGCTCGGGTCGCCGAAACTCTGAAGAGTGCAGCGGAAGAGGCCAGATAATGATGGCCGCATCCACAGAGGTATCTCTTATATCTATTGTCATTCCGGTGTTCAACGAGGAAACAGGGATCGATTATCTGGCTGATCGCTTATCGCGCCTTCGTGGCGTGTGGCCTGGGCGTCAACTCGAGTTCATCCTTGTCGATGATGGTAGCTCAGACCAGACCCAGAGAGAGCTTGAGCGCGTATTTGCAGGTGACCCCTCTTGCATGATTCTGCGCCATGCCCGGAACCGGGGAGTGGGAGCGGCTTTCAGAACGGGATTCTCGCGAGCAAATGGTGAAATTGTCTGCACGATTGATGCGGATTGCACGTACGGGCCAGAGAACCTTCGTCACTTGGTGGATGTTCTCGATCACTCGTCCGCGGACATTGCGGTGGCTTCCCCTTACCATCCGGACGGCGGCGTCGACGGTGTGCCGGGCTGGCGACTCGCACTCAGCCGAGGGTGTTCGGCGCTCTATCGGATATGTTCACCGGTGCGTCTCTACACATATACAAGCGTATTTCGCGCCTACCGCAAATCGGTGGTGAGCTCCGTACAGTTCGAATCGGATGGGTTTGTCTCTACGGCAGAGATTCTTATACGCGCTGCGCACAAAGGTTTTGCCATCGCCGAAGTTCCGATGATTCTATATAGCAGGAAGATAGGTCACAGCAAGATGAGAGTCTTGGCGACTATGCGTCAGCATCTTTATCTGATGATTCGCAGCGTAACTCATCGCATTGCCGGACGTAGAATGGATTCGCTAGTTAGCATAGTGCCACCGAACAGCCTGCATGACTGAGTCTGTTTTCAGTTCGACCCGACACGAGCGTAGTCAGTCGCTCCGACGGGTTAAGGGAATTCGTCAGGGATCACAGTCAGTGAAATCTCAAAAGGGGGGTGTCATGGTTAGAGTGGGCATTGTAGGCTTGGGCGCGTGGGGATGGAACGTCGCCCGTAGCTTCAGAGAACTACGGGATTGCGAGGTGGTCGCCTGCTGCGATGTAGATCCCAAGCGCGCGGCCACGGCTACGAGGACCTGGCCATCGGTCCGCGCCGCCTCTAACCTCACCGAGATGCTCCAAGAACACTCGATCGATGCAGTGGTCATCTCTTCGCCTGCCACGACGCACTTCACCTTGGCCCGACAGGTGCTCCTGGCCGGCAAGGACGTGTTTATCGAGAAGCCGTTTACCCTGAATATTACGGAGGCCGAGAAACTCGCGGAGCTAGCCAGCGAGAAGAAGGCTGTTCTGATGGTCGGACATTTGCTGGAATACCATCCTGCCGTACAGCGTCTGAAAGCGATGATCGCGGATGGTGAACTCGGTGAAGTGTATTACATCTACACGCAACGAGTGAACCTGGGCCGCATTCGCGGCGATGAGAATGCCCTGTGGAGCTTTGCTCCGCACGATCTTTCTCAAATTATGTACATCCTCGGGATCGAGCCGACTGATGTCAGCGTCCGCGGGCAAAGTTTTATCCAAGACGGGATAGAAGACGTTGTCTTTCTGAGTCTGTACTTCGAGAACCGGATCATGGCGCACATTCATCTCAGCTGGTTGGACCCGCACAAGATTCGCCGGACCACTATTGTCGGTTCAAAGAAGATGGCCGTCTTCGACGACACGGAGGCTTCTGAGAAGTTGCGAATCTACAACAACCACGCCGAAGTGCCTGCCATTCGAAGCTACGGGGACTCTATTCAGGTCAGGTTTGGAGATATCTTGATTCCGAGGGTGGATGCCTCTGAGCCCCTGAAATTGGAATGCCAACACTTTATCGACTGTGTTAGCACCCGAACAACACCACGCAGCGACGCAGAGGACGGTCTACGAGTAATTCGGATTCTAGAGGCTGCGCAGCGCTCAATGGAGCAGGACGGTGTACCGGTAAAGATCAAGGAGAACGAGAATGGCGCAATTCATCCATTCGTCGGCTCAATACGGAGCTGGCACGCAATTCGGGCATAACGTGGTCGTATTTGAGAATGTACGAATTGGAATTAACTGTCAGATCGGAAGTGGGGTGGTCATTCACCGGGACACAGTTATCGGCGACGATGTTCGGATAGACGATAATACGGTGATCGGTAAACTTCCGATGAAAGCCGCCTTGAGCGCTGTCACAAGCGAGAAGGAGCTTCCTCCCTGCGTTATAGGAGATGCCTGCCTGATCGGCACATCGACGGTGTTGTACCGGGGAAGCCTCATCCGGACGCATGTGATGATCGCTGATCTGGCCTCCGTTCGCGAGGATGTAGAGATTGGCGAATACACAATTATCGGCCGAGGAGTTACGGTCGAGAACAAGGTGCGAATTGGGGCGCGATGTAAGATTGAAACGGAAGCTTATATAACAGCGCTTTCGCAGATTGAGGATTCGTGCTTTGTCGCACCGGAGGTGTCATTTACGAATGACAACTATCTTGGACGCACGAAAGAGAGATTCAAGTTTCACAAAGGGGTGCACCTACAGCGTGGGGCGCGCGTTGGGGCAAATGCCACCATTCTGCCGGGACTTTGCATAGGACCGGATGCCCTCGTCGCCGCGGGATCCGTGGTGACCCACGATGTAATGGGCGGAAAAGTCGTTTGTGGCGTCCCGGCTAGGAACCTGCGAGATGTACCCGCGGCAGAACTGCTTCAAAATCAGTAGATTACCATGCATATCATATCCATCGTTGGCGCACGTCCGCAGTTCGTGAAGGCCGCAATGGTCGCTGAAGCAATTGCCGTCTGCAACGGGCGCGGATCTGTGCTTCACGCTCACATCATGAGGCATGACATCGTCCATACTGGTCAACACTATGATCCCAAGATGTCCCAGGTGTTCTTTGACGAACTCGGGATTCCTACACCAAGATTCAATCTCGGGGTGGGATCGGGGACACATGCGGCCCAAACCGCCGAGATGCTGCAAAGCTGTGAGGAGATTCTATCTCGGGAGCGCCCGGACCTGGTTCTGGTTTACGGTGACACAAACTCGACTCTTGCCGCCGCACTCGCGGCGGTGAAGCTTGAGATCGAGGTAGCCCACGTGGAGGCCGGGCTTCGCAGTTACAACCAGAGTATGCCGGAAGAGATCAATCGTGTGTTGACAGATCACATTGCAAAGTATCTCTTCTGCCCGACGCCATGTTCGGTTGACAATCTGTCGAAGGAAGGTATCCGCGAAGGCGTGTTCGTGACAGGAGATGTCATGCTCGACGCAGTGCTGAAGTGGGCCAAAGTGGCCGGAGCCAATTCAGACGTGCTGGCGCGATTGCGCGTCAATCGAAAGAGCTATATTCTTTTGACCCTCCATCGGGCGGAAAACACAAATTCCACTGATCGTTTGATACAGATACTGGAAGAGATTCTGATGCTCCCGTTTCCAGTTCTATTTCCAATGCATCCACGGACGCGTACATGTCTCGCCAACGATCGATCTATGAAATCCATCTGGGAGCGGCTCGAATCATCAACCACGGTCAGTATCATGGATCCGGTCTCCTATCTGGAGATGCTTGCTCTCGAAGACAACGCCAGATTCGTGATCACCGATTCAGGCGGAGTTCAAAAGGAGGCCTATTTCCTGGGCGTCCGGTGTTTGACCCTCCGCAAAGAGACAGAATGGACCGAGACTTTGTCTGACGGATGGAATACCTTGATTGATCCAGAAGCTGACGAAATGCCAGCGCTCGTTGAAAGGCTCTGGAAGCAAGGAAGCGATACTCAGAGGACCTGCCCTGATCTATCAGCCTTTGGCCGTGGCCATGCGGCACAGAATATCGTTCGCACCATAACGGGCTTACCCCTTCAGATAAGAGAGATGGCATGACAAAGATAGTGCTGATCACTGGAGCCGCCGGATTTCTAGGCTCTCACCTTACAGATTTGCTTCTTGCACGCGGCAACGAAGTCATCGGCGTCGACAATCTGTCGCAAGGGTCGTTGACAAACATATCCGAGGCTTTGAAGAACCCGCGTTTTCAATTCCACCGCATAGATGTACGGGATTTGGATAGCCTCCGGAAGGTCGCCCAAGATGTTACTGAAATCGTACATCTGGCAGCATACAAGATACCGCGGTACGGCAAAGCCATCGACACACTGCTAATCAACTCTATTGGCAGCCAGAATATTCTGGAACTGGCCGCAGAGCGCAAGGCCAGGTTTGTTCTTGCATCCACATCGGATGTCTACGGCAAGAATCCAGCAATTCCGTTTTCGGAAGAGAGCGACTGCGTGCTGGGTTCCTCAAAAGTTGCACGCTGGAGTTATGCGGTGTCAAAACTCTATGATGAACACCTGACACTGGCGTTCGCCGATTCCTACAAGTTTCCGGTCAACATTGTGCGGATATTTGGATCATATGGCCCTCGTCAAAATCTGACATGGTGGGGAGGTCCGCAGTCGGTATTTATCGATTCAATTCTGTGCGGACGCTCTGTCCCCATCCATGGGGATGGGAATCAGACGCGAAGCTTTACCTACGTGTCCGACACAGTGCGTGGCATTGCGTCGGTTTTGGAATCGGAAGTGAGCGGGGAAATCTTTAACATCGGCAATAGGCAGGAAATCAGCATCAATGAACTGGCTAGAACCATACACAGACTATCCGGCGTGGAAGCCCCGCTAAAAATCGAGTACATTCCGTACGACGAAATTGCGGGACGTCGATATGAAGACGTTCGGCGGAGAGTTCCTGATGCTTCAAAGGCCAAGCTGTTGCTTGGATTCGAGGCCACAATACCACTGGAGCTCGGTCTAAAACAGACGATTGCATGGCAGCGTGCGTACAGTCTAGAGTTATCCGCATCTGAAGTCCGATCAGATCTTAGTTAAGGCAAACTGTCCCTGAGGCGGTCACACATATGGCGACACCGAAGAGAGTACTTGTTGAATGGGAGGATCAGGAGCAAGGTCGGAACGCATTCTATTTGCGGACAGTCCGGCTTGTGCGTGACATGATCTCGCGCTGGTGGGTTGCTTTCTCGCTATCTTCTGTCTGTGTGGTGGGCGGGCATCTGATGATTAAACGTGGACTGAACTCGATCCTGGTTTCCCAAAGCCATGGGGGAACAGTAGCCCGCCTATTGCAGATTCTGGCACAACCTGCCGTTGATCTCGGCTTATTGGTCTACGTATTTGGCTCTGCATGCTGGATCATCGCGGTCAGTCAAAAGGAAATCAGCTTCCTGTATCCACTCTCCAGCGTGAATTACGTGTTAGTCGCGCTGGCGAGCACTCTTCTTCTCTCGGAACCATTGCACGCTCGACGTGTAGAGGGAGTGCTGTTGATAGCTTTCGGAATGGTACTTCTCTATTGCCGCGGTGCAGAGGAACCTCAATGAGTCCTCGGTTGCTGATTTGGATAAGCGTTTTACTCAGCGGACTGGCTCAAGTGTTCTTGAAACAGGGCACGAACCGACTTGCGTCGCGAGTGGGCGCGAAGCCGGGGGCCTTGGCTGCGATCGTGCTAGGTGCTTTAGAACCATGGATTTGGATTTGGGCGGGAAGCTTTTGTGTTGCCGCGGCTCTTTGGCTACTGGGCGTTGAGTATTTGGACCTTTCCTATGCGTTTCCTCTTCTCAGCAGTGGATATATCCTCGTTACGCTCTTATCAATCATAGTGTTCAAGGAGCATGTTGGCGCTTTGCGGTGGCTAGCTGTGGGGATCATCAGCGCCGGTGTAGCCATGATCGCGGTTAGTTAGATGTCTCAGTCAGAGTTGAAATGGCAGCAGGTAATGAGCTAATGAGAAGCAGATTGGAAGGTAGAAACGTCGCAGTCCTGGGAGCAGGAGTTACTGGTCTGACGGCTGCGTATCGCCTCCTTCAGTCAGGCGCTCGAGTAACGGTTTACGAAGCACGCGACGAAGCTGGAGGCTTGGCCTCGACCGCGGACTTCGGCGACTTTTCGTGGGACCGGTTCTATCACTGCATCCTCACCTCAGACGGACCTCTTCTGAAGCTGATCGGAGATCTGGGACTTACAAATGATCTGGTGTGGCGGAAAACAAACGTCGGCTTCTTTATCGATAACCAGTTGTACCCCATGGGCTCAATGCGGGAGTTCTTGGCCTTTCCGCATCTCAACCTGTGGCAGAAGTTCCGTTTCGCATGTGGAATCCTCTACGGGTGTTCGATTCGCGACGGAAGAGAGCTTGAAAGCATTGACGTGGGAGAGTGGCTAAGGCGCGTATTCGGATCACAAATTTATACAATAATGTGGGAGCCGTTATTGAAATGCAAACTCGGTGACTGTCGAGATGAGGCTTCGGCCGCATTTATTTGGTCAACGATCAGGAGGCTATACTCGACACGAGAGAGGAATAGCTCCCGCGAAGAATGCCTGGGGTACATTCGGGGCGGATACCGTACTGTCCTCAGTCGTTTGTGCAGCGAAATCGAGAGGCTGGGTGGGCATCTCCGGACGCGAACAAAGGTGGAGCAGGTATCAAGAGAGGAACAAGGGTTATGCGTCAGCGGTGGTAGCCAGGTTGATGCTTACGATCAAGTGATTGCAACAATACCCAGTTCCGCTGTTGCGCGAATTGCCCCGGAACTCAGTGATGGTTTCAGACAGCGCCTACTCGCCGCAAAGTACTTAGGCATTGTGTGCGTGGTGCTCGTTCTCGAGCGGTCGCTCAGTCCTTTCTATGTGACGAACCTGGCGGATAATGGAGTCCCCTTTACGGGGATCATTGAGATGTCGAACCTTATCTCTTCTTCTGAGACTGCTGGGCACAGCCTCGTGTATCTCCCAAAGTACACAGCACCAGATGATACTCTCTTTCAAGCTTCGGAGGATGAGATCTGGTCGCATTTCAGAGAGAGTCTTATCCGAGTCATGCCGAACTTCGACGACTCCCTGGTTTTGCGACGGTTCCTATTTCGCGAACGTTTTGTTCAACCCGTGCCCACGCTTAGATATTCAGCGACGCTTCCCCCAATGCGGACCGACATGCCGGGCTTGTTCTTAGCGAATACGACCCAGATCGTCAATTCGACTCTGAACAACAACGCGATGGTCAGCATTGCGGAGCAAGCGGTAGACATGGTCGCGCACGAGGGGACCGCCGCACAATCTGGTGCCGACCGGATCCCCGCCGGCGTCTCGGCTTGAAATTCAGACATTAATCCGTTTACGTTGCAGCGCGTGCCGGCGCGCGTCTCAAAGAGGATGACTATGCGAAAACTGGCGATTCTCCTGTCTGCGTTGTCTGTACTTTTGCTCGCGGGAAAGGCTACGCCCACCTGGGCGCAGACGTGCCCCTGCAATATCTGGTCAGCATCCACTGTCCCGGCAAACATTGATTCGGGCGATGCAACGCCGGGGGAATATGGCGTACGATTCCAGGCTTCCGGCGCCGGCTACATTGCCGGGATTCGCTTCTACAAGAGCCAGGCCAATACCGGAACCCATATAGGAAATCTATGGAGTAACACAGGAACGCTGCTGGCAACAGTGACTTTCACCAACGAGACGGCCACGGGTTGGCAACAGGCCACGTTCGACTCGCCCGTTGCCGTGACGGCCGGAACAACGTATGTGGCCTCCTATTATGCACCTGTCGGCCACTATTCATTCTCTCCCAACTTCTTTTCGACGGATGTCACGAATGCTCCTCTTGTTGCGCTGGCAGATGGCGCCGACGGTGCCAATGGCATATATGCATACTATGGAACCACCACATTCCCCACTTCGACCTGGGATTCCAACAACTACTGGGTTGACGTGGTGTATAACCAAACCGATTTGCCAAGCATTGTTGCGTACACGCCCGCGAGCGGAGCTACCTCGGTGAGCATTTCGTCAAGCATTACGGCGACTTTTAGCGAAGCGATGAGTTCTGCTTCCATAAACAGCAGCACCTTCGAACTTCTGGATCAAAGCAGCAATCAAATTGCGGCGACTGTAGTCTACAACGCGACGAGCCGCACAGCTACGCTGCAGCCGACGGCGCAGTTGAGCTACGCTACAAGCTATTCGGCAATCGTGCGCGGCGGAACTGCGGGATCTTCCGTTACCAACCTCGCTGGAAATGTGCTGCCAGCAAACGTCACGTGGTCCTTTACCACACCGTCGAGCGTCTCGTCATCGGTGTGTCCATGCACAATCTGGCCTTCGACCGCTGTGCCGACGGTGATCGATAGCGGGGATGGAAGCGCCGGTGAATATGGGGTGCGCTTTCAGTCCAGTCAATCTGGGTACATCACCGGGATACGCTTCTACAAGAGCCAGGCGAATACCGGAACTCACACAGGAAATCTCTGGAGTAATGCCGGAACGCTATTGGCGTCGGCAACATTTATCGGTGAAACATCTTCCGGCTGGCAACAAGTGAATTTCACATCTCCAATTCAAGTCACCGCCGGCACGACTTACGTCGCATCCTATTTCACTCCGACTGGCCACTACTCATTTACCAGCAAAGGATTCGGTGCAAGCGTAGTCAATGCGCCTCTTACTGCTTTGGCTGATGGGGCGGATGGCTCCAATGGGGTGTATAGCTATAGCACCGCGACAGAGTTTCCGACGTCAACATACGGCTCAAGCAATTACTGGGTCGATGTGGTCTATAGCTCGGTCGATGCGCCGAACGTGGTCGCCTACACACCCGTGAATGGAGCGGTATCTGTTGCGACGGCCACACAGGCGACCGTCACATTTGACGAGGCGATTAGTCCTGCCACGGTAAACGGTAGCAGCTTTCAGTTGCTGGATCCAAGCGGCAGCGTGGTTGGGGCATCTGTTACCTATGCCTCGGCCACGAATACCGCTGTGTTGACTCCTACAAGTGGATTGGCGAGTTCTACGACGTACACTGCCATTGTCAGCGGCGGATCGAGTAGTTCGGCTGTGCAGAACCTGCAGGGCAACGCACTTCCGTCGAACTTTACGTGGTCCTTCACAACAGGCACCTCTTCAACGTCTGCTGCGTGCCCATGCACCATTTGGAGCGGGACCAGTTCGCCTACAGTTGCGGATTCCGGCGACACTTCCGGAACAGAGGTTGGCGTCAAATTCACCTCGGATATCGGTGGATACATCACGGGGATACGCTTTTTCAAGAGCGCGTTGAATACGGGCAAGCATATCGGAAATCTTTGGAGCAGCGCGGGCAGCCTTCTGGCCACAGCGACTTTCACATCTGAATCCAGCTCTGGATGGCAGGAGATAAGTTTCGGCACGCCCGTTGCGATAAGCCAAGGCGTTACGTATGTGGCATCGTACTATGCGCCCAGCGGCCACTATGCGTTTGACCAGAACACATTCGTCAGCGCCGGATTGGACACACCTCCCCTGCATGCGCTCAGTTCTTCATCGAGCGGAGGCGACGGTGTCTACGCCTATGGTACTGCGAGTCTCTTCCCCGCCAAGTCCTTCAATGCGGCCAATTATTGGGTCGATGTTGTATTTGTTCCCACGAACACAACTGCCGCCCCAACTGTGGTTGCTATCTCACCCAGCATTGGATCGACGAATATCAGCCCAGAGGCGAGCATAAGTGTCTCCTTCAGCGAAGCCATGGACTCGTCGACCATGAACGCGAGCGCAATCACATTGACGGACCCGTCGGGAAATGCCGCTGCCGGAACGGTAACCTACTCGACCAATTCCGCAACACTGGTATTTCAGCCAACGTACTCCTTGTTGCCTCTTTCCACTTACACGGCGACAGTAAATGGAGCTGTGAAGGACTATTTCGGGAACCAGATGGGATCGAGCTACTCCTGGACCTTCACCACACAAGGCGCGGCTTCCGACATCGGGCCAGGCGGTCCAATCCTGGTGATCTCTTCGGTTACTAACCCGTATGCACGCTATCTGGGAGAGATCCTGCTCGCCGAAGGCCTCAACGAATACACCACCAAGGATATCTCCGCGGTGACATCGTCGACGCTCAGCGGGTACGACCTTGTCATCCTGGGGGACATGGCGCTGACGAGCCAACAAGCCTCGATGCTCTCTTCCTGGGTGAGTTCGGGCGGGAACTTGATCGCGATGCATCCGGATCAACAGTTGTCCGGTATCCTGGGCTTGACAAGTGTTTCGCAGACTCTCTCGAATGCGTATTTGTCGGTGAACACCGCAGCAGCACCAGGGACCGGCATTGTGGCCCTGCCGATTCAGTTCCATGGCCCCGCGGACCTGTATACGCTCAATGGCGCCACCAGCATCGCAACGCTGTATTCTTCAGCGACATCGTCAACATCGTATCCTGCGGTCGTCTGGAACACCGTTGGACAGGGAAAGGCTGCGGCGTTTACCTACGATCTCGCGCGGTCGGTGGTCTATACCCGGCAGGGCAACCCGGCTTGGTCGGGAGAGCAACGGGACCCCTATATCGATCCGACACAAAGCTCCCAGGTCGCGGTTATTCGCCCCGATGACCTGTATTATGGCAACGCATCCTTTGATCCCGAGCCGGACTGGGTAAATCTGAGCAATGTGCAAATACCGCAGGCAGATGAACAGCAGCGTCTGCTGGCTAACCTCGTCGAGCAGATGAACACCGCCAAAAAGCCTCTGCCACGCTTCTGGTACTTCCCGAGTGGTTACAAGGCGGTTGTCGTCATGACGGGCGACGATCACAACAACGGCGGTACTTCCGGGCGCTTCGACCAATATGTGGCCTACAGCCCGTCGGGATGCGTAGTGGAAGATTGGACGTGCGTTCGGTCGACTTCGAATGTGTGGCCAAACACGGCGATCCCGAATTATCTCAACTACGTGGCCGAAGGCTTCGAGATCACGGAACATCACGACAACATTCCTACTTGCACCAACTTTACCCCGAGCGGTCTGGCCCAGGCGTTTGCCACCCAGAATGGATTGATGGCCACGAACTTACCCGGCCTGCCCGCCAGTAAGACCAATCGCAACCACTGCTTGTTGTGGAGCGATTACGACACTACGCCGAACCTGGAACTTACCAATGGCATCCGGCTCGACACGTCTTATTATTACTGGCCTGACTCCTGGGTACAGGACAGACCGGGGCTCTTTACTGGTTCCGGTTTGCCCATGCGCTTCGCGGATCGCTACGGTAGCACTATCGACGTCTACCAGGTCGCCACACAGTTTCCAGACGAAACTACATGGACGTATCCCAAGGACATCGACACGGTTCTCGACAATGCCTTGGGAGCGAATGGCTACTATGCCGCGATTACCGCGAACATGCATACTGATGGCGTGTATTCGAACGGTTCGAACAATATCGTGTACGAGGCCCAGGCGCGCAGCGTTCCGATTGTCTCTCAACTGCAGATGCTGACCTGGCTGGACGGCAGAAATGCATCCACCTTCAGCCCGATCACCTGGGATGGAACTACCCTGAGCTTCACCGTCACTCCAGGCACTGGCGCGCGCCATCTGTTCGCGATGATACCGGCAACGTTTGGTTCCAGGACGCTATCCAGCATCAGCCTGAGCGGAACGTCCTCCCCGTTTGGCACTCAGACGATTAAAGGAATTCAGTACGCGATCTTCGAGTCGCCATCCGGCGTCTACCAAGCCACATACGGCGCGGCAGGCTATTTCGTAATTTCAGGAACGGTCGCTGGAGCAAAGTTCAGTGCGACTTCGTTGACCCTCTCGGGAGCTGCTTCCACTACGGTGCAGCCGGATTCCGCCGGAAACTATACTTTTGCCGGGCTGCCCAATGGCAGCTACACTGTGACTGCCAATGCGCCGGGGTCGGTTTGGAGTCCAGCGAGTCAAAGCGTCACGATCAGTGGATCGAGCGCGGCGGGGGTCAGCTTCTCCGCGTCCGGCGTGACCCTTCAATCCATGTCCGTCACACCCTCAGAAGTAATTGGAGGGACGGGCACAGCAACCCTGACAGTGACGTTGGACGGACCTGCACCCTTGTCAGGAGTCTCGGTTGCGCTCGGCAGCGATCAGAGTGCGGCCGTGGTCCCGAGCAACGTGGCGATTCCTGCCTATGCCTCGACAGCGTCTATCACCATAACAACCAGTGCGGTAAGCGCAACAACGATTGCCAACATTGTAAGTTCGTACAGCGACAGCAACCTTGGAACGACACTCCAGATTGATCCTCCCGGAGTTCAGTCGGTAAGCCTGTCGCCAGCGTCGGTTATAGCCGGCGGGACTTCGATTGGGACCGTCACCCTCAGTGGCGCGGCAGGTTCCGCGGGAGTAGTGGTGCAACTGTCCACCGGCAATGCCTCTGTGGCCACAGTTCCTTCGACGGTCACGGTCCCGTCCGGTGCAACGACAGCAAACTTCACTGTGACCAGCTTGGGCGTTTCGTCTGTGACTACGGTTGCGATAACTGCTGCATCCAACACCACGGCATCGGCCATACTCACGGTGAATCCCCCGACGTTGACCGGAATTAGTCTCAGTCCGCAAAGCATCGTCGGAGGCAATACCGCCACGGGTACCGTCACTCTAAGTGGTGTCGCGCCGAGCAGCGGGATCAGCGTGGCTCTGCAAAATAGCAGTTCTTCCGTCTCGGTTCCAAGCAGCGTGGCCGTCCCTTCCGGATCAAGCAGCGCGACCTTCACACTGAGCAGCAGCGGTGTAAGCAGTTCTACCGCTGTCACCGTTACGGCAACCCTGAACGGTTCCTCGCGAAACGCTTCCATCACGATTGTCCCGGCATCGGTGCAGTCGCTGAGCCTCTCTCCAACGACGGTGACCGGGGGCACAAGCTCGACCGGATCGATTACTCTTAATGGGAAAGCTCCTCCCGGCGGGTTTGTGGTTTCGCTCAGATCGAGCCAGACGAGTGCGGCACAAGTACCAGGCAGCGTTACAGTTGGGGCTGGAGCAACTATCGCCAACTTTACCGTCACCACCAGTGCGGTTGCGTCGAATACTTCCTCGACGATCACCGCTTCAGGAATTGTATCCGCGACTCTCACGATCAATGCTCCGACGGTGAAATCGCTGACCCTTGCGCCGACGACGGTGATCGGCGGCACAAGTTCGACCGGAACGATTACCCTAAGCGGGCCAGCTCCTTCCGGCGGATTCGCGGTTGCGCTCAGTTCGACCCGGGCGAGCGCAGCACAGGTACCCAGCAGCGCAACGGTTGCGGCTGGCGCTACCACCGCCACCTTTACCGTTACCACCAGTCCTGTTACAGCGAACACTTCCCCGACGATCAGCGCCTCAGGTACGGTAACTGCGCTTCTCACTGTCGACGCCCCCACGCTCTCAGCGTTGACGCTGAGTCCGACGACCGTGAGGGGAGGGTTTGCCAACTCCACAGGCACGGTTACGCTGAGTGGCCCCGCTCCGACCGGAGGTTCCTCTGTCAGTCTCAGCAGCAACAACACCAGTGCGGCAACAGTGCCAGCCAGTGTAACGGTTGCGGCGCGAGCCACAACGGCTACATTCACCGTGACTTCGCACACCGTCACTTCCACGACTTCTGTAACGATTACAGGCAGCTACGGGGCGCTGAAGACTGCCACACTGAGCGTCACTCGATAACAAACGGACAACAGTGCATCTCACGATTGTGCTCGGCTCCGATTTACGGGGCACCTACGGAGAATGAGATGAGTACAGTCGAGCACATCGGCCAAAACAGAGGAAACGCTCTTGCCAGTGCGTCTTTGTGGGCGAACTCGCTCGCGGTGCGCGCGGCCGATTGGATGAAAGATCATGCCAAAGCATGTGTATGCGCAGCCACGGTTCTCTGCCTCGGGCTTCGAATGGCCTATCTTGGGGACAAGAGCCTTTGGATCGACGAAATCTGGAGTCTGAGAATTGCGCAACTGCCATGGCATTCCTTCGGCTGGGAGCTTCAGAACCAGGACCCAAACTCAAGTCTCTATTACAGTCTCCTCCATTTGTGGCTGAACATCGGCCGCAGCGAGGCGTGCCTGCGCAGTCTTTCCGTGTTTTTTGCAGCGGTAACCATCCCAGTCGTTTATGCCGTTGGAAAACGGATGATGGGAACGCTTGAAGGCTTGGCAGCGGCATCGCTGATGGTGATCAACCTTTTCCATATTCAATGGTCTCAGGAGGCACGCGGCTATTCTCTGTTGGTGCTTGGTGTAACCCTGGCTACATTGCTCTTCGTGCGAAGCATCGAGTCGCCAACGCTCGCTAACTGGTCCATCTATTGCGCGGTAAGCGTTCTGTCAATTTATGTGCACCTGTTTGCTGGACTGGTCTTGGCGGCACACTGGGCATCCCTGATCTTCCTCAGGCCCAAAGACATTCCTTGGCGGAGATGGATTCAAAGCAATTTCGCCATCTTCATCTTTGCGTTGCCATTGCTGTGTCTTACCTACGTTCGATCGGCAGCGCCTTTTGTTCCACTTGATTGGCTTCCACGACCAACGCTTCACGATGTCTACGATGCCTTCTATCAACTGGCAGGGAACGCCAACTACCCCGAATCCCACGGCGGGAAATCGCTTGTCTGCTTCTATTTGATACTCTGCATCCTGGCACTGGTGTCCATCTATGAATCTGCTCGCCTGGTAGGGCGCTCGCCGGAGTTGTGGAGCACGGGGTTGCTGTTCTGCTGGTTGACGGTACCGGCCGGGTTGATCTTCGGTGTGTCTCTTTTGCAGCCGACTTACGTAAGCCGATACCTGCTGGTCTCGGTTCCCGCGCTGGTGCTGCTGGGGGCAAAAGGCCTTGCACGTATGCGGCCGCGGTGGTTCATGGCAGCCGTGGTCATCTTCGCGATGCTGTCCGTAACCGCCGGATTGTCTCGGTACTACCAATATCGTGAGAGGTTTCAGGAGTGGAGAGCTGTTGCGCGGTTGGTTATTGGGCGGGTTCAACCAGGCGATGGCATGATCTTCTGTGTTGCCCCCGGCCGCCTCTTGTTCGATTATTACGCAGATCCATGGCGCGGTTCCGGCGCATCGATTCCGGTTGCAGTGTATCCGGACCTCCCGGACTTTAATAACAATCCCCATGCACTGGACTATCTGCCTGCGTGGAGCGATAGCCAACTAAAGATGTCCGTCTCAAATCATCCGCGCATATGGCTCATCGTTTATCACGACTTCTTTGGTACGACAGAGCGCGCGCGAGACCGATTCAAGGCCACGTTGGGCGGCATGTTTACAAACGTGAATGCTGAGAGAATCAACGGAGTGTCCATCGATCTCTACTCGGAGCCACGGCAGGAGAATCAACTCCCGCATTAGATCCCTGCGGTAGCTGTCCATCGGCGAATCAAAACACTTGCTGTGCGCTCGGCTTGCCGAATCTCCGGGGCAGCTGCCCTGTGGCGCTATCCGCGAGACCGACTCTCAATCTCTATCCTTTCCATGCTCTTCAAAGGGGTATGACGGGGTATCTGTCAATGAAAGGTGAATGGGAAGACAAGATGCCATACTCGAAAGCATCCGCCGTATGCAAGGCCAAGACGGTATGGATTGACCTCGACAACTCTCCACACGTTCCGTTCTTTGCCCCCATCGTCGAGGAACTAGAGAAACGCGGTTTCAGCGTCGTTCTTACCGCGCGCGATTGCTTTCAGGTGAAAGAGCTATTGAATCTGATGGGTCTAAAGTACAAGCTCATTGGACATCACTATGGAAAGAACAGGCTGGCCAAGCTCCTCGGGTTGTGCATCCGCTCCTTGCAGATGTTTCCGACGATACTGCGAGCCAAGCCTTCTCTTGCCATCTCTCATGGGTCGAGATCGCAATTGATGCTTTCCAAGTTACTTGGCATACGGTCAATCATGATCGTCGACTATGAGTTTGCGAGGGTCTCCGCCGGTATTCATCCGGATTGGATGATTGTTCCTCAACTCGTTCCGATGGACTCGGTGAGCCAGCCTAAAGCCCGTGTCTTGACCTATCCGGGTATAAAGGAAGATGTGTATGCGCCGAGTTTCAAGCCACAGGCCGGATTGCGCCGGCAGTTGGGCGTGCGAGACGATGAACTGATGGTCACCGTTCGTCCCCCGGCGACGGAAGCCCATTATCATGTGCCGGAGAGCGACGAACTCTTCGCGGAGGTGATGACCTATCTGGCAGAAATGCCCGACCTTCGCATCGTGGTCTTGCCGCGCAACGCGAAGCAGGAGGCGATCATCGTTCACGCGTATCCGGAGATGTTCGAGAGCGGAAAAGCGGTATTGCCGAACTGTGCGGTCGATGGAATGAATCTTGTGTGGTACTCCGATCTGATCATCAGCGGCGGCGGAACCATGAACCGTGAGGCGGCTGCCCTCGGAGTCCCTGTTTACAGCATCTTTCGAGGAAGAATTGGCGCAGTGGATCGCTTCTTGTCGCTTGCCGGCCTCCTGACATTGATCGAGAAGAGGAACGAGGTTCGCAGCAAGCTTCGCCTGATCCGGCGCAATCGGCCGGAGGAGCCTCCTGCCGGAAACCGCGCGGCGCTGCAGACTATTATGGAGCATTTGACCTCAATCGCCGCGCATGTTTAGCCATTGCAGCCAGGGCTGCCGTTCCGGCAGAAACCAATGCTTTCTCCCTACCGAAGAGGACAGACTGTGCAAAGCATCGATACAGAGCCGCGTTGCGTGGCAAGCTGGATTCAACCAGAATCAGAGTCGCTCATCCGCACCATCCTTCATCTGGCTTGTGCCGGTCTGCTGCAGATGTTCATTCCCGAGCAGCAACTCTTTTGTCATGTGTTGCGTCAGCATTCGAATGGGCAAATGCTGCGGGAGGGAGTTTCGTACCGCTACACGATGATGACCTTGCTCGGACTTCACCGGTTCGAAGAGACTGGACAGCGCAGCCCTGTTCCGATCGGCCCCGTGTTGGACGAGCTGGCGCGCGACCTGAGCTGGATCTCGAGCTGCGGCGACTTGGGGGTCCTTCTTTGGCTCTTTGCGGTTGTCTCTCCCGACCGTCTCTCCGACATCTTCAGCCGCGTGAGGCTGGGCGCGGCAACTCGGAGTTTTAAGGACGGGCGGCAACGCTCCACTACCGAACTTGCGTGGTTGTTGGCCGGTTTGGCGCACGCGAAACTTGCACAAGGGGAGAGATCTGGGGATCTTGATTCCGTTGCTTTTGAGACCTACAAGCTATTGATCGCCAATCAAGGCGCGTCCGGCATTTTCGGCCACTCGTCGAAGAACTTCTCAGTAAGCGGTCGATTGCGTGGTTCCATCGGAACATTTGCCGATCAGGTTTACCCCATATATGCACTCTCGCACTTCGGCGAAGCTTTTGGCGATTCCCAGGCGATCTTGCGTGCGCGAGACTGCGCCAACGTGATCGTGCGCCTGCAAGGCGCGCAGGGCGAATGGTGGTGGCACTATGATTCAATGACTGGCTCCGTCACCCGCCCCTATCCGGTCTACTCCGTGCATCAGGACGGAATGGCGCCCATGGCCTTGTTGGCGCTCTCCCGCGTGGACGAAGGGTCGGATTTCAGCTCGGCCATCGAACGCGGGTTAGGTTGGATTGCTGGCACCAATGCGATGAACCGGGAGATGCGAGATGCCGATCGCAAGCTTATCTGGCGATCCATTGCTCTTGGAAGCAACATCCCCGCGGTCCAGGAACTTATTCATCTAGTTACGGGACGTTCCCCTCGTCAAACGATATACAGGCCACGCATTGTCCATGAGTGTCGGCCCTACGAACTGGGATGGGCGCTCTATTCTCTGACCGGCTACTTGCAGAATCCGGGATCGGCGTTTGGACCACAGGCTACCGAAGCTCGAGCATGACGGACACTCATTTGAACTTCGAGAAGCGATCATCGTTTCAAAATGCCATCAAATGGGCCTACGCAGCCAGCTGGGGTGAAAAGGGCCTTTCCGCCCTGTTCATGTTTCTATTGGCTGCGGTTCTCGGTCCACGCGACTTCGGCACTTTCTCGATTGCGGTTGTCTACATCTCCTTTCTGCAGATGTTTTTGGACCAGGGATTAGCGCTCGCGCTGATCCAGACGCGGCGGTTGGAACCGCAGCATCTGGATACTGTCTTCTGGTTCGACATGGCTCTCAGCGGCGTTTTTGTAACTTTGGGAATATTCCTCAGAAACCCGCTGGCGAACCTCAATCATGCTCCAGAAGCTGCTGTCGTCATTGCGGCATTGACCCCAAGCATCATTCTGGAAGCGGCTGCCATTGTTCCTTTGGCGTTGCTGCGGCGTCAGTCGGATTTCAAGAGCATTTCGATCCGTACCAACATCTCGATGCTCGCGGGCGGCGTGGTCGGTACAGTCCTTGTCTTCACTGGATATCGACTCTGGGCGCTGGTTGCACAGCAACTGGTTCGCGACAGCTTTGCCTTTGTGCTTCTCTGGAGATTGACCTCCTGGCGTCCACGCTGGGCTTTTTCCTGGGCGCATTTCCGTCAGCTTCTTCCCTTTTCAACCGCAAACTTTGTAGGACAGCTCGGTGTATTTGGTGACGGACAAGGCACAGCTTTGCTGCTGGGAGCCATGTTTGGCCCAACCGCAGTTGGAATCTACCGCTTGGGAGAACGCATCACAAATAGCGTGATCACCATGTCGATGGCCTCGATTCAATCGGCCGCTCTCCCCGAGTTTGCGCGGCTGCGGGATCAGCCCAAAGAGCTTCGCGATGCTGGTCTGCTCTGCGTTCGCCTGAGCAGCACTGTTACGGTGCCTGCCTTGGCCGTCCTTGCATCTGTGGCGTATCCCCTGATGGTCGTCATCGGCCCACGATGGGTTGCAGCCGCGGATGTGCTTCGAATACTCGCCTTGGGAAGCATGGTCCTTGTCTTTTCGTTTTTTACGGGCCCGCTGCTGCAAGGACTTGGTCTGGCACGCAAATCTGCATCTTTGGAGTGGAGTCGCGTCCTGGTTGGACTGATCGCATTGTGCATTGCTGGCTGGCTGGTTCGCGGAAGTTCCGTAGGTGGCCAGGTTATGGGTATCGCTCTTTCCAAGCTTCTGGTGGCTGTTCTGTTCACAGCCCCGGTGTTCGTCATCATTCTGCTCAAATTGTGCAAGATCTCCTTCCGCATGTTCCTCTCTGCCTGCCTGCCGTCGCTGGCAGCTGCTGGTTGCATTGTCATTGCCATATATCTCGTCAACAAATCGCTCCAGTTCTCTGCTTTGCCCGTGATTGTTTGGTTGATCGTTGAATTCTCGGTCGGGGTCATCATCGGCCTGGCGGTCATGATTTCTCTCGACAAGCAGTTGCGCCGTTCTTTAAGCACCTTGCTCCGTAGGTCTCTGAAGCCACTGAATGCAAATGCCTGAGACAATTGATCCTGAAATCACGGCGCAAGCCCCTCTCGATAAAGAGCAATCGACCCAATTGACGGTCTCCGTCATTGTGCGTGCCTACAACCGCGGCTATATCATCCGCGACGCTCTGGATAGCGTCTTGCGACAGACCTACCGCAATTTCGAGATCGTGGTGGTCGACGACGGTTCGACGGACAGAACCGCCGAGGAAGTCGGTTCGATCGGGAGCGACAGAATCCGCTATGTGCGACACCAACAGAATCGCGGGGTCAGTGCTGCTGCCAATACGGGCCTGCGTGTGGCACGCGGCGATCTCATCGCTTTCCTCGATTCCGACGATATTTGGAAGCCAGACTATCTTGAGCGCATGGTTTCTTTCCTTGAGCGCCATCCCAAGGCCGGCGGGGTTTTCTGCGATCTTGAAGCGCAGCGTAACGATGTGCTGGTCCCATCGACTATCGCGTGCATGGACGTTTTTCAGCGCACATTGCATACATTGCCGCGCAGCACAACCGGCGAATACCTTTTTAGCGTCCGGCAGATGTTTCTTTGTCTGCTCCAGGAAGTACCCATCAAGCCAATCGCCGTATTGATACGACGTGAAGTATTCAACGATGTGGGTACATTCGACGAATCATGGCGATCGGGAGAAGACTGGGAGTTGTTCCTTCGGGTCGCGCGCCATTATGCGTGGGGATATGTGGACGATCAACTGGCTGTGCAGCGAGTTCAGACCGATTCTACGTTCATGCGTTTCAAAGAGCAGGACAAGATATCGTTAATCAACCTCTTCCTCCACGAGAAAGCCGGACTGAGGAATGATCTGGAGGCTCTGCGCGCCGTCAACGGCAGCATTGCACGGGAGAGTTGCCATCTGGCCGGGCTCTACATGCAAACCGGTCGTCGCTTCCGTTCGGCGGCAGTTTACCTCAAGGCATTCAAGGAAACAGGCGAAGTCATGATGATCCCGCGCCTTCTCGCCGCCTGGATGCCTCTCCATCTTCGGAACGCCCTTGTCCGATTGCTAAGAAAATACTCTCGCGTTCGCGGCTCCCTTGGATGTTCCATAAATCAAGAAAACTGAATATGTTGACACTGGAGCCTCTTGCAAAATTCCAGCTTTAACCATATTTAAGTGTGGGAATTCAGAACATTAGAATAGGGTTACGAGACCAAACTTAATGTAAAGGAACCCCACATTATGCAGCTTACCCTCTCCGGCC
>Ga0224530_1000046_pt1 | contig 79554 bp, 59 predicted proteins | sample CBST75metaG_FD_179873 | JGI IMG/M metagenome (GOLD analysis project Ga0224530, IMG submission 179873) | Peat soil microbial communities from Stordalen Mire, Sweden - C.B.S.T75 | ecosystem: Environmental > Terrestrial > Soil > Wetlands > Peat | place: Sweden: Norrbotten County, Stordalen Mire...
TGGTGGAAAGGTCAAGAGCGATACACGTCTCATCTCGAAAGCGCTCCTTGTAGCTTTGGCAAACCGTGCTCCCGACGAAGCGGCGAAGGCTCTCAATTTGCCGAAGGGAAGTTCATGGGCGCAGTGCTTGGGCCAGCGACTCATTCACATGGCACTGAGAGGCGACCTAGCGGCTATGGACCAGATTAGGCAGTTCACCGAAGGAAACAGGATTCACGCATCCGTCGATTTTCAAGATCCCGGCGTTGCGCCGCCGATCATTGAAATTGTTTTCGTTGATGCGGTTGACGGTCGCCCCGCTCCTGGCATCACCATCGACAGGCAGGCGATGCCAGCACTGCTCGCCACTGAGGATTGAGCCTCTGACAAGCTGTCTGAAGCCTCAGGCAGGCTCAGGCAGGCTCAGAGGCTCTCAGGCAGGTCAGAGGCTCTCAGGCACAAGCTGACCTCTTTAGGCTCTCTGGCAGCCTCTCAGAGCCTCTGGCAGGCTCAGGCAAGCTCAGAGGCTCTTCTGGCATGGCTGAATAGCTCAGAGGCTCTCTGAGAGTCTGCAAACCGCCGCAAACCGCTGTCAACCAAGGTACAGCCATACTAGACACTGCAAACTTGACACTTCTACTGTCAATAAAGGATTAGTTTTTAAATTACTTGACACTCACCTCTCAAGGTCATAGAATCTAAATTGACACTATATGAGGTGTGCAAATGGCAGCAACAGCAAAGCGTCACAGCAAAACAGTTGGCTACATTCGCGTTTCTTCCGTTGACCAGAACACAGAGCGGCAGTTAGACGGCCTCAAGCTCGACAAGGTGTTTACAGACAAGGCCAGCGGCAAGGACACAAAACGGCCGCAACTGAAGGCCGCTCTTGAATACCTGAGAGATGGGGACCGGCTGGTGGTGCACTCGCTCGACCGGCTGGCCCGCAATCTTGCGGATTTGAAAAACATCGTCTCAGACCTGACGGCCCGCGATGTGGTCGTGGAGTTCCGCAAGGAGAACTTAACCTTCACCGGCGAAGACAACGCCATGAGCAATTTGCTGTTGAACGTCATGGGAGCCTTCGCCGAGTTTGAACGCTCCCTGATCCGTGAGCGCCAGCGTGAAGGAATCGCCCTTGCCAAAGCCAAAGGCAAGTACACTGGCCGCAAGAAAGCTCTGACCCCTGAACGCGTCGCCGATCTTCACAAGCGCGTGAGTGCGGGCGAGACAAAGGCAGCAGTCGCCCGCGAGTTCGGTATTAGCCGCGAGACTCTTTACAAATATCTGGGGGCAGCGCGGGCCACTGCAAATAGTGGCATCACGGGGGCGGCGGCATGACACGGAGAAGGGTTGCCAGACGCGACGGAATCAGCGAGCCGAACGACCGGCCCGGTTACATCATTCAGTGGGTTGGCTTTGACGGAAGGCGTAAGCGGCGCACTGTCAAAGGCGCATCGCGGGAAGCGGCAGAGCGCGCGCTGGCAGCGGAGAAAGCGCGCGTTGTAGAGGCGCGAACGCAGGGGCGCCCGCTGCCGAGTAACGACAGTTTCGATGCGTTCGCCGCTGAGTTTCTGAAGGTGCAAGAGAATCGTATTTCGCCGCATGTTGTGAAGGGCAGACTCAGCCGCGCCGAGTACACGCGGCAGGCGGGCATCATTTGTAAACATCTGATTCCGTTCTTCGGCAAAGAGACGAAGCTGGCGGCCATCCGCCGCGCTGACGTGGTGCGCTACATTCACCAGCGCACGGGCGTGGTGAGCGATGCCAGCATCATCAAAGAGGTGAACACACTCAAGCGTCTATTTAGTGTGGCCGTTGACCTCGAAAAGATTCCCGCTAACCCGGCGCTGAAAGCGCCACTTCCAACGGCCCCAGAGGGCAAGACTGTTTATCTCACGCCAGAACAATGGCAGGCCGTCTTCAAACACTGTTACATCGAACCGACCGACAAGGAGCCACATCCCGCACAGTGGTTGCAGTGGGCAGCCGGCCTCGCCGTCGCACTCGGCACACGCCGCGGTGAGTTGATGCACACGCGAGTTTCAGACGTTGACCTCGACGGGCGGCAAGTTCTGCTTCGCAACACGAAGAACGGTAAAGAGCGCGTGGTGATTATCAACAGTCTTGCGCTTCAGGTTTTCGAGGCAATGGGCATTCGTGAGCGCAAGAGGCGCGGCGATAGGCGAGAGCTGTTTCCCGGCATAGAGCCTGAGCAGTTGTCGATGAAGTTCATCCGGGCCTGCCGTGCGGCGGGCGTCGAGGGCGTGAGTTTTCACACGCTGCGCCACACGTTCGCATCGCATCTCAAGATGGCCGGGGCCGATCTTGACGACATTCGCCGATTACTCGGCCACGGCGACATGCGAATGGTGCAACGGTACGCGCACGTCGGCAAGTCGCATCTTGAGGCGGCGGCGTCGCGGCTCGACGGCGTGCTCACCTTGCCCGCACAGATTGAGGAGGCCTGATCTAGTACTCAGTACGTTTCTCCGGGGGCCAATTTGGCGCGGTTGGCCCTATCCGCCAGCGCTACAACCTCGCATCGCGCCCACAGGTAGCTTCGTGCACTGTCCAAATCCACGAAATTGTGCCAGCACTCTGGCATCTCTTTCAGGGTTCCGCCAGCGGGATCAGCAGGGTCAGCTTTCTCCGCTTGGCAAACCGGGTCTTTCACTTCGTAAACCGAGTGTTCGTAGCTTTCGTGCGCCACCGAATAATGCACACTGCCGCAGAAGCTATTTTCAGAATCAGAAAGATGCACGCTGTACTCACCGTCCGAATTATGCTCCCAGTGCACCAGAGCGGAACCGGCGTACGAGGGGCCGCTTGGAGGACGCCCGGCCAGCATCGACTTTTCAACCTCGTCGTCCTTAGCCGCTTCTCGGTTTGCGCTTTTGATGAATACGACAATCCCTACAACAACAACGGCGGCTATCACTAGTTTCCCAAGGCTCATTTCTCGCATTCGAATACGCGCTCCTTACACGAGAACGGTAGTGTTTTTGCGCTCTTCGCACCAGTAGCCAAAAGGGTAAACTTTGCCTCACTGACGCCTCAGAGAGCCTCACAGCAAAGCAGCAAACAACCTTTAAGTTATTGATTCTATTTGGCGTCCCCGACGGGATTTGAACCCGTGTTATCGCCGTGAAAGGGCGGTGTCCTAGGCCGGGCTAGACGACGGGGACGCGAAAGGAGCTTGTTCGGCCTAAACTTTCCGAATTCGCCCTTTTTGAAGGCTACCAACTAAGTGGAAGCATGTCAAAGAGCGGCGGACCCGATTTGGCCAAAACGGCGGGGATGGGGCCGCGTCCACTTGTCTTTGTTGAGGCAGGCAGGTCTCGAGCAGAGGAGTGACAGCTCTCATTCAAGAGGACTAGCGGATCGAGAAAACGGACGAGGATTGGCAGATCGGTCGGGAAACATCCATGGACGGATCTATAAAGGTGGATAGGCTGATTGCGGAGGATGCAGGTTGGGCGCAATAATGCTGGCTGCGCCGGATGGAGATGGTCTTTTGCTGTTTGGCGCGGAAGCTGACGGAAAGTTCCGAAATCGAGGAAACAGGCCCACGCCGCCTTTTCCTTCTCCCCGTTGCATGCCAGATCCGTTCATATTTGGAGTGAACTTCGGGCGGGCCCGGCGACGCAGTGGTGGGGTGGGGAAGGGCTGAGATCGTTCGCGAACTTGCATATTCGCTGTACATATGTGCGGATCTGAGTTTTATGCGTCAATGGACGCGTTCCATCCGTCAGATAGAATGACTTCTTTCAACCAGTTTTATGCCGGTGTGCGGTGCTGTTCAGACCGGCTCAAATGACAAAAGCGGATGTTGCAGTCGACGGAGCGGTCCTGCAACGCTGGAATCCCATGAATCCGGCAAAAACCGGAGCTTCGGCCCAACCCGGCCAGGACAAAGGAAAGATCGAGTGAGGCATACCGCATTGAATCGCATTCTTGGCGTAAGTTGTTTGGTTCTGATCGGTTTGGCGGCCACGGGCTGCCGGCAAAAGGCGGCGCCGGCAGCGGCGATGCAGGCGATGCCCGTGCAGACGGTGGCAGTGGCGCTGGCTCCGGTGGCGCAGAGCAGCGAATATGTGGCGACCATCAAGTCGCGCCGGTCGGCCACGTTGCAGCCGATGGTACAGGGGAACCTGACCAGAATTCGCGTTCATTCTGGGGATCGCGTGAAGGCGGGCCAGGTGATGATGGATATCGACCCGAAGCTTCAGATGGCCACAGTGGAGTCAACGCGCGCGACTGAGCGGCAGAAGAAGGCCCTTTACGATTTCAACGAGATCGAGCTCGAGCGGCAGCACAAGCTGTTTGAAGCGGGCGTGACCAGTCGCGACGCTTACGATCAGGCGCGGCAGTCTCACGACAACGCCAAGGCGGATTACGAGTCGGCGGTGCAACTGCGCAAGACGCAGGAAGAGCAGTTGGCCTACTACAGCATCCGCGCGCCGTTCGACGGCGTGGTAGGCGACATTCCCGTGCACGTGGGCGATTTTGTTACGCCGGCGACGGTGCCGGCGACCTTTCTTACCACGGTCGATGAAAACAGGGATCTCGAAGCCTATATTTACGTTCCCACGGAGCGTTCCGGCCAGGTAAGGATGGGGCAGGATGTGGAACTGATCGACAACACCGGCAAGGTGCTGGAGAGGTCGAAGATCGATTTTCTGTCGCCGCAAGTGGATAGCACGCTGCAGGGGATCCTGGTGAAGGCATCGGTGCATTCTTCGCCTGAGCTTCTGCGTAATGCCCAAATGGTGAAGGTGCGCGTTATCTGGAACACGACGCCCATGGCGGTCATTCCGGTGCTGGCAGTGACGCGGCAAGGCGGGCAGAGCTTTGTGTTTGTGGTGCAGCAGCAGAACGGGCACTATGCGGCTCACCAGGTGCCGGTTACGCTGGGCGACACGGTGGGAAACAGCTACTCCATCTCGGCGGGACTCAAGCCGGGCGACCGAGTGGTGGTGTCGAGTACGCAATTCCTGGTGAATGACATGCCGATTTTGCCGCTGGGCGCCTGAAGCGCACCCAGCTGAAGCATGGTTGGACACGGCCCCCGGCGTCGAGCGGAGGCAGCAGGATTCGGGCGTTGGTCACGGCGCGCCCATAACGAGGAAAAGGAAGGCCCACCTTGTTTGTCGATTTCTTTATTCGCCGACCGGTATTTGCGACGGTGTGCGCGCTGTTGATTATTCTGGCTGGGGCGATTTGCATTCCCAATCTCCCGGTCGCCATGTATCCGACCCTGGCACCGCCTCAGGTGATGGTGAGCTGCAACTACGTGGGCGCCAACGCGGACACGGTAGAGAAGGCTGTCACTATTCCCCTGGAAGAGTCGATCAACGGCGTCGAGGGAATGCGCTACATCAGTTCGTCGAGCACGAACAGCGGAACAAGCTCGATTACCGCGACCTTCACAACCGGCTACGATCTGTCGATTGCGGCGGTGGACGTTCAGAACCGCGTGGCCAGCGTGCAGGGACGCCTGCCCGCAGCGGTGACCGCGACGGGCATCACAATTACCAAGTCGAGAAGCAATTTTGTGTTCGGCGCAGGCTTCTTCACGCGGGACGGACGCTACTCGAACGAGTTTATCTCCAACTACCTCGATGTATATGTGAAGGATGCGCTGAAGCGCATTCCCGGCGTCGGCGACGTGTCGATCATGGGCGAGCGCAAGTATGCCATGCGCCTTTGGCTGGACCCGGTGAAACTGGCTTCCCGCGGGTTGACAGCGAGCGATGTGGTGAGCGCGCTGGCCGAGCAGAACGTGGAAATCCCGGCAGGACAGCTGGGCCAGCCGCCTTCCGACGCCAAGCAGGCCTTCCAGGTGCCAGTACGCGTGGTGGGCCGTCTTACCGATCCGGCCGAATTCGACAAGATCATCGTCAAGAACAATGCCAATGGCCTGGTGTTGTTGAAAGACGTGGGTCGGTCGATGGTGGGTGCCGAGGACTACAGCACGCGCCTGGAATACGGTGGACGCGAAGCGGTGGGTGTTGGTGTGCAGCAGCTCTCCAACGCCAACGCTCTGGACGTGGATAAGCAAGCGAAGGCCGCGTTGAAGGAATTGTCGAAGAGCTTCCCCCCGGGGCTTGAATACGCCATTGCATTCGACTCGACGACAGTGATCGGCGACTCGATCCAAGAAGTGCTGGTGACCCTGGCCGAGGCGATCGCCATCGTTATCGGGGTCATCTTCCTGTTCCTGCTGGACTGGCGTGCAACGATCATTCCCGCGGTCACCATTCCTGTCTCGTTGATCGGCACCTTTGCCTTCGTCAAGGTATTCGGCTTCTCAGTCAACTCGCTTACCTTATTCGGAATCACGCTGGCGACAGGACTGGTGGTGGACGATGCGATCGTGGTGATTGAGAATGTGCAGCGACACATCGCCATGGAGCACTCCAACCCCCACGAGGCCACCTCGCGGGCCATGGGAGAGGTGACCAGCGCCGTGATCGCCACTTCTCTGGTGCTGATCGCCGTGTTTGTTCCGGTCTCGTTCTTTCCCGGAACCACCGGCATTCTGTACCGGCAGTTCTCGCTGACCATTGCCTTTGCTATCGCCATCTCGGCCTTCAACGCTCTGACCCTTTCCCCAGCGCTATCGGCCATGTTCCTGCGCGGCGAAGCGGACCGTCCGCATCAGTTGGACTTCCTCCACATCAAGCCCGTATCGCGCGCCTTTGCGTCTTTCATCCATGGAGCGGATGCGACGGTTACCTGGACGGCCAGTACCTACGCCAAGTCCATTCATGTGGTGCTGCAACTCCGCTACCTGGTGCTGATGGTGTTTTTCGCCGGTCTGGGCGCTACGGTATGGGTTTACCAGCACGTTCCCACCGGGTTCATTCCCCAGGAGGATCAAGGCTACCTGATGGTCATTGTGCAGGCGCCTCCGGGCTCCTCGCTGGCCTACACCACGTCACTGGCGGAACGCGGTCAAAGCATTCTGTTTCAGCATCCCGACGTGCAGGGCGCGTTCTCTATTATGGGGTTCAGTTTTGGTGGCGGGTCTTCTAATGCCGGCATGATGTTTGTGAACCTCAAGCCAGCGGATGAGCGCCGCGGAAAGGGGCATTCGGCTGCAGATATTGTGGCAGACCTTTCGCCCAAACTGGGCCGGCTGGCACTGGCCCCGAACGGCGGCATTGTTGCGGCCATGGAGCCCCCGGCAGTATCGGGCGTAGGCAGCTACGGCGGCTTCCAGTTCATGCTTCAGGACCAGGGCAAGAACACCCTGGGCGATCTGGACCGGGTGGCGCACCAGATTGTGGGTGCCGGCCGCCAGCGCAAGGACCTGAGGGGCATGCTGACGACGTTCTCGGCCAACGATCCGCAGGTATTGGTGACCATCGACCGTGAGAAGGCCAAGGCCATGAGTGTTCCGCTCTCGCAGATCACCACCACACTGGGCGTGTTCATGGGGTCGGAGTACGTCAACGACTTCGACTTCAACAACCGCACCTATCGCGTGTATGTGCAGGCCGACCAACCGTTCCGCATGACGGCCAAGGATCTGCACAACTACTATGTGCGCTCCGACTCGGGTCAGATGATTCCGCTGGACAATCTGGCCTCAGTGGCAGAGAGCTCGGGGCCGCCGGTCATCTCGCACTACAACCTCTTCCGCGCAGTCGAAATCGACGGCTCTCCCGCACCAGGCTACAGCTCGGGGCAGGGCATTGCGTCGATGGAAGATCTGGCCAAGAAGACGATGATGCCGGGCATGGGCTTCCAGTGGACGGGACTGACGCTGGACGAGATTGAATCCAGCGGCAAGGCGCTGCTCATCTTTGGGCTGGGCATTGTGGTCATCTATCTGACCCTTTCCGCTCTCTATGAGAGCTTTGCGCTGCCCTTCATCATTCTTCTGGCCGTGCCGATGGCGGTGCTGGGTGCATTGGGACTGGTGGCGCTGCGCGGCATGGCCAACGACGTCTACTGCCAGATCGGCCTGGTGATGCTGATTGGACTGTCGGCCAAAAACTCGATTTTGATTGTCGAGTTTGCCGAGCAGTTGAGGAAGAAGGGGCGGTCGATTGCCGAAGCGGCCATTGAGGCCGCGGAACTGAGGCTGCGGCCCATTCTGATGACCTCGTTTGCATTCATCCTCGGCATTCTGCCGTTGGTGTTTGCGACGGGCGCAGGGGCCAAGGGCCGCCGTTCGGTGGGAACCACCATTGTGGGCGGCATGCTGCTTTCCACGGTGCTCAACCTGTTCTTCATTCCGGTGCTCTACGTGATCCTGAGCCGTCTGCTGAAGCTTGGCAGCAGCGACGATCACAGCGCAGAAAGCGCGCCGGCTGAGGCATAGAGGCTATTTTGAGTTGGGGAATTGCATGAAGGGGACGGGCTTTGGCCCGTCCCCTTCATGTTTCTGCGCAGGTTCCGGACGTAGAGTCTTTTCGCGGTGGGCGATAATGTATTCCTTGATCCGGTCATAGACTTCGTCACTCACAACGCCGCGGTCCTGCAGGTCCAGTCTGGTGCGGTAGGGGCGGAAGCGAACGATGCGCGCAGCCCAGGTTTGCGTTATCCCTGGAATCCTCAGCAACTCGGCGAGGGTGGCGTGGTTGATGTCGATGCGCTCTTCGGGCGGCACTGCGGCGGCAGACTCGATTGCGGCTGGCAGAGCTGCGGATGCGGCCGGTCGCGTTCCGGACACAGAGAGGAACAAAAGTGCAACCGCACATGCCGTGAGTCCTGCCGCTGCGCGCATGACCTATTCTGCGTCCCTGCCCAGCCTGACTGCAAGCACCTGCGGTGGAGCCAACTCTGCTTGAGAGTCTTGGCTTCCCACCCTTTCCGCAGAGAAAAGCGGAAAGGGCAGGGCCTCATGTTTCTCAGGTCGGAAGCTACTTTGCCTCGGCTTGGAACGCGTCGGACTCGTGGTTGAGTTCGTCCGGGGTGGCGGTGCGGGAGTACAGCATGACCTGGTAGCGGAAAGAGACGGACTGGCCTTTTTCCATGGTGAGGTTGAGGGCAGGCTGCTTGGCATCGAAGACGCTCGGCGCTAGGGGGTTGACGGCAAACAAGCCGTAGCCGCGGGCATGCCAGTAGGTTGGATAGCCGGGATTTTTTGGCTGGTCGAAGATAGCGATGGTCGCCGTGTGGTCGCCGGTATGGCCGGTGAGAGAGCACCAGCGGCCACGGGTTCCCCAGGCGGCGCCGCCCTTTGCGCCCTCGCTGGTGAGATAGACGCCGGTAGCCGGGTTGGTGGCATCCGCCGGGCCCGCGTCGACTTTGGTGGGGTTGCCGTTGGAGTCCATGAAGATGCCACCCTTTTCGTCAGGTGATTCAAGCCAGCGGGCGACGCGCAGGCCGAGCAGGCCATCTTTCTCGTCGGCAAAGACCACATGGTCGAGAGCCTTGAGGGTGACGGTCTGATCGATGACGCGGGCGCCGTTGCGGACGGCGAAAAAGTAGCGCGTGGTTTGCGTGAGAATCTGCTTGTTTTCGCCGGTCACCCAGAGGGACTCGACGACCAGTTCGCCGTGATCGGCGCCGCTTTTGGCGGAGACGATTTTGGTGTGCAGGATCGTCCCCATTTTGGCGCGGTTTTCCGGCTTGATGGCTTCGGAGTTGTTCCAGAAATCGAAGCCGTTGACCTTGGCGTAATTGAACCAGAGGCCTGCGTGATGCGGGTGATCGACGCGCTCACCGGGAAGCTGTTGGAGCGGATAGCCGCGGGTGACGGTGACGCCGTCGCCATCGATGAGCGGGTAGAGGGTAGGCTTCTTCAGCGTAATGGGCCAGATGTAGGAGGTGAAGGGCGCGCCGTCGATGGTGATGTCGACGCGGCGCTGCGCCTCGTTGGGGATGACCTGGACGCCCTTGGCGGGCGCCGCAAACGCTGCGGCGCCGAGCCCGAGGGTTCCAGCAAGAAGAGCAAGAGCAAGCAGGCTACGCAAAGACTTTGCCTCCTGCCATGATTTGCTGGGTTTTGTCATTGAAGGTGACTTTCTGCCCGGTCTGAATGGCGGCGACGTTCATGCAGAGGGCGATGGAGTGGCTGTAGCCGGCTTCGATGGATGCGTTGGGCGTTTTGCGTGAGCGAACACACTCCATCCAGTTGCGCATGTTGGCCGAGGTCTGCGGGTCGCCGCCGGTGTCGGCTGCGGTGGAGGTGGCTTCCGCCTTTTCGACGAGCGAGAAGCTGGGCAGCTGGTTGGGCTTGAGGCCCATGGCCGCGGCTTCCTTGGCCTTCATGCCGCCGTCGGGCGTGACGCGCTGCTTGTCCATGTCGATCATGCCGCCGTTGGAGTAGTAGAGCTCCTTGACGCCGCCGGCGGAGTTGGTGAAGCGGGAGGTGTACTGCACCTGGAAGCCCTTGGTGGGGTCGTCGAGCGGGCCGTAGTCGAAGACGGCGGTCATGGTGTCCCAGTTCTGGCGGCCGTCCTTCCAGAGGTAGATGCCGCCGTTGGCGACGACCGAGCGTGGATGCGGCAGGCCGGTGAACCAGTGCACGGTGTCGATCTGGTGGACCAGCCACTGGTCGGGAATGCCGGAGGAGTAGGGCCAGAAGAGGCGGAACTCAAGGTACTTGCGGGCATCGAAGGGCTCGTAAGGGCAGTTAAGGAGATAGCGCTTCCAGTCGGTGTCCTGCTCCTTGAGGAGGGGCACGACGTCGGGACGGCGCCAACGGCCGGGCTGGTTGACGTTCCAGCTCATCTCGACCATGACGATGTCGCCGAACTGGCCGGACTTGATGTACTCGGCGGCCTTCTGATAGCTGGGAGTGGAGCGGCGCTGGGTGCCGATTTGCACGATCTTGCCGGTCTTTTTGACAGTGGCGAGGAAGGCGCGGGCATCGGCCATGGTGTGGGCGGTGGGCTTTTCCACGTAGGCATCGCGACCGGCGTTGACGGCTTCAATGCCGTGCTGGGCGTGCTGGAAGTCGGCGGTGGCGATGAGGACGGCATCGACGTCCTTGCGGGCGTAGAGCTCGTCGTTGTTGCGGACTGAGGCGATGGGGTTACCGGTGAGCTTTTGGAGCAGCGCGGAGCCCTCTTCGCGGCGGCGGTTCCAAATGTCGGAGACGGCGACGAACTCGAAGTTGAGATCCTTGGAATGCTGCAGGAAGGCGGGAAGCAAGGCGCCCTTCATACGATCGCCACAGCCGACGACGCCGACGCGGACGCGGTCATTGGCGCCCAGGATGGCGGCGTAGCTGCGGGCATTCCATGAGACTGCGGTAGCGGCCAGCGCGGCACTCCCCACTTTTAGAAACTCTCTGCGATTTGTGTCTTTGAACAGCACGCTCAAATCCTCCGTGTGATTGGTTACGAGTTTGAGTTATGCAAGCAGAGGAAGGAAACGGGCCTGTGGAAAGAGGATGCACTTTTAGCATGGTCGCTGCCCCGCCTGCGAATGGAACCCATATGGTCAGACCACGAGGTTGCAGATGTCAAGTAGGGGTCTTGTATTGAAGCTTATTACCATATTGCGGTACGAAAAACAGCGAGGAATCGCGGTAAATTCCCAAAATGTGTTCACTGAGCAAGGCTCTCATGTGCGGCCTTAATTTTTACTGAATATTGCTTGACAGAAGTGGTCAGACCTCTATATAGGATTTGTACCGAAATACGAGACGAAATTTTCGGTGCGCAAAAGGTAAGCCTGATCGCAGCAGGAGTTCAGGGACTTCAAAAGCACGTTCGAGCAGGCATGACATTTGTGTACATGCAATCCACTACCAACAGGAGGCTTTCATGCGAAACAGACGATTCAAACAGCTGGAGAGGTTCAACCGCTGGATCCTGGTTTCCCTCTGCATTGCCATCCTAATTTTTGCCGCGACAGGGAATGCGCAGACTGCGGGAACGGGAAACATCCAAGGCGTGGTTACCGATGGCACCGGAGCCTTGATTCAGAATGCAACGGTCACCGCGATCAATACGGCCATGCAGGTAAAGCACACAGTAATCACGGACAGCAACGGGCTCTACAGCTTGCCGAACCTGGCCATCGGTAGCTACACCGTGGAAGCGACGGCAGGGGGGTTCAAGCGCTATCGGCAAACGGATATCAAGTTGGAGGTCGGCAGCAGCATTGCCATCAACATCTCGATGAAGATTGGTGGGGCGGACCAGACGATCGAGGTGCAGGCGGCGGGCCTCAGTTTGCAGACCGAAGACAGCTCGCTGAAGCAGACGATCGACCAGAATACGCTGACGGAGATGCCACTCAATGGTCGTCAGATGACCTCGTTAGTGACTCTGACCGGCGGGGCCGTGAACGCCAATGAGAACAACGACGAATCGGGGAGCAAAACCTTCTACAGCTCTGCCGTGATCTCCATTGGCGGTGGACAGGGAAATGCCATCGACTACCGGTTGGATGGCGGCGATCAGAACGACTACATGACCAATGTGAATTTGCCCTTCCCGTTCCCGGACGCGGTCGCCGAGTTCAGCGTGGAGACGGCGGCGCTGGGCGCACAGAGCGGCCTGCATCCGGGCGGCCTGGTGAACGTGGTGACTCGCTCGGGATCAAACGAGTGGCACGGTTCGGCTTTTGAGTTCATCCGCAACAACTACATCGATGCGACCAGTTTCTTCTCCACGGCGAAGGACACGCTGCACCAGAATCAGTTTGGCGGAACGTTCGGCGGAAGGATCGTTCGTAACAAGGTGTTTGGTTTTGCGGGATACCAGCATGAGATTCAGAACCAGATGCAACCCAACCAAACGGCCTATGTACCCACAGCAGCGAATCTGGCGGGCGATTTCTCGGCGGACAGTTTTCAACTGCTGAACCCTCAAACCGGCGCGATATTAACCGGCAACCAGATCAGTACGAGCTATTTCAATGCGACAGCGCTGGCGCTGGCAAAATATCTTCCGCCCGCGACCAATGCCGCCGGACTTGTGAGCTACGCGATTCCCTCGAATGTGACCGAGAACCAGTTCGTCACGCGCGTCGATGCGACACTCACTCCGAACAATAGCCTGTATGGCCGGTATTTCTTGGACGGTTACAAGAGCCTCGCGTTCTATTCTCCAACCAATATCCTGATCACCTATACGCCTGGCAACGAGGAACGGGCGCAGGGATTTACGCTGGGCGAGACCTACATCCTCAGCAAGAGTCTGGTCAATTCCGCCCACGCCACGGTTACGCGGCGGCGCGACAACCGCGGCCCTGCCGCGAGCGGCATCAATTCGAGTACGCTGGGCATCAACATGTATGACATGACGACTGTCGGTATGCAGTTGTCGGTGACCAATAAATGGAACATGTACTGCGGCACTTGCTCGGCGGCTCACTTCAACGTGAACACGCTTGCGCTTGCCGACGATATCAACTGGGTGCGCGGCAAGCATCAGCTTTCGTTCGGTGGAGAGTGGGTTCAAACCGAACTCAACGTCAACAATGTGTACGAGGGAAATGGAAAATTCACGTTCTCGGGTATCTATGGCCAAAAGGGCCCGGCTGGGACAAGTACAGGCGGTGGCGGGCAGGACGGCAACCTGGATTTTCTGACGGGATCGATGAGCGGATTCGAGCAGAGCAAGGCCCAACAGAATGCGCTGCGTGAGCCGATTCCGAGTCTTTATGTCCAAGACACCTATCACCTGAGTAACAAGGTCGTGCTGTCGGGTGGTGTGCGCTGGGATCCTGAGTTCGTTGCAACGGACTACTTCAATCGCGGATCGGTTTTCAATTACAGCGCCTTCGTGGCCAACCAATTCAGTACGGTGTATCCGAATGCGCCGGCGGGAACTTTCTTTTATGGCGATAAGGGAGTCCCCAAGGCTTTTACAAAGGACTCACCGTGGCAGTTCTCACCGCGCATTGGGGCCACGTTCGATCCCAAGGGAGACGGCAAGATGGTTTTCCGCGCTGGCGCGGCGATGGTCTATGACGAACCAAATCTGTTCACGGGACAACGTGTGCAACAGAATGCTCCCTTTGCTCAAGCTGTTTCCACTACGCCGATCGCGGCTCATGGTCCCTTAAGTTTTACCAGCCCGTGGTCGAATGGAACGACGACGGCAAACCCCTTCCCGCTGCCAGTCGTGCCGACGTCCTCGGTCGCATTCCAGAAGGGGACACAATACTTTGCGCTTCCTACCAAGTTCCACTCGCCTTATATGCTGCAGTGGACCGCGAGCATCCAGCGCGAGTTCGGACGCGGCTGGCAAGCCGAGGTCGACTACGTGGGGAACCACACCGCTTTTGGTCCTTACGGCCTGCCGATGAATCCGGCGACCTACATCTCCGGGTCGGACTGCGGTTCAACGCCGGTCCATGGGACAGGAACTTCAGCTTGCTCGACAACCGGCAACTACTCCGCGCGCTTTGCACTCACGCTTGCCAATCCCACCCAGGGCCCGATGTATGCGGGGAGCGGCACTGGCTCGGAGTACATCATGGCAGGCGCGAATGCCAGCTATCACGGCATGGTGGCCAGCATTCAGCACCGTGTGTCTTCGACGTTCGTGTTTCTGGCCAACTACACCTTGTCGCACTGTATCGACATTTCCGACAACGCCGCGGATGTCAGCACGGTTACGGTGCAGAATCCAGCCAACATCAATGGAGACAAGTCGAATTGCGGATTTGATTTCAGACACATCTTCAACAGCACTGTTGTGGCATCGAGCCGCTTCAACTCCTTGCACGGCTTGGCGGCACAGGCTGTGAACCATTGGGAGATTTCTCCGCTGGTGCATGTGACGGACGGCAATCCGTTCACGGTGACAACGGGAGTGGACAACTCCCTGATCGACGTCAATGACGACCGGCCCAACCTGACCAATCCGAGTGGGTTGTATACCCATGCGAAGATCCATAGCGGAAAGTCGATCAACGCGCAGTACATTAACAAGGCCGCATTTACCGCCAACTCGCTGGGGACCTTCGGCAGTTCTGGACGATTTGCCTATCGGGGGCCCAAGTTCCTGCAGGTGGACAGCGCATTGACGCGCTCCTTCGCACTGCACGATGCCTGGACGATGAATCTCCGGTTTGAGGCATTCAACGTGCTGAACCACCCGGATTTTGCGGCTCCGGGAAGCACAGCAGGCTACTTGGCCTCCAGTACGTCGATGACTTCTTCAACCTTCGGCCAGGTTACATCGATCACAAACGGTTATAACGCCAGACTCTTCCAAGGTGCGGTCAAGATCACCTTCTAGAGTGGTTCGCCTTGCCCGCCTGCATGCTGCTGGGTGGGGCAAGGCGACCAAGCAGTCCAAACCGACAAATAGACGCCGCAAGAGAAGTGGCAGAGTCCCAACACCAACGGGATTCGACTGCTTCTCTTGCGGCGTTGTGGTTTCCGTGAGGGGACTGGCCAGGAACGGTCAGGGCTGAGAGGGGGCGCGCATGGTTTCGAGGGCGGCAGTGAGGTCTTGGGAGAGGGACTCCTGCGCTTCTTCGGTGAGCTTTTCGTCGTGGCTGGTGATATAGAAGACGTCGATGGCCCTCTCGCCTTCGGTGTCGATGAGCGCCACTTTGATGTTGCACTCATGGGCGCTGAGGGAGAGAGCGATCTGGCGGAGCAGACCGGGCATGTCCTGGGCCACCACCTGCATGAGCGTGGAGTGGCTGGAGGACTCGGAGTCGAACTTGATGCGGGTAGGCACCTCGACCTTGAGGTTTTCGCCGTGCGCCATATGGCTGCGCGCCTCGAGCAGCTGCTCGACTTTGACCTCCTGCGTGACCACGTCGTGGAGATAGGCCAGGAAGCGGTCTTTCTCACTGGGGTTCAACTCGAGGGTGCGGAAGGTGTCGGAGAAGAAGAAGCTGTCGACGACTACGCCTGCCTCGTTGGAGAAGGCGCCAGCCTTGACGATGTTCATGCCCCAGGCGGCCAGGGTGCCGGCCACATCGGCAAACAGGCGGGTACGGTCGCGGACGATGACGGTGAGGTCGAAGAGTTGGCGGTGGGGGCGCAGGTCGAGCTGGACGGGGTCCTTGTCGAGATCGAGAGCCAGCTGGAAGTGATTCCGAATTTGCTCGGGCAGGCGGGTTTGCAGGTAGCGCTGGGGCAGGCCTTCGAGGAATTCCTTGAGAGCGTCGTGCTGCTCGGCGGGGATCATGGAGCGGATGCGATTGAGCAGGGTCGGATCGATGGCGGCGCGGTAGCGGACTTCGTCGACGCTGCGATCCATGAAGTTGGCGGTGCCCATGTAGAACTGCCAGAGGTTCTCGGCCTTCCATGGCGTGAGGGCCTCGGGGTTGACCGCCTTGATGTCCGCATAGGTCATGAGAGTGAGCATCTTCAGCATCATGGGGCTGCCGATCTTGTCGGCAAAGCCGCGCACATTCTCCAGATCGAAAATATCGCGGCGCAGATGCTTGGACATTTCCAGATGGAGCTTGATGAGCTTCAGGATGGACTCGCGCTCTTCGGCGTCGAAGTCGAGGCGGGCCAGGAAGGCGTCGGCCAGCTCCACACTTTGGCCGGCATGCTCTCCAGTGCGGCGGGCCTTGCCGGTGTCGTGCAACAGCAGGGCCAGCAGGAACAGGTCGAGGCGGTCGATTTCCGGCAAGAGCTGGGCCAGGCGCTGTTCGTAATCGTGAACCGGTTGGCGGAGGCCATGGACGTTGTCGATGGTGAGGAAAGTGTGCTCGTCGACGGTGTAGCGGTGATAGCTGTCGCGGATGACCAGGGCGTCAATGCCGTGGAACTCGGGGATGAGCATCTCCAGAACGCCCAGGGCATGCATGGTTCTCAAAGCATGCGCCGCGTGGGGGCCGAGCAGCACCTCACGCAGGGAGTTCCAGAGATAAGGCCCTTCGGGAATATGGATGGCCAAGGCGGGCAGCGCGTCGGTGATGCGGTCTTCGGCGGCTTGCGAGAGGGTGTAGCCGTGGGTGGCCATCATGGAGAAAATGCGCAGGATGGCGCTGGTGTCGTTGAACTGTGCGCCGGGAGCGATGTCGATGCGGCCCTGATCGAGGAGGAAATCGGTGCCGGCAATGGGGGTGCGGCGGCGGCGGAACTGGCGGTAGAAGCTGACCGGGGCGGGCATCTGCTCCATGAGCAGGGCGGCGCGGCGATAGATGACCCTGGCGTGCCGGTAGTAAGTCCGCATCCAGTAGGCAGGATCGGCGGTGCCGCGGGTCTCCAAGCCGATGGAGTGGGCGGCGGCTTCGTCCTGGGACTGCCAGTCGAGGGTATTGTCGTCGCGGCCATGGCGAAAATGGAGGAAACATCGGGCGGCGGCCAGGAAATCGAAGGCGGCTTCGGCGTCGCCTCGGGCACTCTGGAAGACGCCGCCGCGCTGACGGGGCCACTCCTTGGTCTCTTTGAGGTGAAAGAGGAGGGCGAACCAGACGGCAAGGTGGTAGTCGCGCAGGCCGCCGGGACACTCTTTGAGATTGGGCTCGAGATGGAAGATGGTGTTGCCGAACTTGGCGTGGCGGGCGCGCGCGATTTCGCCCAGCTTCTGCGTGATGGTGTTCCACTCGCTCAACACGAGGCCGGGAAAGACGACCTGATGGAGCTGCTGGTAGAGCGGGAACTGGCCGGCGAGAAAGCGGTGATCGAGGGTGGCCAGGGTGAACTCGAGATTGTCGGGGTCGAAGCGGCCGGCTTCCTTGACGGTGCGCGAACTGGGGCTGGCGCGCAGGCCGATGTCCCACATCCCCTGGACGATGGCCCGCACAGCCTCCTGGGATTGCTCCTCGACCTTGTCGTCGGCGAAGGCAAAGAGAACGTCGATGTCGGAGTAGGGGAAGAGATCCTTGCGTCCGTAGCCGCCCAGAGCCAGCAGAGAAACGTTCTGCGTGGGTTGCCCGGCAAAGGCTCGACGCCACATTTCAATGAGGATACGGTCGACGACCGCAGAACGGCGGCGGATGGCGGCTGTACCGTCGCCGGTCCGTTCGCAGGTCTGGCGCACAAGCGCCATCTCCCGCATATACTGCTCCCGTAGATCGTCAACCGCCAATGCGACTGGAGTCATGAGTTATTGTGTGGCTCGCCGAAGCGAGAGGGGATTCTTAACAGCATAAGCGATCTTGGCGGGAATGGGCGACTCGTGCGGAAATATGCCACCTGCGGTGGGGCCAATGTTGCGTGGCTTTCCAGCTTTGCGCCAGAACGAAGGCGCAAAGGATGGTGCCACCTGCAGTGGGGCCTGCGTTTGCCGGTAGAGGTTCGTGCTTTCCCAGGTCTCAGACGCGAGACCTGGGGCACCTTGAATTGGAAGGGACTGGAGGGAGGAGCTAGAGGGCGGTTTCGCCGCGTTCGTCGTTGCGGATGCGGATGGCGTCGTCGACGTGGCTGATGAAGATTTTGCCGTCGCCGATGCGGCCGGTACGGGCGGCGCCGATGATGGCCTGGATGGCTTTTTCCTTCAATTCGTCAGTGACCACCAGTTCGATCTTGACCTTGGGGAGAAGGTCGACCGTGTATTCGCGTCCGCGATAGAACTCAGTGTGGCCCTTCTGCCGGCCATGACCCCGAGCCTCCAGGATGGTCATGCCTTCGATGCCAGCTTCGAGCAACGCATCCTTGACTGCGTCGAGTTTGGAGGGTTGGAGAACTGCTTCAATTTTGAGCATAAAGAGACGCCTCGTTTGACAGCCTATCAGGCGGAAGGGGCGATTCGTCCATTCCGCCTGAACTTTGTTGTAGGGCCGGTTCGCTGGAGCTGAACCGGAGGGGAACAAATACAGGTCCTTCGACTCCGCAGGCTCAAAACGCGCGCCTGTTTCGCTTGTTGACAAGGATGATTACGAGTTGAAGTCGTAGCCTTCCTCACCATGCTGCGAGAGGTCGAGGCCGACGGATTCCTCTTCACGGGTAACGCGCAGTCCGATGGTCTTGTCGACCAGGAAAAGCAGGACGAGCGTGCCCACGATGGAAATGGACCAGGAGATGCCGACGCCGGCAGCTTGGCTGAGCATCTGGCTCCAGTGGCCGTCGATGGCGCCGGTAGGAAGGGCATGGCCGGCAGCGTCCTTGCCGAACGCGGCATTGATGGCGCTGGTGGCGAACAGGCCGGTGAGCAGAGCGCCCAGGGTTCCACCAGCGCCGTGCACGCCGAAGGCGTCAAGGGAGTCGTCGTAGCCCAAGCGGCTTTTGACTTCAAAGACCATGAAGGAGCAGAAGACGCCGGCGATGAGGCCGATGGCCAGGGCGGCGAAGGGCTGCACGTAGCCGGAAGCAGGAGTGATGGCTACGAGGCCGGCGACTGCGCCGGAGATGGCTCCGAGGGCGGTGGGCCTGCCGTTGTGAATCCACTCAGCCACGGTCCAGCCGAGGGCGGCGGCGGCGGCGGCGAAGTGGGTGTTGATGAAAGCGGAGGTGGCTAGCGGTCCGGCTCCGAGGGCGCTGCCGGCGTTGAAGCCGAACCAGCCCACCCAGAGCAGGCAGGCGCCGATGAAGCTGAGCACCATGGAGTGGGGCTGCATGGGAACCTTGGGGTAGCCGATACGCTTGCCAAGGTAGATGCAGGTGACCAGCGCCGAGACGCCAGAGGTGATGTGGACGACGGTGCCGCCAGCGAAGTCGAGGCTGGGAATGTGACCTCCGTTGGCATTGAGCAGACCGCCGACACCCCAGACCATATGGGCCATGGGGCTGTAAACCAGCAGGGACCAGAGGGAAAGATAGACCGCCATGGCGCTGAACTTCATGCGCTCGGCAAAGGCGCCGGTGATAAGGGCGGGTGTAATGATGGCGAACATGAGCTGGTAGACCATATAGGTCTGCTCGGGAATGGTGGGCGCGTAATCGGTGTTCGGAGTGAGGCCCACGCCGCGCAGAAAGACGTGCTCAAACCCGCCGATGAAGGCATTGCCGTGGCCAAAGGCCAACGAGTAGCCGACCACGGCCCAGAGGATGGTGACTAGGCCCATCATCGCGAAGCTCTGCATCATGGTGCCGAGGATGTTCTTTTTGCGGACCAGGCCCCCATAGAAAAGGGCCAGTCCAGGGCCGGTCATGAGCAGGACCAAGGCGGCGGAGACCAGCATCCAGGCGTTATCGCCGGCCATCTGGGCATTCTGGCTGGCGGTTTGGGCGTTGCGGACGGCCTGTTGGAGGTCGGCGAACTGGGCTTGGGTGACGGGGGCCGGTGCGGCTGGAGCGGATGCGGGAGCCTGGGCAAACGATCGAGCCGGAAGGGCCAACACGGCCAGAAGAAGCAGCCATAAGAATGCACGACGACACATAGGTTTTCCACTCCAAAAATGAACGCAGCGCTTGAGAACGCAGGACCTGCGCGGAATTCCGGACGCCAGCCGGGGATGAACGCAACCGTGACGCACCGCCAGCGCGATCCTATACGGTTGCAGGCCGCCGCAGGGGCAAGGACCCAATGGGAGTAGCATGACGCGGGGAGCGCGGGTCTGCAGATGGGTGATATGGTCTCAAGTTTTCATATTGCCCATAAAGATGGAATAAAGATTCGGAAAATGCATATTGCATTGTCATGGGTTGTGGGGTAAATGCCACTTGCGATGCTTGAGATGCATGGCTTCTCATACCCGCAACAGAAAAAGTCGCACGGAGTTTTGTCGAGATGCGGAGAGATGGTTAAACGGCGGATTCGCCGCGCTCGTCGTTGCGGATGCGGATGGCCTCATGGACGGGGCTGACGAAGATCTTGCCGTCGCCGATGTGGCCGGTACGGGCAGCGCCCAGTATGGCCTGGATGGTCTTGTCCTTCAGGTCGTCGTTGACCACCATCTCGATTTTGATTTTTGGGATCAGGTCGATGGTGTACTCGCGGCCGCGATAGAACTCGGTGTGGCCCTTCTGACGGCCATGACCGCGGGCTTCCAGAATGGTCATTCCTTCGATGCCGGCTTCGATCAGCGCATCCTTGACGTCGTCCAGTTTGGCGGGTTGGATGACCGCTTCGATCTTGAGCATAAAGAGATTCCTCGTTTGACAGGCTAGCAGGTGGAAGCCCTTCCATGGGCCGGTTCCGTCCGAATATTTGCGAGTTGCAGCCGCAAACTTCTGCGCGGGCGGGAGGAGACGGGCACTGCGTCTCCGCTGGCTTATCCAGGAATTCAAAAGAGTCGCGGCGACGGGGCGGTTTGGCCAATGTCACTTCAGGTTATTGGGTTGAAGGCGCAAGATGTGCGAGGGTAGGAGAGACAGGGAGATCAAGATGCGAAAGAGCTGCCGTGGATGGCGGATCTGGGGCTGTGTGGCGCTGGGGGGGGTGGTCCTGGGAGCGGCACGGAGCCAGGCAGGCGGGCTGCAAACGCCGGTTTGCCAAAAAGTTGTGCTCGAGGGCGCGGCGAGTGCCGGCCAGGAGTGGAAAGCGGCCTTAGGCCAGGGGTGGGTCTTCAGGGTACTGCCGATTCAACCGGGTCAGGCCGGCTACAGCGGTTGGGACCTGGTGGTGGACCGGGAGCAGCCGGCCGGATTTCCTGACGCACTGCTGGTGGCCACGCCTCCGTATAACTCAATCAATGAGCGCGAGGTGGGAACCACCTTCGGGCTGAGGGCCCAGGACGCCATCGGCTGGAATCCGCGCAGCTTCCATTTTCTGACGGATCCGGATGCTTTCCGGGAGAGCCAGAAGCTGTTTCAGACTCTGGGAGGAATCAAGCCCGGGATGCAGGCTCCCGGGCCGAACAGCCGGGAGGGGGCGGCAACCCAGCGCCAGTTGAAAATCAACCAGAAGGCGTCGGCGGGGCAGTTTCGGATTCTGGAGGCACGGCTGACGCCGGGAGTTTCCGACGCCGCCCCGTACGCCGAGAATTGGGCGCTGGCCTCGTCGCGGACGCTGCACCAGATTGAGCCAGCCAGTGGGGGCAAGTCGACGCCGCTGGGTGCACTGCTCTGGATGCGGTTTTCCGTCACGCTGTGGCTGCCGGCCGGCTGGAAAGCGCCTGCGGAGCTTCATGGAGTGCGGGTGGCGTGCTCGGAGTGAAGCAGACAGGGGTCGGAGGCTGGGGCGCTCCTCTCCAAAGGGAGAGCTATAGTGACCATTCACTCCTGCAGCAATGCGCGGTATAGTTAAGGCATGGCGGCCACCGCAGAGCGAGACCACTATCTTTTTGGAGCCCTCGAAAGCAGCGCGCAGAACCGCGTGAAGCTGAACGAGGTGAACTACGGGTTCGAGCAGCCGGAAGGCGTCTTGCTGACGACGGTTGACTTTGCCGTGAACTGGGTTCGCAAGAACTCGATTTGGCCGGTAACCTTTGGCCTAGCCTGCTGCGCCATCGAGATGATGTCGACAGGCGCTGCGCGCTTCGATCTGGCCCGGTTTGGCGCGGAAGTCTTCCGTCCATCCCCGCGGCAGTCGGACCTGATGGTGGTTGCCGGGCGTGTATCCCAGAAAATGGCACCGGTCATCCGCCGGCTCTACGATCAGATGGCCGAGCCCAAGTGGGTGATCTCGATGGGCGCGTGCGCCACTTCGGGCGGGGTTTTCAATAACTACGCAGTGGTGCAGGGCGTAAACCAGGTGATCCCTGTGGACGTCTATGTCCCGGGGTGTCCCCCACGTCCTGAGCAACTAATGTACGCGCTTACGCTTCTACAGGAAAAGATACAGCGCGAACCGCGGAGCCTGCTGAAGACATTAAATGCAGAGTGAGCAGCAGCCGCGAGGCATTTTTCAGGTAGAACCTTAGCGGTGCGAGTTAGCGCCGTGTGCAGTATCTAGACGTATTGTTGAAGTCAACTCACTCAAAAAATATGTTGTGCCAGAATAGTCCTATGGTACGTTTTAACTGTGCTGTATGGACGAGGTGCGCCCCGCAAAATTTGCGGAGGCGAGTCAGTCCGAGCCGAAATTGGAGCTCGCAAACAGCTTTTACCATCTGTTCATTCAGATCGATTGCGGAGGAATAACGCATGTATGCTCAAGTTTTGAAATCTGTGAGCCGGGTGCTTGCCTTGACAGTTGTGGCTTTGATGCCAGTTGCCTTGTCAGCCCAAGACTCTCCCAAGCCAGCCGCGGTGGCCCCTGCGGGTGATTCCGCATCGAAGTGGGACATCTTTGTCGGCTACAGCTACCTGGCACCCAAGGGATGGCTAGGACCGAATCATCAATACAAGTCCATCAACTACGGTGCGATCGGTAGCGTGTCCCGCTACTTCAACCGGTATGTTGGTGTGCAGGCCGAAGGCGATTTCCACAACATGTCCAACGAAGACACACCGGGAAATTATGATTTTTCCGGCGGATCGGGGGGCTTGATTCTGCGCTACCCGACCTCCGACATCACGCCGTTTATTCACGGCTTGGTTGGTGCGGAGAGCGTGGGCAGCTATGACTATGCCAACAAGTGGGGCGTGGTGCTGACCGCCGGTGGCGGCGTGGACTACAACACGCCGCTGTTCAATCATCATCTGGCCATCCGCCTGTTCCAGGTGGATTATCAGTACACCCACGAGAACTATGGTGTTGGCGTGCGCGGCAATGCCAACATTGCCCGTCTGAGCGCTGGTGTTGTGTACCACATTGGCCAGATTGCACCTCCTCCGCCGATCACCTTGGCCTGCTCAGCCAGCCCGGTTTCCGTATTCCCGGGCGACCCGGTTGCGGTTACCGCAACGGCGGGTGGACTGGATCCGAAGGATAACGTCATTTACTCGTTCGCGGGTACTGGCGTGACCGGTACTGGCGCCACGGCCTCCGTAGCCACGGCGGCTTTGGCCCCGGGCAGCTACACGGTGAAGTGCGGTGTGAAGGAAGGCAAGCCCGGCAAGGAAGGCTTGAAGCCCTGGCAAACCGCCGATGCAACGACCACCTTTACGGTGAAGGCGTTTGAGCCTCCGACGATTGGCTGCTCGTCCAGCCCCAGCACCATCAAGCCGGGTGAGACCAGCACCATCACGGCGACGGGTATGAGCCCGCAGAATCGCCCCCTCACCTACAGCTACTCGGCAGCGGCCGGCACCATCAGCGGCAGCGGCACGACGGCAGTCTTCTCTTCGACCGGCGCGCCGACCGGCCCGACGGGGATCACCTGCAAGGTATCTGACGACAAGGGCCAGGTTGCAACCGCCGACACCAGCGTGACCATCACGGCCCCGTATGTGCCTCCGACGCCTCACGCCCAGGCACTGTGCCCGGTTACCTTTGACAAGGACAAGAAGCGTCCTGCCCGCGTGGACAACGAAGCCAAGGCTTGCTTGGACGAAGTTGCCCTGAGCCTGCAGAAGCAGTCCGATGCCAAGGCAGTTGTGGTTGGTACTTCGGATGCGAAGGAAAAGACCGCGATGGCCAAGCAGGAGAAGGCGGCCAAGCACAACAAGCACGTCAAGGTTGTGGATCTGGCAGCCGAGCGCGCGGTCAACACCAAAGACTATCTGGTGACGGAGAAGGGCATTGACGCATCGCGCGTCAGCGTTGCGACCGAGCCGACCGATGGCCAGAAGGTGGAAGACTACCTGGTACCCGCAGGCGCCAGCTTCAGCAGCGACGTGGCTGGAACGACTCCTGTTGACGAGACCGTGGTGAAGGCCCAGGCGCGCAAGCCCCTGCCAGCCAAGCACCATGCCAAGAAGGCCGCCAAGTAATTGGCCCAACCTCAGCCAAGGCCCATGCCCGCTGAGTCGTAAATGAATGCCGTCAAGCCCCCCATCTTGGAGATGGGGGGCTTGTCAAATGCAGGGAAGCAGCACTTGCTCTGGACGGATTGGAGGCTGACCGGCAAGCCGGTCAGCCTCTTCAGTTTTGTATATCTTCATATTGACTCCATTCCTTTTTTGCGACCCGGGAGCTTCTTCTTAGAATGAGCCGTTTGTGGAATTGCCTTGACGACAAATGCCTGCGCAGAGGATTCGCGCCGGTCATGCTGGTTGCCCTGTTCTTGTTTGCAGGATTGAAGTTGCAGGCCCAGGCGGCCTGGAGCGCAGTGGGACCTGACGGCGGCGATGCGCGCGCTTTTGCCGCGGTACCAGGGCAGCCAAGCCACTTGTACCTGGGCGCGACCAACAGCTGGATTTACGAATCCGTGGACCAGGGCGCGTCGTGGCACCGCCTTTCGAAGCTGGACTCCGCCGATGGGCTGGTTATCGACAACATCGTTGTCGATGCCTCCAATCCCGCCCTTGTCTATGTGGCTGCGTGGAAGGTGGACGAACGCGGTGGTGGCCTGTGGGTGAGCCGAGACGCCGGGCGAACGTGGAGTTCCGTCGAAGGCTTGCGCGGGCAGTCTATCCGGGCCTTTGCGCAGGCTCCTTCCGACCCCAGGACGTTGTTTGCGGGAACCCTTGAGGGCATTTTCCGCAGCGTGGATGCGGGCGCGCACTGGACGTTGATCAGCCCGCCGGGAAGCCAGGAGATTCACGAGGTGGAGTCTCTGGCAGTAGATCCCGCGGACCCCAACATTATCTACGCCGGTACCTGGCATCTTCCCTGGAAGACGGCCGACGGCGGCAAGAGCTGGCACAACATCAAGAACGGCCTGATCGATGACTCCGACGTGTTTTCGATCATCGTGGATCCGGCCAAACCTCGCACCGTTTTTTTGAGCGCGTGCAGTGGCATCTACAAGAGCGAGAGCGCCGGGGAACTGTTCCGCAAGATCCAGGGCATTCCGGCAACCGCCCGACGGACGCGCGTACTGATGCAGGATCCAGCGAACCGCAATGTGGTGTATGCCGGAACCACCGAAGGGCTGTACAAGACGGTGGACGGCGGCAAGAATTTCAAGCGCATGACCGGGCCGGACGTGATCGTGAATGACGTGTTTGTGGACCCGCGGAATCCGCAGCATGTGTTGCTGGCCACCGACCGCAGCGGGGTGCTCTCAAGCCAGGATGCGGCGGCCAGCTTTACGGCGACGAACGAGGGCTTCTCTGGGCGCAAAGTGGAGGCGCTGCTGGTGGACCAGGGGAATCCGGCACGGGTGTTTGCCGGGGTGGCCAACGACAAGATGTACGGCAGCGTGTTTGTTTCGCGCCGCGGTGGCGTGGGCTGGGAGCACATGGGCGAGGGGCTGGATGGGCGGGATGTGTTTGCCCTGGCCCAGGCGCCAGATGGGATCGTCGTGGCCGGAACCAACCACGGCATCTTCGCGCTGGACGACAAGAAAGGCGTGTGGGAGCCGCGGAACACGATTGCCAACACGATTCTGAAAGCATCCGCGGAAACCCACTATGGCAAGCGCGTGAACGTGGAAAAGCAGGTCAAGGAGACGGTGCGGGAACTGGACGGCCGGGTGAATGCGCTGGATCTTTCGGGCGACGCGTGGCTGGCCGCGACCCGCGGCGGACTGCTGACCAGCAGGGACCAGGGCGCTACATGGCAGGGCGGCCCGGTGATGGGCCTGGGCGAATACCTGTCGGCGGCCGCACATGGATCACTGTTGGCGGCGGCGCAGTCTGCAGGCGTGGTCCTGTCGACCGACGGGGGGCTGACCTGGATGCCGATGCGGATACCGGCCATGCTGACGCGCATCCACCGGGTGACTTTTTCGGCGGACGGAACGCTGTGGTTGGGCACGCGGGAGGGCGTGTACTTTACGCGCGACACGGGTAAGACATGGCTTTGGATTGAGCGGCTTCCGTTCCGCGATGTGGACGACCTCTACTTTGACGCGGCTCTGGGCAAGGTGCTGGTGAGCTCGCGGACCAGTGACCAGGTGTATGCCATCGATCCCAAGTTGCTGGGCTGGAAGTGGTGGCAGACAGGTTACCGGATTGCCCTGATCCGAGCGGCCGGGGACCGGCTGCTCGCGGCCTCGCTGTATGACGGAGTGCTGGTGGAGCCCAAGAGCGCCGGGACGGAAAGCGGCCAGAAACAGGAAACACGGACCAGGGAATAGGGAACAGGGAGCAGGTTGCTTGAACGCTTGAGGTGATCTATCTCACCAGAATTCGGTATGATCTTGGTATGCAGACTGTAGTGGACTCCCGCCAACCGATCGCCGTACAGCGCCACGCCTTCCAGAGCCACGACCCGCAGCTCGAGCCGATTGCCGCGAAAGTGCTGGCGGGGGAGCGGCTCGACTTCAACGACGGATTGGCGCTTTACCGCTCTCCAGACATCCTGGCGGCGGGTTGGCTGGCTAATTTTGTGCGCGAACGGCTGCATGGCGACGTGACCTACTTCAACGTCAATCGCCATATCAATCACACCAATGTCTGCGTGGCCAACTGCCGGCTGTGCGCCTTCGGGGTCAAGAAGGGCGACCCGGCCGGCTACACCATGTCCCTGGAAGAGGCGTGGACGGCAGCGGCCACGGGCTACTCGGAGGCGGTGACCGAGTTCCACATTGTCGGCGGACTGCACCCCGACCTGCCGCTCCAGTATTTCCTGGACCTGGTGAAGGGGCTGAAGCAGCGCTTCCCGAAGGTGCACATCAAGGCTTTCACCATGGTCGAGATCGCCTTTTTTGCACGGCTGGCCAAGATCTCGATCGAAGAGACGCTACGGCGGATCAAGGAAGCCGGAGTGGACTCGATGCCCGGCGGCGGCGCGGAGATTTTTGCGCCCCGGGTGCGGGCGATTATTTGCGACCACAAGATCGACGGCGACGAGTGGCTGTCAACGGCGCGGCTGGCCCACAAGATGGGGTTCAAGTCGAACGCCACCATGCTCTACGGACACATTGAGAACGACGAAGACCGCGTGGACCACCTGCTGAAGCTGAGGGAAGTGCAGGACGAGACCGGCGGCTTCCAGGCGTTCATTGGGCTGGCATTCCACCCCGAGAATACGGCGCTGGACCACCTGTCGGTGACTACGGGAATGTGCGATATTCGGCAAATCGCGGTGAGCCGGTTGCTGCTGGACAACTTCCCGCACATTAAAGCGTACTGGCAGATGCTGACGCCGAAGATTGCCCAGATCGCATTGCGCTTTGGTGCGGACGACCTGGACGGCACCGTGGTGGAGGAGAAGATCTACCACGACGCCGGCGCCACCACGCCACAAGGCATGAACCGCAAAGAACTGTGCAGGCTGATTACCGAGGCAGGACGTGTTCCGGTGGAGCGCGACACGCTGTACAAAGCGGTGACGCGGACCGAGGACAGCTTTACGGTGGCGGTGTAGACCGAACCGGGAGATAGGACAAGCGCCATGAGTGCTTTCGGACCGGCCGTTGTGTTCGGGCTCTGCTTCGGGTTCCTGTTCGGCACCGGGTGCTCGCTCGCGATTCTGTATTCCATCTATCTGGGCGGCTACCGCAAGGGCGTCGAGGATTCGATAGCGCCTGTTAAGCCGAGGCGCTATCTGGACGCGCTGGAAAAGCTCAAGAGACGGCGGGCTCAGGAAGCCGCGGCGGCGAAGTAAGGCCGGCGCTACGGGCGTATCACTGCGCCGTTCTTCATGACAAAGCTCACACGCTCCACGACGGAGATGTCTTCCAGCGGGTTGCCGGGGACGGCGACGATGTCGGCATAGGCACCGGGCTTGAGTTGGCCGATCTGGCCTTCCATGCCCATGAGCCGGGCGCCGTTCAGCAGGTCGGCCTGGAGGACCGCCAGCTGCTTCATGCCGTAGCGGGCCATCAGCGTGCATTCGCGGGCCTGGGTGCCGTGCGGAAAGGGGCCTACGTCGGAGCCCACCGCAAAGGGAATGCCGGCGGCCAACTGCTTCTTGAACTCACCGATTTTGTAGTCCAGGAGAGCCTTTTCGCGCGCGGCTGCGGCGGGGGAGGCGGAGTGCTGGGAGAAGTACTCAAAGATGACGAAGGTAGGCACGGCGGGGATCTTCTTCTCGATCATCAGGTGCATGGTTTCGTCACTGAGCTGGGTAGCGTGCTCAATGGAAGCTACGCCCGCCTCGGCGGCGTAAAGCGTGCCCGGCTCGCCCTGGGCATGGACTGCCACCTGCTCACCGAGGCGGCGCGCCTCAAGGACGGCGGCAGACAACTGGGCTTCGGTGTACTGGTAAGGCGCGCGCAGTGTGCCGTCGACGATGCTGTCCTTGCCGGTCTGGTAGATCTTGACGCAGTCGGCGCCTTCCTTGTGCTGGGCGCGGATGACCGCGACGAGCTGGTCGGCGGTGTTGGCGGTGTCGGCGTTGGGCAGAACGTGCTGCGCGGGATTGAAGCGGTTGGCGTCTTCGTGCCCGCCGAGAATGTCGATGGCGTTACCGGTGATGCGCAGGCGGGGGCCGGGGATAAGGCCTTGGTCGATGGCATTGCGGATGGCCGTGTCGGCGGAACCGGCACCCTCGGTGCCCATGTCGCGCTCGGCGGTGAAGCCGGCCATGAGATCCGCCTTGGCGGCCTGCTCGGCTAGAATTGTGCGCCAGGGAACGGATTCCTCGACCGTTTGCAGGTCTTCCGCACCGGGATGCAGGAAGAGATGCACGTGCGCGTCGATCAAGCCAGGCAGAAGAGTTGTGTCGCCCAGATCAATCACCCTGGCACCCTGCGGATGCTCGACGGACGTGCCCACGGCGCGGATGCGTTCGCCCACAACAAGGAGTTCTCCGGGCTGGAGGAGCGTGCCGTTCTCGACTTGCAGCAGGCGCGCGGCGTGGAGCACGATGGGCGCGGCGGGCTGCTGGGCCGGCGCCGCGTCTGGGAAAACGCAGGCGGCAAGTAGGGTGGCACAAAGCGATAGGCGGAGGCGAAAATTCGGCATAAGACAAGAATATTCCGGATGGCGGACGGGGGCTGGATTTTCACAGCGGATGAAAAGACGAGAGGGTGGGGCACGCCTACGGTTTCTAAATTACGCCTTGGGAATTCAGCCACGGGCCATAGCTTTGGTCCATGTCTTCGACGTGGTCGAGGAACCAGTCGTGCAGAAAGCAGAGCAAGTCGCTGGTAGACACGGACTCGCCCTGTTGCTGGTGGTAGAAGGAGTCCTGGAGCTGGGTGAGCAGGCGCTGATGCTCGGTTGTTTGTTCGGCAAGGCCGGGGAAGTTGAACCGAGCCAGCAGGCGCTCTTCGTTGCGGAAGTGCATGCGCGTCAACTCGATCAGCTTGTTCATCAATTCGTTGGCCTGCGGCCGCTTGGCGCCGTTGACCAGGGCTTGGCGAAGCTCGTTCATGGCATCCATCAGGATGGCGTGCTCGTCGTCCATTGCCCGTACACCCACGCTGCTGGCGCGCGTCCATGTGACAAGAAGAGTCATGTTCGTCCTCGAATCGATGAGGGAGTCTGCGCTTTACGAGCGGCGCTTGGTCCCGAGCCCCACTCGACAATCCACTCTATCCCTATTTTCTGTACCGGGATGTGATGGGAAAATCATATCGCCTCAGTGCTGCTAGAAGGCGGCAATCCCGGTGAGGTGCTGGCCGAGGATGAGGGTGTGGATGTCGTGGGTGCCCTCGTAGGTGTTGACCGACTCGAGATTCATCATGTGGCGCATGACGGGGTAGTCGTCGGTGATGCCGTTGGCCCCGAGAATGTCGCGCGCTTGCCGTGCGGTTTCAAGGGCCATCTGCACGTTGTTGCGCTTGGCCAGCGAGATGTGTTCGTGACCGACCGTGCCCAAATCCTTGAGGCGGCCGACGTGGAGCGAAAGCAACTGGGCCTTGGCGATTTCCGAGACCATCGTGACGAGTTTTTCCTGGACAAGCTGGTGGCTGGCGATGGGCTGGCCGCGGAATTGTGTGCGAAGTTTGGCGTACTGGAGGGCCGTGTCGTAGCAGGCCATGGCCGCGCCGATGGCGCCCCAACCAATGCCGTAGCGGGCCTGATTGAGGCACAAAAAGGGGCTTTTTAAGCCGACTGTTTCGGGGAGCAGGTTGGCGGCGGGGATGCGGACGTCTTGCAGTGAGAGGCCGCTGGTGACGGAGGCGCGCAGGCTCCACTTGCCGTGGACATCCTGGGCGGAGAAGCCAGGGCGATCAGTCTCAACCAGGAAGCCGCGGATGGGGTGGGCTTCGCCTTCGACCTTGGCCCAGATGATGGCGATATCGGCGATGGAGCCGTTGGTGATCCACGTCTTTTCGCCGTTGAGGATGTATTCGCCACCGGATTTGCGGGCGGTGGTGGTCATTCCGCCGGGGTTGGAGCCGAAGCCGGGCTCGGTCAGCCCGAAACAACCGATTTTTTCGCCCGTGGCGAGCAACGGAAGCCATGCATTTTTCTGTTCTTCGGAGCCGAAGGCGTGGATGGGATACATGACCAGCGCCGACTGTACGCTGACAAAACTGCGCAGGCCAGAGTCGCCGCGCTCCAGCTCCTGCATGACCAAACCGTACTCTACATTGGACATGCCGGCGCATCCGTAGCCCTGGAGGTTGGCACCGAAGAAGCCCAACTGGCCCATGATGGGGACCAGTTCGCGTGGAAAACGGCTGTCGCGGAAGCAGTCTTCGATGAGGGGGATGACGTTGTCTTCGACGAAGTCGCGGGTGGTGCGGCGGACGAGCAACTCGTCTTCGGTGAAGCTGGGGTCGAGGTGGAGGAAGTCAAAGCCCTGGAATTTGAAGGCCATGGGGACACCTGCCGTTCGATGGGGATACCAGACAGGCAAGGCTACCAGATGGGGAGGAAGCCAGGCCACCACCTGCGGTGGCTTGGCCGATGTTTCCAGAGGTTCGTGTTTGCTGCACAAAGACGCATCGCAGGTGTGGCCCTGGAGGACGAGAAAAAGGCCGCACCGGGAATTGGAGAAAAGCGCGGCCTACAGGGCGCGCAATCGGGTGTGTTTTGCGGGTTATAAGCGGAGAAAAAGATTGAAAACTACGCGAAAAATGACATGTTTTTGCGCGAATTAAGGGCAATTTAGAGCGAAACCAGAGTCATTGTGTTCTGTCGGAGCTTGTGCAAGGTCGCCGCTCCCTGGTGGTCGCGTCGACTTGAGAGCCTTGCTTTCGGGATACATCGCTCTGGTTTCGCTAAAGCGCGCTCTCGATGCGATTTGGAGACCCCTGCGGTGGGGCCGACGCGGTCAGTCGCTCCAGCTTTCCCATCTTACAAATCGATCTACACTGATGCGCCCTCGATCCGCCAGATTGGCGCCGAAGGCGCAGTTGGCCCCACCGCAGGTGGCTACTCCCACTCGATCGTGCCGGGCGGCTTCGACGTGATGTCGTAGACCACGCGGTTGATGCCTCGCACCTCGTTCACAATCCGGCTGGAAATGCTTTTCAGTACCTCGTACGGCAGCGGCGTCCAGTCGGCGGTCATGCCGTCTTCGGAATGCACGGCCCGCACCGCGCAGGTGTAGGCATAGGTGCGCTGGTCGCCCATCACGCCCACGCTCATTACCGGCAGCAGCACGGCAAAACTCTGCCAAATCTTGTTGTAGAGCCCGGCGGACTTGATCTCCGCAACCACAATCTCGTCGGCCTCCTGCAGCAGCGCCACGCGGTCCGGCGTCACTTCGCCCAGGATGCGCACCGCCAGCCCCGGTCCGGGAAACGGCTGCCGGCCCAGAATGTCTTCCGGCATGCCCAAGTCGCGGCCAATGCGCCGCACCTCATCCTTGAACAGGTCGCGCAGCGGCTCAATCAGCTTGAGCTTCATGTGCGCCGGCAGTCCGCCCACGTTGTGGTGGCTCTTGATGGTCTGGCTGGGGCCCTTCACGCTGCTCGATTCGATCACGTCCGGATAGAGAGTGCCCTGCACCAGCCAGTCCACGCCGCCGGTCTTTTGGGCGATGCGGTTGGCCTCGTCGTCGAACACGGCGATGAACTCTCCGCCGATGATCTTCCGCTTCTTCTCCGGCTCCGTGACCCCGGCCAGCTTGCCCAGGAATCGGTCGCTGGCGTCCACGGCCACCACGTTCAGCCCCAGGTTGTCGCGCATGTTTTTCTGCACGGTCTGGAACTCGTTCTTGCGCAAGACGCCATTATTCACAAAGATGCAGGTCAACTGGCTGCCGATGGCCTTGTGCACCAGCACCGCCGCCACCGACGAGTCCACCCCGCCAGAAAGCCCGCAGATCACGTGCCCGCTGCCCACCTGCTTGCGGATACCCGCGACTGTGCTCTCAATAAAGTGCGCCGGAGTCCAATCGCCGCGCGCCCCGCAAATGGCAAAGACGAAGTTCTTGATCAGTTGCGGCCCCAACGGCGTGTGGTGCACCTCGGGGTGGAACTGCACGGCCCAGATGCGCCGCTCCTCGTTGGCAATGCCGGCCAGGGCGTTCGAAGTCACTGCCGTCCGGTGGAAGCCGGCGGGCAGCTCCTGCGCCTCGTCGCCGTGACTCATCCAGACTTGAATCACCGGCGGCAGCCCGGCAAACAGGGGAGTCGAGTCGTCCTCGATGGTCACTTCGGCGTGGCCGTACTCGCGCTTGTCCGCCGAGAGCACCTTGCCGCCCAGGCTGTGGACGATGAACTGCAGCCCGTAGCAGATGCCCAGCACCGGCACGCCCAACTCGAGCATCTTTGGGTTGGCTGCTGGCGCGTCGGCATCGTACACCGACGACGGCCCGCCCGACAGAATGATCCCTAGCGGCTCCAGTGCCTGAATCGTGCTGAGAGGCGCTGTGCAGGGCAGCACCACCGAGAAGACGTTCTGTTCGCGGATGCGCCGTGCAATCAGCTGCGTATACTGCGAACCAAAATCGAGAATGACAATTGTTTGAGTAGACACATCTCAAGTGTTTCAGGGGCAGGGCGGGATGTAAAGATCGGACTCCGCCAGGAGCTGCGCCGGTTTGACGCACACGGCGGTTTTCCAATGCGCGGCTCGAAGGGTCTCTTCCTCAAGAGAGGCCGCCTTGCGCCGCTCTGAAAAGCTGTATGACGTGGCCGCTCCTGCGGGCGCACGGCAATTAGGCTGGCGCCCGCAAGAGGAATTCGACTGGCATTTCCCAGCCGTTCGCGGGACAGCTACTTGGTCATGATGTTCATGGAATAGTAGTCCGCCCGTCCGCTGTTGTCGGTGAAGTGATCGAAGGTCTCCACAAACAGGGCGCCGTTCTGCAGGTGGCCCACCATGTTGGTGACCTTGAACCCGAACGTGTAGGTCGCCGTGAAGGCGACCCCCGGAGCGGTTGCCACATTGTCGGAATAGACCAGCCCGCCGACCTGTCCCCAGTCACAGGGGGTAGGCACGCAGGCGCCAAAGCCGTGCACGGTGATTTCGTTGCCGTTGGCGGCAATCATCACGCGAACGAGGCTCCGCGTGGCATGATCCACATTCATCCAGGTCCCGACGAGAGGCACGGCCGAGGCCACAATGGAAGCATGGGGAGTGGTAATTCCCAGGATCTCCCGTTGTTTCGCCAGGATGTCGGCTGGAGCCCGGTACTGCTGCTCAACGATTGGAGAGGGCATATGCGACTCCTTTCTAAGAGTCTGGGTGATGGTGCGTTGGAGAACCTCCGCCTGCGGAATCCAGGCGGCGCCTATCGTGCTGCGCAGCACATTTGAGCCCTTAAGCCGCCTATTGTATGTGCCCAACGTCACTTTTACATGTGACCAAAGTTTACCCTCCAAACCCCTACTTCGGTGCCCAAAAAGGGGTCGTCCCGCCTGCGCTTTCCCGCAGGCAAACTCCGTTTGCACCGCTCAAGCTCCCCCGCCCAGATATGCTCCTCCCAACAACAGAGTTGGCCGGGAAGCCCTCTTCTCGGCTCGCAGGCTGCCCCTCTGGACACACTGAGCCGGGCAGCCAAAAAGCGGCTCCCTGCGTGCATTCCGTCTGATAGCAAGGACTTGGCGTGCGCCGTTCGCCAAGCAGCGGCCGCCCGCCGGTGACGCGTGCGCCAGGGAACAGGATCGGCACATGAATCGCCTTTCCTCGCCGCGCCCACCCTGCCAGAATGACCGGACAACATTCATTGACTTTGTAGGGGGGCGCACCTAATATCCCACCATCACTATCGGCACTGGGGCACGGGCCCAGTTCCGATTTCGGTGTGCAGGAGGGGACGCCTCCTCGGGGATCGTTCCATGTCCAACACCGACAAACGCAAGCTCGATCGGCCTGACTTCGGTCTGATATTTGCGGCGGTAGTTGTCGCAGCAGCATTCCTGGTACGCCAGTTCCTGGTGTCGTACCTGCATTTTGATCTGCCGCCTTTCATCACCTTCTATCCAGCCATCATGATTGCCGCGGTCCTTTGCGGTCTTTGGCCCGGGTTTCTGGCCACCGTGCTGGCCACGGCGCTCACACATTATTGGGCGATCTTGTCCATCGGGCCATTCCGTGTCCAGGGAGCTTCCAGAGTCATTACTCTGCTTGTCTTTTTCGCGATGGGCATTGTTACGAGCTTGTTGGCCGACCGCTACCGCCGCCATGAGCGGCGGTTGGCCACCCTCGACATTGAACAGGAACTCAACGAGACGCGGTCCAAGCTGCAGGCGGCGTTGGCCAGCATGACCGATGCCGTATTCATCTCCGATGCCGACGGCAGGTTCCTTGATTTCAACGATGCCTTCGCCACCTTCCATAAATTCAAAAGCAAGTCTGAGTGTGCCAGAACCTTTGCCGAATACCCGGCCATCCTCGATATGCGCACAGCCAACGGAGAACCGCTCCCGCTGACGATGTGGTCGGTTCCGCGGGCGCTGCGGGGAGAGTCCGCCAGCAACGTCGAGTACACTCTCCGGCGCAAGGACACCGGCGAATCCTGGATCGGCAGTTACAGCTTCAGCCCCATTCGCGACGCCCAGGGCACAATCGTTGGGGCGGTGGTCACCGCGCGCGACATCACCGAGCAAAAACAAGCTGAGCTTGCCCTGCGAGCCAGCGAAACTCGCTACCGCACCGCATTCCGAACCAGTCCAGATTGCGTCAACATCAACCGGTTCGACAATGGGGTCTATGTCGATGTCAACGATGGCTTCTGCAAGATCACGGGATACAAGCCCGAGGAAGTCCTGGGCAGAACCCCCTTGGAAATCGGCATGTGGGCCGATCCCGATGACCGGAAGCGATTCGTCAATATCCTGCAGCAGAACTCGGAATGCCGGGATTTCGAGACCAAATTCCGTGTTAAAGACGGAACCCTTTTCTGGGGAGTGGTTTCGTCTTCTGTGGTCGAGTTGGACGGCATCCGCTGCCACCTTTCCATCACGCGCGACATCACCGCGGCCAAACTCGCCGAGGAGAGAATCAGAAACCTCGCCTATTTCGATCCGCTCACCGGGTTGGCCAACCGCAGGCAATTGATGGAGTGCTTGCACAAGAACATGGACGGCCACGCGCTGGGACGCGGCATGCAGGCCTTGCTGATCATCGATCTGGATGATTTCAAAACACTGAACGACACGCTGGGTCATCCCATTGGCGATCTCATGTTGCGCGAGGCCGGCCGCCGTTTGAGCGCCTGCATGCGCGAGGCCGACACGGTGGGCAGGATGGGCGGCGACGAGTTTGTCGTGGTGCTCGATTCCTTGAGCGAGACTCCCGAAGAAGCAGCGACCCAGGCAGAAGCCATCGCCGAAAAAGTCCTGGCCGAGTTTGCCCTCTCGTATACTCTCGATTGCCACACATACAGCGGAACTTGCAGCATCGGAATCACGGTTTTTGGGGACGATCAGAGCAACGTCGACGAGGTGTTGCAGCAGGCCGATATTGCCATGTATCAGGCCAAGGCCGCCGGACGCAACACCGCGCGCTTTTTTGCCCCCGCTTTGCAGGCCGCCGTCAATGCCCGGGTGCTCATGGAAGAAGACCTCCGCCAGGGCATCAAGGCCAACCAGTTTCTCCTTTACTATCAGCCGCAAGTCGAAGACGGCCGGATCATCGGTGCCGAGGCGCTGCTCCGCTGGAGACATCCCAAGCAAGGCATCCTGTATCCGGGCGCGTTCATTACACTGGCCGAGGAGACGCGGCTCATCCTGCCTCTGGGAGATTGGGTACTCGAGTCGGCGTGCAAGCAGATTGCCGCATGGGCCGATTCCCGCCACACCGCCGCCCTCACCATTTCCGTGAATATTAGCGCCCTGCAATTGCGTAAGCTCGATTTCGCCGAACACGTGTTGGCCATCATCGAAACTACCGGAGCCAATCCCCACAACCTGGAATTGGAACTCACCGAAACCATGCTGGTGGAAAACGTCAAGGACACCATCACCAAGATGACTGCTCTCAAGGCGCACGGGGTCCGGTTCTCCCTGGACGATTTCGGCACAGGATATTCTTCCCTGACTTACCTGAAGCGGTTGCCGCTGGACCAGTTGAAGATCGATCAATCGTTCGTGCGCGACATACTCGACGACACAAGCAGCAGCGCCATTGCCCAGACCATCATCAACCTGAGCAAGATTATGAATATGTCGGTCATCGCCGAAGGCGTGGAAACTGTGGCACAGCGGGACTTCCTTGCTCATATCGGATGCAATGCCTACCAGGGCTATCTGTTCAGCAGGCCGATCCCGCTGCAGGAACTTGAGCGGTTGTTATTGGAGCACTCTGGCGGGAACGTCGCTCCGATAGTCCAATAACGCCGGTCACTTTGGCATCGGGCAACCAGGGGGGGGGGGGGGAAGAAACCGTTCGGAGTTTTACGCGCTGCGAGAAAAACGCGTGTGGGCGCCATGCCCAGCCTTTCGATCGGACGGATCCGCGCCATTTCCGATATGCCTGTCTGCCTTCCCGTGGTAGCCTTCTAGGCAATGCAGCCTGCACCCGGCTGGCTGTCCCAAACTTGATCCCGGCTTTTCTCCACGCGCACTTCAAGCGTTGCGGCATGCGCCGGTCGACCCTGTCTTCAAGAGGATATTCCATGAACAGTTTTCGTCTCGCTTCCATCCTGCTGCTGGCGGCTGGAACGGCCTTGGCCCAAACGCCGGCGGCCTCGCAGGCTGATGCTTCCAAGCCCGCGCCTCCAACGGCCATCAAGAGCTTCGACCTCTCGGCCATCGACAAGACCGCCGACCCCTGCACCGACTTCTACCAGTACTCCTGCGGCAACTGGGTCAAGACCAACCCCATCCCCGGCGACCAGGTGCGCTGGGCCCGCTCCTTCTCCCTGCTCCGCGAGCGCAACCGCTACCTGCTCTGGCAGGAACTTGACGCCGCCGCTCAAAAACCCACCTCCCCGCTGCAAAAGCAGTTCGGCGACTACTTTGCCTCCTGCATGGATACGGCCCTGACGGAAAAGAAGGGTCTCACGCCGATTCAGCCGGCCTGGAAGCAAATCGACGCTCTGTCCGACACCAAGCAGCTTCCCGCCCTGCTCAGCAGCCTTGAGAACGACGGCTCGCCCGACGGCTTCTTCGGCTTCGGCGTCAGCCAGGACGACAAGGACTCGTCCCAGCAGATCGCGCAGATCTTCCAGGGCGGCCTTTCGCTGCCCGACCGCGACTATTATCTGGTCGATAACAAGCGCTTCACCACCATCCGCGCCCAGTACATTGAGCATTTGAAGAAGATGTTCACCCTGGCCGGCGACACGCCTGAACAGGCCGCCAAGGAAGCCGCCTCGGTCATGGAAATTGAAACCGCGCTGGCCAAGGCTTCCACTAGCCGCACCGACCTGCGCGAGCCGGCAAACCGCTACCACATCTATACGGTTGCCGACTTCCAGAAGAGCACTCCCGCTTTTGATTGGTCTGTCTACTTCAAGGCCATCGGCATCCGCCATTTCGACACCCTTAATGTCGCCACGCCGGAGTTCTTCAAGTCCCTCAGCGCCCTCATCCAGAGCGAGCCCATTCCCGCCTGGAAGAGCTATCTGCGCTGGCACGTCCTGCATGGGCAGGCCTCCAACCTGACCAAGGCCTTCTTCGACGAGAACTTCGACTTTTTCTCCCACACTCTGGCTGGCCAGAAGGAACCGATCGCCCGTTGGAAGCAGTGCTCCTCTGAAACCGACCGCGCCCTCGGCGAAGCCGTCGGCCAGGACTGGGTCAAGCAGAACTTTCCGCCCGCGGCCAAGTCCAGCATGGACAAGCTGGTCGCAGCTCTCGAAAAGTCCCTCGGCGACGACATCAAGACCCTTCCCTGGATGACCGACGCCACCAAGAAGGCAGCCGAAGAGAAGCTCGCCATGATCCGCAACAAGATCGGCTACCCGGAAAAATGGCGCGACTACTCTAGCGTCAAGGTGGACCGCGCCGACCTCATCGGCAACCTGCACCGGAGCAGCGTCTACGAGCGCAACTACAACTTCGACAAGCTGGGCAAGCCGGTGGACGAGAAGGAGTGGGGCATGACGCCTCCCACCGTCAACGCCTACTACGATCCCTCCTTCAACGACATCAACTTCCCGGCCGGCATCCTGCAGCCGCCGTTCTTTGACTTCACCATCGATCCGGCCGTCAACTTCGGCGGCATCGGCGTCGTCATCGGCCACGAAATGACCCACGGATTCGACGACGAGGGCTCGCAGTACGACGGCAAGGGCAACCTGCGCGAGTGGCAAACCGCGGAAGACCGCAAGGCCTTCACCGAGCGCACCGACTGCGAAGTGGCCGAGTACGGCAGCTTTGAAGCCGCTCCGGCCAACGGCGACGCTCCCGTGCAGAAGCTGAACGGCAAGCTCACCCTGGGCGAAAACACCGCCGACAACGGGGGCCTGCGCATCGCCTACATGGCTTTGCTCGATACCCTCGCTGCCGAGGGCAAAACCATCAACGACAAGATCGACGACTACACCGAGGCCCAGCGCTACTTCATCGGCTTCGCCCAGGTGTGGTGCCAGAACCAGACCGAACAGGCAGCTCGCGAGTCGGCTCTGGTCGATCCCCACTCACCCGGCCGCTGGCGCGTCAATGGTAGCGTCCAGAACTTCGACGAGTTCGGCAAAGCCTTTGGCTGCAAGGTGGGCCAACCGATGATGCCGGTCAAATCCTGCCGCGTCTGGTAACCCGGCCCAAACCTCAGGGAGCCGCGGCGGCTGTATGCCGCCACGGCTCCCATTCGTCTTCAGGGGCAACTCGCCAGGTAGCATTTTCTTCGTCTTGCGGGTTGACGTTTGCCGCGATCCTGCCGTCCAAACGGCATCGGAGCCTGAAATTGCCTCACCATTCTTCCGGGCACTGGATTGGGTCGCACCCGGGGCAGGGATGACCCCGGAAAAAGCACTGTTTTGCCCAGTCTCCCTAGGAAACTAGGCACAACCTACCCTTGCCTTTTACAATGCAGCAGGGACCCGTCCCAACCCAGCTCCTGCTGTGGAACTAGCAAACTTGGCGGCACACGCCTGACCAGGATGAAGGAATCGCATGAAGTTCAGGAAATTCGGCAAGGCACTTCTGATGGGCGCCCTCTCTGCTGGCGTTGTCCTCGGCGTTACGTCTTGCGTTCAAAGTTATTCGGTCGGCTATCTGTATGTGACGGGGACTACAACCGCCTCGTCCTCCAGCGGCATCATCAGCGGTTACAAGATCGACCATAATACCGGCAAACTTAACCCCATCGCCGGCCTGCCCGTCTCTTCCGGCGGCGCCAACCCCGTTCGCGCGGTCATGATCAGCGGCGGGCGTTTTCTTTACGTGCTGAACCGTGGCACCAACGCAGCAAAAGGGTCGGTTTGCACCACCGCGGACCCCTGCCAGAATTCCAACATTACCCAGTTCGTCGTTGGCGGTAACGGCATCCTGACATCGCAGGAAACCTTCTACCCCCTCGGGATCAACCCGTTCCGCATGATCGCCGACAGCCAGGGTAACTTCCTTTACGTGCTGGACCACGACTCTCCGTCGAGCGCGTCCTGCGCCTTGGCCCTCGGGTCCTCCTCTCTCGCCTGCGGCGCCATTGAGGTCTACCAGATCAACGCCACCACCGGTCGCCTCCAGCTGGTTGTCAATGCTGCGGTCACCTCGGCCAGCGGTTCGGCTCTGACCTACTTCCCGGTTCCGGCCAACCCCATCGATTTCCTGTTGTCCAACAGCAACGTCCTCACGCTGAGCGGTACGCCGGCCACGGGCGACTCGGTCTTCCCTTACACTGTCAGCGCCAACAGCACCGGCCAGTTGACCGTGAATCAGAACACCTCTCAGCCGCTGAACATCAAACAGGCCACGGCAATCGTAGCGGGTAGCGGGTACGTTTATGTGCTCGATAACGAATCGGTCACAATTACCGGCAGCACCGTTTTCACGAACGGGACCTACGCTAGCCAGATCCTGCCCTTCTCCGTCGGTTCCGCCGGCGCTCTGCAGGCTCAGACCGGTGGCGCCGTACCCGACGATCCGTCCTTCTCCAATCCGACCTACCTGGTCGTCGAATCCAAGGGCAAGTTCCTTTACGTAGCCAACCAGGGCAACAACACCGACACCACCAACTCCCAGAGCGGCATTGCCGGCTATGTGATCGATACCTCTACAAAGCAGTTGAGCTTCATCCCGGGTGAGCCCTTCCCCGCAGGTGCCGGCCCCCAGTGCATTGTCGAGGATCCCTCGAATCAGTTCATTTATACGGCCAACTACAACGATTCGACCATTACCGGACAGCTTGTTGATCCGAATGCCGGCACTCTCGGCAAGATGCGTTCCACGTCCAGCTACACGCTGACTGGGCCGCCGACATGGTGCCTGGTCACGGGTCGCACCAGCTAAAGCTGCCCCGAGTGCAGTTGTGCCTGAGGTGGGTGCCAGCCGGTTGGCTGGCTCCCGCATCGGATTCCGGAGCTTCCGGACTCTTCAAGAACGTAGCCGAATGCCGGACGCTTTTTAACGAAGCGCCCGGTGTTCGATTCCAAACCTTTTTTCGGGTCAGAGTGTTTGGCCCGCTGGCGAAAGATGCGCATGAAGTTCAACAAATCGGGCCAGCTTCTGCTGGTCTCCGCAGCCAGCCTCTTGGTGGCTGGCCTTGTGACCGCCTGTGCCACGCTTACCGTGGATTTTGTTTACGTGACCAGCGCCAAGGCCGCGGGAAGCAACAGCTACGGCGAGGTCGACGTCTTCGAGGTGAATTCGGAGTCGGGCTTTATGCGCCAGATTCCCACCTCGCCCTTTCCTTCGGGCGGACGGAATCCCGTTGCCGAGGCGGTCTCCTCTGACAACGTCAATCTCTACGTGGTCAATCAGGACGACAACACCATCGTCCAGTTCGTCATCGGCAACGACGGCAAGCTCTATCCCCAGCAGACCGTAAATACCCCGGGCATCTATCCTATGGGCGTCGCGGTCTCCGGTTCGAACCTCTTCGTCGTGGACACCTACCAGCCCCTGGCAACCTGCTCCACTGCTGCCCCGTGCTCCGGTTCCATCGCCGTTCTGCCCATCACGGCCGCCACCAAGTCGACAGCCGCCTCGCTCGGGAAGGCAATTGCCAACGGAAGTCTGACCTACTGGCCGCTGACCGTTCCCGGCAAGTCGGGCGACGTGATTCTGCCCACCGCGGTCACCACTCTCGCCTCCGGCTCCTATGTCTATGTGAGTGCTTACGACACCACGGCCAACACCGGCTACGTTTTCGGCTTCTCGGTGGCCTCCGGCGGCGCGCTAACTGCCCTCAACAGCGGTGTTCCCTTTGCCGCAGGCATCCATCCCTCGTCGATCGCCAGCGACCCGACCGGCGCCTATCTTTACGTCACCGACTCCATCAGCGACGTGGTCCTCGGCTATACCGTTCAGTCCGGCAGCCTCAGCACCATGAGCGGAAGCCCCTTCAAGGCTGGCGGCACCCCCTCAGCCTTGGCGGTCGACTCCACCGGCAAGTACGCTTATGTGGCCAACTCGCTGGACTCCAACGTGACGGCCTATTCCATCAGCAACGGGGCACTGACCCGCCTCGGCACCTATGCCACGGGCTCGCAGCCGGTGGCCATCGGCATCGATCCGTCCTCAAACCATTTTCTTTACACCGCCAATTTTCTCGGCAACAACGTTTCCGGATTCCAGTTGAACTCAACAGACGGTACTCTGCTCAATACGCAGAGATCCCCTTACACGGCCAACGCTCAGCCGACCGCCGTTGCCGCTATCCCGCATGGCAGCAAGACGACCAAATAGCAGCCGGTGCGGCTCCGGCCGGACCTACAGCAACACCCCGCAACGAGCTTCTACAATTGTTACGGGGCAACCTAAAACAGTTTTCTTTGGGCTTGACTACGACCGCCCACGACGAAGGAAGCGCATGAAGTTCAGCAAATTGAGCCAGCTCTTTCTGGTCTCTTCCATCGGCCTTCTAGTGGCCACCCTCTTGACTGCCTGCCAGATTGTGACCATCGACTACGTTTTTGTTGCCAGCTCTGCTGGTTCGGGAACCAACAGTGACGGGCAGATCAACATCTTCGCGGTGGACTCCGAGTCCGGCGCACTGCGTCTCGGCGCGGCGACCGTGGCCAGCGGCGGAACGGCTCCTGTGGCTCTGGCCGTCACCTCCGACTATGCCAATCTCTACGTCGCCAACCAGGGAAACAACTCCGTGGTCCACTTCACCATCGCCGCCAATGGCGTCCTGACGAAGAAGGATTCCATCACCACGAGCTTTGCGCCTAACGCCCTTGCCGTCAACGCCACTGGAACCTACCTCTACGTTGCCGGGGGCACCACCCAGGGCGCGATTGCGGCCTATTCCCTCTCCACTGGCACCATCGGCGCTTTGACCACTCAGGTGCCCCTGGTCGTCTCCGGCTACTCCAGCGATCGCATCGTTCCCACCGGCATTACAGTGCTGGCCAATGGCGACGCGCTCTTCGTATCGGCGTATGACCTTTCCGCCTACAACCCGGGCGGCACTACCAGCAGCTCCGCCAACCCCGGTTGGGTCTTCGGCTACACCATCGGCTCGGGCGGCGTGCTGACTGCTTCCTCGGGAACCCCCTGGAAGGCCGGCGTCAAGCCCACAGGCATCGCCTCCGATGCCACCAGCCGCTTTGTCTACGTCACCGATTACGCCTCCAACCAACTCATCGGTTACAGCGTCCAGGGCAACAGCATCCTGAACTTCCTGATCAACGGACCGTTCAAGACCGGCAACGAGCCCACAGCAATCGGCATCGACCCGCGCGGCAAGTACATCTACGTTTCCAACGCGCTGGATTCCTCGGTTTCTGCTTATGCCATCGATCTGACCACCGGCACGCCTTCCACGGCAGTGAACGCCACCGGCAGCTCGACCAACTCCACCGACACCCAGCCCGTTGCCCTGGTCATCGACCCGGCTCTGGGACGGTTCGTCTACACCGCCAACAGCCTCGGCAACTCGGTCTCCGGCTTCCGCCTCAATCCCGAGTCCGGCGCCCTGACCCAGACCCAGTCCACACCGTATCCCTCTGGAGCGAAGCCCTCCGCGATTGTGGCCGTGCCTCACGGCAACCACTCCGTGCAGTCCGTCACTCCGTAGTCGCACCGCAGTTCGCATGCAAAAAGCCCAGCCAACCGGCTGGGCTTTTTGTTGCTCCAAACTCTCCTGGGACTGTGCACTGCGGGAGGCCTCAGTTCCTCAGCCCTTCAAGGCGCTCACATAACTCCGCATTCTTGCGCGTCGTCCGTAGAAACCCGATCACTTCCTCCAGCGTGGGCAGTGCATTCCATCCCCGCCGCTTCCCTCCGCATGCCATTGCCTTGAGCGCCGCTGCCGCCGAGGCAAATGGAATGGCCTGCTCCACGTCAAGTCCGCGCGCCACCGCCAGGGCAAACGCCCCATGAAACGTGTCGCCGCACCCGTTGGTATCGAAGGTCGCCACCTTGAAAGCAGGAAAATGCCGCACCTCGGGCTCCATCTTGGTACTCGCAAAGCAGCCCTCGGCACCGTCTGTCACCACCGTGGCCAGCCGTCTCGTCCGGGCCAGCCAGACGCAGGCCTCTTGCGGGCTTTGCTCTCCGCTGGCCCAGGCGGCAAAAGCCCTGGGAACGATCAGGTAGTCGGTTTGCTCTGCCAGCTCCAGCGCCGATTCGGAACTGCCTTCAATGTCTCCCAGAACCGGCACTCCCAGCCGCCGCGCCTTCTTCGCAACCCCCAGCAGCGACGGTTCGGTGATGTGGTCCAGCAGAAACAGGCTGGCCGACTCGATCAGCGCCTCCGGCAGGTCGTCTGCCGTCACCACCCGGTACCTCCGCGGATCGTAGAACACGTTGCGATGCCCCTCGCGGTCCACCACGATGATGCTGTGGTACGGCCCGCCTTCCGGGTCCTCCACCTTATTCGAAATATCGACATTGCGGCCCTTGAGCGCCGCCTGGATGTACCGCGCCAGTTCGTTGTCGCCGAACCGCGCCACATAGGCCGTGCGTCCTCCCAGCGTTCCCGCCGCAGCAATCGCCGTGCAGGCCGGTCCGCCACCGTGGCGTGCGCTCGCCTCCACCGGGATCTTGCAGTCGATGGGCGGATAGTTCGCCACATAGATCAGGTCGTCGACCGCCGCGATGCCCGCGCCCAGCACGTCATACCGCTTGCTCATGCCCTGCCCTCATGCGCCCTCGTAGTTCGCTGCCGTGGGCGTCGTTTCCAAATCCTCGTCCAGGCTCCGCCATGGCGTAATTCCTTGTCCCTGGAGAGCCCCGTGATAGGCCCTCACCGCTTCGGCTGGTAAGATCTGGTCGTCCGCCACCGTCCGCAGAAGATGCACAAACGAGAGCTGGTCCTCGGCCGCATTGATCTTCCGGCCGAACAGCGCCACTCGTGCCCCGTGCCGCTTGGCCTCATAGACCAGCGAGAAAGCATCAAACGTCGTCCCCGCCGAACCGCCCAGCACCCCCACGACGAGAGAGGAGTCGTACGCGCATAGCTCTTCCAGCGCTGCCGGCCCGGGATAGGGAATCTTCAGAAACAGCGGTCTCGAGCTCGACGGCACCCCGGCCAGCATCCGCGCAATGTGGTCGTTCACAAAGTACGGAATCTGATCTGGCGCTATGCCGTGCACCTTGGCCGGCACATTGGGATGAAACACCTCCAGAAAATGCCGGAACCCTTTCCCCTCTGCCTCCAAGCGGAACGCCTTGTACGACTCCTGCACCCTCAGATCGCCATCCGGGTCGTTGTTGAATGTGACCGAATAGAGCCCGAGATTGGCCCCCAGCCGCCGTTCCTCGCCGCTGCATGGGCTCTTCCCAGCCTGGATGTGGTCCAGCGTGGCTGAAGCAAACGGCTGCGAAGGGGCTTGGGGATAGCACCCGCCGCGAATGACGTGCACATCCGTCGCGTCGTTCGCCCGTACCGCCGGAGTGACCGTGGAACCGTCGAAAATGCGCTCGCGGATGGTCAGGATCTCCGAGGTGCTAGCCGACATCAGCGTAATGTCCACCAGCCCCTGGGCCACCACTTCGCGGATCCGGTCCCGGTATTCGCTCAGCGACCGCATCCGCCCGTCCAGCGCCTTTCCTGGAGCGCCAATGCCGAAGGCCATATCCGCGTCCTTGGCGTCCGCCAGGATGAACGCACCGCCGCGCGGGTTCCTCTTCAGCGCAGCCAGCTTCACATCGAGGGTCTTTTCCATAAGCACCCATGATTGCACCGCAACAAGAGCGCGCGGAAAGTTTTGGTCCCGACCCTCTCCGGGCCTTTGTTTTAGAGCCAAGTCGCAATCCGCCCGTTCCGATAGCCGCGAGATAAACGTTTTACCAAATGCACCCGCACAATTGCCCCTACAGGCAAGGGTGCAAATGCGCTTCCTGTTCCGGCGCGCCCGCCGAGGCAAATTGGCCACAGTGGGTTCCGAGGTCCCGCGTTTCAATCAACTGTCTTTTGTCTTTATCGATCGGGAAGCAGACGTCCGGGTATCTCAGCCTTGCGGAGCCCTTCAAGGAAGAATGGCCGCAAGGCTGGGAAGTCTCGGATCTTTACAGGTGCCTGCGCTGCCGCAGGCTGCACTGGCCCTACCGCAGGTGGCTACGTCCAGGCGCTCATCAGATTCCGCAGCCACTTTTGCGCCGGTTTCTCAATAAAGTGCAGCGCCAGCAGCGCCATCCCGATCAGCAGCACATAGCTCAGCCACGGATCGAACCGGATCAGGCCGGTCCGCTCCAGCAGATGCGAGCCGTGCACCAGGTTCCACAGGTTGAAGTGCAGCAGATACAGGCAGTAGCTGGCCTCGCCCACAAACACCAGCGGGCGCCAGCCCAACGCGGTGGCCAGCGGATTGTGCCCGGCCAGCCCCAGCACGATGCAGGCGAACAGCGGCATCAGCAGCCCATCGTGGATAATGGCGTACGGCACCAACGGTCCCAGCGTCAGCAGGCCGTAGATCCCGGCAAACCCGCCCACCGCCAGCCAGAAGCGCAGACGGGTGTCGCGCACCATCACTTCGTCCAGCTCCGCCAGCATCACGCCGAAGATAAAGCTGGCCACGTGCGCATAGGGCGTATACTTCAGCGCCCACAGCCAGTGCCCGTAGCTGTAGCGGTCAGGGTGCGCAATCCCGTCCGGATTGAAATACATGTAGAGAGCGCCCGGAACCATGCCCAGCACCCAGATGCCGGCCATCTTCCAGATGTGAACTCCCACCCGCTCCGGCCGCTTCCAGCGCGCCAGCCAGGGGAAAATGACGTAGTAGAACGCCTCGGCCGACATGGTCCACGCCGGCGTGTTCATAAACGTGGCAATGGCCGGAATCCAGCCCTGCACCAGCAGCGGCGTCAGGACGATGCCCGCCCAGAACATCCCGTGCGTGTGGCTCGCGTATTCCCTGGGAAGCTGGTTCCAGGCCAGTACCAGGCTCAGCAGGTAGATGGGATAGATGCGCGTGAACCGAGCCTTGTAGAAGCGCCCCAGCTTCAATTCCCCGGCCCGCGCCCGTCCAGAGTAGTTGTAGGCCAGCACAAATCCCGAGAGCAGAATGAAATAGCTCACCGAGACGTAGCCCGCGTCCACCACCGGGGCCAGCCAGCCAAACCACTTGGGATTGGAGAAATGAAAGAGGACGATGTTGACCGCTGCAAAGCAGCGCAAACCTGTTAGTGCGTTCAGCCGTGCTGGTTTCGGTATCGCCACGTACTTCCTTGAGCGACTGGCATTTCGTGCCAGCCGTTAGCTTTGATGAGTGGTGAGGATCGCGAGCGCTTGAGGGTCATCTATTGCGGGCGTGACCGTTGGCATCAACTGCCTTGCTCCCTGGCTCCATCCGGAAAAAAGCAGAAGCCGCAGACGCATCGCCAGTCACCTCACACCAGAGCTGGAAGCTGAAAGCTGGCAGCTAGAGGCTGTTTTTACGCCGTCACCAGCGATCCGACTTTCTCGCCCAACACCACTCGCCGGATATTTCCCGGCCGATTCATGTTGAAGATAATCATCGGCATGTTGTTGTCCTGGCACAGGCTGACTGCGGTCAGATCCATCACCTTCAGCCCCTGCTTCAGAATGTCCATGTAGGTAATCTCGTCGTACTTCACCGCATCTTTGAACAGCACCGGGTCGGCGTTGTAGATGCCTTCCACCTTGGTGGCTTTCAGCAGCACGTCGGCCTTGATCTCCATGGCCCGCAAGCTGGCTGCCGTATCGGTCGAGAAAAACGGATTGCCGGTCCCGCCCGAGAAGATCACCACGCGGCCCTTTTCCAGGTGCCGCTCGGCCCGCCGGCGGATGTACGGCTCGGCCAGTTGGTTCATGAATACGGCGCTCATCACCCTGCACTGCACCCCGCGCTTTTCAATCGCGTCCTGCAGAGCGATGGCGTTGATGACCGTCGAAAGCATGCCCATGCTGTCCGCGCTCACCCGGTCCATCTCTTTGGCTTGCGCTGCGATGCCGCGGAAGATGTTGCCTCCGCCCACGACAATGCCGATCTGAACGCCCAGCGCATGCACGTCCACAATCTCGCTGGTAATCTCGGCAATCTTGTCTGCATCCAGGCCAAAGCCGCGCGGCCCCGCCAGCACTTCACCCGACAATTTAAGAACAATCCGCTTATACATATCGTTTCGAGTATCGCACAAAACCGCCCTTTGCCTTCTCTCCGCGCAGCATCCGCACCTATCCCTCCGCTGTTCCGCCGAGTTGGTTAGTCCAACCTTGTGACCAGCGGCGTCCAAAACCCTGTCTGGCGATTTGAGACACGAGTCTGCCGCTTCCGCCGGGGCAACCCACAAAGTTGGTGATGCCCATAGCGCCGCGGCCTGCTTGAGCTTTTCTTCTTCCTTCCTTCTCAGCCTGCGCCACTTCGGCTCGGCCTCCGCAGACGCCTGCTCTCTCCCTCCAGCTCCGCTTCCAGATCAAACTCAGTGACGGTGTAAAGTCCCGGGTGGAACACCCAAACCTCACACGATCAGTGAAAGTGCGCTAACCCACCTCTTCGGTCTTCCATTCTCGGGTGGCGGAGGATTCCATGCGGACGAGAGCGGACTTCATCTTCTTGAATTCGGGCTGGTTGTGGAGGGGTGCGAGGCGAGGATCGGCGAGCATCTGGAAGAACCAGGGGCAGTGCGCTTCGGCCCCGTTGCGCAGTTCGGCCAGGGCGGCCCGGGTGTCACCGAGGGCGAGGTAGACGGCTGGGGTGAAGGAAGTGGGGACAAACCGTTCGCGGCTCATCCATTGGAGGCGTTCGAGGATGGAGCGGGCCTCGTCGCCGCGGCCGTTGCAGGCCAGGGTGTAGGCGTGGACGGCGGTGGCCAGATCGAAATAGGGTGAGCGCTGCATCAAATTCTGGGCAAGATGCAGAGCGCGGTCGGCATCGTCGTTGAAGGCCAGAATGACGGCGCCGTAGAGGGCGATGAAGAGGTGGTTGGGAAACAAGGAGAGTCCGTGCCGGATCTCGTCCACGCTTTCGGCGGCGCGGCCTTCCAGGTGGAGGGTCCAAGCCCGGCGGGCATGCAGCCAGGGCGAATAGGGGTCTTGGCGGAGGGCTTCCTGGAGAATGGAGTGGGCCTCGTCAAAACGATGGCGGCTAAGGGCGAAGATGACGCGCAGACGAGTGATCCACGGATTGTGGGGCAGATGAGCCGAGAGCGAGAAAGCCTGAATGGCGGTGGGCAGATCGTGATCGACATGGAAGCTGACCCAGCCGAGGGCAGGCAGAATGGCTTCGGGGCAGAGGGCAAGGTCGGGTGCAGGCGCGCTGGGTTTGCGGGTGCGCGTTGTGGCCGCAAAGTCCTGGGACGCGGCTTGGCGAATATGGGTAGCTGCACCGGCGGGGGTCATAAAGCCGTAGAAGGACTCGGCGACGCACAGATTGGCGAGGTCGAGCCGCGGGGCGATAAGCGAAGGATCGAGTTCAGTGGCGCGGATGAGGTGCTGGAGAGCATCCTGCATGCGATGGCGCTGGAGGGTTTGCCATTCATGATGGGCATGCTGGAAGAGTTCGTAGGCCTCGCGGCTCTCCGGCGTGGCGGAATACTCGCCGTCGTTGGCGACGGAGCCGGAAGTGGGTTCGGCGCTGCCGCCCAGGCGGAAGAGGAGCCGGGAGACGAGTTCGGACTCCAGCCCGGCGACCCGGTCTTTGGACACAAGGAGGTCCTCGACCCAGATCTGGGTTCCATCCTTGACGCGGATCATTTCAGCGCGGAGGCGGAAGTGGGCGGGGAGGGCGCGCAGGCTGCCAGTGAGGACCAGGTCGGCCTTGAGAGCCTTCCCAATTTGCTGGGCGGTTTGGCCGTGGAGGGCGAGGGTGAAGACGGAGTCGCGCGCCAGGAGGGAGGCGATGGGCTGGGGGGCGTTGGCTAGCCGGGCGATGGTCTCTTCGGCGATGGCGGAGCCAAGGTGCTCGGGGACGGTGTAGCCGGGAGCGAAGGGCATGATGGCCAGACGCGGGAGTGCCTGGACCGCCGGCTCGCCGTGGCGCTGCACATCGGCCGCGAAGCGGTAGCCGCGCTTGTAGACGGTCTGGATGCAGTTCTCCGGTTCCAGCCGCTCCCGCAGAGAGGAGAGGCATTTGGGCACGCTGTCGGTGGTGACATGGACATTGCCCCACAACTCCTGCCGGAGTTGTTGGGGGGTGACGACCTGGCCGGCATGCTTGAGTAGCAGGCGGAGGGCTGTCAGCTCTTTGGGCGGGAGGTGAATCAACGCTTTTCCGCGGCGGAGCGTGCCGTCTGTCTCCAGACGAAAGCTTGCAAATGAGAACACCGGCGCAGAGCCGGAAACACCGAACAACGGTTCGATCATCTTTCCCAACATCGTTTTCCTGGAGTCCGGGAAGTCTGCCGACGTTCACGCGCCCCATTGATTCGACACGTGAAAGCCCCCGACAGAGTCGCAGGGACAACCATAATTGACATCCGGGGAAGAGACCGGCAGTGGCGTGGCCAAGCTCGGAGGGAGCGGGGTTCCAGCACTTTGGGCAACTCAATTATTCATGCTCGCGGCGCGGAGCGGAACATGGAGGGAAATTGGGGACACAGGAAGTACTCGAAGGGTTGTTACCTTTCGAGTGAAGAAAAGCGATCTATCTGTATTGCTATTAGTAGTTTGCGATGAATAAAGGAAGGCGCATTTCGCAATAAATTCTGAAGAAAATTCTCGGGTTGGAGTCCCATTTTATGAGACGCCACGTCTGGAGCCGGTGAAAAGGCGTGCCGCTGAAGTTCAGAAAAACTTCAAAAATCCTTCAGGAGGAAGAAGAAGAAATTCCGCGAAACTGAGACGAGGGAGTACGTCATGGTCAAGGCAGTTTCATACGCACACTGGTCACTGGAACCTTATTGCATCGGCGCGAAGCTGCGCCTGTTGCGCACGCAGAAGCGGCTGACGCTTTCCCGGCTGGCGGCCGAGACGGGGCTTTCGACGGCGCTGCTTTCGAAGCTGGAGACGGACCGCATGGTTCCGACGCTGCCCACGCTGGCCACCATCAGCCGGGTGTACGGCGTGGGGTTGAGCTACTTTTTCAAGGAGCCGGCACAGCACACGCTTTCGATCACGCGGAAGGCGCACCTGGAGGAGAACAGCCGGGGCGCGGATGCGGTGAAGATCACTCCGCTGAACTCGGCGGCCGAAGAGCCGCGGATGCTGGCGCAGATGGTGGAGTTTGCGGCGGGCGGAGCGATGTCGGCCGCCGACGCCTTCAAGGAGACCAGCGGGCTGGTGTACGTGCTGGAAGGGAAGCTGCAACTGGATGCCGGGGGAATGCACGAAGTGCTGGAGTCTGGCGACTGCGCGTACATGGAGAGCGAGATGGCGCTGACCTGGAGTGCAGGGGGGAAACACCGGTGCCGAGTGCTGGCGGTGCTGCCCGCGCCGGTGCATACCGAGCCGTAGGCGGAGCGGATTTCGACGTTCCTCTCACGCGAAGGTGGGGCACCCCGGAGATTCGAGTTTTCCCAGGTCTCAAAAGCGAGGCTGGGCGCCCCACACCTATTCTTCCGCATAAAACGAATTGCGCAGAGGGGCTGGCGGGTTAGTGCGCCACAACGAGCTGCTTTTCGAGGGCGACGGCCAAGGGGAAGAGCAGGTTGTTTTCGAGGTGGATGTGGCGGTGCAGATCGCGCTCGAAGGCGTCGATGCCGTCATAGAGGCCGACCAGGGTGGGGCAGGCGTCGGCGGGCGGGGCGAAGTTGTTGGTTGCTGCGCGCATCTCCTTGAGCAGCGCTCCGGCGGCCTCGTGCTCGGTGAGCATCATCTGGACGGGGCTTTCGACGGTGGGGAAACAGGCGTGGGGAGCGGGTCCGTCGCCGTTGTGGAACTTCTCAAGGGCTTCAATGTAGGGGAAGAGGATGATTTCTTCCTTGGTCAGGTGATTGAGTAACTCGTCGCCCAGTTGGCGGAGTTGACGCTCGATCTGGACCACTTCCGGGTGGGCCGGTCCGTGCTTGGTAGCGCAACGCGCGGCCATGGGCAGCAGGCGGGGCAGTTCGCTGCGGACATAGGCGTGGTGCGTCGAGACGATGTGGCGGATGAGCTCGGAGGGTGCGGCCTGGGTGAAGTCGCCGGCGGGCTCGGGAGCGGCGGTGGCTTGGGCCAGGGCGGCGAGCACGTCGTCTGCACTGATGCCTTTTTGGGCGCAAGCCTCGGCGAGGGGACGATTGCCACCGCAGCAATAGTCCAGATGAAAGCGCTCAAAGACACGGATGGTGGCGGGCTGCGCGAGAGCGATGGAGCGGAGAGTGGTCTGGGAAGTGGTCATGGTGGACCTCCTGATGAACTGAGGTTAGGCGGCATCGGCTGAGGCGGCAGCGACTTTAGTCACGCGGGGAGCGGAATTTGCGAAGGAGCGGTTTTCTACGATGGCTTTGCCGGTGGGGAGGCTGAGTCTGTAGGATGATTTGGAATTTCAAAAGAAGAATCGAGACGATGCGACCTAACTCGAACTTGATGAAAGCAACGTTGACCGGCGCCCTGGGCGGTCTACTGTTCGGCTTTGATACGGCAGTGATTTCCGGCGCGATCGATGCACTGAAGCGGCTGTTTGGATTGACCGCTCAGGGCATGGGCTGGACCGTGGCGATTGCGCTGATTGGCACGGTGATTGGCGCGCTGGGCGCGGGCGTGGTGGGGCAGAAGCTGGGCAGCAGGGAAACGCTGCGGATTACGGCGGTGCTTTATCTGATCTCGGCGTTGGGCTGCGCATTTGCGTGGAGCTGGCCTTCGCTGGTGATGTTCCGGCTGCTGGGCGGGCTGGGCATCGGCGCGTCGTCGGTGCTGGGGCCGGTGTACATTACTGAATTGGCTCCGGCCAAGTGGCGCGGGCGGCTGGTGGGGACGTTCCAGTTCAACGTGGTGTTTGGCATCGTGCTGGCCTATGCCTCGAACTACCTGGTGCGTCAAATGCACCTGGGCGCGAACGAGTGGCGCTGGCAGTTGGGCGTGGCCGCGGTGCCGGCGCTGGGATTTTTGATCCTGCTGTTCGGGATTCCGCGCAGCCCGCGCTGGTCCGCCTCGCGCGACCGCATCGATGAAGCGCTGGCCGTGCTGAAGCAGATGGGCGAGCCCGATCCCGAGGCCGAACTGGCCGACATTCGCGCCGCGCTGGCCCAGGAGCACGCTTCGGCCCACAAGCCGGTGTTCCGCTGGAAGTACCGCTACCCGCTGTTTCTGGCCATCAGCATTGGCGCATTCAATCAGCTGGCTGGCATCAACGCTATTCTGTATTACCTGAACGACATTTTTGCGGCAGCAGGATTCAGCCAGGTGTCGGGCGACCAGCAGGCCATCGCCATCGGGTTCACCAACCTGATCTTCACCATGGTGGGGATGGCGGTGATCGACAAGCTGGGACGCAAGACGCTGCTGCTGATTGGCGCGGCGGGTACGGCGAGCTGCCTGACGGCGGTGTCGTGGTTGTTTGCGACGCACTCGCACCCCGGGGCGCTGGTGTGGCTGCTGGTGACGTATATCGCCTTCTTTGCGCTGTCGCAGGGCGCGGTGATCTGGGTGTATATCGGCGAGGTGTTTCCGAACTCGGTCCGGTCGAAGGGGCAGGGCGTGGGCAACGCCAGCCACTGGATCATGAACGCCGTGATTGCGCTGGAGTTTCCGGTGCTGGCCGCGCAGATGGGCAGGGGTGCTCCATTTGCGTTCTTTGCCTTCATGACGGCAGTGCAGTTCTTCGTGGTGCTGTTTGTGTATCCGGAGACCAAGGGGCAGACGCTGGAACAGTTGCAGCGGAGGCTGATCCGGTCCGAGTAGCCACCTGCGGTGGGGCCAATATTTTCTGACGAGCATGTCGGTTGTCCACGCTTGGTGCAGACCAGATAGCAAGCGTCAGGCTTACTCTGTGGTGACCGAAGTCACCGGCAGAGGGCGAGTCGATGTTCTATATAATCTGTCTACCGCGGGTCTTTCGGGTCTCCGGTAAAGCGAACGATGCGTGAGGTCAGTCATGGAGCAGACAGCGGTTTCGCCGACGGAACAGGTGAGGGAAGTGGTACAGGCCGTGGTGGAGAGTCTTCGCGAGCCGAAGACCGAAGAAGATTCGCCCCTGGTGGCTACGAACTCGTTTGAGGCCCAGGCCCTGCGTACAGAAATTTTGCGCGTGGGCCGCAAGCTGTGGGAACGGCAGTATGTGGACGGCAACGGCGGCAATATCAGTGTCCGTTTGGGCTCGAAGTATGTGCTGTGCACGCCCACGCTGATGAGCAAGGGCGACCTGGAGCCGGCCGACATCTGCCTGTCGGATTTGGAAGGCAATATCCTGGCCGGGGACCGGTTGCGGACCAGCGAACTGCTGCTGCACCTGGAGATCTACAAGGCCAATCCGAAGGCCCGTGCGGTGCTGCACTGCCATCCGCCGTATGCGACGGCCTTTGCCATGACCAGCACGGCGCCGCCCAACGGGCTGATACCGGAGTACGAGATTTTCATTGGCCCGGCGGCGGTGGCTCCTTATGAGACGCCCGGCACGCAGGCTTTTGCCGAGACGGTGCTGCCCTACGTCGAGGACCACAACACCATCCTGCTGGCCAATCACGGCATTGTGTGCTGGTCCGACACCGTGACCCATGCCGAGTGGCTGGCCGAGATTCTCGACAACTATTGCAAGACCTACCTGATTGCGCTGCAGATCGGCAAGCCGCTGACCTTTATGCCGGAGCAGAAGATCAAGGAACTGCTGGCCGTGAAGCGGCGGATGGGCCTTCCGGACGCGCGCCTGCCAAAGGATGCCGGGCAGGTGGCAGTGGAAGATACGGCTGAAATGGCGCGGCTGGTGGAGCAGGTGGTGGCGCGGCTGGAAGGGCGGGAGCAAGAATCCTGCCCGTCGCTCTAGAAACAAACCTCGATGAAGCTGCGCGAGGCTGCGTTCAGCGACATATTTGATCTGTACCGCCGTGCTGGATTCGCCGAGAGCGCGGCGGGCGAGGGAAAAGCGAAAGCATGGTACACTGGGTTTGCGCTCAGTGATTTGGTCGTGAGCGGCGGTTGGCCTTACCAAGGCAACTTAGCCAGGCACAGATTTTCCCAAGCCCCTACAGCGTATGCCCCTAAGAGTCTCCCACCCGGTGGCTCTGTTTCCGACCTCAAGAACGGTCTGGGAACGATCGAGCGCCTCAGCATCCTTGAATTGGATCGCGCCGAGAAACCGGGAAACGACGGGAGCGGGTAGAGCAGAAGCAGAGTTTGCAGGTTTATCCGATGCATCGACTCTGATTCTGCTAGAGCCATTCGACAATGAGCCGTTTGGCGTACCAGTAGCGTGTGGCAGCTCCGGGCCCCGGGCAGTATCCCCTTATGAATGCCCACCGGCCAGTCTTCTGAACGACTTTCGGTTCTCCCTTACGCATTATCGATAGCAGGCCTGCGCGCGAAGAGGATTCGTGTGTGCGCCTCAGGTCCGGTTCCGATTGCAGGCCGGCGGGGAAACCCGCAGGCTCCCGGAGCCTAGGAAAAAGCATAATTTTGACGACTCAGTTCTCGCAGTTTTCTCTTTCGCCCGCCCTCATGGCGCGGCTTGACGCCAACAAATTTGAAACACCGACACCGGTTCAGGCGGGCGCGATACCTCCCGCGCTGGAAGGCCGCGACGTGCTGGCCACGGCGCAGACCGGTACGGGCAAGACGCTCAGCTACCTGATTCCGATTGTGGAGATGTTGCAGAAGACCACGGAGCGGGGCGCGCACGCCCTGATTCTGCTGCCCACACGCGAGCTGGCGATGCAGGTGGAGCAGGCTTTCCGCACGATCCGTTCGAGTTCGCAGCAGGCCGCGGCCCTGGTGGTAGGCGGCATGGCGGAACGGCCGCAGATTGAATCGATCCGCCGCGGAGCACGCGTGATTGTGGCGACGCCCGGACGCCTGGAAGACTATCTGAAGCGCAAGCAGGTGCGGTTGGAGCAGATCAAGATCCTGGTTCTGGACGAAGTGGACCGGATGCTGGACATGGGCTTTCAGCCCGCGATCCAGCGGATTGCGGCGGCGCTGCCGGAAGTGCGGCAGACGCTGTGCTACTCCGCCACTCTGGAAGGCGCGATCAAGGAAGTGGCGCGCAAATATCTCAACAACCCGGCCCGCATCGAGATTGGCTCGGTTCTGAAGCCGTCGGATCACGTGGAACTGCGTGCCTTCGATGTGGAAGCGGACAAGAAGCAGGAGCTGTTGGAGCATCTGCTGGAAGCGGAAGAGGGCAGTTTTCTGGTGTTTGTTCGCACCAAACACGGTGCAGATCGTGTGGCGCGGCGCCTGGTGCGCTCTGGCTGGTCGGCGACGCAGATTCACGGCGATCGCACCCAGGCGCAGCGGAATGCCGCGCTGCGCAGCTTTGCGACGGGACATCACCGGGTGCTGGTGGCGACCGATGTGGCAGCTCGCGGCATCGACGTGGCCAACGTGGCGCAGGTGATCAACTTCGACATTCCCAAGATGGCGGAGGACTTTGTTCACCGCGTGGGCCGTACCGGCCGGGCCGCAGCGCACGGCATTGCCTCGACCTTTGCGGCGCCGTCGGAGCGTGGCGAGTTGCGCAAGATTGAGCGCACGCTGGCCATCTCGATGAAGCATTTCCGGGTGCGGTCGATGGATCCCATTCCGGCGGAAAAGCCTGTGGAAAACGCGGCGTAAAAACAGCTTTTAGCTTCTAGCCGCTAGCTTCAAGCTTTTCAGCCCAAAAACAAAGTGCCCCATTTCTTGTGCAATTTTGATTGCTTGGGAGGTGGGGCGCTCGTTTTTTGGGGAAGTGTCCACTCTGTGGGAGGCCTCGTGGGAACCGGCTTCGGTGCCGGGGCCCGGCTTTGCAGAGCGGGGAGCGCGGCGGTCCTGCTTATTCGTTGACTCTGTGCGGCGAATCAAGTATTCTGGAGACCTTGCGCGGTGTTGCGCCTGGGGTCTGTGTGTGCTCACCCGGACTCAGCTGGTCGATACCCTGGAGGGGTTGGCTGGAGCAGGCACGACGGCGGCTGGAAGCGAGAGTTTAAGCGCGAGTCCAGTGGAGCCGGAGCCCAAAGAGGGCCGACCCGCAATCCTACCCGAACAGATTTGTTTGGAAGTGGGAGAAATGAGGCCCGTGCGCGTTTTGCATGGGCAAGAGCGTATTGCGCTGCAGTTTTTTGTAGGGATGTGCTGTACGGCTGGCCGGGGCGACCGGAAAACGACGAGGCGTGCAGGTTTTAAGAGGGCAGGAGAAGAGATGTCGACCTTTGTTCCGAGCGGTAAAGATATTGACCGCAAGTGGTTTGTAATTGATGCCAGCGGCCAGACGCTGGGCCGTCTGGCGACGAAGGCCGCTGACGTGCTGAGCGGCAAGCTGAATCCTCAGTATGTGCCGTACATCGATGTGGGCGACCATGTGATCGTCATCAACGCGGAGAAGGTGCGTCTGACCGGCCTGAAGGCCGACAGCAAGCTCTATCGCCGCTACACCGGATTTCCCGGCGGACTTCGCGAGGAGTCGTTTGTGCGTCTTTTGGCGCGCAAGCCGGAGCAGATATTGGAGCAGGCCATCAAGGGCATGCTGCCCAAGAGCAAGATGGGCCGCCAGATGGCTACCAAGCTGAAGGTCTATCGCGGCGACAAGCATCCGCATCAGGCGCAGATGCCTGCGGCGCTGGACATCGCATAAATCAGCCTCTAGCTGCTAGCTTTTAGCCGCTAGCCAAAGGCACACAGGGTACATCTTCCGGTTCGGTTTTTAGCGAGCAGCTAGAAGCGGGGAGCTTGGAGCTAAGAGGAGAGAATGGCAGATCTGGTTCAGTACTACGGAACGGGGCGCCGCAAGTCGGCGATCGCACGTGTCTTTCTACGCCCGGGAACGGGCGAGTGGAAGGTCAACGGCAAGGCATTTGATACGTACTTTGTGACCGAGCAGCAGCGCGCGGCCGCCAAGCACACCCTGGTGGTGGCTGAGCTGGCATCGAGCTTCGACGTAGTGACCACCGTGAAGAGCGGCGGCGTGTCGGCGCAGGCCGATGCGGTGAAGATGGGCATTGCTCGCGCTTTGGTCCAGTTCAATCCGGAGCTGCGCAAGGTTCTGAAGGCCGAAGGCCTGATGACGCGCGACTCGCGGATGAAGGAACGGAAGAAGTACGGACAGAAGGGTGCACGCGCCCGGTTCCAGTTCTCGAAGAGATAGTTGTCAGTGGTCAGTTATCAGTTTTCAGTTGTTGGCGCCCGGCTGCTTGGGGTTGCTGACAACTGAAAGCTGATAACTGACCACTACGTTTCCACCATTTCCCGTATTAGCGGGATCAATCCGGGTCAGGGTCGTACCAGCCCGGATGCAATCCAATAAGGAGGCCCATTGGCCACGATCACAATGAAGGAGCTGCTCGAAGCGGGTGTTCACTTCGGGCATCAGACCAAGCGCTGGAACCCGAAGATGAAGGAATACATCTTTGGCGAGCGCAATGGTATCTATATCATCGACCTGCAGAAGACGCTGAAGCTGTTCAAGGACGCGTCGAAGTTCGTCACTGAGCTTTGCGCGGATGGAAAGTCGATTCTGTTTGTCGGCACCAAGCGCCAGGCGCAGGACGCCGTGGCCGAAGAAGCCACGCGCGCGGGGATGCCGTACATCAACCAGCGTTGGTTGGGCGGACTGCTCACCAACTGGGTGACGGTGCAGAAGTCGGTGAAGCGCCTTCAGGAATTGGATGAAATGGCCGTGGATGGCCGCTACGAGCTGCTGACGAAGAAGGAAGTCATCAAGCTGGAGCGGGAACGGAAGCACCTGCAGGCAAACTTGGCCGGCATCAAGGCCATGAAGCGTCTGCCGGACGCACTGTTTATCGTCGACTCGAACAACGAGGCGATTGCCGTGAAGGAAGCCCGCAAGCTGGGCATCCCGGTGGTGGCAGTGGTGGATACCAACTGCGATCCGACGGTAGTGGACTACGTGATTCCGGGCAACGACGATGCGCTGCGCGCGATTCGCCTGTTCACCTCGAAGATTGCCGATTCGGCAGCCGAGGGTGTGAACCTGGTGAACGACAAGGCTTTCCAGGATGAAGCTCCGGTAGCGGAAGCTGAGCCTGAGGCTGTTGCCGCCCCCGTGGCGGAGCCGGTTGCTGTTGAAGCCGCTCCTGCGGAAGAAGTGGTGGATCTGGAAGCGGCACTGGGCGGCGGAATCCGCAAGGCGCCCGCAGCTGTGGCAGCCCTGGAAGAGGCCCCGGTGGCCGAAGCAGGCCATTAATCTTTCCTGCGCATTCGATTGCGCATAATGAGAAAAGCGTGGCCGCCCAAGGTAAGTGCCACGCTTTTCTTATGCCGGGAACGTTCTGGCGCAAACCCAATGAATCTGGCCGGAAACCAGGAAAAGAGAGATGACAGTGAGCGTAAAGATTGATGCCAAGTTGGTGAAGGAGCTCCGTGAGAAGTCCGGCGCGCCGATGGGCGACTGCCTGAAGGCTTTGCAGGAGTCGAATGGGGATATCGAGGCGGGTTTTGTGGTGCTGCGCAAGCGCGGCATGGCCTCGGCCCAGAAGAAGGCTGCCCGCAGCACGAACGAAGGCGCGGTGGGTACGTACATTCATGCCGGCGGCAAGATCGGCGTGCTGGTTGAAGTGAACTGCGAGAGCGATTTTGTGGCCCGCACGGACGACTTCCAGGATCTGCTCAAGGACATCGCGATGCACATCGCGGCATCCGACCCGCGCTATGTGAAGTCCGAGGACGTTTCGGCGGACGACATGGCTCGCGAGAAGGAAATTTATCGCGCACAGGCTGCCGCCACCGGCAAGCCGGCTCCGGTGATCGAGAAGATCGTCGAAGGCAAGATGGCGAAGTTCTACGAGGAGGTCTGCCTGTTGGATCAGCCCTTCATCAAGGAACAGAGCATCACGATCAAAGAATTGATTGCGCAGAAGGTTGCCAAGCTGGGCGAGAACATCACGGTGCGCCGGTTTGCGCGCTTCAAGGTCGGCGCCTCCGATTGGACCGTGGCACAGACCAAGGCCGTGGAAGCAGCTGCCGAGTAACTTTCCTTCGATTGAAGAAACACGACAGGCCCAGGGCGCAAGCCCTGGGCCTTTTTGCTTGCCCGTTCTGCCGCAGAAGAGCCTCCTTGCGGTCCCTCCCCGTCCGGCGCTGGCTCCACCGCATGTGACAGGTGGTGGCCGAAAGTCCCGAGTAAACCGATAAAGCTAGCCAAACACCCCACCCGCCTAGTAGAGTTCTTGACGATCGCTCTTTCCGTTCCGAGAACCCCGCAACGCTGCCGGGCTCTTGAGGATTGCCGGAGAGAAAGCCATCCGGCTGTGCGCCGATTCGCGCGCAGCCCTCGGAGGATACTTCGCATGCCGCTTCGCCGCTGGCTTTTTTTGCCACTCACGTTCGTCCTGCTCGCCGCTTTCGCGTCGGCCCAGCAGGCTGCCTATCTCGACCCCAAACTCTCGCCCGCCGAGCGCGCCCACGATCTGGTTGGCCGCATGACGCTGGATGAAAAGGCCGCCCAGTTGGAGGACTACGCCACTTCCATTCCGCGCCTTGGCATCCCCGATTATCAAACCTGGAACGAGTCTCTGCATGGAGTGGCCCGCGCCGGCTATGCCACCGTCTTTCCCCAGGCCATCGGCATGGCCGCCACCTGGGATCCGGCCATCGTCCACAGCATGGGCAACGTCATCTCCACCGAAGCCCGCGCCAAGTACAACCAGGCGCAGCGCGAAGGCAACCACCGTATTTTCTTCGGTTTGACCTTCTGGTCGCCCAACATCAACATCTTCCGCGATCCCCGCTGGGGACGCGGCCAGGAAACCTACGGCGAGGATCCTTTCCTCACCGGCAAGCTGGGCGTTGCCTTCATCGGCGGTGTGCAGGGCACTGATTTGAACCACCTGCGCGCCGTGGCCACCAGCAAGCACTTTGCCGTGCACTCCGGCCCCGAATCGCTGCGCCACGGCTTCAACGTCGATCCCAGCCCGCGCGACCTCGAAGAAACCTACCTGCCGGCCTTCCGCGCCACCGTTACCGAAGGCAATGTGCAGTCGGTCATGTGCGCCTATAACTCCATTGACGAGTTTCCCGCCTGCACCAACAAGATGCTTCTCAAAGAGCACCTCCGCGACGCCTGGAATTTCAAAGGCTTCGTCGTCTCAGATTGCGGCGCCATTGTCGACGTGAACCAAGGCCACAAGAAGACCCCGGATATCATGCACTCCGCTGCGATGTCCCTCGAAGCCGGCACCGATCTGTCTTGCAGCATCTGGGCCCCGGGCTTCAACACCCTGGCCGACGCTGTCCGCCAGAAGCTGGTCTCGGAAGACTTGGTGACCCAGGCCGCCGAGCGGCTCTACACCGCGCGCTTCCAGCTCGGTCTCTTCGATCCCCAGGGCTCCAGCCCGCTCGATCACATCCGCTTCTCGTCCGACATCGCTGGCCAGGACCGCCAGGTGGCCCTCAAGGCTGCCCAGGAAAGCATCGTCCTGCTCAAGAACGACGGCATCCTGCCCTTCAAGACCACTCCTGCTCACATCGCCGTCGTCGGCCCCACGGCCGATCAGTTGACTTCCATCCTGGGCAACTACGTCGGCACGCCCTACTCGCCGATCACGCCGCTCGACGGCATGATTCAGCAGTTCAAGCAGCCTTCCATCCTCTATGCCCAAGGCTCCACGCTGGCCGCCGGCGTCGGTGTTCCGGTTCCACGCACCGCTTTCGGGCAGGGCCTGAAGACCGAGTTCTTCGCCACTCCCGACTGGACCGGACGCCCGGTCGCCACTCTTAACCAGCCCGCCGTGCAAACCGATTGGGAGAACGCCCAACCCGTTGCCCAGTTGGCCACCCATAACTACTCGGTCCGCTGGAGCGGCTCGCTCACCGTGCCTGCTCCCGGTCACTACGTCTTCACCATCGAGTCGGGCGACAGTTTTCCCTACTCGCCGGTTGAAAGCTACCGCCTTATCCTCGACGGCAAGGTTCTGTCGGAAGGCAGCCTGCGCCAGGGCGGCGACATCTCGGCCATGGGCAATTTCAAGTCCGCGCCGGGCGCCTCGCCCACTGCGCCTCCTGTCATGCAGTTCCCCAAGGTGCCGTCCATCCCGGTGGACTTCACCGACACCAACGCCCACGACTTCCGCCTGGAGTACTCGCACACCAACGACCAGTCCGGAGGCGGCGTCACCCTCAAGTGGGTCGTGCCTGCCCAGGCCCAGCTCGATGAGGCCGTGGCCCGCGCCAAGGAGGCCGATGTCGTCGTCGCTTTTGTCGGTCTCTCACCCCAGCTTGAAGGCGAAGAAATGAGCATCAAGATCGACGGCTTCAGCGGCGGCGATCGCACCAGCCTCGACCTGCCCGCGCCTCAGCAAAAGCTGCTTGAGGCCGTGGCCGCCACCGGCAAGCCGGTCATCGTCGTCTTGCAGAGCGGCAGCGCCGTCAGCCTCAAGTGGGCGAACGACCACGCTGCCGCGGTTCTTGAAGCCTGGTATCCGGGCGTCGAGGGCGGCGCGGCCATTGCCAGGACCTTGGCTGGAATCAACAACCCCGCAGGTCGTCTGCCGGTCACCTTCTACGCCTCTCTCGACGGTCTGCCGGCCTTCACCGACTACACCCTCAAGGGCCGCACCTACCGCTACTTCACCGGCAAGCCGCTATGGGGCTTCGGCTACGGCCTCAGCTACTCCACCTTCAAGTACGGCCCGGTCAAGCTTTCCGCGGCCGCCGTCAAGGCGGGCGATCCCGTTTCCGCCACCGTCACCGTCACCAACGCCAGCACCATTCCCGGCGACGAAGTGGTCGAGGCCTACGTCAAGACCCCGCAAGCCGGCGGTCCCATTCACTCCCTGGCCGGCTTCCAGCGCGTCTCTCTGGCCGCGGGTGAAACCAAGGAAGTCACCCTCACCCTCGATCCCCGCTCGCTCTCGAGCGTCGACGACAAGGGCAACCGCTCCATCCTGGCCGGCAAGTATTTGCTGAGCCTGGGCGGCGCGCAGCCCCAAGACACTGCAGCCAAGACCGAAGCCGGATTCACCGTTACTGGCTCTGTCCCCCTGCCAAAGTAAACCCCACAAACAGCGTCGGGCAGGCTCCCCCAAGAGCCTGCTCGACGCTTTTCCTTGTTTTCCAAGCCATCCAAATATCTAAAAATAAACGACTTGTCATCCTGAGCGAAGTCGAAGGATCTGCGGTTGTTCTTTCTTGAATTCAGCCAATACTTTTCCTTATTTTTCCATAACCCAACGGGCTTGGGTTAATATAGGTCAAATGGGTTCGATCCGGTTCGATGGCATCAGGTTTACGGCCTACTCAATGGATCACGCGCCTCGGCACGTGCATGCTTTCTATGCCGAAATCGAAGTCATCGTCGATCTTCGCCCGGACGGCAAGGTCTCGCTCGCAGACAGATCGGATGCCATCCGGCCCGGCAATGCAAGCAAGTCGGATGTGCGGCACGTACTCTTGGCCGCCGCTGGACATTTTGAGGAACTCGTAGTTCTTTGGGAGAAGCATCATGGCTGAACATGAAGTCATCACGACGGATGCTGAAATCGTCGCCGCGCTGGAAAAGGCGAAGCGCCATGCGAACGATCCGCTTGCGCAGACGGTCGAGCACATCCCCGGTCTCAATCTGCTCATCGTAGGACTCAGCAACGGACGCCGCTTGGTGCTTCCCATCGAGGACCTGCAAGGGCTGGGCAGCGCCACGCACGAGCAGATTCAGAAGTTCGAATTGCTTGGCCATGGCACCGGCATCAGCTTTCCCGACCTCGATGTCGATCTCTATGTTCCTGCCCTGATCGAAGGCCTCTACGGAAACCGCCGCTGGATGGCGCAACTCGGCAAAAAGGGTGGCAAGGCCAAATCCGAAGCCAAACGTCTGGCCGCAAAGGCAAACGGCGCCAAAGGTGGAAGACCTGTGAAGTCCAAATATCGAGCCAAGAGTGAAAAACCTGCCCGATCTGCGGCAGACAGCGCCTGATCAAGGCCGCCTCTCCTCGCGCCTTGCGCCCCTCCCACTATCCGGAATAATCTTGAGTGGTCCCCAGAAACGCCTCTGGATCAGCCAGCCGATCTCCGCGCTCCTCGATTTTTTGGCCACCGTCCAGCGGAGCCGCGGATTCGCCTGTTCTGACAGCCCTGATCGAATCGGAGTCCTTCCTTATGTATAAAATCGTCGAAGCCCGCAGCGTCGGCCTCAATATCAAGCAGTTTGAGATTGAAGCGCCGCGCATTGCCCGCAAACAGCGGCCGGGCCAGTTCGTCATTCTCCGTCTGCACGATAAGGGCGAACGCATTCCCCTCACCATCAAGTGCTCCAACCCGGAAACGGGCACGGTCACCATCGTCGTCCAGGGCATCGGCAAAACCACCTCGCTGCTCAACTGCCTCGAAACCGGCGACTCCATCCTCGACATCGTCGGCCCCCTCGGCAAGCCCTCGGAGATCGAGAACTACGGCACCGCGGTCATTCTGGCCGGCAGCGTGGGCACGGCCATGGCTCTGCCCACCTCTAACGCCCTCAAGCAGGCCGGCAACCACGTCATCTTCATTGAAGGCGCGCGCAATACCGAAATGGTCGTCTTTGAGGACGAGGTCCGCGCTGCCAGCAACGAAACCTACATCATGACCGACGACGGCAGCTACGGCGAACAGGGCCTGGTCACCAAAAAGCTCACCGAACTGCTCAGCGCCGGCCGCAAAATCGACTACGTCATCGCCGTCGGTCCGGTGCCGATGATGCGCGCCGTGGCTCAGGTCACCAAACCACTCGGCATCAAGACCATGGTCAGCCTCAACTCCATCATGGTCGATGGAACCGGCATGTGCGGCGGCTGTCGTGTGCTGCTCGGCAAGCAGAGCAAGTTCGCCTGTGTGGACGGCCCCGAGTTCGACGCCTCCCTGGTCAACTTCGAGGTCCTCATGCAGCGCAACCGCATGTACCGCGACAAGGAATGCCAGTCGCTCAAAAACTTTGAGGAGCACAAGGAAGAGGAAGTGGCCGAGCTCCGCGCGGAACTGGCCGCAACGGAGAAACATTATGTCTGAGAAAAACGCTCTTCCCCTCAAGGAACGGATGACCATTGCGCGCACGCACATGCCGGAGCGCGATGCCACCGAACGCAGCCATAGTTTTGAAGAAGTGAACATGGGCTTGGTTACTGCCGACGCCCTTACCGAAGCCACGCGCTGCCTGGCCTGCGCCAAGCCCGCGTGCGTAAGCAAATGCCCAGTGGGCGTCAAGATCAAAGACGTGGTGGCCCTCATCTACGCGGGCGACTACCTGGCCGCTGCCGCCAAGCTGCGCGAAGACAACTCCCTGCCCGCCATCACCGGCCGCGTCTGTCCGCAGGAAAACCAGTGCGAGGGCGGATGCGTCCTCGGCAAGAAAGGCGCGCCCCTGGGCATCGGCAATCTGGAGCGCTTTGTCGCCGACTTCGAGCGCACCAGCGGTCAGCTCGGACTCCCCGCCAATGCTCCCTCCACCGGCAAAAGCATCGCCATCGTCGGCAGCGGTCCGGCCGGGCTTTCGGCCGCCGGCGATCTCGTCCAAAAGGGCCACCGTGTGCGCGTCTTCGAGGCTCTGCACGAGCTTGGCGGCGTCCTCGTTTACGGCATCCCGGAGTTTCGGCTCCCCAAGTCCATCGTCAAGGGCGAAGTCGACAACCTGCGCCGCATGGGCGTCGAATTCGAGACCAACGTGGTCGTCGGCAAAAGCGTTACCATCGACGAGCTCATGCAGGACGAGCACTACGACGCGGTCTTTGTGGCCACCGGCGCAGGCCTGCCCCAGTTCCTCAACATTCCCGGCGAGCACCTCAACGGCGTCTATTCCGCCAACGAATTCCTCACCCGCATCAACCTCATGCGCGCCTACCAGGCTACCGAATACGACGAGCCGGTCTACGACTGCCGCGATCGCGACGTGATTGTGGTGGGTGGCGGCAACACCGCCATGGACGCGGTGCGCACCGCCAGGCGCCTCGGCGCAAAATCGGCCACGCTGGTCTATCGCCGCTCCGAAGCCGAAATGCCCGCCCGCCTTGAAGAGGTAAAGCACGCCCAGCAGGAAGGCATCAAGTTCCGCATGCTCACTGCCCCCATCGAGTTGGTCGGCGACGAAAAAGGCTGGCTCACCGGAGCCCGCTGCGTGCGCATGGAACTCGGCGAGCCCGATGCCAGCGGCCGCCGCAGTCCCGTGCCCATCCCCGGCTCGGAGTTCATCCTTCCCGCCAACGTGGTCATCATCGGCGTCGGCACCACCGCCAACCCACTCATCCAAAGCACCACGCCCGACCTGAAGACCAACGCCCGCAACTACATCGTGGCCGACCCCACAAGCCTCCGCACTTCCAAGCGCGGCGTCTTCGCCGGAGGTGACATCGTCACCGGCGGCGCTACGGTCATCTTGGCCATGGGCGCGGGCCGCAAAGCCGCCGCTTCCATCCACGACTACCTCACCACCGGCGTGTGGGAGTAAAAGGCAGGGGGTAGGGAATAGGGAGTAGAGAGTAGAAATCTCTCCCCCTATATCCTTCGTGCTTTGTAGAAAGGCGGGTGCCCCAAGTCCGGGGTTTCCGCGGACTGGTCCTCGTCCGTGGGGTAGAGATCCCGATTTTGGGACACCTGGGAAAGCACACCCCCGCTCTCGGGCAGGCCCTCTACTCCCTATTTCCTACTCCCTACTACCCTGCCTCACAAAAAATGGGCGGCAAGGGTCTCGCCTTTGCCGCCGCCCGTCCCTGGGTTGTCTTGAAGTTACTGCAGTGGTGCGTTTACTGCAAAAGCTTGGTCACTTCCTGCTGCACACTGTTGGCCTGCGCCAACGCAGCAATGCCGGTCTGGCTCAAAATCTCGTACTTCGACATGCTCGATGTGGCGGCCGCATAGTCGGTGGCTTGGATCGCATTCTGTGCCGACACCACGTTATCCTTCTGCGTCGTCATCACCTGATTAATGGAATTCAGCGTGTTGATCTGCGCACCGATGTAGCCGTCCTGCGCTGCAACTGCAGAAATTGCCAGGTTGAGATCGGTCAAAGCAGTTTCTGCGCCTGCCGTGGAGGACAGGTTAGTGGTCTTCAGGTTGATCTGGTTATTGGCAGAAGCGACCGCTGTGTAACTGATGGTGGCGGGTGCCGCCGCGTTGGCGGCGGTATATGTCACGGTTCCGCCTGCATCGCCCACACTCGCTGAAGAAAGCGCAGCAAAGTACAGCGTGTCCACCGAGGCGCCCGTTGAGGACGAGTCGCCCGTGTAGATATTCACGCCCGTCGCCGAGCCAGTGAAAACCTGATTCTGGTTGTAAGTCGTCGTCGATCCAATGGTGCTGATTTCCGCCAGGATCGACTGATACTCCTGGTTGGCCGCCGCCGTTTGGGTCGCGTTGAGAGTGCCGTTCGAGGCCTCCGTAGCAAGCGTTACGGCGCGGTTCAGCAGGCTGGTCACTTGCGACAGGGCGCCATCGGCCACCTCCAGCAGTCCCACTCCCTCCGTCGCATTGGTCGCCGACTGGGTCAGGGCGGTGGAATTCGCTCCCAGGCCGTTCACCAACGAAAGGCCCGCGGCGTCATCCGCACCGGAGTTGATGCGCGAACCCGACGACAACTGCTGCAGTACCGTTTGCAGGCTGTTGCTCGTGTTGTTCAGGTTGTTCTCTGCGTAGATCGCTGACAGGTTGTTCAAAACACCGAGGGCCATGGGAAATGCTCCTTCTCGGATGCCTTGCTTCGCGCCCTTGCCCAGCGGAGTTTCTTTCTGTCCGTCAGGCCCTCCGAACTTTCCGGATGGGCGTTCTTGCATCCACCCCCTTCATCGGTCGAGGCCAAAATAACTTTAGTCATATATTTCATTCCCTCGTCCGCAGCGTTTGTCTCACTTCGCTTCACCTCTGTTCCGCTTCCATTCACTTACTGCCCTACGCCGCGTCAGCACTGTCTCCATGCGTCCAGCGAACTGTCCGACTTCGCGGCACGACTCAGGCCGCACGTCTGCTCGACAAGATCCGGTCCTGTCTGCCTCACCCTCGCCGCGATATCCCCGGTGGCGAGCACAGCTCTCGATCGGGGATATCGCGGCGCAGGGGACCGCACAAAAAACGGCGGCAAGAGGTTTACCCCTTGCCGCCACCGGTCTTGACTGCGACCGTAGTTGCTCTCTGCTTAGAACCTCGTCTACAAAACTCGATTACTCATGGGCTCCCATCGCAAGCTCACCCATTTCTCCAGGGCCTTCTTCGATCATGCCCTGCGGTCCCGGAGGAGGAGGAGCCATCTGCGGGCCGCCCTGTCCTTCCGGCCGCGGGCCGCCCCGGCCCGGTCCACCCGGCTCCCAGCCGCGCCGCTCTTCATGCCGGTTGGCGCGCTCGGCTTGCAGTTGCTTCCATTGATCCGGCGTCAGCTTGCCGCGCAGCGCCAGCAGGAACCGTGCATTCGCCTTCTCCAACTCGGCCCTGGCCTGCGCCACCTTGTCGATCTGCGCCAAAATCTTGCCTTCGTTGGGCTGGTCGTCGCGCATCATCGGCTCCATCACCAGCTCGGCCTTTTCCAGATTTCCCCGCAGATCCACGAGCGTCTCGCGATGCTTCTGCAAAATCTCGTCCATCTGCTTCCGCTGCGCTTCGGTCAGCTTCAGCTTCTCGACCATTGCCGGATTGTTCCACCAGTGGCCACCGTTGGCCTGCGGCCCAAAGGCCCTCTCCACCGGAGGCCGGCGCGCCCCGAATCCCGGTCCGCCCGCGGCTGGCTGTGCACTCGCCGCGCCCGCCAGCAAAAGTCCTGCAATCGCCAATCCAAAACTTGCCGCCATCGATGCCTTCATCGTGCTCTCCCCGCCCTGCGTGTTCAGGGCCTGATTTCTGTTGAATGATTTCTCGATTACCGCGCTTCGTCTTCGGCCATCAGGATCGCCAGTGGCTCCATGGCGCTCGGAACTTGGCGTGATACGTCGCTGTCCACCTTGGCCAGCAACTCTTCCTCTTCCCGGGCGCGCTGTTCAGCCGCTATTCGCTGCTGCTCTGCCTGACGCGCCGCCTCAATCCTCGCCATCTCCCGCTGATGATGGCGCTCGTACATCCCACCGGAGATGCTCCCTGCCAACAGCACGCATCCCAGGGCCCAGCCGGCAGCCCGCCGCCAAACCCTATGCCCGGCTGCCTTCGCCACCGTTCGGGGTTGGCTATAGGCGCTCTCGCTCCAGGCGTGAACACTCATGCGGAAGTTGCTCAACACCTGCTCGAGCTCGGCTTCCTGCGTTTTCAGTTCCGTCTCCTGGTGCACCTGCCCCGCCTTGTCCCCGTATTCCGCTTTCCCGTTCATTGCTGTCCCCTCAGTTCTGCGCGCACTCTCGCTAACGCCCGCGAAAGATGCGCCTTCACCGTGCCCTCGCTCAACCCCGTGGCGCGAGCAATTTGGCTCAGCTCCTGTTCCTCCACGTAGCGCAGCAGAAAAACTGTCCTCTGCCGCTCGCTCAGGCCTTTAACCGCTTCCCATACGTGAGCCACCTGCTCCTTGGCCAGCAGCTTCTGCTCCGCCGAGCGTTCGCCGCTCGACAGCCATTCGCTGGCCTCGTCCAGATCCACTGAGTTGGTCTGCGTCCGCCGCCAGAACTGCATCCGCCGGTTTCGCCAGTGGTCTTTCTGCAGGTTGATGGCAATCCGCATCAGCCAGGTCATCGCGCTGGATTCGCCGCGAAAACTCGCCCAGTTCCGATGCGCCTTCAGGAAACACTCCTGCGTCAGCGTCTCGGCCAGATCCAAGTCGCGCGTCGATGCGAGCAAAAACCGGAAGATCTGCTGCCGGTGACTCTGGACGATGCTCGAAAACTCCTGCGCGGCAATTTCTTTTGCCGTAGCCATGCTCATCGGTTCCACTAGTGTGCCGGCTGCCATCACTCAGGTAGACGCCCGCACTGACCGCAAGTTTACAGCAGGGTCGGCAATTCGCATCGATTCCGCCGTGGAGTGGATTTTGGGTCTGAACTCCATCCTGCGGCACGTCTTCTACCTGTCGCAGTCTCTCGCGGTGCGCTTCCTTACCCGCGCTCCTCAGTCAGAAACCGCAATTCCCAGGCCGTCGTCGGCTGCCCCGCCTGCTCGGCAAGCGCCCGTAGCACCACGGTTCCCGGTTGCACCGGGAACTCCGCCGGAAGGTAGCGGAAAACTCGGGCCGCGATGGGAACCGTGAAGGGCCGCATCGGCTGCTCCCGGTCCGGCAACTCCTGCGCCTCCACTCTCAGCAGCCGGTTTTCGCTGGTCAGTTCGTTGAAGTAGGCAAAGTTGTCTGAAGCGGCTGCTCCCAGCAGCCACGGCCCAAACGAGTAGGAGACCCGATCCTTGCCGGCAGGATTGGCCCGCAGGCGTATCGCATATTTCACCGTGATGGCGTCGCCCGCCGCCCAAACCCGCTCAAAGCCCACAGATCCGCTCACGAGTGGCGCCACGCGCCCCGTGCCGCTGGCCTCGATTTCCACTTCCTCGGCCCACTCCGGCTTGTGAATGCGTAGTGCAACCGGCACTTTGCCCGCAGCGGTGACCGTGATTCGGACTGTGCCCTTCTCGGCCAGGGAAGACTCTGCAACCACCGAAAGCGCGGGCGTCTCGATCCGCCCGTCCACCGGCAGGTCGTAGTGCAACCCATCTTCAGCGCTGCGAAAAACGCTCGCCTGAATCTCCGGGAAACAGCGCAATCCATGCAGCGTACAGCACCACCACGCACGCGCTGTCCCTTGGGCTTGAAATCCCGTCTCGTTATAAACCCTGTGCCCAAAGTCGCCGCTAGCAAATTGATTGAATGCCAGCTCGTTGAAGACTGTCCGCTCGGCCATCGTCCGATACTTTTGGTTGCCCGCTGCCTTCCACAAGGCCAGGCTCAGTCGCGCCCAATCGGCTTCTGCGCAGCCCTCCGTGCGGTGTCCGTTGGGGCTCCAGCCCTCGGGAACGCCGCCGGTGATCAATGCGTCCTGGGACTCGGCCACCTCCTGCCATGCGGCCTCGCATTGGGCCAGAAAGCGCGCCTCCCCGGTCGCATCGTACAAATCCATCACGCCGCGCAGAGCCGTCAGGTAGCCATGCACATGATCGCTGGGACGGCGCACAATCACCGCCGCAATCTCCTCGGCAAGCTTTCGATAGCGGGAATCCTTTGTGACCTTGTAGAGGTTGGCGAGTCCCTCGGTCTGCTGCAGCCAGCAAATGTAGCTGGAGGCGAAATGTTGCGCGCCAAACTCGTCGCGCATCTCTCTGGACAGCATCAACGGACCAATCCGCACCAGGAAATCGCCCAACCGCCGGCAGGCCGCCAGCACCTCTGTCGAAGGCTTCAGGCGGTAATACTCCAGCAATCCCACCAGCAGCCGCCCATTGCCCCACAACAGGGCCATATCCCCGTCCGCCGGCTTGTCGTAGTGGAACGTGCTGCCGAAATAGCCGTCCGGCTTTTCGAGCGCAATCGCCTTCTGCACCAGTTCGTCGAGACCGGGAAAGTGCGTCCCGTCTGCCTGCGCCGCCGTGGCCAGCGCGCCGATGTACCGGCCTGAAAGGTCGCCGCTGTATTCCGTAAACCGGCGGGCCGCCACCGGCCGCAGATCGGCCAGCAAAAATTCCTCGCTCAAGGCCGGCGAGTTGCCCTCGAGCACTCGCTGCAGCGTGAGTTCATAGCGGGCGCGCAGGTCTCCCTGCGGCGTGGTCTTCGCCGCTCCCTTCCCAGCCTCGGCGGCAGGCAGCGAGGCAAATAGAAGCGGGGAACCGCTGGCCATCAGCGGAACCAGTGCGGCGGTCTTCACAAACTTGCGGCGATTCATGGCGTGTCTTTCCCGCGCCGGAACCAGCGGCGCATTTGCACAGGCGATAAAATTCTTCCCGTCCGCGATTTGGCCCCAATCATAATGGACTTGGGCCGTTGACCGATTGCCACACAACCCCGCGCGGTTGGTACACTGGTCCGGTAAACGCTTTCCAGATGTTCCCCGCCTTAACCCAAGGAGATGTACCCATGCTGCTCGCCTCGCTCCGCGAAGAAGTCCTCCACGCCAACCAGGAAATCGCACGCCGCGGCCTGGCTCCCCACACCTTCGGTAACGCCAGCGGCATCTGCCGGTCCGGCTCCGAGCCCCTGGTTGTCATCAAGCCCAGCGGCGTTGACTATGCGACCATGACCGCCGCCGATCTGGTGGTCACCAATCTCGATGGCAAAATCGTCGAGGGTTCCCTGCGCCCTTCCAGCGATCTCGACACCCACACCCTGCTCTATCGCGAGTTCCCCCAGATCGGCGGCGTGGTCCACACCCACTCCGAGTTCGCCACCTCCTGGGCCCAGGCCGGTCGCGCCATCCCCTGCTTCGGCACCACTCACGCTGATTCTTTTCACGGTCCCGTCCCGGTCACCGCCGAACTCACCGCCGAAGAAGTGGAAGAGGACTATGTGCGCAACACCGGCGCGGTCATCGTCCGCCACTTCCGCCAGTTGAACCTCGATCCCGTCGCCGTTCCCGGTGTCCTGGTGGCTGGCCATGCCCCTTTCACCTGGGGCAAAAACGTCGCCGAGGCCGTCGAACACGCCGACGTGCTCGAGTACATCGCGCGCCTGGCCTTCCGCAGTGTTCTTCTGGGAGCGCCCGCAGCCGGCATCCCCACATATGTGAGTGAGCACCACTACCAGCGTAAGCACGGCCCTCAGGCAACCTACGGCCAGCTCTGAGGAATCGCAGGTTGAGGAACTTTCAGAGGCCGGGATTTCGCCCTCCTGGCCTCTGAAGAAGCTGCCTTGGCAGGACCGCTCGACGCGAAGGCGCCCGGCGGCCCAACGTATTGACTCATCTCAAAATTCCTACTAATTTTAATATGTAGATACTTTTTAGCGTATCAAGCCTACTATTTTTTGCATTTTTTACCAGATCCCGCTCCCACCCAGGGGACATTTCCTGAAACTGAACGTCTCTATCTTGCGTAATCTCAACTGATTGCCGATTCGTTTCAGTTCAGTGAGCAGATTTCGCTCACATGGCATCCGGCGTGCAACACAAATGAGTTCGAATCGTGTGCCCCTCTTATGGAAACCAGTCTCATCACGCGCGTGCAGGCAACGTTACTGGCCGTAGCCACAGCCGGCCTGTTCCTGCTGGCGGTGCTGAATTTCCGTCAGGAGAGCCGCTTTCAGCAGCCGGACGACGGCGTCTGGTGGAGCGAGGCGCAGGGCGTACAAGGGCTGGAGGCGGTCAAGGTGCTGCCAGACAGCCCCGGCCAGCGCGCCGGATTGCAGGCCCATGACTTGCTCACCGACGTCAACGACACTTCCATCGCCCACGTGGCCGATCTGGAGCGCGAACTCTACATGCGCACTGGCATCTACGGCAACGCCAAGTATTCCATCACCCGCGGCGGCATCCCGCTCGATACCCCCGTGGTGGTCATTCCCGAGCCGCCCGACCGCAGCCTGCAGCAGGCGCTCCGCTTCATTGGGCTCATCTATCTCGCCATCGGCATGTACGTGTTGTTCCGCCGCTGGACCGCCCCACGCGCCACCCACTTCTATCTGTTCTGCCTGGTCTCGTTTGCGCTCTACGCGCTCAAATACACCAGCAAGCTCGACGCCCTGGACCAGACCGTGTTCTGGTGCAACGTGCTGGCAGAGTCCTTGCAGCCCGCGCTCTTCCTGCACTTTGCCTTCAGCTTCCCTGAGATTCGCTTCAAGAACCTCAGCCGCATCTGGCTGCTGCCGCTGGTCTACGCGCCCGGAGCTGGCCTGCTCGCGCTGTGGATCTGGAGCATCGGCACCCGCGAAGCCAGCGGACTGCTGCTCCACCGGCTCAACCAGACCGCCACGGCCTACGACGCCGTCTTCTACGTGCTGGCCGCGCTTCTCTTCCTGCGCAGCTACAGCCGCGCCGATACGCCCCTGCTCCGCCAGCAGTTGAAGTGGCTCACCCGCGGAACGCTATTGGCGGTTCTGCCCTTCACGCTGTTTTACGCCATCCCGTTCCTGCTCGACATCCACGCGCCCCACCTGCTCACCAATCTGGCGGGGCTGTCTCTGGTTTTTCTGCCGCTCACCTTCAGTTGGGCCATCATCCGCTTCCGGCTGATGGATACCGACCTGATCTTCAAGCGGGGCGTGGCCTACACGCTGTCCACCGCCCTGCTGCTGGGTGCCTATTTCGGCATCATCGCCCTCATCGCCGAACTGGTCCACACCCGCCTGCCCGATGCGGTGCGCGAGTGGGGCCTGATTCTGGCCATCCTCGTCACCGCCGCCATCTTCGACCCCCTCAAGCGCAGGATTCAGGGCTGGGTCGACAAGGTCTTTGACCGCCATCGCTACGACTACCGCAAGGCGTTGGTCGAGTTTGGCCGCGGCCTTAGTTCTGAAACCAATCTCCAGGCCCTGCTCCAGTCCATTGTCGAGCGCCTGCCCCGCACCCTTCTGGTGGCCCGGGTCGCCGTCTTCATGGACCAGGATTCCGGCCGCCTGCAGTTGGCGGCATCGCACGGCCTGCCCCCCGAGGCCATGGCCGTGAAAGACCGCCTAGCCCTCGGGTTCCTCGACTTCGACGAGGCTTCCAACCACTCCCACATCTTCCTTGAGAACGCGCAGCAGGCCATCTACCTGCCAGAGGACGAGCAGCGCACCGCCGCCTTGCTCGACCTGAACTACTATCTGCCCTGCCGCGTTCAAGACGGCCCCGCCAGCCGCACCATTGCCGTCATTGGCCTGGGCCGCACCATTGGCGGCGACTTCCTCTCCAGTGAGGACGTCGAACTACTCGAGTCCCTGGCCAGCTACATCGGCATCGCCCTCCAGAACGCCAGCCTCTATGCCCGCCTGGCCGAAAAGATCAACGAGTTCGAACGCCTCAAGGAGTTCAACGAGAACATCGTCGAATCCATCAACGTCGGCATCCTGGCCCTCGATCTCGAAGACCACATCGAAAGCTGGAACGCGCAGATGGAGGCCATGTATGCCTTCAGCCGCTCCGAAGCCATTGGCCAGGCGCTTCATTCCGTTTTCCCTTCTGAGTTCATTGAGGCTCTTGAGAGCTTCCGCAACGAGCCCGGCGTGCATCACTTGTACAAGTTCCCGTTGACCACCCGCGCCGGTGAGCAGCGCACTGTCAACATCGCCGTGGCGCCCCTGCTCTCGCGCGACTTCGTCTCCGTGGGCCGCATCATCCTTGTCGACGACATCACCGAGCGGGTCTCGCTTGAAGCCCAGCTCACCCAGGCCGACAAGCTCAGCTCCATTGGCCTGCTGGCCGCCGGCGTCGCTCATGAGATCAACACCCCGCTGGCCGTCATCTCCTCGTACGCCCAGATGCTTTCCAAGCAGCTCAAAGGCGATACCCGCCTCGGCCCGGTTCTCGACAAGATCACGCAGCAAAGTTTCCGCGCCGCCGAAATCGCCAACGGCCTGTTGAACTTTTCCCGCACCTCGACCACCGAGTTCCGCGAGACCAATCTGAATCAGATCATCCGCGATACGCTCTCCCTGCTCGAGCACCAGTTCAAGACCGCGCAGATCGTCGTTGAACTGGAGCTGGCCGAACAGTTGCCTCCCATCAACGGCAACTCCGGCAAGCTGCAGCAGGTGTTTCTCAATCTGCTGATGAACGCCAAGGACGCCATGCCCGGCGGCGGTCATCTGCGCGTAGCCACCCTGGCCAACGGCCATGTCGAAGCCCTGGTCGCCGATTCCGGCTCGGGCATCGCTCCCGAGCACCTGAAGCGGATTTACGATCCCTTCTTCACCACCAAAACTACCCCCAAGCCAGGCGACCGCCGCGGCACCGGACTGGGCCTCTCCGTCTCATACGGCATCATCCAGGAGCACGCGGGCAAAATTCATGTCGAGAGCGCCGTCGGCGCCGGCACAACCTTTCATCTTGAGTTTCCCCTATTAAGGAATTCTGTCCATGCCTGAGGTCGAACTGCCTTTGAACCTGTCGAACGCTTCACCCGCTACAAACGGGATCTCTACCGGTGCCAGCATCCTGGTCATCGACGACGAAGCGGCCATCCGCGAATCGCTCGAAGTGCTGCTCACGCTGGAGGGCTATTCTGTGCGCCTGGTCAACGACGGCGAACAGGGATTGCAGGTTCTGGAGCTGGAAAACTTCGACCTTGTTCTCCTTGACCTGGCCCTGCCCGGCCAGAGCGGACTTGAGCTGCTCCCGCAGATCAAGGACCGCCAGCCCGAGTTGCCGGTCATCATGATCACCGCCTACGGCACCGTCGACAACGTCGTCGAGGCCATCCGCGCCGGCGCAGAAAACTTCGTCCAGAAGCCCTGGGACAATGAGAAGCTGCTGGCCGACATCCGCTCCGCCGTGGCCCGTCATCGCGCCGAAGAAGAGAATCTGCAGCTCAAGCGCACCCTCAAGCAGCGCTACAACTTCTCCAACATCGTCGGCAAAAGCGAGATCATGCTCAAGGTCTTCGACCTCGTCGCCCAGGTCGCGCCCAGCCGCTCCACGGTTCTCATTCAGGGCGAAAGCGGCACCGGCAAGGAGCTCATCGCCAAGGCCATCCACGCCAACTCGCCGCGCAAAGACAAGCCTTTCGTTCCCATCAACACCGGCGCCATGCCCTCCGAGCTGCTTGAATCCACGCTCTTCGGCCACGTCAAAGGCGCTTTCACTTCGGCCATCGCCTCCAAAAAAGGTCTCTTTGAAGTCGCCAACGGCGGCACCCTCTTCCTGGACGAAATCGCCACCATGGGCATGGATACCCAGGCCAAAATCCTGCGCGTCCTCCAGGACCGCCGCTTCATGCACTTGGGCGGCATCCAGGAAATTCAGGTGGACGTCCGCATCATCGCCGCCACCAACGTCGATCTGCGCCAGGCCGTGCGCGACGGGCGCTTCCGCGAGGATCTCTTCTACCGCCTCAACGTCATCACCGTCGATCTGCCGCCCCTGCGCACCCGCCGTGAAGACATTCCCATGCTCGCCCAGCACTTTCTCGACTTCTACGCCAACGAGAACGGCATGTCTCCGCGCAAGCTCTCCGCCGACGCCCTGCGCGCCCTCATCGATTACGAGTGGCCGGGCAATGTGCGCGAGCTGGAAAATTCCATCGAGCGTGGTGTCGTGCTCTCCTCCGGCCCCATCATCGGCTCCGAGCTGCTGCCCGGCCACATAACCGGCCGCAGCTTCCAGGACGCCCTGCTCGAGCACAATCCCAACGCCTCTCTCTTCGACATCCTCGAAGACATTGAGCGCCGCATCATCGTCGAAAAGCTCGAGCGCTGCAACGGTAACCAGACCGAAGCCGCCGAGCAGTTCCACATCCCCCTCTCCACCCTCAACCAGAAGATCAAGCGCCTCAGCATCGAGATCCGCAAAAAAGGCCGGGAGTAGCGCGGTGGAGTTGGAACGGGAAGCGCTCAAGCCTGTCTTTCAGTTGGCCGCCGTCCACTTGGCCACCGTTCAGGACTCTGAAGAAATTCTCGCCCTGCAAAGGCTGTGCTTTCAAACCGAGGCCGCGCTCTACAACGACAACAACATTCCCCCTCTGACACAGACGTTTGCCGAACTCCGCCAGGAAGTCGTTTCCTCTCGCGTTCTGAAAGTCGTCCACGAGAACAAAATCATCGGTTCGGTGCGGGGGAAAGTTGCCGGAGACACCTGTCGTATCGGGCGGTTGATGGTGCATCCCAAGCAGCAGGGCCATGGCCTTGGGACGCTGTTGATGTCCGGGATCGAAGCCGAGTTCAGAAACGCGAAGCGTTTCGAAATCTTCACCGGAAGCCGCAGCTTGGCGAATTTGAGGCTTTACGGGCATCTCGGCTATCGCGAAGTCCGCCGGGTACCCGTGTCCGCCGATCTCGAACTGGTATTTCTACAGAAGAACGCAGAATGAATCCTCGGGCGCGCTTTGGTTCCCTGTCTCTAAAGTCCATATAAAAAAGAGCTGTCATCCTGAGCGAACGGGGCCCCAAGCGCTTTTCAGCTTGGGGGTGGTGAGTCGAAGGATCTGCGGTTGTTTTTCAAAGAACATCTGGCGCGCCGCTACTAGTTCTTGATCACCGTAGCCCGGTTGTTCACATAGGTCACAGTCCAGTGCTTGCCGTTCTGATCGTAGGTCACGGTGCGGTCGCCCTCCACGCGCCGGTCGGCGTGCATCTTGCGGCCAATGGCCAGGCGCGTCTGCAACTCGCTCATCCCCGGCTTCACCTGGTGCGCCTCGATGGTCGCCCACACATCTTTTGACCAGTAGTCGAAGATCGTGTGCGGATCGTCGTAGTAGAACAGCACGTCGCAGTAGTAGGCCTCCTCGCCGTCCTGCAGTGCTCCAATGGGTGTCGCGTAAAGTTCCTGGCTTCCCGGCAGCGCAAACACCGCAAAAGCCTGCCGGCTGCCGTGGCCCACGCCGTCATCCTCGCTGGCAGGCGCGGCCTGTTTCACAATCTTCTTCACGTCCAGCCGCTGCATCGCCGGAATCAGCCCTTTGCGCTGGGCAAACACGACCCGTCCGCCCGTGTAGGAGTAATACGGCATGACGTACCCGTTCTTCATCCAAACAGGCTTGCCCTCCAGCCGCAGCGTGTCCTCGAAGTGCGCGGGAGAAAGAATGCGCACCACCGCCAGATCGTCTTTGTTCAGCGTCTCCCCGGCGTTCTGTTGCGCCACCACTCCGGGATCCTGCCGGTGCTTCCACACGGAAAAAAGATAGATGCCGCTGATGGCCAGCGTGATCAAGGTGGGAATCAGCATTTTCTGCCAGGTCTTCATGCGCTCTCCGTACAGGCTCTATTGGTTGCTGATGCAGCGAGACCCACATTCTACAGAACAGCCGCCCCCATTCGTTTCCCACCAGTCACGCCAGAACACAAAAGCCTCGCGCCCCATCCTTGCGATCGGCTTTTCGAGGAAGACCGATCGCAAGAATACAGTCACGAAGCTCGATTGAACGACGCCCCACCGCGGGTGGCAGGGGTTGGTTACCGTTCGACCGTGATCGAAAGCGGCTGCGACAGCTCGAAGACGACGATTGACTCGGTCGGAATCACCAGCGCCTTGTTCCCGGTAAACCCGGCGCCCGCCGTTCCGGCCCCACCGCCCAGCAGACCGCCGATCAGCGCTCCCTTGCCGCCGCCGGCCAGCCCGCCAATCAGTGCTCCGGCGCCGGCGCCGCCGCCAATGAGAGCCGCGGTGCGCTTGCCTTTGCCCTTCTGGCTCACCACGTACTCTGTCGCTGTCAAGGGATGCCCCGCCACTTCCCTCAGCTCAATCGCCAGAACGCCCGCCCCCTTGAAG
>Ga0224530_1000052_pt1 | contig 74810 bp, 58 predicted proteins | sample CBST75metaG_FD_179873 | JGI IMG/M metagenome (GOLD analysis project Ga0224530, IMG submission 179873) | Peat soil microbial communities from Stordalen Mire, Sweden - C.B.S.T75 | ecosystem: Environmental > Terrestrial > Soil > Wetlands > Peat | place: Sweden: Norrbotten County, Stordalen Mire...
GTGGAGGGGGACTTCGACTCGACGGCGATGGAGGCGAAGCTGCGCAAGGCGTTCGAGCCGCTGGCGCGCGGCGCGGCGATCGAGACGGCGAAGGCGGATTTCGCGGGGCCGAAGCCGGGCGTCTACTTCGTGGACAAGGAAGACGTGAACCAGTCGTCGGTGGAGATCGTGGGCATCGGGACTGTACGCAGCAATCCCGACTACTACTCGCTGAGCGTGATGAACGAGGTGTTCTCCGGGGGCTTCGGATCGCGCGTCTTCCAGTACGTGCGCACCAAGCTGGGACTGGCTTACGACGTGAGCGGCAGCTACGGCGCGGCGTACGACCATCCGGGCGTCTTCCGCAGCGAGGCCGGAACCAAGAGCGTGAGCACGGTGGCCGCAACGCAGGCAATTCTGGAGGAGATTGGAAGACTGAAGACCAAACCGCCTACACCGGAGGAGCTGAAGAAGGCCAAGGACCAGGTGATGAACTCGTTCATCTTCAACTACGACACGCCGGAGAAGACACTGAACGAGCAGGTTGTGCTGGCGTTTTACGGCTATCCGCCGGACTTTCTGGAGAAGTATAAGGACGGCATAGAGCGCGTAACGGCGGCGGATGTGACACGCGTGGCGAACAAGTACATCGACGTGTCGAAGCTGGCGATTGTGGTGGTGGGGAACAAGGCAGAGATCAAGCCGCCGCTCTCTGCACTGGGCAAGGTAACGGAACTGGACATCACGATTCCACCGGCGGAGAAAGCGAATCCATCGGGCGCTATTGCGGGGCAGTGATCCGGCGCGAGTTGTTTGACGGAGCAAAGAAAGATCCCACCCTTGCCGGGTGGGATCTTTTGGTTTGGCTTAATCGTTCGCGACTGGACTGATGGTTAGCGCGCCATCCATCCGCCATCGACGACCAGGACGTGGCCGGTGATGTAGTCGGCTGCGGAAGAGGCCAGGAAGACAGCCGTGCCGGCGACGTCGGAGGCCTCGCCCCAGCGTCCGGCCGGGATGCGGTCGAGGATTGCCTGGCTGCGGACTGGGTCGGCGCGCAGCGGGGCGGTGTTGTTGGTGGCGATGTAGCCGGGGGCGATGGCGTTGACCTGAATGTTCTTGACGGCCCACTCGTTGGCCAGCGCCTTGGTGATCTGCGCGACGGCGCCCTTGGCCGCGGCGTAAGAGGGCACGCGGATTCCGCCCTGGAAGCTGAGCAAGGACGCGGTGCTGATGATCTTTCCCGGGGCCTTGCGTGCCATCATGTCGCGGCCGGCGAGTTGCGAGAGCTGGAAGACTGCGGTCTCGTTGATCTGAATGACCTTCAGCCAGTCTGCGAGCGGCACGTTGACGGCGTCTTCGCGCAGGATGATTCCGGCGTTATTGACCAGGATGTCGACGCGGCCGAACTTGGCGAGAACCTGCTTGAAGAGGGCCTCCGGGGCTGCGGTGTCGGAGAGGTCGGCGCTGAATGCGGCGGCTTTACCGCCAGCGGCTTCGATGGTGGCAACGGTGTTGGCAGGGGGACGAATGTCGTGCGTGGCGATGGTGGCGCCGGCCTGGGCGAAGGCGATGGCAATGGCCGCGCCCATTCCTCCGGCTGAACCGGTTACGAGGGCGATCTTGTTGTCGAGGCGGAAGGAATCGAGGATGTTGGACATAATAAGGACTACTTTACTCGGGTTGTGCCGGTCGAGCAAACCCACTGCCGCGGGCTGTGAGTTTGGTCACGTCCTTCGCCGAACCTCTCCGCTACAATAGGGATGGTGTCTCCACGCAGGATGACTGGCGTGGAGATCGAAGGAGACCCATGAAACTGCTTCAGATGGCCGACCCCGTGCGCTATGCGCGGATGACAAGCGAAGAACTTCGCGAGACGTTTCTGCTGGAAGACCTGTTTACCCCCGGACACATCAATCTGGCGTATGCGGACCTGGACCGCGCGGTGATCGGCTTCGCGGCGCCGACGAACGGCGCGCTGAAGCTGGAGACGCAGCCGGAGCTGCGCGCGGAGTACTTTCTGGAGCGGCGCGAGCTGGGCGTGCTGAACACCGGCGGGCCGGGCTCGGTCACGGTGGACGGAGTCAACTTCGACTTAGACAAGCTGGACACTCTATATGTAAGTCGCGGAAGTAAGTCGGTAACATTCAAGAGTAAGTCGGCGTCGGCGCCGGCGGCATTCTACCTGCTGAGTTATCTGGCGCACACGGAATATCCGACCAAGATGGTGAAGTTCGGAGATCTCAAGGGGCTGGAGCTTGGATCGGCGGAGACATGCAACAAACGGACCATCTATAAGCCGATCTATATGGAAGGCATCCGGAGCTGCCAATTGGTGATGGGATTCACCATGCTTGCGCCGGGAAGCAACTGGAACACCATGCCCGCGCACACGCACAATCGGCGGTCGGAGATCTACATGTACTTCGATGTGGAGCCTGACCAGCGCGTGGTCCACCTGATGGGGCCGGCGAACGCGACCAGCCATATCATCATGGCGGACAAGCAGGTTGTGGTCTCTCCCCTCTGGTCGATCCACTCCGGCGTGGGCACCAAGAACTACACCTTCTGCTGGGGCATGGGCGGAGAAAACCAGGCATACGACGACATGGACCCGGTTTCCATTAAGGACTTGAAGTAGGTTGCTGGTTTCTGGTTGCTAGTAGTCAGTAAATGGTTGGTACGAGGAGCCTGGAATAAATGGCGGACGGAAAGAATAGTCTGGTAATTCGCAACAAGGAAGAATGCAAGTGGGACATGGTGAGCCTGGGCGAGGTGATGCTGCGCCTCGATCCGGGCGATGTCCGGGTGGCCACAACGCGCCAGTTCCAGGTGTGGGAGGGCGGCGGCGAGTACAACGTGGCGCGCGGCCTGCGCCGCTGCTTCGGGATGAAGACGGCGGTGGTGTCCGCGCTGGCCGACAATGCCGTGGGACGGCTGATCGAAGACCTGATGCTGCAGGGCGGCGTGGACCAGTCGCATGTGAAGTGGGCGAAGTTCGACGGCGTGGGGCGGACGACGCGCAATGGGCTGAACTTTACCGAGCGCGGGTTTGGCGTGCGCGCGGCGGCGGGATGCAGCGACCGCGGCCACACCGCCGTGAGCCAGTTGCAGCCGGGAGAGATCGACTGGGACGAGATATTCGGCGCCGAGGGAGCGCGCTGGCTGCATACCGGCGGCATCTTCTGCGCGCTGAGCGAATCGACCGCGGAGGTTGCGAAAGAGGCCATGATCGCCGCGCACAAGCACGGCGTCATCGTCAGCTACGACCTGAACTATCGCGACTCGCTGTGGAAGTCGATTGGCGGCAAGGCGCGGGCGACCGAGGTGAACCGCGAGCTGGCGCAGTATGTGGATGTGATGCTGGGCAACGAAGAGGACTTCACCGCCGCGCTGGGCTTCGAGATCGAGGGCGTGGGCGAGAACCTCGACAAGCTGGACTCGGGGAGCTTCCGGCGGATGATCGAGAAGGCGGTTGCGGCGTTTCCCAACTTCCGCGCGGTGGCCACCACGCTGCGCAACGCCAAGACGGCGAGCATCAACGACTGGGGCGCGGTGTGCTACTACGAGGGCGTGTTCCATGAGGCGCGGCCGATGCCCGACCTGGAGATATTCGACCGCGTGGGCGGCGGCGATTCGTTCGCATCGGGACTGATCTATGGCTTCCTGAACGAGAAGGGCGCGGAGTGGGCGGTGAACTGCGGATGCGCGCACGGCGCTCTGGCGATGACTACTCCGGGAGATACCACCATGGCGACATTCGACGAGGTACAGCGCATTATGAAGGGCGGCGGCGCGAGGGTGCAACGGTAATTGCCTTGGGCAATAGCGGAAAGGAAGAGGGTATGTCGGCAACGAAAAAGAATGAAGCCATGCGGCTGCTTTTTACGTTCGTATTAAGTTTCTTGATGTGCTGTCTGGTTAGCTGGATATTGCGGCTCTTCGGGTCACGTCCCAGTACGCCTCATCCAATACTCACCAACGGCCTTGCCGGCGCGCTGGCCGCCACGATTGTAGTCATGTGGAACAATCGCGCTTGGAAAAAACCGAAGATGCTTGACTGAACCCAAACTGGTACGGAACCCAGGAGAATGAAATGCAGAAAGCGGAAGTACTGAATGCACTGCGCGAGATCGGCCTGGTGCCGGTGTTGCGCGCCGAGAGCGAAGAGCAGGCGCTGGCGCTGGCAACTGCGATCGCGGCCGGCGGCGTCAACGTGATGGAAGTCACCATGACTGTCCCCGGCGCAATTCGCGTGATGGCTCGCCTGGCCAAGGAACGCCCCGACCTGCTGCTTGGCGCGGGGACGGTGCTGGATGCCGAGACGGCGCGCATATGCATTCTGGAGGGCGCGGCGTTTGTGGTGAGCCCGGCGCTGAACCTGAAGACCATCGCAATGTGCCATCGCTACGGCGTGCCTGTGCTTCCCGGAGCGTTGACGCCCACCGAGATACTGACCGCATGGGAGGCTGGCGCGGACGTGGTGAAGGTGTTCCCGGCCAGCGCGATGGGCGGCGCAAAGTACCTGAAGTCGGTGAAGGCGCCGCTGCCTCAGGTGGAGCTGTTGCCCACAGGCGGCGTCTCGCTGGCGACCGCGGCGGAGTTTCTGGAGGCCGGAGCGTTCGCGCTTGGCGTCGGCGCCGACCTGGTGAACCCAAAGGCGGTTCGAGAGGGCCATCCCGAGACGATTACCGAAAATGCACGGAAGTACCTGGCCATTGTGCAAAAGTTCCACGAATCGCAGGCGTAGTCCGCCGGTTGAGGTTATGCTTGCTGCATCGTAATGGTTCTGCCGCGCATCTATGGCTTGTGTTGTGACCAGGGGTACAGCAGTTCTTGATTCAAGTTTGTAGATTTGTCGATAGACAGATTTCGGGCCATGGCAGCAACTGCTTCCCCCTGCCGATAGAGTTCCATACTGGGTTGGTTCCAGGATGCGTCATTGGAGCGATTTCATCACAGGAGGTTTCAGGAACGAAGAAGGTTTGCGTGGCTTTCCTTTGGAAAGCCACATTGCGCCACTATCGTGCAATGCCGGTTCGGTGAAACTGTTCAGGCGTTGCGCGAAATTTCTCCCAGCGGTAACAGGAAGCCATGGCACGGTCGAAAGAAGTGAAATGTCCCACATGTAACGACCGCGCCCCCATGCGCGTCCACCGCAACGGCTTCCTACAGCGGAACGTGTTGGGCCTCTTCGGAATCTACCCATGGAAGTGCTGCGCGTGCGGAACGCTGTTCCTGTATCGCAGCCGCGGCTACCGCACCCGGCGGATCAAACCGCTAGCCGACACTGGCGCCACGGAGCAAAATCGCAATCCCCTTCTATAAAGAGGCCTCAGACCGCCTTCAGCCAGACAGATTTCAACCGGCGTGTCCTCAGGCTGCTCGTCTGCGAGCGGCCCGTCTACTGCTGCTTGTCTTCAGGCCGCGTACGCGGGCTGGCGTACCCACAGCAGGGGCTGATGGAGCGGCAACGTACGCAGGATGTCAGGCGCGGCTGGGTCCGGCGGCAGCGTCTTCCACAACGCGGCGTACTCCGGCCGCCGATAGGCGCGCGCGGAGAACAGCAGGCTGGCGCGGCGCGCGGGGAGCTGGTCGAAGTGAGTGGCGTCGGCGCGGAAGGGCCACCGGGCGCGGTCCGCGATGAAGGGAAAGTGATACGCGATGGCCGAGCGCATTCCCGGGCCGTCGTCTAGCTGATAGTCCCAGAGGCTCTCGAAGCGGGTGGAGAGAAGCTGGCAGATGGCGGCCATCAAGTCCAGGTTGAAGAGCGAGTCGCGGTAGGGCGCGGACGAGGGCAGCTCGTGGGGGAAGCTGCCATCGGCGGCGATCTGCGCGCGCAGGGTGATGGTGCGGAAGCGGTGGCGCAGCTCGTCGAGCGCGCTGGATTCAGACCTGGGAGCGTCGCCTGCGGGCGCGGTCAGCAGGGTGTATGCGCTGGCCTGCAACAACCAGGAGGTGGCGTGGTGGTCCCTACGGTCGCTCGCCAGAGCAGCGAGACGCGGGCCGCTGTCCTGGGGCTCGGTGAGCCAGCGCAGGTAGGACGCGAACCACGCTTGCAGCGCGAGCCGGTCGGACGGGCCGAGGACGGAGGCGATAAACGGGATGGACTGCGCGACTTCGACCAGCGGCAGCGTCTCCAGAATGCCTTCACAGCGGCCTTCGACGGGTTGGCCAGTGACGACCTGGCCGAAGTCCAGGCGCGGCGTCATACGGGTTGCGGGATCGGCGAACCACGCGCGCAGCCACTCGGCGGCGTGCCCGGCGTAACGCTCGTCGCCGGTGAGCAGATGCGCGGCGGTGAGCGCGGGAACCGCAAGTCCGAGGGCGAAGAGCGCGTCGCGGTGCGCGGTGAAGGGCGGCGGAGATGCGGCGGCGGTTTTGGTTGACGAGCCCGCCGGCGCGGATAGAGCGGAAACCACGGGCGAGTCACCCTCGGCCTGCGAGGAAGGCCCCGCTTCGGAGAAGTAATCGTGAGGCGAGCCAGGGCTGCGCGCGCATGGCACGGAGGTGATGGGCGCGGGCGGCTGGGTTAGGTAGCGCTGAGCGGCGGCGAGGATGCGATCGTGATCGATGGCCGCAACGTCGGGGCGGGTTGCGGTTGCGGGCGGACTGACCGGAGCCTGCGCCGCAAGGCCCGCCGCACGCAGCAGGCCGCCGCGTGAGAAAAACAGCGCGGAGGCCGTGCAACAGGAGGCCGCGCAGAAGGCCCTGCGGCTGGGTGCAGCCGGAGGTGTTGCGTTCGTCCTATGCATCGAAGGCATGGGTGCTTTCCCGCGGCCCTTCACGGTCTGTGCGTCTATTTCCGTCAAGAGCGCCGTCACAAGCATCCTATGCGTTGAGTGTCGTAGTTTGAAATCCGCGCGGATTTGAGCGTGAAGACACAGGGAGCGGAATGGTCATCGGCTTGGGACATCTTGAAGCGACGCGGATGGGAACCACGCTGGTGGCGTCGTTCCTGGCCTCGCTGGTGGAATGCGTCGAGGCACTGACCGTGGTGCTTGCGGTGGGCAGCGTGCGGGGATGGCGCAGCACACTGGCTGGGGCGGCGGCTGCGCTGGGCGTCCTGGCGGGAATTGTAGCGGTGCTGGGGCCGATGCTGATGCGGATTCACCTGCACGGGCTGACGCGCATTCCATTTCACATGGTTCAACTCGTTGTGGGGGCGATGGTCCTGCTGTTCGGCATGCGCTGGCTGCGCAAGGCCATCCTGCGCTCGGCGGGCCTGATCCCGCTGCACAACGAAGAGGCGGCTTTTGCCCGGAGTGCGGAGGCGATACGCGAGGCGGAGACCAGCGTTGCCCAGCATCCCAATGACGCGCACCGTCTGGACAAGTTCGCCTTCACCGCCGCATTCAATATTACGATGCTCGAAGGCACGGAAGTGGTCTTCATCGTGATTGCGTTCGCAGCAGGCGGAGTGGGGTTGCTGCTGCCCGCGGGCCTGGGCGCGGTGGCGGCCCTGCTGGTTGTGGCCGGGTCGGGTTTCGCGTTGCACCGGCCGCTGGCGCGCGTGCCGGAGAACACGCTGAAGTTTATCGTCGGAGTGCTTCTTTCCGCCTTGGGGACGTTCTGGGTGGGCGAGGGCACGGGCCTGGCGTGGGCCGGTTCGGACCTGGCGATCCTGTGGCTGATCGCGGCCTATCTCGGAGTGGCGCTGTGCCTTGTGCCGCTCTGCCGCGGCGGCCTGGTTTCGGTGGAGGAATAGATCGATGCGCTGGATAAAGTCGATTGCGCGTGAGATATACGGCCTGTTCGTTGACGACGGGAGCTTCGCAGGCGCTATTCTCGTCTGGCTCGGCCTCGCCATGGCAGGGGTGCCGCGCGCGGCCTCCAATGCGCGATGGGCTGGCCCAGCGCTGTTTGCGGGGCTGGCGTTGATCCTGATCGAGAGCGTGCTGCGTTTCGCGCGGCGCAGGATGAAGTAGAGGATCGGCCGGCTACGCGCTAAAACCCTACCTTCAGGGTGCGGGCTTCAGCGGAGCTTTCGCGGGCCAGTTCCAGCAGACGGATGACGCGGAAGCCGTCTTCGGGCGTGACGGCGAGCGGCGCGGCGCCGAGGATGGCGTCGCGGACGTTGGCGTAGAAGCCGCGATAGTCGCAGCGTTCGGTCTTGACCTGACGCGTTACCAGCGTCGCCGGGTCGTCCGGATTGGGAGCAACGGTGAGCGTTCCCCAGGCCGACTCATCTTCCTGTAGCCAGACCTGCTGCGAGCCTTGCACGGGGACCTTTGCGCCGCCGACCAGCGCGGGTTCCTGCGGGTCGAGGCCGTGCTTGCGGAAGCTGCCCTTGGTGCCGTGCAGCAGGAAGCGCGGCGCGTTGTCGCAGGCCAGGTAGCTGGTGCGGCAGTGGGCGAGCAGGCCTTTTCCATTCGCCGCGGGGTAATGGAGAGTGATGTCGAAGGCGTCTTCGATGGCCGTCTGGCCGCGGTCGGAGCGGACGCTGGCGGTGATGGCGGAGGGTGCGCCAAAGAGCGCCAGGACTTGATCGACGAGGTGCGGGCCGAGGTCGAAGAGCATTCCGTTGGCGGGGTTTTCGGCCTCCTTCCAGGTGTTCTCGCGGGGGATGGGACGGAAGCGGTCGAAGTGCGATTCAAAGGTGACGAGGCGGCCAACGGCTTGCTCGGCGATCAGCTTCTTGACGGTGAGGAAGTCGCCGTCCCAGCGTCGGTTGTGGAATGGAATGACGAGCAGGGATTTGCTCCTGGCCAGTTCGCCGAGTTGCTTGGCCTCTTCGCTGGTGGCTGCGAAGGGCTTGTCGATGACGACGTGCTTGCCGGCTTCGAGGGCTTGTTTGGCGAGGGCGAAGTGCGTCGCGTTGGGCGTGGAGACGACGACCAGTTCGATGGATTTGTCTGCCAGCAGCTCCTCAACCGAGCGCGCAATCCTGGTTGCGGGATATGCTTTGGCCGCCTCGTCTCCCTTGCGTTGCATGATGGCGGCGAGGCGCAGGCCGGAGACTGCATTTACGAACGGCGCGTGAAAGACTCGCCCGCCCAAACCGAAGCCAATTACGCCAACGCCAATCTCACGCTCTGCCATTACGCCCTCCCAATCTCTCTCAATGCAGGATAAACCCTGCGGAAGCGCGCGTAGGCCGCGTCCATTGCGCCCGCGGCCTTCGGCTCGATGACCTCTGCGACATGGACGGTTGCAGCGCAGGCCGCCTCGACGCTGGGCCACGCATTGACGCCGACCGCGGCCAGCAGCGCCGCGCCGAATGCGCCGCCCTCCTCGGCGGCGAGCATCTCCACCGGACGGCCGTAGACATCGGCCTGGATCTGCCTCCACAATGGCCCGCGCGCACCGCCTCCGCCAAGCCGGACCTGTGCGATGGGAACCTTCAGTTCGGCGAACAAGGAAAACGTGTCGCGCAGGCTGAAGGCCACGCCCTCCAGGACGGCGCGGATGAAGTGCGCGCGCGTGTGCGAGGCAGTAATTCCGACGAATGCGGCGCGTGCTTCGGGGTCGAGGTACGGCGTGCGCTCGCCAAAGAGATACGGCGCCCAGAGCATTCCATCGCTGGCAGCGGGGACGCGCGCGGCCTCGGCGGTGAGTTCGTCGTAGGAGACGCCGGCGGCGAAGGTGTCTCGCAGCCAGCGCAGCGAGAGTCCCGCGCCGTTGGTCACGCCCATGACATGCCACATCGCGGGCACGGCGTGGCAGAAGGTGTGCAGGCGGCCAAGGCGGTCCATGGTAGGCCGGTCGGTGGCGGCGAAGACCACTCCGCTGGTGCCGATTGTCGCGGAGACCGAACCGGGCGCGACGATTCCCATGCCAACTGCGCCCGCGCCCTGGTCTCCCGCGCCCGCAGCCACCGGCGTTCCGGCGGCCAAGCCGGTGGCGGCGGCTCCTGCGTCGCTGATGCGCGCGCAGATTTCGGGGCCTTCAAAGAGACGCGGCAGCCAGCCGACGGGAATGCCCGCGACGTCTGCGACCTCGGCGGACCAGCGGCGATGCGCCACGTCCAGCAGAAGCGTTCCGCTGGCCTCCTGCATGTCGATGGCGTACTCTCCGGTGAGGCGGAAGCGGACGTAGTCCTTGGGGCAGAGGACGTGCGCGATGCGGGCGAAGATTTCGGGCTGATGGGTGCGCACCCAGAGCAGCTTGGTGAGTGTGAAGTTGGGCAGCGCGGGGTTGCAAGTGAGTTCGATCAGACGCTCGCGGCCGAGCTTTGCGTTGAGCCAGTCGCACTCCGGCTGGGTGCGCTGATCGCACCAGATGAGCGCGGGACGCAGGACTTCGCCGGAGGCGTCGAGCATTACGCAGCCGTGCATCTGGCCGGTGAGGCCGATGGACTCGATCGCGGCGCCGTCCAGTTCGGCTGCAGCCAGTACGCCCGCGATGGTGCCGCGCGCCGCGCGCCACCAGTCCTCGGGCTGCTGCTCCGCCCAGCCAATCTGCTCGGAGTGGATCGCCGCGTGTTCACTGGCAGACGTTGCCACCACGCGTCCCTCGCGGTCCACCAGCACGGCCCGCGTTCCCCCTGTACCTACGTCAATTCCAAGAAACATCGCGCACACTCTCCATCGATTTCGATTGCATCCAAAGTGTATCTGCTTCGCGGAAGCGAATGCTTGCGCGCCGCATCGGAAATCTTCCTTGCGAAAAGCCCATTGCCAAAAACTCAAAAATTGCGAACACCAATGGGCGCTCCGGCCTTTCAGTTAGCCCCAAGTACAGGTAACATAGAAGCAATGATTCGACGGAATGCAGTGTCGTCTGGCTGGAGGGCCCTTGCGGTCGGCGGCATCACTTTCCTGCTGCTTGCCGCCGCCACAGGGTACGCGCAAGCGGGCAGTCCCGGGGCCACAACTTCCGCGGAGGCGCAGGCCACCCAGGGCGCGTTGCAGCAGCTTGCAGCGCCCGGAGGAATGGATCTGGCCGCGCCCACGCGGGGATCCTTCGGCGGGTCGCTTGTCGAAGGCAAGGCGACGGACGGAGTGCTCGACCTATCGATGGACGACGCGATTGCGCGCGGCCTGCGGCAGAACCTCGGCCTCATCCTGCAGGCCACCGCCGCACAAAGCGCGCACGGCCAACAAATGGAGCAACTGCAGGCGCTGCTGCCCACAGTGACCGGCGACGCATCCATCGAGGTGGAGCAGCTCGATCTGGCCACCTACGGCCTCAAGATCCCCGGGCTCAACCCCATCGTCGGGCCGTTTCAGGTGGAAGACTTCCGTGCCTACCTGACGCAGAGCCTCATCAACGTCCCGGCGCTGGAGAGCTACATCGCAGCGAAGCACAACTTCGCGGCGGCAAAGCTTTCCGCCGGCGACGCGAGAGAGATGGTGGTGCTGACGGTGGGCAACGCCTACCTGCTGTGTCTTGCCGACGCGGCACGCATTACCGCCGTCAACGCGGAGCTGGCCACCAGCAAACTCTCGCTCGACCAGGCCACGGCATCGCACGACTCCGGCATCAGTCCGCGGCTCGACGTTCTGCGCGCCCAGGTGGACTACCAGAACGAGCAGCAGGCGCTCATTTCCACAACCAACCAGTTGGCAAAGGACAAGCTGGCGCTGGCGCGCGCCATCGGGTTGCCGCTCGACCAGATTCTCCGCCTTACCGACAGCGAACCCTACGCCGCACTGGACAACCTGGACCCCGCGGCTGCGTTTGCGCAGGCGCTGAAGAACCGCAAGGACCTCGCCGCCGCCAGCGAACAGGTGGCCGCAGCGCGTGCCGGGCAGACCGCGGCCCGCGCCGACCAGCTCCCCACCGTGCAGTTCTCCGGCGACTTCGGAGACATGGGTCAGACCGCCAACCACTCCCACGCCACCTACAGCGCGACGGGCAGCATCTCCGCGCCGGTCCTGCAGATTGCGAAGACGCGTGGCGAGCAGGACATCGCGGGCGCGCAGGTTGCGCAGGCCAGCGACAAGCTCGCTGACCAGGTGCAGCAGGTCAATGCCGAGATTCGCGACTCCATCCTCGACATCCAGTCCGCGGCCAAACTGGTTGAGGCGGCAAAGTCCAACGTCGATCTGGCCAACGAGGCGCTCAGCGAGGCGCAGCAGCGCTTCCACTCAGGCGTCAGCGACAACCTGCCCGTCAGCCAGGCGCAAGCCTCGGTGGAGCAGGCCAACGACCAGTACATCGCCGCACTCTACCAGCACAACGCCGCCAAGCTATCGCTGGCGCGCGCGCTCGGCGTCGCGCAGTCCAACCTGAAAGATTATCTCGGAGGGAAGTAACCGTGGCAGACGAACAGAACCGAAGCGGCACACAATCCGCCAACCAATCCGCCGACCAGACCGCCGAAACCACAGGCAACTTCCCGGCCAACGCCGGCGCTATGGACGAGATCGACGACTCTGCCGAGACGAACGGCAGCCGTAAGTTCGTCATCATCGGCATCGTGCTGCTGCTTGTGGTGGGCGCGATCTTCTTCTACTGGCGCTCCACCTTCACCGAAGACACCGACGACGCGCAGGTGGACGGCAACCTCTACCAGATCAGCTCGCGCGTCTCCGGCCAGGTGGTCAAGGTCACCGTGGACGACAACCAGACCGTGCAGGCCGGCCAGTTGCTGGCCGAGATCGACCCCACCGACTATCAGGTTGCCCTCGATCAGGCGCTGGCCAACCTGGCCAGCGCGCAGGCCGAGTACGCGCAGGCCACGGTCAACGTGCCCATCACGCAGGTCAACGTCGGCACCGTGGTCAGCACTACGGCCAGCGACGTGAAGGGCTCGACCGACTTGATTGCGCAGGCGGAGAAGCAGGTCGAGGCCGCCAGCGCGCGCGTCGATGAGGCGAAGGCCAACGCGCGCAAGGCGCAGGACGACGTGGATCGCTACAGGCCGCTGGTCGAGAAGGACGTCATCTCCAAGCAGCAGTACGACGCAGCCGTTGCCGCGGCAGCAGCCAGTAAGGCCGCGGTCGCCGAGGCAGAGGCCTCGGTGCTGGCACAGCAGAACGCCGTCTCCAGTGCGCGCCAGCGCCTCGCCCAAGCCGTGGCGCAGTCGAGCCAGTCGGTGAAGAACGGCCCCAGCCAGGTGCGTGTGCAGCAGTCCCGCGCCGAGGCCGCCCAGGCCGCCATCCAGCAGGCGCAGGCACGCGTCGATCAGGCGCGCCTCAACCTTGGCTACACGCGCATCATCGCGCCGGTGGCTGGAATCGTGAACAAGAAGAATGTTCAGGTGGGCGCCAACCTCGCCGCCGGTCAGGACCTGATGACCATCATCCCGCTCACCGACCTGTGGGTGACGGCCAACTTCAAGGAGACGCAACTGACCCACATGCGCGCCGGTCAGAAGGTCACCATTAAAGTTGATGCCTACGGCGGGCGCAAGTTCTCCGGCTCTGTAACGCAGGTTGGCGGCGCAACCGGCTCCATGCTCTCGCTCTTCCCGCCGGAGAACGCTACGGGAAACTACGTCAAGGTCGTCCAGCGCATTCCCGTGCGCATCGACTTCACCAACCTGCAGCAGGAAGACGGCGACTACGTTCTGCGCCCCGGCCTCTCCGTGACGCCGGTGATCGAGGTCAAGTAGCGAAACTCGCAGGCCGGATGGCATCGCCGATGAGCAGCAATACCGGCGCGGGGCCGACTGCTTCGTCGTCGATCGCCGCCAGCGTCGTGCGCAGAACGCGCTCGTCGGGCGTTGTTGCATTCGAGACGGCAATGCACGGAGTCTCGCCGTCGATGCCGGAGGCGATTAGCTCGTCGGCCAGCGCGCGGAACTTGCGGCCCGGCATATAAACCACAAGCGTCGCGTCCTTGGGAAACGCGCCCTCCCACTTGGGCGTGAGTTGCAATCGGTCGGCTGCGTGGTGCGCGGTGGCGAAGATCAGCTTCGAGGCGGAGCCGCGGTCGGTCAGCGGCGTCTTCAGCGCGGCCGCCACGGCGAAGGCCGCCGTAATTCCCGGCACAATCTCGAAGGGAATCGCGGCATCGGTGAGCGCGGCGATCTCCTCGCCCGCACGCCCAAAGATCAGCGGCTCGCCCGACTTCAGCCGCACCACGCTGCGACCCGCGCGCGCGTGCTCTAGCATGAGCACATGAATCCCTGCCTGCGTAATGCGCGGCTGCCCGCAACGCTTGCCCACCGGAATCACAAGCGCGGATGGGGATGCCAGTGCGAGGACTTCGCCGGAGACCAGATCATCGGGGAGAATTACATCCGCCGTCTCGATCAGTCGCAGGGCGCGCAATGTCAACAGCTCCTCGTCTCCGGGGCCGGCGCCGACCAGATAGACCACGCCGGACTTCGCAGAGCTTTTCATGATTTGCGCTCGACGGGCTTGGGATTCGAGAGCGCGTGACGACGGGCCATCGCGCGCGTGGGGCAGCCCTCGAAGCCGCAGAGGTCGCGACTGGCAAGCTGATGCAACAGCTCGCGGCAAGCGTCGTTCGACGGCTCGCGTTGCAGAATCTCGCGGCGCAGATTGCCCAGTTCGGCCAGCCACTCGCCCGCATCGAGCGGCAGCAGCGCGTCAATCTCCTTGCGTAGACGTTGCGCCAGCGCGGGGCTTGCGCCCGCCGTGGAGATGGCGATTTGCAGGTCGCCGCGCCGAACGACGGAGGGAAAGTAGAAGTCGCAGAAGGGCGGATCGTCCACCGCGTTGACGAAGATTCCTGCGGCTTCGGCCTCGGCGAAGACCGCGCGATTGACTGCCGAATCATTCGTCGCCGCCACTGCCATAAATTGCCCTACAAGATCGCCCTGCTTGTACTCGCGCTGGTGGAGAGTCACTTCGCCCGCTTCAGACAGTTCAACAATGCGCGCGCTAGCTACACGCGCAATCACAGTCACCCGCGCCTCCGCTGCGCTCAGCGAATCAATCTTCGACTCAGCAAGGTTTCCCCCGCCGATGACGATGCAAGGCCGGCCCGTCAGCTTCAAAAAAATGGGAAAAAGTGGCATAGAGTATTATGCGTCCACGACGTGTCGCCCACCCAACGGGGGAGCGTCGCGCTCAACTGGCGCGACAATTGTTCCGGCAAGCTGCGCGCGGAGGGTCTCGTCGTCGGTGCGGGCGAAGTAGGCGCGCAGGTCTTCGCCGGGTGCGCGAGCGGCAAGGTAGGCGCGCAGCAGCCGCTCGATGGCTGCGGGGCAGTCCTCCGCCGCTGCGCGGAAGCCGATCTGTCGCGCGATGCCCGCGTACTTGCCAACCGCGCCGCCCACGCAGAAGTAGAAGGCATCGACCATTGCGCCGTCCTTCTTGATCTTCTTGCCCTCGAGTCCGATGTCGGCGATCCAGCTCTGTCCGCAGGAGTTGGTGCAGCCGGTGACGTGCAGGCGGATCTGCTGGTCGAAACCGGGGATGCGATCTTCCATCTCGCTGACGAGCCACTTGGAGAACGCCTTCGTCTCGGCGATGGCCAGCTTGCAGAACTCCGTTCCAGTGCAGGCAATCGCGCCGCGCCAGAAAGGTGAGACCTCAACCTGCAATCCAATTTGATTGAGCCGCTCAACTACTTCATGCGTCCGCGCGTTGAGAACATTCGCCACAATAATGTTCTGCATGATGGTCGCGCGCAGGTGCCCATCGCCAAACTCTTCGGCGAGGTCGGCGAGTTGGATGAGTTGCTCGCCGGAGAGCCTTCCGCGCAGCACGCTCGCGCCGACGGCAGAAAAACCCGCCTGACGCTGCGGAGTTATGCCGATGTGGTCGCGATAGACGTCGTCGGGCGTTTCGTCTTCGCTCACCGGCGATGGGTCGAGCTTGGTGCCGAGCTTCTCTTCGATGGCCGCGAGCATCGACTCCGCCGTCCATCCGTGCCGCATGAAGAGATACTTGAGCCGCGCGCGCGTGCGGTTCTCGCGCAGTTCGGTCTGCTCCTTGAAGATGCGCAGAACGGCCTCGACAACCTCGACGGCTTTGCTCTGCGGAATGAAGACGGGGATGCGCACGGCGATGTGCGGCTCGGTGGAGAGACCGCCGCCGACGCGCAGCGTGTAGCCGACCTCGTCGCCACGGCGGATCGCGGTCAGGGCAACGTCGTTGATCTCCGGATACGAGCACCAGACGGGGCAGCCGGAGACGGTGACCTTGAACTTGCGCGGCAGGTTGTAGAACTCAGGATTGGCGGTCAATTTGCGCGCGATCTCCAGTGCGAGCGGGCTTGAGTCAACCAATTCGTGCGAGTCGAGGCCGGCGAGCGGGCAGCCCGTGACATTGCGCACCACGTCGCCACATGCACCCTTGGGACTGAGCCCGATGCTGGTGAGCGCGTCAACGATCACGGGCAGCGACTCGATGGTGAGCCAGTGGAGCTGGATGTTCTGCCGCGTGGTGATGTCGGCCAGGTTGCGCGCGTATTTTTTTGTCAGCTCGCCGATCGCGCGCAACTGATGCGAGGTGAGCAGGCCGTTGGGCAGGCCGATGCGCATCATGAAAAATTCGCTCGCATTGCCTTGGCCGTCCTTGCCGCCGGTGACGCCCACTCCGTCGCCCTGGGTGTATACGCCCCACCACTTGAAGTAGAACTCGGCCCACTCCGGCAGCACGGCAGCACGGCCTTCGCGCGCGAACTGGCGCACCTCGTCCCACGCCTCCCAGGGATTCTTCTCCACCTTCAACCGTTCGGCTTTCTGGGCCTTGGTCTCCTTGATGGTGGCGGGCGGCGGAGTGGCAAGTTCGGTCATGATCTGCGGGAGTCCTTGTCGTTCGAGGGAAAAGGTCTGGATGTTAGATGATGAAGAGTAGTCCGAGGACGCGGAGGGAGTAAAAATACTCCGCGTGCGGTTGCTGTTGAAGATGGTCCGGCGGCCTGCTTCGGATCGTCCAGCGACTTACTCCGCCTCGACCAGCGAGAACTTGTGGCGGACGTCGGAGCCGCGCAGCCAGAAGATCACGTCTTCGGCGATGTTGGTCGCATGGTCTGCCGCGCGCTCCAGGTTGCGCGCGATCAGGATCGCCGTCAACGCCTGGGTGCTTACATCGGTCTGCTGCTGCATCACCCCCATTAGCTCGGCCTGCACAATCTTGTTGCGCTCGTCCACCGCGTCATCCATCGAGAGCACGCTGTCGGCCATGCGCGCGTCCGCCTCCAGCAGCGCCTGGATCGCCGTGCGGATCATCACGCCCGCCTGCTCGGCCATCTCCTGGATCTCGACAGGAACCTGGATCGCCGGCAGGTCCTTCAACACCAGCGCGCGCTCCGCGATGTTCGCCGCCTGGTCGCCGATCCGCTCCAGATCGCTATTGATCTTGATGACCGAGAGAATGAAGCGCAGGTCGATGGCCATCGGCTGCTCCTTGGCCAGCAACTCGTACGCCATCTCGTCGACGACGGTTTCGGCGGTGTTGATCGCCTCTTCGATCTCCAGCACGTGGTCGCACAGCGCCATGTCGCGCTCCAGATACGCCTCCACCGAAAAGTCCAGGGCCTGCTGCGACAAGGCCGCCATCGCCAGCAGCTTGTCCTTCAGCTCGGCCAGTTGCAGATGAAAGTTGATGCGCGGCATGATTGAAGACTCCTCGCCTGAAAAAACGACAACCTCTATTGTGACGCAGATATGAAAACGCTGTGTGAATAGGGCGTGACAGGTAGCCCCAATGATACCTTTGCCGCGTCAGTGGTAGATCAGGTACTGCGCACAACGGGCTTTGAAGTCCAGCAGCCCCTGTACCCAGCCCGCGGCAATCGTCCGCGGATCGTCGCCATAGGCGAGCGCACCCATCGTCTGGGAGTTTGCAACCAGCGGCGCGGCCTTATCCAGCTTGAACTGGGTGGGATAAAGATGATGCAGCGCGGAGAGAATCTCGATGCCCAGCTCGGGCGAGTCGAGCGCAGCGCGGTCGGTGACGGTGAGGCGGACGCCCTGGATGGTCTGGCCGTGGTAGGGATAGTGGTTCGCGTCGTCGGCGACGGTGAAGGTTGTTGCGGCGAATGCCACGCCGGGAATCTTGCGGGCCGTGAGGTAGGCTGCGACGGATTTGCCATCGAACCAGGCAGCCTGCGCGGGAGAATCTTTTGTCGCCACGGTTGCGCCTGCACCGAAGAGTTCAAACGGGGTTGCGGTGCCGCGGCCTACGCTGACGTTGGTCGCGTCCATCATTCCCAGGCCAGGATAGAGCGTGGCCTCGGTGACGCTCCGCAGGTTCGGCGATGGGTTGACCCACGGCACGCCGGTCTGGTCGAAGAACTCCTCGCGCCGCCAGTTCTGCATCGGGATGACGACTAGACCGTTACTTTCATAGAATGCCGGTGCGCTCGCATCTTTGGAAGGAGATTGCAGTAGTTGATGGTAATCGTATCCAAAGGGGATTGGGCCGCCGCCGGTAAATGGCCTGGCTCGCTCCGCCTGTATATAGCGCGCCAGTTCGCCCAGCGTCATGCCGTGTCGCAGTGGCAACGCCGGCATGAAATTAATATACGAGTTTGTCTCTTCATCCGACGCCTCACCCTGCACCGAGGTTCCTCCAATTGGGTCGGGACGATCAAGGACGATCAGTTGGAAGTTGGATAGCCTATCAAAGCAGTTCCTCCCTTCCACAAAGTAGCCGAGAACGGTCTCGTAAGTGTAGAAACGAACGCCCGCGTCTTGCAGGTCAACGAAGACAGCATCTAGTTTCCTCAGGTCTTCACACTTCGGTCTGCGATCTTCATCCTTCGGTCCGTAGAGGCTGATGACCTTCAGCCCGCTCGCCGCATCGACCTCCTGGCCGATGTTTGTCGAGTCCTTTGCGCCGAAGAGTCCGTGCTCGGGCGAGAAGAGCGTGGTCAGCTCGACGCCGTCGCCGATGCCGCGCAGCACGTCGATGGTGCGACGGCCCTTGGCGTCGAGGCCGGTCTGGTTGGTCAGCAAGCCGATGCGGAGATGGCCTCCATTCCGCGCTGCCGCCTCCTTGAGCGCCGCAAAGTTCGTCTCTTCGAGAACGTCAATGCCGGTGAGCGTACGCACAGATTGGAGGGCGCGAGCGGCGGCTGTGGCCACTTCGCCGCGCAAGGGAGAGATGGGCGGGTTGCCGCGGGGGTGAACGGAGTTGGCGAGAAGGATGACGTAGCTGTCGCTTGCGGGATCGATCCAGAGGCTGGTGCCGGTGAAGCCCGTGTGGCCGAAGCTGGCTGGCACTTCTGCGCCGACGGTGGGGAAGACTTCGCCGCGCGGGCGGGAGTAGGCAGAGTTGATGTCCCAGCCGAAGCCACGCTGCGCTACGCCGGTGGTGGTCTGGCCGTCCTGGGTGAAGATGGTTGCGCCGGGGAGGGCGGCCGCGGGTTGCTGCGGCGTGGTCATCAACTCCAGCGTCTCGCGCCTCAGGGGGAAATTGCTGGGGCGACCGGCGAGGCGATCCAGCAGCGCCTGCGCGAAGAGGGCCACATCGTCTGCCGTGGAGAAGACCCCGGCCTGCCCCGCGACGCCGCCCATGCGCCGCGTCGTTGGATCGTGTACCGTTCCGCGCAGAAGATGGTCGAAGTCGGGATTCGTCTCCGCGGTGCCTTCGTTGTCGTGGGCTGTCGGGGCAATGTTGGGTACCCATTGTTGGCGCTCCCAAAATGAGGGGCCGTTGCCGCAGGGGACGACTATGCCTTCGCCATCCCCGGCCCATGTGGCGACTCCTACGACGCCACATTTCTTATCCGCCGGAAGGTAACGCGTGTGGGTCATTTGGAGTGGGGTGAAGATGTGTTGCAGGGCGTATTCGTCCAGCCGCTCACCGCTGAGCTTTTCTACGAGCGCACCGAGGACGATGTAGTTGATGTCGGAGTATTCAAAGTGGGTGCCGGGAGTGGTGGTGAGCGGGGAGTTCATGGCGCGGCGGATACCTTCAGCCTTGTCGGGAGCGGCGAGGCCCCAGGCGTCTTTGAGGTTTACGTCGGGCGGCAGGCCGGAGTAGTGAGTAAGCAGTTCGCGGATGGTGACCTTTGCTTTATCGGAGGCGGTATAGGTCGGACCTTCAGCCCTCTTCGTCTCTTTGCGATCCGATTCCTGGGGCTGCGCCCCAGGCTGGTATAGCGTCGCGCCGTTGGCGCTCGATGTGGACGGCTGCGTGGATGGTACGGCGAACTCGGGCAGGTACTTGGCGACGGGTTCGTCAAAGGCGAGCTTCCCTGCCTCGTAGAGCTGCATGACGGCGGTCGCGGTGACGAGGCACTTGGTCAGCGAGGCCATGTCGAAGATGGTGTCGGTGGTCATGGGCTCGGCGGGCGAGGGCTTGCCGTCGAGGCCCGGTTCTCCGGCCAGCTTGCGCACGCCGTAGGCCTGCTCGAAGACAACCTTGCCGTTGTGGCCGATGACGACGACCGCGCCGGGGAGCTTGTGCGCTGCGATGGCGGTGTTGATTGCGTCTGAGACGGCGGAGAAGTTAGGTGTGGTGGGTGCAGGGTTCAGGGTGGAGGGTTGAGGGAGCGAGACCGCGGGCGTCTGTGCCTGCGCGGTGAAGCAGATTCCCTTCGGGAATGACAAACAAAAAAGCAACAGCAATGGCACCGCGATGCGGCGGGTGGATTGTTTGCGGAAGACTAGGCTGGCGAGCGAGCCGACGGCGAAGGTGACCAGCGCGCCGATGATTACGTACCAAGTCCACGCGATGTGCGGGATGGCGAATTGCGGGACTTTGCAGCCTAACTCCGAATAGAAGAACATTCCGGAGCCAGTATTGTTTGAGCCGCAGTCGTACATTAAGTCGCCTTGATATAGAACCTTTCCAGGCCATTGCCACAACACTATGTTCAGTGCGAAACCGGTCACCATGCCCACGATTGCTCCTCTCTGCGTCGCGTAGCGCGTCAGTGTTCCCAACAAAAATACTCCCAGCAGGCAGCCGTAGGATACGGACGCGATGGAGAGGCCGATCTCGACGACGTTGCCCTTGCCGCCCGCGTGGACGGCGTAGACCGCGACGGCGAAGAGCACCAGAGCCCAGAGCACGGTGGAGGCGCGCGAGACGACCATGCGCTCGCGGTCGAGGGCAGCCGGTCGCCAGCCCATGTAGAAGTCCACCACGGTCGTCGACGACAGCGAGTTGAGCGCGGCGCTGAGATTCGACATTGCCGCCGCCAGGATCGCCGCGACCAGCAGGCCCGCAATACCCACCGGCATCTCCTGCACGATGAAGGCGGGAAAGATGCGGTTGGTATTGGCGCCGTGCAGCGCGGTGAGCGCCGCCGGATGCATTCCGTAGAAGACGAAGAGACCCGCGCCGATCAGCAGGAAGAGCGCGAACTGGATGAAGATGACCACGCCGCTGGAGAGCAGCGCGAGGCGGGATTCGCCGAGATTTTTCGCCGCGAGCATTCGCTGCACCATCAACTGGTCCGTCCCATGCGATGCCATGGTGAGGAATGTTCCGCCCAGAACACCGGCCCAGAAGGTGTATGTGGTGGTCAGATTCATGGCGAAGTTGAGCATGTGGAACTTGCCCGCGGCGGCACCAACCGCGTGAATCGTCGCCCAGCCACCCGGAACATGCGTGCCGAGCGACCAGATGGCCACCAGCGTTCCGCCGACATAGATTGCCATCTGCACCACATCGGTCCAGATGACGGCGGCCATTCCGCCCTCGAAGGTATAGAGCAGCGTGAGTGCGGAGATGATGGCGATGGAGAGCACGTCTCCTGTGCCGATGGCGATGCCCACCACGATGGAAACCGCGAAGACGCGCACGCCCTCGGCCGCGGCGCGCGTCAGCAGAAAGAGGCCCGCGGTGACCTTGTGCAGCGTGTGGCCGAAGCGGCGGTCGATCAATTGATAGGCCGTCAGCATCTCGCCCTGGAAGTACTTTGGCAGGAAGAGCAGGGCCACCACGACGCGGCCGAGCATGTAGCCGATGACGATCTGTAGGAAGCCGAAGTCACCCGCGAATGCCAATCCCGGAGTCCCGATGATGGTGAGCGTCGAGGTTTCGGCGGAGACGATGGAGAGTGCGATTGCCCACCAGGGAATCGTCTTGTTCGCCAGAAAATATCCGCGCAGCGAGCGGTCCTTCGCCGCCGCGCCGGCTGAAGCGCTCCGCCGGCTGAAGCGCAGCCCGAAGAGTGTAATCGCCACCAGGTACAGGCCAACCACGCAGAGATCGAGCGCATGCAAACGAACAGGCATTGCCTGAGTATAGCCACCCGGCCTGATTTTTCGAACCTCGACCGCTGAAGCTGAAACCTCGGACCTCGCCCGTGGCTTATTATTGTCGCGATGAGTTACTTCCTTGCCATCGACGCGGGCGGCACCAAGACGCAGTGTCTGCTGGCGGACGAGACACGCGTCCTCGCCCGCGCGACAACCGGCACGGTGAAGCTGATGCGCGTCTCCGAACAGGAGGCGACCGCTCGCCTCCATGAGATGTTCGCTGAGATTGTCTCCAGCACTGGCGTCTCGCTCGGCCAGGTCGCGCGCACCTGCTTCGGCCTCGCGGGACTCAGCAGCCCCGTTGTGCGCGCGTGGGCCAGTCGCGCTCTCTGCGAATCTGTCGCCGGCGAGATGCTCCTCTGCGGCGACGAGGAGATCGCACTCGACGCAGCCTTTAGTGGAGGACCGGGAATCCTGGTCGTCGCGGGCACCGGATCGAACGCCATCGGCCGCTCTGCCAACGGCAGCCTCTTCGGCACGGGCGGCTGGGGGCCTGTGCTGGGCGACGAGGGATCGGGCACATGGATCGGCCTCGAAGTGATTCGCACGGCACTGCGCGCGCACGACCAAATGCCGCTCGGCGGCCCATCCACTTCCCTGCTGCGGGAGATCGAGCGGCACTGGAAATTCAACTCGCTTGGTGAGCTGGTCGCTTACGGCAACCAACGCGGCGATTGCGACCACAGCGCGCCGGACTTCGCCTCGCTTGCCCCCCTGGTCGCACGCTGCGCCGATGCTGGAGACTCGCTCGCCGTCCAGGTGCTGACCCGCGCAGGCGAGCAGCTCGCCGAGCTGGTCGCGTCTGTCGCCCGCAAGATGAACGCCGCACCCGCCGCAATTCCGGCGGAACCGGCCGCAATCGGCGTCGCCTTCACGGGCAGCGTCCTTGCGCGCATCAACCCGGTGCGCGCCACAATGACCGCGCGGCTCGCCGTCCTGCTGCCTGCAGCCAGTGTGCGCCAGTCTTCTGTCGATCCCCTCGAAGGGGCGCTGTGGCGCGCCCGCCGGGGCTGACGGTCTAAGAAACCCGCAGGAAACAAACCCAACTTGTTTGCTCTCGCACTCGACGATGTGCACTGGCAAGCGAGAGTAAATAAATCAGCCCAGGCTAGGCTGGTCGGGCGAGCGCTTGATCCACTTGTAGATGCGCGCGGAGTTCTGCCAGAAGTACTTCTCCTGCTGCGCGCGCGTCTTGGTGGAGTAGAACTGCTGCATCAGGCCGACCTCCTCGGGGATGGTGGCCACGCCGTAGCTGTTGGGGTAGTCGGTGCCGAACATCACGCGGTCTTCGCCGAATGCCTCGAAGAGATATTCCAGTCGCGCGCGCAGGAACTCATAGTTCTTGACGATGAGGCCGCCGTCTCCGCCCTTGGGATGGTAGACCTCGGTGAGCTTGACGAAGATGTTGGGTCGCGCCGCCATCTCCTTCACCACCTCCTCGTAGGCCGCCTGGCCGTCGGGCTCGGGATCGAAGGAGGGCAGGTGGTCCATGATGATGCGCAGGTCGGGAATGGCGTCGGCCAGCAGCACGTTGGCCTGCATCAGGGGCATGGATGGATTGGCGGTGTCCAGCGCGAGGTCGGCCTGCGCCAGCAGTTTCAGGTTGGCGATCTGAGCCGGATTGAGCGCAACCTTGCCGCTGGCGTCGCTGGTATAGAAGCGGCTGAAGCGGATGGCACGAAAGAGCGGGTCGCGGTGAAAGTGGTTCAGATATTTGGCGAATTCATTGGAGCCTGGATCGATGTTTCCCGAGACTCCGACCATGATCGGATTGTCGCAGGCGGTCTCAATATAGTAGAGGTTGTCGTCGATGAATCTGCCGGCGGACTCCACCACGATTGCGCCGACGATTCCCGCCGGCCGCGCCAGCGGGGCGTACATGGCGGGCGTCGACGGCTTGTTCAGGACCCGATAGTACGGCGAACCCATGTAGCCGGTGAAGACGGGACGGGTGTTGTCGAAGAGGTGAATGTGCGTGTCGATGATGGGGATGGCGCCCGGTGCGGGCGGGCGGGCCTGCGGGGCATCCGGCGCGGGAGGAGCGGCGCCGTTCTTCTCGTCCCAATCCGGAGCCTGCGCAGCTGCGAGCGCGTTGCTCATACCTGAAAGCGCGGCGCCCGCCATGGCGGTGGTGCCGATAAACTGACGGCGTGAAATTGTTTGGCCCATCGGTGCTTCCCTTCCCTCACTGGTTCGTTGTGGCAGATTGCGTCCGTCGATGAAGAAGAGTCGAAACGAACCGCCGCTCAGCAGATTCAATCTGACGGGAGTGTATATGGAGGCAGATGCGACCGTCCAGACACGCACAAACCGCTATTCGCGGGCGATCAGGACATCTCGCTTTGGGTCGATGGCGGTCCACGCCAGCGCGCCGATCGCGGTGATGGCGGCGGCGGTTGCGAACGACGCGTTCCAGCCAAAGTGGGCCGCGATCACGGGGGTCAATGCGGCTGTACATGCGCCCCCAACCTGCCCCCCCATATTCATGATTCCCGACACCACGCCGACGTACTCTCCGCTAATGTCGGCGGTGACGGCCCAGTAGATGCTCTGCGAGATGAAGAGCGTGCCAGCTCCGAAGGCCAGCATAAACGCAGCTCCCGCCGCGCTCTGGGTCCGCGAACCCAGCACCAGGAGGAAGGCGGTAATCGCGAGAGAGAGAGCAGGCAGCAGGCAACGGCCCTGGCGCGCGCCATAGTGTGTCACGATCCAGTCGCTCAGCACGCCGCCCAGCAGGCATCCGGCGGTCATGGCCAGGAACGGCAACATGGAGTAGAGCGCGCTGGTCTTCAGATTGAGGCCGCGTACCTGCGCCATATAGGTGTAGAACCAGGTGTAGAACATCCATGCCACATAGCCGAAGGCGAAGTAGCTTAGGGTGATGGCAAGGACCGCTTTGCTGCTGAAGATCTGCAGCCAGGGAATCTTGTGCTTGCCGTATTGCGCGGCATCGTTCTCTTTAACGGAGACGCGGCGCTGACTGACGATGAGCTCACGCTCTGCATCGCTAACCCATGGATGTTCCTCTGGAGTATTGCGAGCGGCAAGGGTCCACACCAGTCCCACCAGCGCGCCGACACTCGCGCCGAAGCAAAAGGACGCTCGCCATCCGTAGTGCAGCATGATCGCGGTCATCAGCGGCGGAGTCAGACCGGAGAGGCCGATACCGGCGAAGATCAGGCCATTCGCCTTGCCGCGCTCACTGACCGGAAACCAGCGCTCGACAAACTGGCTGGTGGCGGGAAACATCGTGGCTTCCCCGGCGCCCAGGAAGAAGCGCAGCAGGATAAGGACGATCAGCGGATTTCCAATCCCACGAGGGATAAGGGCGATCAACACAATAAAGATCGGGTTCCACACGCCCAACAACCCCAGCGTGAGGCGCGGACCAAGCCGCCGTGCCAGCACTCCGGCGGGAATCTGCAGGCCTGCGTAACCGATCAGGAATGCGCTGAACACCCAGCCCATCTGGACTTTGCCAATGGAAAATTCCTTGCCAATTCCAATCGCGGCAATCGAGATATTGATGCGGTCGAGGTAGACCGCCGCGCTGATTACCATCAGCCAGAGCACAAGAATATAGCGGACCGGAAACCGCGCGCTGTGCGCCTCACTTGAAGCTGGTTTCATTCTTATCCTCGAACGTGTACATCCCAGACTTTAGCCAGTCGCGAGGTTCCCTTGGGGCCGCTCACTTCAAGGATGACGGTATAAATCCCCTCTTGGCCGGACTTGTCTTTGTACTCGTGCATCGGGTTCTGCTCGGTCGAAGTCGTCCCATCGCCGAAGCTCCACTTCCACGATGTGACCTCGCCCACCGAGTTGTCCTTGAAGGCGACCAGGCGGCGGTCCATATCGACAACCTTGAACGACCAGTGTGCCTCGATGTCCTTGCGGAACTGCGGCTCCAGCGGCATCAGGCGGAAGCCGACCAGGTCCGACGCATTGCCGAAGAAGGTCTGCTTATGGGAGAGGTTCCAGAACTGGCGCTTGTTCGAGTTCGGATCGTGGTAGGCGATGACGCCCCAGGAGAGCCCAATCAGTTTATTCTCCGTGAGGACAGACTCGACCGCGCGCTCCGGGCCTTCGCATCCTGCGTAGTCGAATGGAGTGATCCAGAACTCCAGCACCAGCTTGCCTGGTTCGCCGGGCTTGAAGTTGTATTTGAGGGCGTGGTTGGCGTAGGGCAACTCCTTGGCGTACTGCGCGCAACCCCAGTCCATCGTCCAGTCCTTGTCCAGCGCGGGAGTGAAGATGTGGTAGTTCTGCGCTTGGGCCCCCTGCTGGGCAAAGTACGCGTCCGAGCTGGTGAATCGTGGATCGAGCGCGGCCATGTCTCCGACGGCCTTCTGCGTCCACAGATCGCGGTGGTACATATCGATCAGCGGCCCGCCGGAGAGGTCGCCATCGACCACCACCTCGAAGATGTCGTTGTGCAGATCGGGGCGCGAAAAGTCCCAGTAGTCCTTTGATGCCTCATAGAGAAAGTACAACCGATTCAATCCTTTGACCCAACCAACCTTAACCTTTACATCCAGTTTATTGGGATCGCGATTGGCGCCGTGCCCACCGGGAGCTTCGGTGTCTTCGAGCTGATCCATGCCGATGGCGTAGCTGTCGGGAACCATCGCCCAGTCGCTATCGTCGCCGTCGATGCGCGGAATCATGTTGGCGGGAAACTGGAAGACTTTAAAGGTCGTCTCCGGCCTTTCCAGCGCGCTTGCGGGAAAGATCACCAACAGCAGAACGCACAGAATCAGCTTGTATCGGAACATCGAAACGCCTCCCAATCTTATGCACGGCCGCAACAAAGTCAGCGGTCAATTCTCTTGATGATCTTGTCCAATGCGTCGCGGTCGATTGGATAGCCCAGCCCCGGTGCTGTGGGCGCCAGAATGGTGCCGTCCTTGTCCGGGCGGAACTTGTAGTTGAAGTAGGGATGGTCCGACAGTTCCGGCGGATAGGGGACCTCGAACCATGCGGCGTTCGGCAACGCAAGCTCCAGGTGGAAGTGCACCGCGAGGTCGAGCGTGTTGCCCCAGTTGTGCGGAGTGCACTCCAGGCCGAAGGCGTCGGCAAGCAGTCCGACCCGCATCGATCCGCTGATGCCGCCGACGTTGTCCGCGATCAGCCGGGCCACGTCCAGCGCGCCCTTGCCGATGTACTCCGCGAAGTCGGAGATGGAGTAGAGAAACTCGCCGACGTGCAGCGGCAGGCTCAGCGCGGCGGCCAGCTCAATCAGCCCGTCCATGTCGGTGGTGCGGATCGGGTCCTCGAACCATGCGTAGTCCAACTCGTCGAGCAGGCGGCCAACCTTCATCGCCTCGTATCGGTTGTACTGCTGCACGGGATCGTGCGCCAGCATGAACTCGTCGCCCGCCGCAGCGCGCACCTGGCGGATCTCTTCCATGTGCCCGACGTATCCCTGAATCGCGGTGGTGGCCTTGCTGTGCTCGCCGCCGCCGGGATGGATCTTGTAGCCCTTGAAGTTCTCTGCCTTTGCCTTGACCACTTCGGGCGCGTAGTCCTCGATCGCCGCATGGTGGGTGGAGCTGGCGTAGGCCATGATCCTGTCCTTGCTGCCTCCGCAGCCACCGCTCAACAACTTATAGATGGGCTGGTTCACCGCCTTGCCGAGGATGTCCCACAGGCAGACATCGGCAGCGGCCGAGTACCAGTTCGGCCAGTTCCCCCCGGCGTGCGTCATCAACCCGCCGCCGACCAGGTCTGAGTCGAAGGCCGAGCCAAGTACTTTCGCGGTTGCGCGATGAAAGGTGCTCCCGCCCTGCCAGCGCGGACCGTTGGAGCCCTGCGGAGGTGGAAGCACACCGTTGAAGCCGTACGTCCCGCGCAGGCCCGAGGTCGAGGTCAGCGTGGGCAGCACCTCCATGACACTCTTGCCGACCAGGTTGGGCTTTGCCCATTCCAGCCAGTTCGCGGTGGGATTGCGGTTGCCGAGCGTGTAGTTCCCCTCGATCCCGCTGTTGGTGACAATGGAAACAAGCTCGCCCTTCTCGCCATTAAGACTGTGATAGCTTCCCAGGTCGGTGACGTAGACCTTCACCTCTTTGATGGTCAGGTCGGGCAGGTCGGACGGCTTGACTCCCGCCGACTGGGCGGCAACCCCGATGGGGTCTGCCAGCGCGGCAAATCCCGCCGCCGCGCCCGCCGCGGTCAGTGCGGCAGATCCACTCAGAAAATCGCGTCGCGATGTCTTTCGGTTCATGGTGTTCTCTCCCTGATGAGGTACGCTTTGCATCCAGCCACGACTTTTTTCGCTGCCTCTTTCGTTCCCGAAGAAGTCTAGTATGCGATTGATACTTTTCTTAGCCGCGCAGATAAGGCTTCAAGTAGGTAGTGAGCGCGTCGCGAACATTCTTCTTGTCCGCTTCGGTCATCGGCCCGCTCGAAGCGCCCGAACCACCCGCTCCTCCGCCCGAACTGCCGCTCGCGCTGCCCATGCCCGGCGTCGGCCTCGACTTGGTGTCTTCCTTGAAGATGCCGCGCGCCACCATCACATACCGGTCTGCATCGACGATGGTGGAGAAGGCCTGGATCCTGCCGAACATGTCGAAGGACTCGCGCGGCTTGCCTGCCTTGTACAGCTCCCAGACCTGCTGAAAGACGTCCGCCATTCCGACCGTGGGGGCAAAACCCGTAAAGCCGAGCCGCATCTCATCCATCATCTGGCGAACGCCCTTACCAGCAAAGACCGCCAGCTTGCCGTCCGTCTTGGCCAGCAGCTCTCCCACGCGCGCGAGCGGATCGCCCGCCTCGTCCTTCACCACGCGTACCGTCGGGACCGCCCGGAACAGATCGACCACCAGCTGCACCGGAAAATCGCCCGATGTCTGGATGAACAAGGGAAGGTCGGTGGCAGCTCCAATCGCCTTGTAATACGCCAAAATCGCTGCATTGCCGCCATCGGGAGGAAGCGAACAGATAGCGTCCGCGCCATGCTGCGCCGCGTGTTTGGCCAGCGCGATGGAGGCCGCGAGGTCGTTTCCCTTGGTCTGCACGCCGATCGCCAGCGTGGTCTTGCCGCCCTTGCCCGCCGCAATCATGGACTCGGCCCCGGCATAGCGCTCGTCGATTGATAGCGTCGACCATCCGCTGGCAATCTGCGGCCAGATCAGGCCCGGAACTCCACCGCGATTGCAGAACTTCACCTCGTTATTCAGGCAGTCGAGATCCAGCTTGTCGTCCTGCGTAAACGGAGAGGAGGCAATGGGAAAGAGCCCGTTGAACTGCTTGCCCGCGACGGCAGCAGGGGCCGCGGCCAGGCTGTACTTTGAGAATGCCGCTCCGGCCGCAACGGACCCGAGCGTCTTCAGTAGTGTCCTGCGGTCCATTTCGGACGTGAAAGATGCCATGGGTTTCCCTCGTGTGAGTCGCGTTCCGTGATACATGCCGTCACTTTGAGATGTCAAGCCAGCAGCGGATTGACAGCCCTGCAGGGAAGGTCGAACCCTCGTTCAGACCTCCTTCTATTGCACATCGGTCTTGGTAATGGCCTCGCCCTGTTTCACATCCAGCGTCAGTCCCTTCATATCGACATTGCGGGCGTGGTCCAGCCGGAAGCCGCGTGTAGCGGTGATCTTGCAGTTCTCGAAGGTAATGCCCTGGATCGGGCTGCCCGCGAGTCCGTGGATTGTGCCGACCGAGTCCACATCGCCAGAGACGTTAATGATCTTCACATTGCGCACCACCGGCAGCGGATTGGACGGCGGCGCGATCGGTGGCACCATGCGCCACTCCAGGCTGAACTCGAACGCCTGGCGCGTGCCGTGCAGGGTAATGTTCTTATAGGTAATGTTCTCCACCACGCCGCCGCGGCTGGGCTGCGACTTGAAGCGGATAGGGGCCAGGTTGCCGGAGTCGATCACGCAGTTCTGTATTGTGACGTTGCGGATGCCGCCGGAGGTCTCGCTGCCCATGGCGACGCCGCCGTGGCCGAAGGCGAAGTGCGAGTTCTCGATCAGGATGTCTTCGGCTGGGCGGTTGACACGCAGACCGTCGGCGTCCTTGCCACTCTTGATCGAGATACAGTCGTCGTTGTCGTCGATGAAGACGTTGGTGATGTGCACGTGCTTGGACGAGTCGATGTCGATGCCGTCCGAGCTGGGGATATTGTGCTCGGCGGTGATCTTGACGCCGTCGATCTCAACGTCCTGGCTGTACAGCACGAAGAGGCACCACACCGCCTGGTTATGCAGGTTCAGCCCGCTGACGAGCACGTCTTTGGAGTTCTGGATGCCGATCAGCCGCGGACGGCCACGACGTTGACCAGATGGTGCAGCGGGCGATGCAGCGGCAGCAGGAGCCGGCAGCGGAGTCATCATCGAAACCGCTGCTGCTTCGGCCGTCGATGTGGCTCCGGCAGCGGCGGCGGGCGGGCGGCGATAGGGGTTGTTGGTCAGCCACTCCTCGCCCGATCCATCAATCGTCCCCTCGCCGGAGATGGTCAGCCCCGTAACGCCCTCCGCGTTCACAAACGACGCGGTGTATGCCTCCTCGGTGCCCTCCCAGCGCGACTGGATCTGCGGGTAGTCGTCCGGATTGGTGGTTCCCTTCAGCACTCCGTCCTTCTCCACCAGCAGGTTCACGCCCTGCTTCAGGAAGATCGCTCCGCTGAGAAACGTGCCCTTGGGGACGACGACAACTCCGCCCTTCTTGTTCGCGGCGCACTTGTCGATGGCCGCCTGGATGGCCTTCGTGTTGACCGTCTTGCCGTCAGCTACCGCGCCGAAGTCTGTAATCGGATAGCGCTTGGTCCGCTTCGCCGGATTTGCATAGCTCTTCGCGGGGGTCGCGGCAATTTGGGCCGAAGCCATACTCATCAACACTGCGAACGCAGCGATCAGGATTGCAATTCTCTTCATCGTTGAGCCTCATTCTTTACGGCCACCGATGCTATCAGTTGCATCCCATCTCTGGCGAGAGGTCGATGTTCAAACTCCCGCCCCGTCAGAACACAGTCCCCCCAATTCAGACCAATAAACTGTTTGGGAGGTTTCTTAAACGACAACGGAGACGCCAAAGGCGTCCCCGTTGTCGTGCCCTGCTGCTCGCGCAGGCCTAGCTTGCCACCATCGGCTTGAAGGCGATGTTAACGCGATCTTCGCCGCCGGCCAGCAAGACTTTACTGGCTGGCTCGTGCGCGCGCCGCACACCTGTGCGCGCGGCCATGGCCACAGTTAGATGCGATGCCATGGTTCCGCCGTGAACTTCCCCGCTCTGCAATGTCTGGTTAAGTTAGCCGCGATGGGGGTGCGAACCGTGGGTATGCACTCTGGGGGTGCGGTCGTGATAGGTCTGCGAATGCGGATGGCCGCCACCCTGCCCTCTCGATGCATAAGCGGATGCAGGCACAAGAGTCATCAAAGCAACCAGCAAGAACGCAAGCGTCAATTGAGTGTTGAGTCTCATCCCTGGTCCCCCCAGACTGTTCTTTTCAGACCACTTTCCATCAGACTACATATATAAGATGTTGAGGGCAATGGGTTGGACTCAAAAAAATGTCCCCCGTGGAAGAGGTACTCTGCGTGGTTCATGGGCCGCCGATAGCAAGTTGCGGGCGAAGCGGAACGCGGTTGCGTGGAGACGCGGGAAAGATATATCGTATAGACAAGATGAAAGCCAACTTCAGCCGCTTCTCGTTTCCCTTCCGCTACTGGCGTACAGTGGCGGGCTCGGCGGACTAGGCTCATCTGACACGATCTGTTGCAACGATCTGCGAGTTTTCAGTTGATTCAAAATCCATGCCAGCCGCGACCCAACCTGTCGCGGCATTTTAGTTTGTGCGGTTGCGTTGTGCGGAGGACAGTACCAATGAGCGTGAGTGCAAATTTGGAATCGCCAGTGAGTTCTGCGGGGAGAGAGCGCGCCGGCCGCTTCGGCGTCTACGGCGGGCGCTATGTGCCGGAGACGCTGATGGCCGCGCTCGAAGAGCTGGAGCAGGCCTATGCGCTGGCCGACGCCGATCCTGCCTTCCATGCCGAGCTGGACGATCTGCTGCACCACTACTGCGGCCGCCCCACCCCGCTCTATCTTGCCAAGCGCATGACGGAGCAGCTCGGCGGAGCGAAGATATATCTCAAGCGCGAGGACCTGCTGCACACCGGCGCACACAAGATCAACAACGCGCTGGGCCAGGGAATGCTGGCGCGGCGGATGGGCAAGCAGCGCATCATTGCCGAGACCGGCGCGGGACAGCACGGCGTTGCCACCGCAACCGTCTGCGCGCTCTTCGGCATGGAGTGCGTCATCTACATGGGCGAGGAGGACATGCGCCGCCAGGAGCTGAACGTCTTCCGTATGAGGCTGCTGGGCGCGGAGGTGCGCTCGGTAAGCACCGGCTCCGCGACCCTGAAGGACGCCATCAATGAAGCAATGCGCGACTGGGTCACCAACGTGCGCGATACTTACTACATCCTTGGCTCGGCACTCGGAGCGCATCCCTACCCCACCATGGTGCGCAACTTCCAGCGCGTGATCGGCCGCGAGGCGCGCACACAGATTCTGGAGCAGGAGGGCAAGCTGCCAACCGCGATCGTCGCCTGTGTCGGCGGCGGATCGAACGCCATTGGCACCTTCTACGACTTCATTGGTGACAAGGACGTGCGACTGATCGGCGTAGAGGCGGGCGGACGCGGCACCTCGCTCGGAGACCACGCGGCGCGCTTCCAGAAGGAGAACGGCGGTGTGCCGGGAGTATTGCAGGGGACGTTCTCGTACGTCTTGCAGGACGACGCGGGCCAGATCGCCACGACGCACTCCGTCAGCGCGGGGCTCGACTACGCCAGCGTTGGCCCGGAGCACGCCATGCTGCACGATTCGGGCCGCGCCCAGTACACCTCGGTATCGGACGCGGAGGCGCTGGCCGCAACTTCGGCTCTCGCCCGCATCGAGGGGATTCTGCCCGCGCTGGAGAGCGCCCACGCCGTCGCCGAAGCCATGAAGATGGCTCCCAGGATGGCAAAGACCGACGTGATTCTGGTGAATCTCTCCGGTCGCGGCGACAAAGACATGGGAATTCTGGCGCGAGAGTTGGACCTGAAAGGGGCAAAGGGTTAGCGATGCCAATCGAGTTCAAAAAGAAGCCGGGAATTGTGGCGTATCTGACGGCGGGCGATCCCGATCTGGCCACCACGCGCGATATCGCGCTGGCCGCAATCGACAACGGCGCGGATGGCATCGAGTTGGGCGTGCCCTTCAGCGATCCGCTGGCCGATGGCCCGGTGATCCAGCGTGCCAGCCAGAGGGCCGTGGCGCGCGGCGTCCGCCTTACCGATGTACTCGAAGTTGCACGCCAACTTCGAGCGGCGCGTCCTGCCTGCGGGATTGTGATCTTCTCCTACCTCAACCCTGTGGTGCGCATGGGGATGAAAAATTTCTGCGTCGCGGCTGCGGATGCGGGCGTGGACGGAGTGCTGCTCACCGACATGATCGTCGAAGAGGCGGATGAGTACCTGGCTGAGATGCGCGCGAACAATCTGGCCCCGATCTTTCTGGCCGCGCCCACCAGCACCGACGCGCGCCTGAAGGCGATTACCGAAGCGTCGCGGGGCTTTGTCTATGCCATTTCGCGCGTCGGGATCACCGGCACACAGCAGACCATTGCGGGCGATGCCTCAAAGCTTGTCTCGCGGCTGCGCAAGTTTACCCAGCCGCGCGGAATCCCCATCGCCGTCGGCTTCGGCATATCAACCGCGGAGCACGTGCGCGCGGTTGCAGAGTTCGCCGACGCCGCCGTCATCGGTAGCGCGCTGGTGGCGCTGATCGAGATCAGCAAGTCTTCGCAGGCCCCGGCGGCGGTCGGCCGGTTCATCGCGGGGCTGCGCGCATGAGAGCGGCGATTCAATATCCGGTCGCGCGCCGCCGGTTTCGCGGCGCTGCCATGCACGCCATTTATGATGGATGCTACAGGCAAAGTTCCGGACGCAGGCGCAAGCGCTGCGTTCCATTTCAAGTTCAGGTTCAAGATCAAGTCCAAGTTCAAGGCGAGGCGGTTGGCATGGATATATACGACTGGCGAAAGAAAATCGATGAGATGGATGACGAAATTGTGCGGCTCATCAGCCGGCGCGCGGAGGCGGCGAAGGCCATCGGCACGCTGAAGCGCAAGACGCTCGCGCCGGTCTACGAGCCGGATCGCGAACAGGCGGTCTTCAACCACGTCCGCGCGGTGAACCCGGGGCCGCTGGCCGACAGCGAGATGCAACACATCTACGAGCGGCTCATCGACGTGATGCGCACGCTGCAGAAGCGCGAGCAGTGAGCGCTGCAATGGGCGCGGACTTTACAGAATATGCAACAAATAAAGTTGCAAAATTTCGGGCGCGGACGGAATAGAGATCAAGAGTAGTTATAAATGCAGAACAGATGGCCAAAATACAGTAACAAGTTAGTTACAAATTCAGCATAGTGGATGGAAACGATGATTGTCGCAATGCAGGACCAGGCAACCGAGCAGCATATTCAGGACGTGATCGAGCGCATGGTGGAGCTCGGATTCAATGTCCACCGGACGACCGGCACAAACCAGACGATCCTCGCCGGGGTTGGCACACCGGCACACTTCGATGTGTTGGAGTTCAAGGTGCTGGCCGGTGTGCATGACGCTTACCGCATCTCCTCGCCTTACAAGCTGGCGGGGCGCAGCTTCCGGCCGGAGGGAACGAAGGTCACGTTCCCCAACGGCGTGGTGGTCGGCGGCCAGGAGATCGTCATCATGGCCGGGCCCTGCTCGGTCGAGTCGCGCGAGCAGATCCTGCATAGTGCAAAGCTGGCGGCCGCCGCGGGCGCGAAGTTCCTGCGCGGAGGCGCGTACAAGCCGCGCAGCTCGCCCTACAGCTTCCAGGGCATGGGGTTGGAGGGGCTGAAACTGCTGCGCGAGGTCGCCGACCAGACCGGCCTGCTGGTCATCACCGAGGTGATGGAGATCTCGCAGATCGAGTTGATGCTGCCCTACATCGACCTCTTTCAGGTAGGCGCGCGCAACATGCAGAACTTCAACCTGCTGCGCGAGCTTGGCCGTGTGCGCACCCCCGTGCTGTTGAAGCGCGGCATCGCGGCCACCATCGAGGAGGTATTGCTCTCGGCCGAGTACATCCTCTCCGGCGGCAACTACGACCTCATCCTCTGCGAGCGCGGCATCCGCACCTACGAGACTTACACGCGCAACACCATGGACATCTCCGCCATCCCCGTGCTGCACAAGCTCACCCACCTGCCGGTGATGGCAGACCCGTCGCATGGTGTTGGCATCCGCGACCTGGTCCCGCCAATGGCCCTGGCCGCGGTCGCGGCGGGTGCCGATGGCCTGCTGATGGAGATGCACCCGGACCCCAAAAAGGCGCTGAGCGACGGCGCGCAGAGCCTGTACCCCGAACAGCTCAACAAGCTGATGGCGCAACTTCGGCTGCTGGCGCCAGTGGTCGGGCGAAGGATTGCGTAGACGATGGCGCGTCGCATCCTCATCGTCGGGACAGGACTGATTGGCGCGTCGACAGGCCTCGCCCTGCGCGCCGCCGGATTCGATGGCGGGATCATTGGCACCGGCCCAACCGAGCGGACGCTAACCATCGCGCAGAGCATGGGCGCACTCGATTCATGGGTCGCGCGCGATGCCGCCGATGCTGTAGCCGTAGACGCGGACATCATCCTGCTGGCCGGGCCGGTCCTCTCCATTCTCGACTGGATGCAGCGGCTCGCGCCCGTGCTCGGCGAGCATCAACTTGTCACCGACGTGGGCAGCACCAAGGTACAGATCGTGAAGTTGGCCGTAAAACTCTACAACAAGCCTGGCAAAGCACGCTTTCTTCCCGGCCATCCCATGGCGGGCAAGGAATCGGGCGGCGCGGCGCTGGCCGAAGCCACACTGTTTCAGAACGCAATGTGGCTCTTCACGCCCGCGCCCATCACGCCCGCAACCGACGCCACTCCCTCCGCGCTCGAGACGGAGTGGCGCGATTGGGTGGCAAAGTTCGGCGCGCGGACGATGGACCTTGATGCAACGCGGCACGATGAGGTCTGCGCCTGGGTGAGCCATCTTCCGCAGATGCTCTCGACCGCGCTGGCTGCGCTGCTGGAAGAGACCTTCGGCGCCGATCCGGCACGACGCGCGGAGATCGCCGCAATCGGCGGCCGCGCGCTGCGCGAGACCACTCGCCTGGGCTCCAGTCCCTACAGCATGTGGCGCGACATCGCGCTCTCCAACAGCGAGCCAATCGCCGCATCGCTGCACGCGCTCGAACAGCGGCTGGCGCACCTGCGCGAGAACCTGCGCACGCCGGAGTTGAAGGAAGAGTTCCGCCTGGCCAATGAGTTCCGCGCGAAGCGCGACCGATAGCAGAAGCGGTACCATCAAAGGAGCGATGGCGATCAAAGCAGGTTCCAAGACAAGCCTCAAGCCGGGTTCCAACCTGAGCATCGGTCTGGCGGACATACTGGCCGCGCGCGAACGGTTGCGCGACGCGATCTACGAGTCGCCCTGCCCGCACTCGATTATGCTCTCCGCGCTGACCGGTCAGCAGGTCTACCTGAAGCTGGAAAACCTGCAGATGACGGGCAGCTTCAAGGAGCGCGGCGCGCTGAACCGCATCGCCATGCTCACGCCGGAGCAGGCGGCGCGCGGCGTGATTGCGGCCTCCGCGGGCAACCACGCGCAGGGTGTGGCCTACCACGCCACCAAGCGAGGAATCCACGCGCTCATCGTGATGCCCCTGACCACCCCTCTGGTGAAGGTGACCGCGACCCGCGACTTCGGCGCCGAGGTGCTGCTGCATGGGGCCAACTACGATGAGTCATGCGCCGAGGCCCTGCGTTTGTGCGACGAGCAGCATCTCACCTTCATCCATCCCTTCGACGACCCCGGCGTCATGGCCGGCCAGGGAACCATTGGCCTTGAGCTTCTGGAGCAGGTCCCGCAGCTTGAGGCAGTGGTGGTGCCCATCGGCGGCGGCGGCCTCATCGGCGGCATCGCCTGCGCCATCAAGGAATCGCGTCCGGAGATTCGCATCGTCGGCGTGCAGACTGCGCGTCTTCCGTCGATGCAGGCCGCCATCGTGGCGCACCATCCGGTCACAGTCGATCCGGCCACAACCATCGCGGACGGCATCGCGGTACGGCGCGCGGGAGACCTGACGTTTCCTCTGGTCGAGCGCTACGTCGACGAGATCGTCACCGTGGAGGAGGACGAGATCGCCTCCGCGATCCTGATGCTGCTGGAACGTGAGAAGACGCTCGCCGAGGGCGCCGGCGCCGCCGCACTGGCCGCGTTGCTCGAGCACCGGACCAGCCTGCACGGAGCACACACCGCTGTGCTGGTCTGCGGCGGCAACATCGACGTCACGCTGCTCTCGCGCATCATCGAGCGCGGCCTGGTAAAGGACGGTCGCATGGTCCGCCTGCGCATCGTTCTGCTGGACAAGCCCGGAGCGCTGCACGAGCTGACCCGGCTGGTCGCGGACCAACGCGCCAACATCATCGACACGCTGCACAACCGTGCCTACTACGGCGTCAACCTGGGCGACACGGTCGTCGATATTACGATGGAGACGCGCGGCCCGGAGCATGTGGCCGAGTTGCTCGCCGCCCTCACCGCCGAGGGCTACTCCCACACCCGTGTGCTCTAACAGCGACTCCAGGCAAAACAATACCGGAGGACATGACCTCAAGCAGATGGGTTATTCCGCTTGAAATCACACCCTCCGGCCGGCAAAGAAATAAGTCAGCCGCGATTCAGGTTATGGGATGTAGTAGCGCAGGCCGGTGAAGACCATGCCATCCGCGGCACGCGGCCCGGTTGGGCCAGTGACGGGGCCGCTGGTCGGAACATTGTTGCCCGACCAGAGGTTACGCTGCACATACTGATAGTTCATGGAGTACTGCAGACGACCGTACTTCGGGCTGTTGGTGAAGCGGTAGGTGAAGCCGAGCAGGGGTTCTTGAATGTAACGAGTTGGCGAATTGCAGGGCGTGCTGGATGCCGGACTGGGCGAGCCGCCCGTGCTGGAGACAGGGTTGGCAGGCAGAGCATAGCAGCCCGCATCGTTCAGGTTGGGAGCGCCATAACCCATCAGATAGCCCTGCGCAGTTGTGTAGACCGTGCGCTGCGCATATTCACCACCGTAGTAGACATAGACGTCCAACTTCGGTGTCGGGTGGGTTTCAATGCTGAGCAATCCGTGATAGTTGCGAATAGGCTCCAGCGTGCCGTCCGGCCGCAGGGTTGCATCGGCAAGCTGCGAGGATCCGTAGCGGCCTACGCCGGTGCCGGCCATCGCCTGCACCGCGAGGTCCGCATACTTGCTGGGCGAGACGCGGATGCTGCCGAAGACACCGCCCGCATCCTTGATGCTGCTGGTGTAGTTCGGCGAGTAGGAGTAGACGACCGGGGTCACGCCTACGCCTGACGTAATACCCGTGATCGGGTAGTAGTAGTCGCGCAGAAGGCGTGCCAGGCCGCCCAGTTCAAAGTGCGCCTTCGGCAGGTCCCATGCGCCCTTGACGATAAGGTCCGGGGCGATGTTGTTGGCGTAGGTCCCGCTGTAGGCGTTGTAGAGTCCCCCGCCGGTTCCCGCGCCAGCGAAGAAGAAGTTGGTCGGCACCGCGCCCGAGGTCGCCGAGGTTGCGGCGAAGCCGGTGATCTGTGCCTGCTCGAGAGCGAGGGCCAAGGTGAAGGCCCCGGTCTTGGGGTCGCCCCAGCGCTGCTGGAAGCGGACCGCCGCCTGGCGCATCCAACTGAAGCCGACCGTATACTGCGGATCGATGGTGTTCGGCAGCTTCTCGCTGCGGTTGTTGGTGCTGGTACCGTCTTCCGTCACCAACGACCACATCTGGCCGCCGGTGACGGTAAAGCCATTCGCCATCGCCGCCTGGCCCCAGAACTGGCGCTGCCGCATCGTGTAGCTGTTGCTCTGGTTGTTGTTGGAGGTCAAGCCTGCACTTAGGAAGTCGGCCTCGAAGTAGCCCGACAGCTTGAATCTGCCCGCATCGCCCTGGAAGAGACCGCCTACGCGGCTCTGCCGTCCGGTGAAGTTCAGCTCGCTCACATGGCCCTGGTTCGCGCTGGGCATGGGGATGGAGTTGAACGGCGTGTTGATGTCCGAGTTCACCGAACGCTGCCGCCACACGTTTTCAAACGCGAAGAAGGCGACCGGAGTAATGGTGACACCCTTGTAGTGGAGGACCGAGGGTGAGTCGATCTTGTCGTTCAGGTCCTTCTTGGCGTCGTTGATGGTCGTCGCCAGTCCGGCGTTCGAGTTCTTGAGGTCGTTGACGTCACTCTTGATGGCGGTAACGGCGTCCGTGTTGGCCTGGACACTAGAGCTGACGCTCTGCGCCTGTGCGCTGGCGGCGGTGGCCTGCGACGCGGCGCTGGCTGCGGTGTTCTGCGCGGCGGAGAGTGCTGCGTCCTTGGCGGCGTTCTGCTGCGTCAGGGCGTCGATCTGGGCCTGTTGCGCGGCCATCTTCTCCTGTAGCTCGCGGATCGCCTTCGCGTCCTGACTCTCTTCAACCTTCACCGCGGTAACAGTCTTGGCCTGCTTCGTTTTGGTCGTTTTCTTCGCTGGGGCAGCAGTTCCGGTCTGTGCATGCAGCGACAGGGTACCGAGTACCAATATCGCCGCAATCGCCGCTTGTAGTTGCTTCTTCATGGGACCTCGCTGAGAAACATTGTTGGAAGCAGAGGAACACGCGGCATTCTTCAGGCAACCAAGCCCAGACCGCATTACCCTTTGCTCGTTCGTTTCTCTGAGCTTGTCAAAGGTTTGTGAATACACGACAAATTTATCTGTAGCTTCTGCTGAATTCCGCGAAATTAACCCGCCTTTCACAATGGCCCGTGGAGTTCAAAGGGTGGTGCGCGCGGAAATCGGTTGGCCGCGTGCCCACCGGCTGGTTTACCGTAAGGTCATGTCAATATCCCGGTCCGGTCTGGCGCTGCTTGTGGTTTCGTTGCTTGTGACAGGCACAGGGTCGCACCGCATGGCTGCCGCCCAGACCACAGGTCCGCAAACCCAACTCGCGCATCGGACTCCACTGGCATCCAATCTGCCCGCGCAGTCGCTGAAGCTCATCCCCATGCCGCGCGAGGTCAGCGCCGGCGCGACTCAGTCGCTCGCTGGCGGCCTGCAAATTAACTGCGGAGCCCCGTGCGCGCCCGAGGACAGCTTCGCCATCGACGACCTGAAGGCCTGGCTCGCCGCGCAGGGCGTCGCGGTCAACACCACCTCCGCGGTCAACATTCTGGTCACGCGGTACGGCTCGCCGCTGGCAAAGTCGATCTATAACGAGGCGGCGTCGAGCAGCGCAACAGCGCAAAGCGGCAGCGCGGCGCCAGCCGAGATGACCGACGAAATGAAACCCGAGGGCTACGCAATCATTCCCGACGGCAAGGGACTGGCCCTGACCGCTGCGACTGACACAGGCGTCTTCTACGCACTGCAAACCGTCAAGCAGCTCGTCACCGGAACCGGTACGAATGCAGTCCTGCACACCGCGACCATTCGCGACTGGCCGGCGATGAAATATCGCGGCCTCGACGACGACCTCTCGCGCGGGCCGGTGACCACGCTGGAGTTCGAGAAGAAGCTGATTCGCACCATTGCGGCCTACAAGATTAACCTCTACTCGCCGTACTTCGAACATACCGCAGCCTACGCCGCGAACCCGCTGATCGCGCCTCCCGGCGGCGGCATCAGCGCGTCGGATGCAGCCGCTTTGGTGGCCTACGCGCGGCCCTATCATGTCACCATCGCGCCGGAGCAGGAGGCCTTCGGTCATCTGCACAATGCGCTCCTCTGGGAGCAGTATCAGCCGCTGGCGGAGACGCCGCACGGCGCAGTTCTCGCTCCCGGCCAGCCCGGATCGATTGCGCTGATCAAGCAGGAGTTCACCGAGCTTGCGGCACAGTATCCCGGCCCGTTCCTGCACATCGGCGCGGACGAGACGGTGGACCTCGGCCTCGGCCAGACCAAGCCCGACGTCGATGCGCGCGGCCTCGGCCCCGTCTATCTCGACTTCATGCAGCAGATCGCAACCGCGCTCCAGCCGCTGCACCGTCGCCTCCTCTTCTGGGGAGACATCGCACAGGACTCGCCCGAGCTGCTGAAGGCGTTGCCGCAGAGTTTCAAGGACGAGACCATCGCCATCGCCTGGGGCTACAACCCGGAGCCGCGCGGATTCGCCAAGCTACTCACGCCCTTTACCAATGCGGGCTTCGAGACTTGGGTCGCGCCCAGCGTACACAACTTCCGCGTCGTCTACCCCGACTACAACCTCGGCCTGTTCAATATCCAGCAGTTCACCGGCGACGGTCAGCGCCTCGGCTCGACCGGCCAGCTCAACACCATCTGGAACGACGACGGTGAGGGCCTCATCAACGAGGATTGGTTCGGCATCCTCTTCGGAGCAGCCGCGGCTTGGCAACCCGGCGTGTCCTCCGTCTTTCCCTTCCTGCAGAGCTACGCGCAGGTCTTCCACGGCGACACCTCGGGTGCGCTCAACCAGGCGCAGCTTGAGTTGATGGCCGCGCACAAGGTGCTGAAGGACCAGGCGCAGGTGGGCGACGCAACCAACAATCTCTTCTGGCTCGACCCGTGGTCGAAGGACGGACAGAAAATCGCCGCCGAGATGCGGCCCTGGACGCATGATCTGCGCATGCACGCCGAGGCCGCGCTGACGCTGATCGCGCAGGCCCGCGCCGTGGCCGGACCAAGAGTGGATTCGTCGAACAGTGCGTCTTCGCCGATCGACAATGAGGCCGTCGCTTCATCGACAACCTACGACGCCACGAAGTACGGCGCGGCAACCAGCAATCTGCGCGAGCCGGACGCCGTCGATGCGATGGAGCTGGGTGCGCGGCGGATGGACTTCATCGGCCTCAAGTTCCAGCTTGCTGACGAGATGTCCGCAGGATACGCGCGCGCCCTCGCCGACTCCACCAGCCTTGACCGCAAGGCCCGCTCCAGCGTCAATCGCGAAATTGGCGACATCTACAGCCTGAATGGCAGGATCGAGGACATTCGCAACGGCTACACCCTGCTGCGCGATATGTACGAGTCCGCATGGCTTCGCTCCAACAGACCCTACTGGCTGCGCAACATCCTGGAACAGTACGACTACGCCACGCAGATATGGCTCGTCCGCGCCGACAAACTCCACAGCGCCCAGCGCCAGTGGACCGACAGTAAATCCCTCCCACCCGCGGAAGAGCTAGGCATTCCACCTGCGCCCGCGGCAATCCTTGTGCCCGCGGCTATCCCCGCGCCTGCTCTTCCTCCAACTCCAGAGGGCGCGCCAACAGTAGCTCCGGGGGCTGTGCAATGAAGACCGCATTGCTCACAGCGCGACGACTGATTACTACAGATGGGATCGTCGAGAATCCGCGAATCGCAATCCACGCAGACGGAACCATTGCCAGCATCGAAGCCGAAAAGCCAGGCTCTGAAGCCGCAGGCGCGGAAGAGACCACGCTGACGCCCGCCTTCTTCGATATTCATGTCCACGGCGCGGCAGGACACGACGCTATGGAAGGGACGCCCGAGGCGCTTGGCTGCATCGGAAGATTCCTCGCCACCAAGGGAGTCGCACACTTCCTTGCGACCACCGTGACCGCGCCGATCGACCGCACCCTGCGCGCGCTGGAAGGCATCGCCGAAGCAATCGACGCGGCGAAGCAAGTCGGCGCAGCCATTGCCGCGCAGCCGGTTGGAGTTCATCTCGAAGGCCCATTCCTCTCCCACGCCAAGCGCGGCGTGCATCCTCCGGCAGAGCTTCAGCCGCCTTCGGTCCCGCTGTTTGAGAAGATGCAGCAGGCCGCGCGCGGACACATCCGCCTGCTCACCATCGCGCCTGAACTCCCCGGCGCGCTGGAGCTGATCGAATTCGCAACCAGATCCGGCACTCGCGTCAGTCTCGGCCACTCCGACGCAACCGCGGAGGAGACACGCGCTGCGATTGCAGCCGGGGCAACCAGCGCCACCCACACCTTCAATGCCATGCGCCGGCTGGACCATCGCGATCCGGGAATCGCAGGCGTAGTCCTCGACACCGAGTCGCTCTACGCAGAGCTGATCTGCGACGGAATTCACGTCGCCCCGGAGTTTGTGCGTCTCTGGCTGCGCGCCAAGGGGGAAGACCGCGCAATTCTGATGACAGATGGAATCTCCGCCACCGGAATGCCCGATGCAAATTACATGCTCGGAGAGCTTGAAGTAACGGTGAAGAACGGCCGGTGTCTGCTCGCAAGCGACCTCACGAACGGCGTCGAGATCCTCGCCGGATCGGTGCTCACAATGGACCGCGCTGTCGCGAATCTGCGCCGTTTCACCGGCGCAAGTCTTGCGACGGCAGTGCGTCTCGCCAGCCGAAACCCCGCGCAAATGCTGGGCCTCGACAGCCTCATCGAGATCGCCGTTGGCAGCCCCGCAAACTTCAACCTCTACTCCGCCACGGGCGAGCTGCACCAAACCATCCTGCACGGCGAAGTACAAGTAAGCCGATAGACAACACAAAAGTGGATAGATTTGCGGGGAGTATGGCGTCTTCCGCGTCTCCCGCCTCAGCCTCTGCCTCTGCTTACTGCTGCAGTACCACCTGGTCGCCTTCCTTCAGCCCGCTCACGATCTCGGTCACCGAGCCGTTCGACAGCCCCACCTTCACGGCAACCTTGCGCACCCCGTCCTTCTGATTGCTGTCCGGCACCTGCACGGACGCGTTTTTCTGGTTGTCGTACATCACGGCGTTCTCGGGAACCGTCAGCACGCCTTTGTGCTCATCCAGCAGGATCTCCGCGTTGGCCGTCATGTTGGCCTTCAGTTCGCCGCCCGGATTGTCGATGGAGACGCGCACCTCGAAGGTCGTCACGTTGTCCTTTTGCACACCCAGCGGGGCAATCTTGGTCACCTTGCCATTGAACGTGCGGTCGCGAAAGCTCTCCACCTTGATGCGCGCCGGCTGGTCCATGTAGACGTGCGCAATGTCCGCCTCATCCACCTTGCCCTGCACATACACCTGGTTGATGTCGCCCTCGGTCATCACCAGCGTGGCCGTCGAGCCCAGCACCAGGATCGAGCTCACCGCGTCGCCGATCTCCACGTCGCGCGACAGGATCACGCCGTCCATGGGGGCCACGATCGTGGTGTAGCTGAGCTGCTCCTCCAGTTGTTTCAGACTGGCCTGGCTCTGCAGCACCTGGGCATGCGCCTGTTTCAGCTTGGCCGTGTCCACGCCGATCTGCGCCCTGGCCGAATCGCGCCGGGTCAGCGCGGCCAGGTAGTCCTTGTTGGTGTCGTCCAGCGCCTGCTGGCTCACAATCCCGCTTTTTTTCATCTCAAGATTGCGGTCCAGCGTGGCCTTGTACATGGGCAGGTCCGGCGCCGCCGCGTTCACCTTGTCCTGCTCGATGTTCGCGTCGTACGCGCTCACGTTGGCCTGGGCCGATGCAAGCTGCGCCCGCTGCGCGTCTACCTCGGCCAGGATCTCCTGCTGGTCCAGTTGCGCCAATTGCTGGCCCTTCTTCACCTGGTTGTTGATGTCCACATACAGCTTCTCCACGATTCCCGAGGCCTTGCTCTTCACCTCGACCTTGGTGATCGGCTGGATCTGCCCGGTGGCCACCACGGACCGCGTCACATCGCCGCGCGTCACCTTCGCCAATCGATTTGAATCGATGGACGAGCCCTTCACCAGCCGCGCCAGCGCAATACCACCCGTCACCAACCCCACAATCAAGACCACGCCAATGGTCAGCCATATCCAGAATCGTTTGCCTCTTCGCGACGCCGCCACAAGTACCTCCCTTACGCAAAGAAAGCCGGAGCCGTCCCAGGCGCAGTTAACCGCTGCAATAGGTATACCAACTCTTGCGGCCGAAGCGCACTGCCTTCAGCCGCTGCTGTTGTCTACGCAACCCGCCGCCAATCGGTTCCCTGCGGATTGATGCGTCCACTATGGGAACTGAAACCCCTGCGACCGCGTATCATTCATGGCAGCGTCCTACCCTCGTCTAACTCCTATGCAGTCCTTCTCGGACATCCTCGGCCAGGTCTTCCGCGCCATCGCGGCCAACAAGCTGCGCAGCTTCCTCACCATGTTCGGCATCGCCTGGGGAGTCGGTTCCCTGCTGGTGTTGGTGGGCCTCGGCGAGGGATTTCGCTCCGGCCAGCACCGCGAGTTCGCCACCCTCGGCAACGACATCGTGATGATGTTTAACGGAACCATCCCCGCGGTCGCCAACCAGCACACCGGGATGCGCCCATATCAGTTGACCCTGGGAGACGAGGAGGCGTTGCGCCGCCTGCCCCAGTTGCGTGCCGTCACCACCGAGTTGGCCCGCTCCGATCTCTATGAAGTAAGCCAGTGGAACAATACTTCCAGCCGCGTGATTGGAGTCGAACCCAACTACTCTACGGTCAAGTTCCTTCCCCTGGTGCAGGGCCGGTTCCTTGACGATGCCGACATGAGTGAGCAGCGAAACGTCGCTGTGCTCGGTTCCAAGGCTGCCACCCTCCTGTTTTCCGGCCGGCCATTGCTGGGTGAGACCGTCACCATCAACGGAATCGCCTTCAGCATAATCGGCCAGGCCGGGAAGATCAGCATTGGCACCGACGATGGCGACGACAAGAGGCTCTACATCCCTGTCTCCACCATGCAAAAACTCTTCCCGTTGAAGGGTGATAACGTACCGCGCGACGCTCTGACCTCCATCCAGTTCCAGCCAACCAGGAGAGGCGAATCGGTGGCTGCGGTCACCGCCGCGGACCGCGTTATCGCCCAGCGCCATGGCTTCGATCCCTCGCTTACAGACGCCTTCGACCAGTTCGACTCCATTCAGGAGGAAAAAATGATTGGCGCGATCTTCAACGCCATGGACGTCTTTCTCGGCGGCGTGGGCATCGTCACGCTGGGCCTCGGCGCGGTGGGAATCATCAACATCATGCTGGTCTCGGTGATGGAGCGCACCCGCGAGATCGGCCTGCTCAAAGCCATCGGCGCCACCAAACGCAGCATCGTAGCGCAGTTCTTCTGGGAGGGACTGCTTCTGACCGGCATCAGCGGCCTTATCGGAATTGCCGCCTCGGCGGCCTTCATGTGGGTCCTGCAATACTGTCTCACCGACAAGATGCCTGGCTGGGACCCGCCGCGCCTGGTGCCGTGGTCGGCCGCGCTGGCCCTCGGTTCGCTGGTGCTCTGCGGCGTCGCCGCCGGGCTCTATCCAGCAACCAAGGCCGCGCAACTGGACCCCATCGAGGCACTGCGGCGAGAGTAAATTCAGGTTCAAGCTCGAGAGGAACGGCTCATGTTCAAAGACATTCTCGGCCAGGCATGGGAGGCGATGCTCTACAACCGCCGCCGCACCAGTATCACCATGGTCGGCATGGCGTGGGGCATCGCCACGGTGGTGCTTCTGCTGGCCTACGGCGCAGGATTTTCCCGCGCTCTCGAGGCCATCTTCGCCGAATGGGGCACTCAGACAATCGGCGTCTTCCCCGGCCGCACCAGCGAACAGGCGGGCGGAGACAAGGCCGGCGTCCGCGTGCGGTTCACCCTGGACGACGTAGACCGCGCCGCCGCCGGAGTCCCCGGAATCGACCGCATCTCGCCCGCGGCGTACAAGGACGTTCCCGTGCAGAACGATCTGCACAACTACACCTGGAGCGTGAACGGGATCCGCCCCGTCTACCAGGAGATCATGAAGCTCGACATCGACCAGGGCCGCTTCTTCAACGGCGCGGAGGACGAGCAGCGCGCCCACGTCTGCGTCATCGGATCGGAGGCAAAGACCAAGCTCTTCTCCGGTGGCTGGGCGCTGGGCGAAGACATCCGCCTCAACGGCGAGACGTTCACCATCGTCGGCGTCCTCGTCCCCAAGATGCAGGAGTCGGAGGACGACGTCAACCGCCAGATCTACATCCCCTATAACACCATGAGCGACCTAAAGGACACCCAGTACGTCGACGGCATCTGGTTCAGCTACACCGGCGACAACGAACTGGCCGAGAAGAGCCTGCGCGAGACGCTGGCCTCGGCACACCACTTCCGCCCCTCGGACCACAACGCAATCTACGTCGCAAACCTGATGACCGATCTGCGCCAGTTCAAGATGCTCGGCCTCGCCCTGCAGGTGCTGCTCTCGCTGGTCGGTGCGCTCACGCTGGGCATCGCTGGCATCGGCTTGATGAACATCATGCTGGTCGCCGTGCAGCAGCGCACGCGCGAGATCGGCGTGGAGAAAGCCCTGGGGGCGCGCCGCAAGCACATCCTGCTGCAATTTCTCTCCGAAGCCATGGCCATCACCGGCGTGGGCGGCTTGTGCGGCATTGCTCTGGCCTATCTCATCGCCGCCATGGTCGGGCGCATCCCGTTTTACAGCGCGCTGGCGCAACACGCCGAGGCCGCCGACATCCGCCTCCTCATCTCGCCCCTCTCGGTGATCGTCGCCACCCTGATCCTCGCCATCACCGGCCTGGTCAGCGGCATGATTCCCGCCATCCGCGCGGCCAACCTCAACCCCATCGAGGCGCTGCGCTACGAGTAGCCACCGAACGCCGAAGCGGTTCCGCCAACTACAGATGCGCGAGTCAAGAATCGCAAGCTTGGCGTGCCTTCAGCGGCCTCGCAGACTATAGTGTTTCTCTTGTTGGGTTAGAGCCGAAATCCTCAAATCGTCATTCTGGCGAAGCCGCAGGAGTCGTCATTCTGGCGAAGCCAGAATCTCAGTATTTTGTTTGTAGCTCCTCTACACTTTCAGGAGATCAGCGCTAAGCCAGCTCCAGCTCGATCTTCTCCGTCTCGCAATCTATCTTCACAATCCGGAAGCTGCGAATCTGTCCCACGCCAAGCGGCTCCGGCGCAGTACCAGCGGGTGCTGCCCCGCCCTTCCAGCGCGCACTCAGCATCGACGTCAACGACGACAGGTCCACTCCGGCCGCGCTCTCCTTCTTCCCCCCCGCGGGAGCCTTTGCCTCCATCCGGCAAGCAGCGCGAATCCCCTCGCCCAGCTCCACGATGGCGCCCTCTTCAGTCTGCTCGACAACGCGCCCCGAGACCACATCGCCCGCGCTGTGCTCTTCCATATATTCCTTGATGCTGGTCGGCGCCAGTTGCTTCATGCTGAGCTTGATCTGCCGCTTCTCCGGTTCCACCGCGAGCACCAGCGCCTTGACGATCTGCCCCACGCGCAGCACGTCCTGCGGATGGTTGATGCGCCGTTCCGCGGTGATCTCGCTGATGTGGACCAGCCCCTCGACCCCCTCCGCCACTTGCACGAATGCGCCGAAGTTCATCAGCCGCGTCACCGGCCCCTCGATCGCCGAACCCACGGGGTATTTCTTCGCCGCGTCCGTCCACGGGTCGCCCAGCGCCTGCTTCAGTCCCAGCGCAATCCTCCGCTCCTCCTGCTTCACGGACAGCACCACCGCCTCCACCGTGTCGCCTGCCTTCAGGATGTCGCTCGGCTTGTGTACCTTCTTCACCCACGACATCTCCGAGACGTGGATCATCCCTTCGATCCCCGGCTCCAGCTCTACGAACGCTCCGAAATCCATCAGCCGAGAGACTGTTCCGCTGATCCGCTGGCCAACTGTATACCTCTCTGCGGCGGTCTCCCACGGCTCCGGCTCGAGCTGCTTCAGCCCAAGCGAGACGCGCCGGCCCTCTGCATCCACCTTGAGGACTTTGAGCCGCAGCTCCTGACCGATTGTGAGTACATCCTCCGGAGCCTTCACGCGACTCCATGAAATGTCGCTGACGTGCAGCAGGCCATCGATGCCGCCCAGATCGACAAACGCGCCATAGCTAGTAAGACTGCGAACCTGGCCACTGACGATATCGCCCTCTTTTATCTCGGAGTAGCGGCCCTGTTCCTGCTCACGCGCCAGTTCCTCGCTGATCACGCGCCGGTCCACCACCACGTCCTCGTCCGTCACATCCAGCTTGGTGATGCGGCAGGTGATCTCCTGGCCCACCAGCTTCTCCATCTCGGCGGCATCGCGCACGCCGCTGCGCGAGGCGGGCATGAACGCGCGCACCCCCACATCCACCGTCAGTCCGCCCTTCACCACCGCGGTCACAATCCCCACCACCGGAGTCTTCTGCGTGAACGCCTCCTCCAGCGAGGCCCAGTCCGTGGGCTGCACCACCTTGTGGCGCGATAGCTCGTAGTAGCGTTCGGCGTTGCGTCCCTTCACCGAGACGGGGAATTTCTCGCCGATGGCGACTCCATCAGCGTTGTTCTCAAACGCGCTGCGCGGCAGAATCCCTTCGGACTTGTAGCCGATGTCGAGATACACACTCTCGGCGTCCAGCGAGACGACCGTACCTTCCAGTTGCTTCCCTCCGCCCTCCGCCTGGTGCTGGTGCGTGTGCTCAAATTGATCGAGCAACTCGGCAAACGATTCAGCGGGAGGTTCAACGGCTGATTCAGCGGCTGGTTCAGCGACGGTTTCAGCGGCGGTTTCAGCAGCAGTTTCAACGGCGGACTCAGATGGGGACACAGATGTTGGGATGATCTCGTTTGGCATGATGGTTTACATACCATTTTGTCACGAGCTGCCACTACGCAGGCAATTCATGCCCGCACTCTTGCAAAACGCATGGCCGTCGGCCACTCCGAAAACCTGCTCTTTTCGCAAAGGGAAAGGGCTTGTCTTCCACGCAGCCACGGGTCAAGGGTCTGTTCCCGTTCTGCGCAGTAAAGGCAGCTAATTGAGTTTGAGGTAGACACGGAAGTTCAGCAAAAGCGGCCGGGGGCAGATCTGTCCGGTAATTCCTTGAAATCCGTGGGAGATGTCGGTGCTTCTGCGCATGGGATGGGCGTAGTCCGTCACCGGCTCAACCGAGCGATAGATATATTTGCGCGGCGGAGGTTCCGGGTGGCGCTTATCAATTGCCTGTGCGTGATTCCCTTCCATAAGGCGCTCTCGGGGCAGAACTGTAGTGAAACCAGTCTAGGTTTCCGTGCAACGAAACTTGAGAAAAAATCTCAGCGGCCACGGTACGTTGGTACTCACAATCCATGAGACCGAAAGGATGGGAGAGCCTGGGGCGGCGAAGACCGCCGGTCAGCCGCGCGACTTGCCAGGATTGAAATCGCAAACCCGGAGCCGGAACGTGTCTCGCGAAATTGCTTTTCTCCCCATCTTTATAAACCACCCAGCAAATCTCTGCACAAGCCCCCATCTTTGAAGAGAGTGGACTGGTAGCCCGAGGCTTTAGCCTTAGGTCTTCCCGCCACAATCCGCCTATTTTTCAATGTGGTTTCACAGGCTACGGAATAACTCCTGTTTTTGTCTTCCGGAGGGAGCAGGGGGCTTCAGCCCCCCTGCTCCCTCCGGAAGTACAAGGGCAAGGGCGAAGAACAGGCAACGGCAACAGACAACGGCATCAGCAAGGACAGCAGCAAAGGCCAATACAGGGATTCTGGCTGCGCCAGAATGAGGAAGAGGAACAGACGCCGGCGGAAACAGAACGTATTCTGGAGCGATCCATCGTATTCTGTACGTTGAGGACGCGCCTTATGACGACACGCATGAGAAAGCGCAAGACGCCGGATCCGGGGCAGAAGAACACGCCAATGGCGATGGGGCCAATGATCGGGTTGATGATGGTCTGCCTGGTGGGCCTGGTGGGGATGTACTGGTGGACCAGCCGGAACGCGGCGAAACCCTCTGCGCCCGCTTCGGTTCCCGCCAGACCCGCGTTTGCGGCGAAGCACATCTACAGCGAGACGGCCAGCCCGAGCGCCGAAATTGCCGCCGCGCTGGCGCAGGCAAAGCGCGAGCACAAGCGGGTGATCGTGGACTTCGGCGGGGACTGGTGCGGGGACTGCCAGGTGCTGGACATCTACCTGCACCAGGCACCCAACGACGCGCTGCTGGCCGGCCACTTTGTGCTGGTGCATGTGTGGATCGGGCACATGGACGCCAACCTGGACGTGGCCAAGCGGTATGGAGTGCCGATCGGCAAGGGGGTTCCCGCGCTGGCCGTTCTGGATGGCAATGGTACGGTCGTCCACGCGCAGAAGGCGGGCGAGTTTGAAGACATGCGACACATGGAGCCCGGCTCGGTGACCGAGTTCCTGGAAAGGTGGAAGGGCTGACGGCGCGAGGGCCACGGCGGCGACGGATGCGCGTGAAGCGGCTGTTGCGCTGGTACGCGGTGGTGGCGCGGGCGCTGCACCGGACCGTGCTGAGCGTGCTGGAGCACGATTGCCTGAACATTGCCCAGTCCACCGCATATTCGGCCATTGTGGCTCTGTTTCCGGCACTGATCGTGGCGGCGGCGGTGATTGGGCTGCTGCCGGACACGGCGCCGGTGCGCTTGCAGCTTGCGGACTTTTTCGACCGAGTGCTGCCGGCCGGCGTGAGCTCGCTGCTGGATGCGGCGTTTGAGAATGCGCCGAAGCACACCCACTCGTTGCGCGCTCTGGTGTCGGCCGGGGTGGTGAGCTTTGCCGGCGCGTCGAACGTGATTGCAACGCTGATGGAGGGGCTGCGGCGCGCGCGCGGGCTGCCACGCGATTGCTGGAGCTTCTGGCAACGGCGGAGGCGGTCGTTCGAACTGGTACCGCTGTCGCTGGTTCCACTGACCATCGCGAGCCTGCTGGTGGTCTTCGGCCATGCGGTGAGCCAATGGCTGGTGGCAAGCATCGGGCCGCAGGCGCGCGCGCCGATCTACGCGGCGACGCTGCTGCTGCGCTGGGCGGTTGCGGTGGGCGCAAGCATTGGGCTGATCGCGCTGCTGTATCACATGGGAGCGCCGGAGAAACGCGTGGGAGTTGCCGCAGAGCGCGGTGACGGGCGGGCGGGCGCGCAGGAGGCCCCGGGGTGGTGGTGGACAAGCCTGCCGGGAGCGGTGCTGGCGACAGGGCTGTGGTTCCCGGCGACGCTGGTCTTCGGCTGGTACGTGACGCGGTTCACCAACTACTCGGAGGTGTACGGGCCGCTTGGCGCGGGCATCGCGCTTCTGTTCTGGCTGTACATCATCTCGCTGAGCGTTCTGGCCGGAGCAGAGTTCAACGTGCATTTCAATGCGCAGATGGAGGCGCACTTCGGCGGGGCGGGGACGCGGACCAGGACTGGGGCGACGAACTTCATGCGGCTGCATACCATCGGCGACCGCGGGGCGACGAGCGCCGGCAAGGTCACAAAGCCAGCCTGACAAGAACCAACGCGAACCGCAAACAGATCGGTGAGGACAGAACAAATGTCCTCGCCGATGTCTTTTGCAGTTGGATTCCGATTCCGCTCGACTGCACGTCCCGGTCTTGCGTCCCGGCCTAGCTCTCGAGTTGACGGAAGATGTCGTTCAGGTGAACGTGGATCGGAGTGCCAGCGACCTCCAGGCGTTCCGCTTCAACCCACTCCGATGCGGAACACATGCGACCGCTGCGCGTCTTGGGATCGACGATCCAGACCGTTTCGACGCCCATCTGCCGGTAGTCCTGACTGCGCTCCTGTAGGTCGGAGTAGCTGTCGTCGGGCGATAGAATTTCGACCACCAAAAGAGGCGGTTGGGTCAGAATATCCGGCTGCGGACCGGGCCGCAGCACCACGAGATCGGGAACGCGAACCCGCGTGGGCGAGACTTGCAGCCTCTGCTCTGTGCTGCCAATGACGTTCCAGTTCGATTCATTGTTGCCAAACCAGTGTGCCAGCAGCCACTGGATTCTTGCGTGTTCCCACTTGCCCACGTTTCGCTCCCGCACTTCGCCGTCGACGTACTCGCGGTCGGGCCGGAAGGTCGTCATGAGGTACTCGGAGACCGGGATTTGGATCGCGCTCACCATGGGCACCAGTTTACTCCGGGCCGGCGATTTCCAGCGGGAGATTCTTCGCAAAGCAACAGGAAATTCGTTCGCCACACTACAATCGGGGGATGGGACGCATACGGGTACTCTCCGACCAGGTGGCCAACCAGATTGCGGCCGGCGAGGTGGTGGAACGGCCTGCGTCGGTGGTCAAGGAGCTGCTTGAGAACTCGCTGGACGCGGGCGCGACGCGGATCCGCATCGAGGTGGAGGGCGGCGGGCGCAAGCTGATCCGCATTGTGGACGACGGGCAGGGCATGGTGCGCGACGACGCGCTGCTGGCCTTCGAGCGCCACGCCACATCCAAACTGCACAGCTCCGACGATTTGCTCTCGATCCGCACGCTGGGCTTTCGCGGCGAGGCGCTGCCGTCGATTGCCAGCGTCTCGCGGCTGACACTGGAGACGCGCGCGGCGGAAGAGGCGGCGGGGACAATGGTGGAGATTGCGGGCGGAAAGATTCTGCGCGTGGAGGACGCGGGGCTGCCGGTGGGAACGACCATCGCGGTGCGCGACCTGTTCTACAACACTCCGGCGCGGCGCAAATTTTTGAAGTCGGAGCAGACCGAGCTGGGGCACATTGCGGCGCTGGTGACGCACTACGCGCTGGCCCACCCGGAGCGGCACTTCGAGCTGCACACATCCACGCAGGCGCTGCTGATTGCGCCGTCGGTGGCGACGGCGGGCGACCGGCTCTTCCAGATCTTCGGGCGCGAGACGGCGGAGCTGATGCTGCCCACGGCGGCGGAGATCGACTTTGCGCACGCGGGGCTGCCGGAGCCTCCGCCGTGGAAGCGCGAGGCCGACTACGCGCCGGCTGAGCCGGGATTTCTGCGGCTCTCGGGGTTCGTCTCCAAGCCCGAGTTGCAGAAACTGAACCGCAACTCGGTGTATGTCTTCGTCAACCAGCGGCTGGTGCGCGACCACGTGGTGCTGCACGCGCTGGCTGAGGCCTATCGCAACATCATTCCGCCGACGTCGTTCCCGGTGGTGCTGCTGTTTCTGGAGATGCCGCCGCAGGAGGTGGACGTGAATGTGCATCCGGCGAAGACCGAGGTGCGCTTCCGCCAGTCGGGATTTGTACACGACTTCATCCGCGACTCGGTGCGCACGACGCTGATGACGGCGCGTCCGGCGGCCAGCTTCGCCACGGCCCTGGGCGAGGCGCATGGAGGGGTGGGGCTCTCGCAGGCCAGCTCGTCGCTGCTGCTGGACGTGAGTCCGATGCCGGGCGCGCCGGAGGATGTGGTCTTTTCGCCGCGCGAAGTCGTCGAGTCCGAGGGCGCACCGTCGGCAGACGATGTGGATTCATTTTTGCTGCGCGCGCCGATTGTGCCGCCGTCCGCGGGGCGGTTTGCGTTCAGCGACCACGGCATTGCGGTGGGATATGAGGCGGAGGAGAGCGCGGCGGGCGGAGGATCGTCATGTGGAGATGAAGGCGCGTACGTTGGAGGAGCAGACGCGAGTGGCGTGGACGCGACCGAGGCGGGTTCGACTTCAGGCGCGGATGGGACGCTGAACGCGCTGGGCACGCTGAAGCCGCTGGGGCAGTTGCGCGACTCGTTCATTCTGGCCGCGAACGACGAGGGGTTGTGGATCATCGACCAGCATGTGGCGCACGAGCGCGTGCTGTTCGAGAAGATCCTGCGCGCGCGCGAGGTGGAGCAGGTGCAGCGGCAGCGGCTGTTGATGCCTCTGCTGGTCGATCTGCTGCCGGCGCAGATGGTGTCGTTCGCCTCGATTGCGCGTGAGCTGGACCAAAACGGATTCGAGGCGGAGCCGTTTGGGCCGAGGACGCTGGCGATCAAGGCCGCGCCGGTGGGGTTGGAGGGACGTGAGCTGGAGCGGATGCTGGAGGAGGTTCTCGCCGTTCCCGAGCGCGAGCAGCAGCAGGAGAACGCGGAGACGCGGAGACGGCGGATCGCGGCGTCGATCGCCTGCCATGCGGCGATCAAGATCAATATGCCGCTGGAGCCGACAAAAATCGCATGGCTGCTGGCGGAGTTGGCCAAGACCGAGCATCCAATGAGTTGTCCGCATGGGAGACCCATTGCGCTGCGATATTCTCACAAGGACATACAGCGCGCCTTCCAACGCATTTAGAATGGAAGTTACTGCGATGGATTGAACGACCTCATTTTTCACGCAATCCGCACAACATCGCTCTTTGAAAATTGTCCGCAACCGGCCTGCACTTCGGCCCAGAACCCCAGGTATCTCTCCGACGCATACGCGAAGGATTGCTGCCGCGCCGCCTTTACACCAAAACGAGCGCCGCCCAGCAGGAAGGCAACAACCACTTTGACCACTCCGAGCAATCCGAGCAGCCCCGAAACAGTAAACCCAGCGATCCCGACCGCCGCGCAGCTTTCCGAGACGCGCCTGAAGCAGTGGCACCAACAGGGCGAGGCGCTGCTGACGATGGAGAACCTGCGCAGTTGGATCAATACGGCGGGGCTGGCCCTGTTTGTGCCGCGTCCGCAGATCGTCGCGCCCGCTCCATCGCTGGTGGAGGCGGTGCTGGGTGAGCCGGTTGCAACCCCCACAATCGAGCAGACCACGGAAGCACGCAGCCTGCTCGCGCGGCTGGTGGCGGAGGGGCTCGCCGTGCCGCTGAACCTGCTGGGCGCGGGCGCGGGGACGGTCCATGCGGGCGCACCCGGCGATACGCCGGACTTCGTCGCATCGACGGCGGTTTTTTCGTATGTCTTCACCCTGCGCGGCGACAAAGCGTGGAAGCAGCCGCCGGTGACATCGGGCGCGTTCAAGGTATCTCCGCTGGCGCTGGCGACGCATGAGGCGCTCTCGCAGCGCGGGCCGCTTTCGGCCTATGACCTGACCACCGAGGTCGGCAAGGAAGTCACCGAGGCGGCCGTTCTACGCGCCCTGGGCGAGCTTTGGACGCACCTGCGCGTGCTTCCGCTGGCCCAGGCAGGAGAGAATGCCACGCTGTGGGAGCTGACGAGCGCGCGATTCACCAAGCAGATCAAGGCGGGAGCGAACGCGGGGCAGCCGTCGGCGCTCTCCGCGCTGATCTCGCTCTACCTGGGCCAGGCGGTGGTTGCCAGCGAGGACGAGATTGAGAGCTTCCTGTCGCCGCTGGCCTCGCGCTCGCGCATTCGCGACGTGATCCACGCACTGCTCTCGGCGCGGCAACTGGAGACGGTGGCGGTGGAGGGACGCACCATGCTGCACGTCGCGGGAGAGCTGTCGGCGTTCCTTGCGCCGGAGGCAGCGGCTATCGAGGGTGAAGCGCAGGCGGCAGATGTTGTTGCGGGCGAGAGTGCGGCCGAAGTGGATGCAGCCGCAGACGCGGAGAGCGCAGTCGAAGGCGCGCCGCGGATTACGAAGTTCATTCCCAAGCCGCGCAAGATCGGCACCGGCTACCTGGCCAAGGCGAAGCCGTCGCAGTTTGGCGCGGGCGCAAAACCCGGTCCGTTTGAACGCGGCAGAAATCCGGGATTCGGCGCGAGGCCCGGATTCAAGGCTGGATTCAAGGCGCGCGCAGACGCGGGACCTGCGCCCGACCGTGAGCGGAGACCGTTCAGCAAGACCGCCGCTGGATTCGACAAAACGGCGGGCTTCAAAAAAACGGGTGGCTTCGACAAGCCGTGGGAGGAAGAGAAGCGGCGCAGGCTGGCGGCTGCGGCGCGGCCGTCGGAGGTTCCGGCGGAGTTCGACGGCTCGCAGGTCGATCTGGCCGCATCGGGAGAAGCCGCTCGACCGGTGCAGTCCCTTGAGCCACGCGTTGCCAAGCCGGGCTTCACCAAGCCACGCGAGTATAAACCGCGCGGCACGGAGAGCGATGCGCGCCCGCCGCGCAAGACGTTCAGCAAACCGGGAACCTTCGGGCGCAAGCGGGAGGGATCGGCGGCGCGGCCCGCGTTTGGCAGCCCACGCGCGCCGGGCTCCTATGCACCCCGTCCATCGGGCGGTACGGGCTTCAGCGGCAAGCCGCGATTCTCCAAATCCAGTTCCTATTCCAATTCCAATTCCAAAGGCAAGTTTGCCGGCAAACCATTCGCGGGCAAGCCGGGAGATGGCGGCGAACGAGGTTCCAGCACGGAGAGCGGCAAGCGCGTCTACAGGAAGTTCGATGCGCCGCGCGAACGCCCTGCTCGTCCGTTCTCCTCAGACCGTCCCGCACGTCCCTATTCCTCCGCGCGGCCTGCGCGCACAGCCCGCGCGGGGGGGGCTGGCGGATCTGCCGGAGAGTTTGCGCCGCGCAAGTTCGCAGGCAAGCCCTTCGGCAAGCCGGGCGCGTTTGCGGGCAAGAAGCCGTTCGGCAAGCCGGGCGCGGCGTTCCCCGGCAAGCCCAGCAGCACCTTTGCCAAATTTGCGGGCAACAAGAAGCCCTTCGGCAAGCGGGCGCCCGCACGCAAGTTCAAACCCGGAAAGGATGAGTCCGCCTGATGCGCCTCCAACCCAAGCCCACGGAAGTTGCCGTTCCCACGCACGACGAAGCACCCAGCGGCCCGCGCCGTCCTGTGATTGCCATCGACGGGCCGGCCGGCGCCGGAAAGAGCACGCTGGCGGCGCATCTGGCGCGTCGCTTCGGCTTCCTCAACATCGAAACCGGAGCGATGTATCGCGCGCTGGCGCTGAAGGCGATCGAAAGCGACTATTCATTCGATGAGGAGGCCCCGCTGCTGGCGCTGGCCGAGGCGACCCACATTACGCTGGAACCGCACCTGGATGGCAACCGCGTCCGGCTCGACGGCATGGACGTCTCGCAACGCATTCGCGATGCGGATGTCACCTCGGCGGCGTCGCAGGTCTCCATTCATCCCAACGTTCGCGCGTGGATGGTCCAGCAGCAGCGAGCGCTGGGGGCCAAGGGCGGCGTGGTGATGGAGGGGCGCGACATCGGGACGGCGGTCTTTCCCGACGCCGATGTCAAGATATTTCTGGACGCCGCGCCGGAGGTCCGCGGCAACCGGCGCTTCCGCCAGGCCGCTCCCATTGAGCAGACCACGGCGCGCCAGACCGAGTCTCGCCAGGCCCCGGCCGTGGAGACCGCCGAGCAGCAGCTCACGACCGAGCAGGCGATTGTGGAGGAGATGCGCGAGCGCGACCGCCGAGACCGCAACCGGGCCGAATCCCCGCTGCGCCCGGCCGCGGACGCGGTGATTCTGGACTCGACCGCCATGGGCCTGGAAGAGGTGCTGGCACGAGCGGAGGAGATCGTCCGCACCCGCCTGCCGCCGGCCTGACGCGGTCCTACCGAGGCCTTCCGTGAGGCATAGGAACTGGAGCGGTCATTGCTGGCAAGAGCTTTAACCGGTTGCTGAGCATTGCAAATAAAATAGTTACGAATTTTCTCGCATTATTTGTTGCAATCTGTGCTAATCTTCAATCATCGTTCGAATCAGATTGGTTTCAACGACGCTTGTATGATCTCGATCCCCGATTTGGATCTTGCGGCAAATTCATTTGTACTAAGGAAAGAAACAACATGGAACAGGGAACAGTGAAGTGGTTTAACGATGCCAAGGGGTTTGGCTTCATCAGCCGTCAGAACGGCGAGGACGTGTTTGTTCACTACTCGGCGATCAATTCGAACGGTTTCAAGAGCCTTCAAGAAGGACAGGCTGTCCAGTTCAACGTAGTCAAGGGGCCCAAGGGCTGGCAGGCGTCTGACGTTCAGCCTCTCTAGTCTGTTGTACGGACTCGAGTTCTTTAGCTGCATACTCTAGCTGTGTCAACGGCTACAACGAAGATTTGCGGGAGGGATGGCTGCGGCTGTCCCTTTTCGTCGTTTATCGTCAGCGAGTCAGCGAGATAGCGAGTTGGCGGCAGCTTCAGGGCTGGGATTGGTTTGGCGCGGAGCCAGTCGTGGCACTGCCGGGAACCTCGGCAACGCCGGGTAGAATCGTGGAACTGGTGCGGAACTTGCGGTAGTCGGATTCTACCGCGTGGATCTTGCCGCTGAAGCTGACGAAGATCAGCGCGCGGGCAGAGCCTTGTGCGTCGATGCGGGCGGGCAGCCAGACCTCGCCGTTGACCCTGGTCTGCTCGAAGGTGAAGCGCGTGTCTTTTTTGATGTCAACCAGCAGCCCCCCCTCCGATCTTGAATGCGTTGACGAAGTGCCCCTCCACGCGCGCCAGAACGCAGTCCTGCTCGTCCACCCATACGGTTCCGGCCAACTGGCGGATAAGGTTTTCCAACGGAATCCGTGTCTTGGCCCCGGGGTCGCCGGTGTAGTCGACGGCGATGGCGGGGCGGCCGTTCAACTGCTCGCGGCGCGGGTTGGTGAAGGCGCCCAGCTCCAGCAGACGCGAGACGGTGACCTCCTGGTTTCCGTTTGAGTCGGTCTCCTTGCCCTTTGCGTCGGCCTCCTCGCGCTTCTCATGGGCCTTCGCGGCCTCCTTGTCGATACGTTCATTCTCTTTCGCAATCTCCTCCGCGGTGAGGTCTTTGCCGTCTTTTTTGAGGACGCGGCGGACAGGGACGCCATCCACCCAGAAGTGGTCGGACTCGGTGACGGTGGTCTTTTTGACGCGGCCCTGGCCGTCCAGCTCCTGCTCGGTCGCGACCGAGTGGTAGAGGTAGTCCTTCTCGATGGCCTCGGCCTTGCGCTGGTTCTCTTCCACCTGGTGCATTAGGGTGGGAATATCGGGGAGGGGCTTCGCGGAAAGCGGCTCGCCGGCGAGGGGCTTGCTGGCGGGGACCTCCACTTCCCTGCTGGCCTGCGCCGCGGGTTGGGTTGCCGGTGAGGTTCTGCTGCCGGTCTGCGCGTGACCGGAGACGCAGATCGCCGCGCATCCCAACAGAAGCGGCATCGCCTTCCGAATTATCGAGACGCCCGCAGTCATCGGTTCATTCTAGAACTTCTGTTTGACTCCCCCGAGGGCGCTGCGCAAAGATGGGGATCGGGTCAGGCATCCCGTTAGGTGGCGTTCAAGTACGATAAATAGCCGGAGAGCGCGACCGAGTCCACGTTGTAGGATGAGACATCTAACGGATGACAGAGGGAACGGAATGGCCGGCAGCACACAGCTTGAACCACGCGCCGCGACGGCGGTTGCAGCTACGAATAATTCAGAACAGCGAGAGGCGGTCTTCGATGTCTTCCGGCGCTGGGGCTACATGCAATCGCGGCTCGATCCGCTGGGCCAATATCTTCCACCGGAGCCATTTCCGGTGGCCACGCCCACCGGCCCCGTCGCGGACGAGGCGCGCGCATTTTACAGCAGCACATTTGGCATCGAGTTCATGCACCTCCCAAGTCAGGCCCAGCGGCAGTGGCTGGCCGAGCAGGTGGAGCAGCCGGGCGGGCGGGCCGACCAGCCGCATGTGCTGACACAGTTGATCCGCGCGGACATCTTCGAGCAGGTGATCCAGTCGCGCTACCTGGGCACCAAGAGATTTTCTCTGGAAGGCCTGACCGCGCTGATTCCCTTCCTCGACGAGGTGTTGCGGGTGAGCTATCTGGCCGGAGTGACCAGGGCGCTGATTGCGATGAGCCATCGCGGGCGGCTGAACGTGATGACCAACATCGTCGGGCGCGCGCCCGCGGAGATCTTTGCCGAGTTCGAGGATGTGGACCCGCGCAGCGTGCTGGGCGGCGGCGACGTGAAGTACCACATCGGCGCGACCGGAGAGTACCATACCGAGGACGGCGGCGCGATCGGGCTGCACCTGGTCTCCAACCCGAGCCATCTGGAGGCGGTCGATCCGGTGGTGCTGGGGCGGGCGCGCGCGCGGCAGACGCGGCTTGGCGACGATGGGACGCAGCGAGTGCTGCCGATCATGGTCCACGGCGATGCGGCGTTCGCGGGCCAGGGCATTGTCGCAGAGAGCCTCGTCCTCGGCTCGCTGAACGGCTACGACGTTGGCGGGACGGTGCATGTGATCGTCAACAACCTGCTTGGATTTACCGCGCTGCCCGAGGAGGGAAACGCCTCACGCTACGCCAGCGACCTGGCCAAGCGGCTGCCAATTCCCATCTTCCATGTGAATGCGGAGGACCCCGACGCGGTGGTGCGCGTGGCGGCGATCGCAGCCAACTTCCGCCACCGCTTCCACAGCGATGTGCTGGTAGACCTCATCGGCTACCGGCGCCACGGCCACAGCGAGGTGGACGATCCGACGGTGACTCAGCCGCTGCGCTACGCGAAGATCAAGAGCCGGCCGTTCCTCTACCAGCTCTACGCCGAGCAGATGCGCGTCGATCCCACCGCCGAGGTCAAGCAGGTGCAGGAGGAGTTTCTGGCCGACCAGAAGACCGCGAGCCTTGCCAGGAAAAAGACGCGCCTGGCGCGGATGCCAGGCTACTGGAGCGCGTACAAGGGCGGCCCATTCCTGGCGGAGTACGACGTGCCGACGGGCCTCGCGCCGGAGCGCATCGCCGAGCTGTGCCAGCGCATGACGCGCGCGCCCGAGGGCTTCCACATTCATCCCAAGGTGAAGAAGCTCTACGAACAGCGCGTGCAGATGGGCGCGGGCGAAGTTCCCTTTGATTACGGCGCGGCAGAGCTTCTCGCCTTCGCTTCCCTGCTCGACGCGGGCACGCCGGTGCGGCTGAGCGGGCAGGATTCGCAGCGCGGGACATTCAGCCAGCGCCACGCCGTGCTGGTGGACATCGAGAACGAGCAGCGCTATTTTCCGCTGCAACATCTCGGCGCGAAGCAGGCCCGCTTCGAGGTCTACAACTCGATGCTGTCGGAGGCCGCGGTTCTGGGCTACGAGTACGGCTACTCGCGCGACTCGCCGGAGACGCTGGTGCTGTGGGAGGCGCAGTTTGGCGACTTCGCCAACGGCGCACAGATCGTCATCGACCAGTTCATCGCGGCGGGCGAGGCGAAGTGGAACCTCCTCTCCGGCCTGGTGCTGCTTTTGCCGCATGGCTACGAGGGCCAGGGCCCGGAGCACTCCAGCGCGCGCGTGGAGCGCTACCTACAGCTCGCGGCGGGCGACAACATTCAGATATGCCAGCCCTCGAACGCCGCGCAGTACTTCCATCTGCTGCGGCGGCAGGCGATGCGCGCGTGGCGCAAGCCGCTCATTGTCTTCACGCCCAAGAGCATGTTGCGCAATGCGGACGCGGCCTCGCCGATTGCGGAATTTTCCGCGCCGCATTATCTCAATGTGATTCCCGACAGCTCGGTGAAATCGCCCAGCCGCCTGCTGGTCTGCTCGGGCAAGATCGGCCACACTTTACGCGTGGAGCGCGAGCGGCGCAAGGACAGCTCGGTCGCAATTATCTTTCTCGAACAACTCTACCCGTGGCCCGAAGACGAGATGCAGGCCGCGCTCGACCAGCATCCACGCGCCAGCGAGATTGTGTGGGTGCAGGAGGAGCCAGCCAACATGGGCGCGCTGACTTATGTGTTGCCGCACCTGCGCCGCATGAGCGGGGACCGCGCCGTGCTTAGCGTCAAGCGCTCTGCCAGCGCCAGCCCTGCAACTGGCTCGGCCAAGGCGCACACTCTGGAGGAGAAGACGCTCGTAGACTTGGCCTTCGGCGCGTAGCAACGATCAATTCGTGTGGGCCGTTGCGCGGCGGGCAACGTATCCTATCCGGGGAGCGTTGCGATGAACGGTTATTTAATCTGCGGCATTCTGTGGTCGATCTGGGTCGTTGTGTGGATGCTCTGGGCGCTGCGGACCAAGAAGACGCAACAGCGTGAGGGCGCTGCGTCTCAGGTCCTGCGCCTCGCGCTTCTCGGCAGTGCAGTCTACCTGATCTTTTTTGCGGGGAATCTGCTTGGCTGGTGGCACGGCAGAGTGCTCCCCTATCATCCCTGGATGGGCTGGGCGGGCGTGGCGATCACGGTGCTGGGCTTTGCCATCACCATCTGGTCGCGCTTCCTTCTGGGCAGCAACTGGAGCAGCACCGTCACCATCAAGGTGGCCCACGAACTCATCCGCACCGGGCCGTACCGCTGGGTGCGCCATCCCATCTACAGCGGAAAGATTCTTGCGATGGTGGGCACGGCAATCGCGCTCGACCGATGGCGCGGCGTGGCCGCCGTCGTTCTGATATGGATCGCATTCACCATCAAGCGCCGCAAGGAAGAGCAGTTCATGCGCCAGACTTTCGGCGAGCAGTACACGGAGTACAGCAAGACCACCGGCGCGATCTTTCCTCTGCTGCTGCGGCGATAAGGCTGGCGAGAGAATGGGGCGCCCGGCTATTGGGCTCCCTTCACCTGCTCGGTGACCCAGTCGGTCCAGATAGCTTCGCCGATGGGACAGGCCAGCGGCGCGCCGTCGAGGACCGCGGCGACGAAATTCTCCGCCGCCGGGTAATGCACATTCGCATGAGGCGGGAGTTGCTCCTCGGTCAACCTGCCATCGCTCGCGAGCAGACGCAGCGTGGGTCCGTTGAGCGGGTCGAGGCTAATCTCTCCCTCGCTGCCGATGACGCGAAACTGGTCGCGTGGCATGCGCGAGTTCCAGCGCACGTCGATGACGGCGTGGATGCCGCCCGCGTACTCGACGAGCGCGGTGGCCGAGTCCTCCACCGCCAGCTCATGCACGGCGTTGGAGAGCAGCCCGGTGGCGCGCAGCGGACGGCCAAACAGAAAATTGCACGCGTCGATGCGGTGCGATCCAACGTCGTAGAGCGGCCCTCCGCCGGCGATGGCGGGGTCCTTCAGCCACGCTCGGTCGGGGCTCTCCAGCCAACCGTGGTAGTTTGCCTCCACCAATACCGGCTGGCCGATGGCGCTCTCCGCAATCAACTCCTTCGCGCGGACCAGCTTGGGATAGAGCCGCCGGTAGTAGGCAACGCCCAGCAGCCGTCCCGACTGGCGCGCGGCCTCGGCCATGGATTCAGCCTGGGCAAAGTTGAGCGCGACGGGCTTCTCGCAGAGCACATGCTTACCCGCGCGCAGGCTGGTAATAGTGTGTTCTGCATGCAGCGCGACCGGCGAGGCGACATAGACAGCGTCGATCGCAGGATCGCGCAGGGCGTCGCCAAGATCGGTGAAGACGAGCGCTCCGGGGTAGGCAGCAGCCTTGGCCGGCGAGCGCGTCAGCAGCGCGTAGAGGCGGCTTCGCGGCTGGGCGAGAACAGCGGGCAGAACGCGCTTGCGAGTGATGTCTCCGATTCCGATGACTAGCCAGTTGAGCATGGGTTTATTTTTCCTTAGACGGCGGCGAGGGGTTTGGTGAACGGCACGCGGGCGATGGTCCATCCCAACGCACGGTTTGCCTTCTCCAGCACCGCCTGAAAGCGTTTTGCGCGTTCCGCCACAGATGCCTCACGAACGTCTCTATCGTAGCGCGGTGACGAGGCTCTGCGCGGGAGAGATACACTCATAGGCATCGCTACCCATTCCAATCCGCGCATCTTTCTCTCCGCCGGCGAGGCCTCGGGCGACCACTACGGCGCGGGGATTATTGCGGCGCTGCGCGCGCGACTTGTCGGCGCGACTTTTACCGGACTGGGCGGCACAGCGATGGCCAACGCAGGACAGGAGCGCATCGTGCGCGCCGAGGATGTGGCGCACATGGGCTTCACCGAGGTGCTGCGCCACGCGCCGTACATCTACGCGCAGTATCGCAAGCTGGTGGCGTCGATCCAGCGCAATAGGCCGGACGTTGCGATCCTCATCGACTTTCCCGAGGTCAACTTTCGTCTCGCGCGCCATCTTAAGCGGCTGGGCGTTCCCGTGCTGTGGTTCGTCAGCCCGCAACTGTGGGCGTGGAAGCGCGGACGGCTACGGCTTGTGCGCCGATTCGTGGACCGCATGATGGTGATCTTCCCGTTCGAGGCCGCGTTCTATCGCGCGCGTGGAGTGGACGCAGAGTTTGTCGGCCATCCGCTGGCCGCGCTTCCGCTGCCGGCCATCACGAGCGAGGATTACGCCGCCGCGCATGGTCTCGACCCGGCAAAGCAATGGGTTGCGCTGTTGCCGGGAAGCCGCCAGAGCGAGATTCATCAGAACCTGCCGCAGATGCTACAGGCCGCGGCCAATCTGAATCTGGACCTGAATCTGGAGCAGAAGAGCAGTTGCCAGTTTCTGCTGCCGGTGGCATCGACCATCGACCTTGCGTGGATCAAAGATGAGATTGCCGCACACGAATCTGCCGTGAATAAGAGGCTGACCGGCTTTGCAGTACTGCCGCGGATCGTACTGGTGGACGACGCGCGGGCTGCCTTGTTCCACGCGCGCGCCTCGGTCGTCGCCAGTGGCACGGCGACCGTGCAGGCACTGACCATCGGCACGCCATTTGTCGTGGTCTACCGCGTCTCCGCGCTCACCTTTGCGCTGGCCAGGCGGATGATTCTCTACCCCGCAGAGATCCCCTCCGAGCCGGACGCTGACGGCCATCTGCCGGTCGCGATGGTCAATTTGATTGCGGGCAAACGCATCGTCCCCGAGCTGCTGAACCGGCGCTTCACGGCCGCCAACCTGATCGCCGCACTGCGCCCGCTGCTGGACGAGACGCAAGAACGCCGGGAGATGATCGCCGCACTCACGGAGGCCCGCGAAAGGCTGCTGCCCGCGCCTGGCAAAGACCCCATCCGCCGCGTCTCGGATGCCGTCGTCGAGCTGCTGCAATCCACCCCCATCGACGCGCTCCGAAGCGCCTCCAGCAGCGTCTAATCGGTAGCGTTCAGAATTGCCTCACCGTGCAGTACCATAAGCAATTAGAGGATGAACGCAACTTGAGGACACCCGCACGCATGACTCTTCGACCGCAATGCCGCCGACGAATCCAATCCTTCTTCCGCGCGCTCGCCGCCGCGATCCTCACCGTCTGCGCGCTCGCTCAACCAGCGAATGCCACGCCCGCGCGCGCGCAGTTGAATATTACCGGCTACGTTATCACCGCCGACCTCGATCCGACGACCGGCAGGCTGACGGCCACGGCAGACGTCAGCTTCACCGCGCTGGAAGACCTGACCACGGCGACCTTCGAGCTGAACAACGGCCTCAACATCACATCGCTTACAGACAACGGCGGCGCCGCGCTCAACTCCGAGCGGCTGGCCGCCAACTTCACCGTGCGCGTGACGCTGCCCGCGCCGCTGGCCAAAGGCTCCAGCAACACCTTCCACTTCGCGTATGCAGGCGTGCTGACCGGCTCCGACACCAGCCCGGTCGATGGCATTAAACTCGCCGCCATCGCCGACCCCATCAGCATGTTGCTCTACGCGGGCCGCTGGTTCCCGCTCTCGACGCCCGGACTGTTTACCGACCGCTTCACCAGTGAGATGCACATCCGCGTGCCCGCCGATTACACCGCCGTCGGCAGCGGGACGGCGACAAAGAAGACGCTGCCCGACGGGCGCAACGAGTTCAGCTTCGTATGGTCGAAGCCGGGATTTCCCGGAACCATCGTCGCGGGCAAGTTTCTGCCGCCGATCACCGCCTCCGGCATCAGCAACATCCACGTCTATGTCACGGAGAAGCGCAAGGACGGCGCGCCGGACTTTGCCGCGCTGGCCGGGCGCGAGTTCGAGTACATGACCAGCGTCTTCGGCCAGCCGGAGTCCGGCCGCATCAACATCGTCGAACTGCCGGAGGACGCCGTCAGTGCCGCGTGGGCGCCGGAGATGGCATGTATCGCGGGCAACCGCATCGTGGACCGCACGGCGGCCTCGCAGCGGCTGCTGAGCAATACGCTGGCGCACCAGTGGTGGGGGTCGGAGGTATCGCCCGCCACGCTGAACGACGCGTGGATCACCAACGGCATGAGCCGCTACGGCGAGCTGATGTACCTGGAGAATTCGGCGGGCAAGAACGCATTTCAGACAGCCATCGGCGATGTCTCCGCCGGAGCGCTGGCCTACGATACCGAGCCGCTGAGCACGCTTGGACGCCTCGATCCCTTCTCGCCACAGTTCCAGTCGATGACGCTGGAAAAAGGCGCGATGGTCTTCCACATGCTTCGCTGGGAGATGGGCGACGACGCATTCCAGAGCTTCCTGCGCGGCCTGCTCTCGCAATATACCGACAAGGGAATTCGCAGCTCCGATGTGGAGACGGTCGCCGAGGCGCAGGCGGTCCATAGCGCGAACAACGGGGATTCGCACCTCGAACTGACTTCGTTTTTCTCGCAGTGGATCGACAGCACCGGAGCGCCCGCCTTCGCCGACAAGTACTCCGTCTATCGCCTGGGCAGCAACAAGGGATTTCGCACGGTGGGGTCGATCGGCGAAGACCTCGACCTCTTCCGCATGCCGGTGGAGCTGCGCATCGAGACCGACGGCAAGACGGAGGACCGGCGCATCGACGTGGCGGGCAGCGACTCGCCCTACACCGTCGAGACATTCGGCCGCCCGCGGCGCATCACCATCGACCCGGAGAACTGGCTGCTGAAGAGCACGCCCGACCTCGCCATCCGCGTGGCCGTGCTGCGCGGCCAGCAGATGGTGGCGCAGGGCGACCTGATTGGCGCGCTCGCGGAGTATCAGAAGGCGCTGGACGAAAATAAATCCAGCTCGCTGGCCGCCTACCGCATCGCTGAGGTCTTCTTCATGCAGCGCAACTATCAGGCCTCCGCCAACAGCTTCCGCGACGCTCTGCGCGGCGACGGAGACCCGCGCTGGACAGAGGTATGGAGCCACATCCACCTGGGCTACATCTTTGACGTCACCGGGCAGAGGGAACGCGCCGTCAACGAGTACCGCCTGGCCGTGCAGACCAACGACAACACGCAGGGCGCCATCAACGAGGCGCGCGCGCGCATGGCAACCCCCTACAAACGCGAGCGCACCGACAACTAGAGCGGCTACGCATCGGGGATGGCCAGACAGAAATCGCTCTGCGGGTTTTTCCCTTTCATCTGCAAAAAATCCACAGCCATTCTCCCCCTCTACAACTTGCGCGGTATCCCATGGTGCGGAAGTGTTATGGTTCTATTCGATACTGGAGCGAATCATCGTTTCTGAAAGCGGCCAAGCCGTTGGCACGGAGTCTGCAATGGTTCCACTGCATCTCTCGCGTTGGTCTTGCCGGAAATAATACTGCTTCCCCGTCCGATTGCCTTGCGCCCGGACTGGGACAAAGGGGATTCCCTATGATCCGCTGGTCGCGAGCCCTGGAGCCCTCCATGGATTTGTGCAGCCTGCCATCGCCATACCGCATTCCGCAAAGTGTGGCCGGCATGGCATTCAACTTCAGCAAGATCGAGCTTTCAGCCCCCGCGGCGCAGCGCAATGTAGCCCGGCCGGCGGGGATCCAAGCGGATCCAGCAGCCTTCGCGCACGTCGAAACCCGCAGGTCTTGCTTCGAGATTCCCCAATGTTCGCTGGCCAGATAGATCTAGGCCGTATCGACATATAGATCGTATCTGCCGTTGTTATTTTGCTGTTGTTCTTGCCGTTGCCTGAAAAGGGCCAACGGCCCGTTCTATATTTAGCCTGGGGCGAAGCCCCAGGTACGCGTCCCAATCTATCCTTTGCGGGCTGAAGGCCCGCGCTATAACCTTCATTCGATAGATACGTCTTGTTGAACTATATGTCGATACAGCCTAGAACGAGAGCGAGAGCAGCCTCTCCCATAACGCAGGATCGACGGGAACTCCCAGGCGGAGGTTCTCTTCGCGCAGGCGAAGTGTCTGTTGGCCAGGGTAGCGCACGGGGTGGGCGGGATCGATGGCGACGGCTGCGTGGAGCGAGTCGAGAATGCCGTTGGCGATGCGGTCGAGTTCGGGACGCGCGGCAAAGCTCGCGGGATCGATGGCCAAAAATATCTGGCTGAGACCGGACTCGCGCGCGGGATCGCGTGGAAGCTGGTGGGTTGCCAGGCCGCCGGAGAGCATCGCCGCGAGCATGTCGAGGACCAGCGACAGGCCCGAGCCCTTCCAATAGCCGATGGGCAGAGCGCGCTGCGAGGCTTCAATCGCAACGGGATCAGTGGTCAATTCGCCTGCCGCGTCGTAGCCTCCCGCAACGGGCAACTGCTGGCCGCGCTCGGCGTAGGCGGAGATTGTGCCGTAGGAGAACTGCGAGATCGCCATGTCCAGCACAACGTGTGCTCCGTCCGGGCGCGGAATAGCAACGACCAGCGGGTTGTTGCCCAGCGTGGGCGAAATCGCGCCCCAGGCGGGCAGGTTGGCCAGCGTGTTGGTCCAGCAGATGGCGAAGAGGCCAGCCTCCGCGGCGAGCCATCCGTAGCTGCCGCCGCGCATCCAGTGGTTGGTGTTGGCCAGTGCGACGCCGCCCAGGCCGTGCTGGCGGGCAAGCTCGATGGCGCGCTTGATCGCTGCGTAGGCGTTCAGGTTGCCGGGACCGAGATGTCCGTCCCAGCGCTCGATGGCCGCGGCTCCTGCGACGCGTGTGGGTTGAGCCGCGAGGTCGATGCAGCCGTTGGCGACCATCGCGGCGAAGCGCGGAAATCGGTTGAGGCCGTGGGTGTAGACGCCGTCGCGTGTGGTCTCGGCGAAGAGGCGTGCGCAGAGTGCGGCGCGATCGCCCACGAGGCCGAGGTGCAGCATCGCGCGCTCCAGCGCGTTGTAGAGGTCGGCGTAGGGAACTCGCAGCATGGCAGTGTCCAGTCTATCTCCGCACGGCTCTACGCCACCAAGACGTCCGTCTGGCTGAAGTCGCTGCCTTTGAAGAGCAGCGGCTCGCCACGCTGCTTGGCCAACGCATAGGAGAAGCAATCGCCAAAGTTGAGTCCTGCCGGATGTCTTCCTTTACCGAAGTCGCGAAATGCCTTGCGCGCAATCTGCGCCTGCCCCACGCTCGCCGACACAATTGCGATCTCGCCCTCGGCAAGCATTGTGTCCAGAATTGACTCTATTCCTTCGCCGCGTTTGCTAATCAGTACCATTGAGGCTTCCATATAGCTGACAGCCGAAATCTCTCGCGACTCGGCTTCGCCCATCTTTAGCGCCAACTCTTCAAAGCCGTCTTCTTCCAGCATTACCGCGACGATCGCTGATGTATCGATCACCGTCAATCGAAACATCCGTGTTCGTTGTATCCAATAATCTCGTCGTCAGATCGTGCGTCGAGAACCGGCATCTCTGCAACGCGAGAGGTAATCTCCCGAATCTTCGCCATATACTCCTTCGCGGAGCGCCGGCTGACGCGGTCGAGTCGCTCCTGAACCGCAATCTTCAGGGAGACAGACTCCGTCTCGCCCGTGGCAGCCACAAGCTCCTTCACCGCTTCATCGAATTCAGGATCGTCGATTACGACTTTCATAGCGAAGATTGTAGCGCGTTTCAATGCTGCATGCGCTCATTCCGTCTCGGCTTCTTCTTCCTCTTCTTCTTCCACCTTGTCGCCTTCCTCCACCTTGTCGCCTTCACCGGGGGCAAGGAAGAGGTTGGTCTCCAGTCCGTGCTGGCGGGTGTAGAGGTCAAAGTAGCGCCCACCCAGTTGATAAAGAGACTCATGGGTTCCGCGTTCGACGATCAGGCCGCCCTCGATCACCAGGATCTGGTCCGCGCGGCGTATGGTCGAGAGGCGATGCGCGATGACGAAGGTTGTGCGGCCGTGCATCAGGTGATGCAAGCCGCCCTGGATCATGGCCTCGGACTCGGAATCGAGCGAGCTGGTCGCTTCATCGAGGATGAGAATCCGCGGGTCGGCCAGGATGGCGCGCGCAATCGAGATGCGCTGCCGCTGGCCGCCGGAGAGCTTCACTCCGCGCTCGCCGACCACCGTCTCGTAGGCATCGGGAAAGCGCTCGACAAACTCATCGACGCGCGCGATCCGGCAGGCCTCCATCCACTCATCGTCGGTCGCACTGGGACGCGAAAACTTCACATTCTCGCGAATGGTGCCATCGAAGAGGAAGGTCTCCTGCAACACCACGCCGAGCTGCTCGCGGTAGCTGCTCAGGCGGATCGTCGCCAGGTCCACGCCGTCGATCAAAATCTGCCCCGTTGTTGCCGTGTGGAAGCCGCAGATCAGGCTGATGACCGTCGACTTGCCCGAGCCTGACGACCCCACCAGAGCGGTCACTGTTCCCGGCTTCGACTCGAAGCTGATGCCGTGCAGCACCGGCTTGCCCGGCTCATATGCAAACACCACTTGGTCAAACGCCACATCCCCGCGGATCGGTTCCACCACATTCACCCGTCGCGGCTCGTTGTCCTCCGTGCGTTCGGAAAGTATCTCCGTCGTGCGGTCCAACCCGGCCAGCGCCTCGGTCAACTGCGTGCCGATATTCACCAACTGCGCCACCGGCGCCACCAGGAACGCCAGCAGCATCATGAATTGCGTGAACTGTCCGATGGAGAGCCGGCCCGCCGCATGCTCATGCGCTCCCAGGTACATCACCAGCCCGCCCACCAGCCCCAGCACCAGCGTCGACGACAGCGTCATCACCGACTGCGCCGTCAGCGAGCGGAACACGTTGTCCAGCAGCCGCTTCACGCCTCCGCCGAACACGCGCGCCTCGCTCGCCTCCGCGTGATAGCCCTTCACCACGCGTATGCCGCCCAGCGATTCCGTCAGCCGCCCCGTCACCTCGGCGTTCAGCTTCGCGCGCTCGCGGAAGATCGGCCGGATGGTATTGAACGCGCGTTGCAGAATCGATCCGAACAGCAGCAGAATGACCAGCGTCAGCATCGTCATGCGCACATTCACATGGATGAGCAGAACGAACGCCACCACTGCCGACAGTATCCCGCCCACAAATCCAATCAGACCCGTGCCCACCAGGTTGCGCACGCCCTCCACATCCGTCATGATGCGCGCCACCAGTGTGCCCGTCCGGTTCTCGTCGTAGAACGACACCGGCAACCGCCCAATGTGCTCCTGCACCTGCATGCGCAGCTCCGATATCAGCCGCTGCCCACCCTTGCTCAGCAGTTGCGACAGCGCATACGACGTTGCGCCCTGTATCATCACGGCCGCCGCCACCCGCGCAATCAGCCAGGGCAGCAGGCCGGTCTTTCCTCCCACCATCACCAGATCGATCAACGGTCGAACCGACTGCGGCAGCACAAAGCCGGAGAGCGTGTTGATGACCATCAGCAGCAGGCTGATGCTCAGCAGCACTCGCCGCGGCTTGACCAGCTTCCAGACCTCGGGAAGCACTTTTTTCAGCTTGGGCTTGGGCCGCTTGGCGGTCAGGTCGGCTGTCAGCGCACGCCCAGTTCCCCGGCTCGGCCGGTCTCCCGAAGGCATCCCTCCACCCATGCCGGATGATCCAAACGACGAAGCCATATTGAGTTAGTGTACCCCGATCCGCGGCACGACTGGCGGAGCCTGCGATAAGATGGAGCGGTTCAGTAAGAGAAAGCGGTTCAGCGGCATACATATTGGGAAGCCGTGCGTCTGAAGGAAGATAGGCAGGTGAAGACTTTGTTGACAAAGAATTTGGCGGGGAACGCGCGTGGATTGTTTCTTCTGTCGATCGCTGGTGCGCTGCTGACAGCGGCGAGTGCGGCTGCGTCGGCGCAGGTGGCTCCGCTGGCACCGCGCTGGCTGGCGGGAACACCGCCTCCGACGGTGGAGACGTTCGCGGATGGGCTGGCGCGGCACCACATCGATCTGACCGAGACGGCGTTGAAGGCCGCGCTCGCGGACCCGGACGGCGAGGTGCGAAGCCTGGCGGCGGCGCAACTGGCGGCCATGGACGACCATCCTGCGCTGACCGCGATTCTTGACGCGCTGGATGCCGAGCCCGATCCCCAGGTGCAGGTGAATCTGGCGGGAGCGGCGACCTGGCTTGGCTCGATCCGCGCTCTCGACCGGTTGCAGCGGCTCTGTCAGAACCTGAATGTGCCTTCGACGACGCGACTGGATGCCGCGCGCTATGTCTCCAATAAGGAGCTGCCAGCGTGCTTCTCCGCGGTGGAGCAGATTGAGCAGGACGAGCAGGACGCAAGCATTCGCGTCCTGGCGCTGGAGGCTGCGGTGATCTATCGGGGGCAGAGCGATCGGGCGCAAGCCCTGGCCGTCTTTGCGCTGGCGGACCGTGACCCAACGGTGCGCATTGCGGCGGTAGAGGCGCTGCGGTTCCTGCGCGCAACCGGCGCGGTCGATGCGCTTGGCCGCGCGCTGCAGATCGAGGGAGACGATACGGCGCGGGAGCACATGCGATCGGCAATCCGCGATCTGCGGGCTGCCCTCGCGGAGAAAAACGCGGAAAAATCGCCGGAAAAAGGTGCGAAGAATTAAATGCGAGATAGCGCCCGCGCGGCACTCGATCGATCGACCTCAACGGTCAACGCCAACTGTGCGGAATCTCTACGCAGCGATCTTGCGCGACCTGCGCACAGCGATGAACGAACGCACGCAGAGCAGCACGAAGACCAGGCAGATCGCCGCCATCGCTATCTGGTCCTCGACTGCTACGGGATGAGCCAGCGGCGCTCCGTGGGCCTTCGCGACCTCGACGATTGCGCGAATTGCAGCGCCTAGAAACCCCACCAGCCCCACCGTCACCGCGACGTGCATCCACGCCATCCGCCGCTTCGCGTCCTCGGTAATCGCCAGCGCCCCCGCAATCGCCATCGCCAGTCCGAACCAGGTCGGAATCAACGCCGTCGGATGCACGCTCCCCGTGGCCACGAATCCACACACACCGAGCACAACCAAGACCGCTCCAAAGCCAATCGTCACCTTCGCCATCGTGCCGAACTCCTTCCTGCCTTCCTCTGTCATTCCCAAAGGAAATCTACTTCGTGGCCCCTTACTTACCCCTTATGTTGCGGCTGCGCTCTTCATTGCCGCCAGCACTTCGGCCGGCGTCCACTCGTTGGTGGCGTACCAGGCGCGCACCCTGCCGTCCTTGCCGATCAGCGCGGTCGACAGCGAGTGGGTTGGCAGGCCCGCGTCGCCCGGCGTAATCCCCACGTCGAAGAACTGCGTCAGCGCGGCCAGTTCCCCCGCGGGCGGCACGGCAAAGTCCCAGTGCGCGAACGCCTGCTTCGCGTCAGTTCCTATATACGTCTCGCCGTAGCTCTTCAGCACCGCCGGCGTATCGAACTTCGGGTCGAAGCTGATGCTCAACAGGTGCGTCCGGGCGTAGAGCGCGGGATCGCCCTTGAGCGCCTTGTCGATCTGGGTGAAGTTCTGGCTCATGCGGATGCAGAAGTCGGGCAGCGGGCAGCGCGTGTAGACGAAGGTCAGCAACAGCACCCGCCCCTTGAACTGGGCGAGATGAATGGTGCGCCCGCTCTGGTTGGTCAGCTTGAAGTCGGGCACCGCATCGCCCGCCGTGGGGACGTGGTATTGCACGGCGGGTTTATAGTCTGGCCGCGCCTGCGCCGTCACCACAATCTCATCCAGCATCGGGTCCTCGTAGCCGTCCGCGGTCTTGCGCACCAGCAGCTTCGCGGTAATGCGGTCGCCGGGATGCAACTCGCTGGCAACCGTCGGGTCCTTCAGCTTGTAGGGCATGGTCATCGCATCCATGAAGCCCGGAATCGCCTCGTGGTCCAGCGTCACCATTCCCTTCGCCGCATCCACGCTGACGATCTTGCCGCGAATCGGAAAGGTCTTCAGCTCACCCGGCGCGGCCCCGCTCGCCGCATTGGAAGACGCGCCTGCCGCAGCGCCGTTGCCCGGCTGTTTGCAACCAGCCGCGAATGTCACAACCAGAACCAGACCGACCGCAGCTCGCAACGCGTATCGCACAGGCAACGCCCCCTGCGTCCATCATACTTATGAACCGCAGAAGAATTTGATTCTTGTCGATGGGCAAATGAAACAGAATTGCCGCTCCACGCCCGCGCATCTCGCACCGCGTTTTCCGCAACCGGCAGGCGTATAAAGGGCGTATGGAATCGTCCGCCGAGCTGCCCCGGCAGATTCAGCAGGCGCTGGAGCGCGGCTGGATCGTCCTCACCGCCAACCAACGCGCCGCGCGCACCCTGCACCACGGGTTCGATCTGCACCAGCACGCGCTCGGACTCGCCTGCTGGGAACCTCCGGCGGTCCTGGCCTGGGATGCGTGGCTCACCAGCCTCTGGCATCGCCTTCTGCTTGACGGTGCCGCCCCCGATCCCCTCAACCCAGCCCTGCTGCTCAACCGCACGCAGGAGCACACCCTCTGGCGCGCAATCATCGCTGCGGACAGCGCGCCAGAGGGTGTGCTCCTGCGTGCGGTTGAGCAGCAGGGC
>Ga0224530_1000054_pt1 | contig 73805 bp, 56 predicted proteins | sample CBST75metaG_FD_179873 | JGI IMG/M metagenome (GOLD analysis project Ga0224530, IMG submission 179873) | Peat soil microbial communities from Stordalen Mire, Sweden - C.B.S.T75 | ecosystem: Environmental > Terrestrial > Soil > Wetlands > Peat | place: Sweden: Norrbotten County, Stordalen Mire...
CAGATCGACAATCTGCCGCTTCTCGGCAACCGACCGAAATCTGCGAGGGCGACGTTCTGTTCCTTCCGCCTGTACCATGACACTATCGTCAGCCTTACAACCAAGCCAACGCCAGAGGGGAAAACAGGACGCTTACGCTTACACCAACGCCGAGGTGACATCGAAAGCTCTGCAAGTTCCTCAATCGGCGTACCGGCATTCAGCTTGTGATAAAACTGACCCCAACGCAAAAGAACAGCTGCACCAACGCCGAAAGCTTCTGTTTCGAGGCCTTTGTGGTACTCGCAGACGCGGAGTCCTGGCATGACATCTCGAAGGCCTGAAGGTTTGTGTCGCCAGTGTATATGCACAACCTCTTCCGTCAAGGTGATTCGATTTCTTCGGCGATGATGATTCGGATTTAGCCGGACAGCAGTGATCACGATTTTTGACAAGGGAAGAAGGCGTTCGGTGGCCATGAAGAGCCAGAAAGACTGTTATTCGGATATGTGCGCTTCCGTGCAGTCCCGTGCAAAACGGCAAAAATCGGCCTTAAAATCGCCCATCACAAGGCCGAAATGTTCAAATCGACCAGTCAACGATGGAGGGTGAAACGGAAGAAAAGGTCTTTAGAGACCATCTGTATCACTTTTGTATCACAATGACTCTTTACGGTTTCCAGCACGAACCACTTAAGCTGTTTGTTTTGTATAGTGAGCTCGGTGGGAGTCGAACCCACGACCCACGCCTTAAAAGGGCGTTGCTCTACCAGCTGAGCTACGAGCTCGTTCAAGACTACTTTTACAAAGTTATCACATGAGCGGCTTTGCCGCGCGGGCCGGCTCCTGCACACGCTTGCTCTCACCGTGGACAGCCGTAGATTGCTCTGCTCGTTCACTTTCGAGTCAAAATTCTCAACTGTTGCCCCAAAGCACAGGAGAATGGGGTAGTCTGGTGTGAAGATTCCCAAACGAGGGCAGGTACGATGTTTGAAGTTGGTCAGGAAGTAACGGTAATTGCGGACACGGGAACAGCTTACGATGGCGTCATTCTTGCGCGGGCCTCAGACGACAAGGGGTCGGGAGCCTACAAGATAGCACTGGACGGAAGCGTATCCGGACAAATGGGACAGTGGCACAAGGCGGGCGACGTCTTCGTGCGAGAGAAGACGGCCGACGATGCGGGATTATCTTCGGAGGAAGAGACGGGGCAGCCGGCAGGTTTGGGCTGGGCATCTGATGAGACCCCTATTCCCTGAAGACGGGTTTAGTTGAGAGATTTGAATGGAGTCCTGGCCGCCAGGAGATTCCACTCAATTTGATCTCACTTCTCGCTTCCGCTCACGGGGCGGGGCACTTTATCTGTGCCGTGCCCGGCATGTTTTCAGCCGCATCAATCGACTTGATGCCACTACCAGAGGGATGATTCAGCTCTCGCGGAGAAGCAGATGAGTTTTGGAGAGTTTCTAGGCAAGCAGTTCATCAGTGTCATTGCATGGAATGAACCGGAGAACGGCATCCTTTCATACCGGTATCCCATGCGGGACCTGGAGATTGAGAACGGCGGCCAGCTTACGGTGAGCGAGTCGCAAATGGCGGCCTTCGTCAATGAAGGCAAAATCGCCGACGTCTTTGGCCCCGGCCTGCACACGCTGAACACGCGCAATCTTCCGTTGCTGACCGATCTGATGAACTGGGACAAGGCCTTCAAGTCGCCGTTCAAGTCCGAGGTCTACTTTTTTTCGACCCGCCTGCAGATCGACCAGAAGTGGGGCACGGCCACGCCCATCACCTTCCGCGACAAGGAGTTCGGCGCCGTCCGCCTGCGCTGTTACGGCATCTATTCCTACCGGATCGCCGATCCGCGGGTCTTCTTCAACCAGATCAGCGGCACGCGCGCGAGTTACCTTGCCGGCGACCTGGAAGGCCAGTTGCGCGACACCATCATCGGCCGCATGACCGAGGTTTTTGCTTCGAGCGATATTCCGTTTCTTGATATGGCCGCCAATCAGGCCGTACTCGCCGGCAAACTCGCCGAGCAGATGCAGCCGGCCTTCGCCGCGCTGGGCCTCGCGCTGGAACAGTTCGCCGTGCAGAATGTTTCACTCCCCGATGAGCTGCAGAAGGTCTTCGACCAGCGCGTTGGCATGAACATGGTTGGAGATCTTGGCCGCTACACGCTGTACGCAGCGGCAGAGTCGCTGGACCTTTCGGCGGCCAACACGAGCGGCGCCGCCGGCATGGGCATGGGCCTGGGCGCGGGCGCGGCGGTGGCGCAGGTGATGTCGAACGCACTCAAGCCCGCAATGTCTGCTCCGGCCGTAATTCCTGCCCAGGCGGTTGCGCCAACTCCGGCGCTTGCCGGCGGGACAGCCGCCGCCGAGGGCACCAAGTTCTGTATTGAATGCGGGAAACCCATTCCTCAGCGCGCGAAGTTCTGCGCAGAATGCGGAAAGGCGCAATGAACTGTCCCGCCTGCGGCGCTCCCATGAAGCTCAAGGCGGACATGGAGAGCTATAAGTGCGAGTACTGCCAGAACGTCTATCTTCCGGAGAAGAATGACGATGGCGTTCGCGTTCTGGCTGAGAGCGCGGACCAGAATTGCCCGCTCTGCAACCTGCCTCTCGTACATGCCATTCTGGCCAAGGTCTCTATCATCTACTGCACCGGTTGCCGGGGCATGTTGATTCCCATGCCGGCATTGGAGCCACTTATCGAGTATGTGCGGGCGACTGGGGGCGCTGAAGCCGTTTCATCTGCTCCCGACAAGGAAGATTTGCGGCGCGTGATTGACTGCCCTCAATGCCACCACCGCATGGATGCGCATTTCTATGCCGGTCCCGGCAACGTCGTCATCGATTCCTGCGAGGAGTGCAGCCTGATCTGGCTTGATCATGGCGCGATCACGCGCATCGCCCATGCCGCGGACGTGAGCACTTCGCCGGAGGCCTCGTTTTCAGAGGATTCCGATCAACAGCAAGGGGAGAATTCGAGTGGCGCCGGCGGGATGATCGTCGAGGGCATCATCGGCTCGTTTTTCCGCTAAAAACAGCGCGGTTGATCTTTGAACCTCGTAGAAATGGAAAGATGCGAAATGGATTCCGATTGGCCTGATGCCAGCTTCAGGAAAAAGCCACTTGAGTGTTCCTACCCCATCTCAACTTCCACATGATTTTCCGCGAGCAACTTCTCCGCGGGAATAAAGTTCCCCTCCAACTGCTTCCCGTTGAGAACCAGTTTCTTCACGCCCTTTTGCACTCCGGCGGGATTGCTGACTTCAATAGCCAGTTTCTTACCGCGAAAAACGCGAGTTACTTTGAACCCTTTCCAGGCGGAAGGAATGCAGGGATCGATTCTGAGACCACCATACTCCGGCTGCACTCCGAGGATGGATTGGGTAGCAGCAAAAAACGACCACGCAGCGGAGCCGCTCAGCCAGGGAACGCGCGAAGCGCCGAATCGCGGACTGTACTTGCTGTGAGTGAACTGGCAGTAAACGTAAGGCTCGATCTGCCGGACTTCGGCGCGGGTGTTATAGGCAGCGGGCAGATAGGCTCGGAAGTACTGGTACGCCAGATCGCCGTGACCGAGCAGCGTTTCGGCGATCACAGCCCATCCCTGGGTATGGGTGAAGATGCTGGCGTTCTCTTTCAGGCCCGCATTGAACAACGCGGCCCTCATGACGTTGAAGTCCGTATCGACATAAGGAGGGTCGCAAATCATGAGGCCGTACTCCGTGGCCAGATGCTCATGGACGGAGTGCATGGTCTGCGCGGCCCTTTCGTGAGTGGCATGGCCGCTGATCAGGGCCCAGGATTGCGGGTTGAGAAAGATCTTGCCTTCGGCGCTTTCCCTGGAGCCGAACTTGAAGCCGTCGGCGCGATACGCGCGCAGGTACCATTCTCCGTCCCATGCATCCTCTTCCAGCCGAGCGTCCAACTTCGCCAGTTCTTCCTTGGCCCACTTTTCTTCGTCTTTGGCAGTCAGGAGTTGGCAGACCTCAAGATAGACAGCCAGAGCATAGCGCAGTTGAAAGGCTACGAAGGTCGATTCGCCTTTTTGTCCCAGGCGAATGCAATCGTTCCAGTCGGCGGACAAGCCGCAGGGCAGGCCATGCGCTCCGGAGCGCTCCATGTTGAATTGAATTGCGCGCTTCATGTGACCCAGGACTGTGTCTTCGCCCTTGTCGGCATAGGGCAACACCTTGTTGAAGAAGGAGAGGTCTCCGGTCTCCTTCACATAGGCCGGGATCGCATTGAAAAGCCATAGGCAATCGTCGGAGCGGTAGTCTTCTTCCCGCGGAGCCGGTTCGCTGCCTGGGTGATGATCGAACTGCCGCACGACGGGCATGGCGCCGCCGGTCGAAACCTGTCCCGTGATCATCAATTCCAATCGCTGACCGGCTTCTTCAGGGATGGTGTGCATGACGCCCAACATGTCCTGGACCGTGTCCCTGAATCCCAGGCCATCGCGTTCGCCCGCGTAAATCAAGCTGGCAGCGCGCGACCAGGCATACGTCATCAGGCAATTGAACGGGCCCCACATATTGAGCGTGCTGTTCAGTTCTGCGTCCGGCGTCTCCACGGTGAGCCCGCCGATGCGCTCATGCCAATAGCTCTTCAGCCGGGCAAGTTCATTGCGGACCTTGTCCATGCTGGCGAACTCCGCCGCCGCGGCTTTTCCCTCCTCGCGGCCGCGGCCAATGCCGATCAGGACGAGGAACTCCTTCGACTCTCCCGGCGCGAGTTCGATTTTCGTCTGCAAGGTTCCGCATCCGTTGTCGCCAACGGCGAGAGAGTTAGTGCACTTTCCCTGCTCGACGACGACCGGATTTCCATAGCCGCGATAAGTCCCGAGAAAGGCGGCGCGGTCCGTGTCATAGCCAACCACCTCTGCGCCCACCAGCGCCTGAAAAGTATGACGCCCCTGGTCCTTCTCCGCAAAGTTATCCGGCATGTTCGGGATATTGACGTTGGTTCCCTGGTCGATGATGTTATCCTCGACCTCCATCTTGACGGTGTGCTGCGTGTACTGGAGATTGATCAGATCGTTCCAAGCGTCCCAGTTTCCGGCATATTCCACGTAGGTGAAGGCGCTGAGCTTGCGCGGCTTCGCGCTCAGGTTGGTCAGCTTCACGTGCCAGCACTCGAATGTCTTTCCGAGCGGAACAAAATATGTGGTCTCGGATCGGATGCCGTCATACTCCGACGAAATGGCGGTATAGGCGCTGCCGTGGCGGCACTCTGACTTGTATTGATCGAGCGGCTTGCCCACCGGCTGCCACGATGCGGACCAGTAGTCCTTGCTGTCGTGGTCATGCAGATAGATATAACGGCCCGGCTGGTCCATGGGGACTGCGTTGAAGCGCAGCCGCATGAAACGCCCCAGCGCCGCCGATTTATAGAAGCTATATCCACCGGCATTATTGGTGATGATCGCGCCATATTCCGTTGAGCCAAGATAGTTGCTCCACGACCGGGGAGTGTCGGGACGGGTAATCACATACTCTTTGTTCGCATCGTCAAAATGTCCGAATTGCATGGCTTATTGATCTCCTACAAATTTGAAAGAGATTCCATCAGGGGCTAAAGCCCGCGTCAATATTGGATCGTTGCGGCACGACTAAAGTCGTGCCCTGTTACATAACATCGCCAGGATTAAAGAATCTTCTGCTCAATATCCAAAATCGCGGCAGTTAAGGCGTTATGATCCGAGCCGCCGACTGAATGCCTGGCTTGCAACTCGCCTTGAATCGTCTTCATCTTAGCTTCGTTGAGCGGATAGAAGAGCAGGCCCACCGCGATCAGCAGGAAGCCAACGGCGGGAAGAACCGTAAACAGGAGCAGAATGCCATGCAGGGCGCGCGGCGTCTGCATCACGCCGGCCTGGTATCCAAACTGGGCGAGCAGCCAGATAGCTATCGGCCCGCCAATGGCCCAGCCTAGTTTGTTTGACATGCCCGCTGCCGAGAAGACCAGCCCCGTGGCCCGGCGTCCGGTGCGCCACTCGGAGTAATCGGCGGAGTCGGCGAACATGGCCCACAATACCGCGGACGTTGGTCCGGTTACAGCGCTGTACAGTACCTGAAAAGCGAACATCAGCGCGATTTGTTCCGGCTTTACCCAGTAGGAAACAAAAAGGAAGAGCGAACCCAGCACCGCCAGGCCGATGAAGGTGGCCTTTCTTCCGAAAAATCGCGTGACATATTGAATCACGACAGTTCCGAGCAGCGACAGCAGTGTGCCGGCAACCATGAAGGAGGCGGCCAGTTTTTCGTTGCCCACGTAGTACTGAAAGTAATACAGAATAGCGCCGCTGCGAATCGCGACCGCGCAGACAGTCAGAGTTCCCGCACTAAACAGAATGAGCCACGGCACATTGCTTGCCAGGTCCTTCAGGTCCTGCCCCAGTGAACTCTTCTCCTGGAAGGGTTGCACCCGTTCGCGCGTGAGCGAGAAGGTCAGCAGGAACAGCGCGACAGCCGCAACGGCATAGAGGCCCATGGTCATCTGATACCCATGGGCTTTGGCCACGGCCATCAGTTCCGGCCCCATTCCGTTCCCGACTCTTCCGAAGTAGTCCACCAGGTAGAGCGTCGAAAACTGCACGACCAGGCCAGCCGCAAAGGCAAACGCAAACCGGTAGGACGAGGCGCTCGTGCGTTCCTGCGAATCGGGCGAGATCACGCCCATCAAAGCGGAATATGGAATATTGATGGCGGAATAAACCATCATCATCAGGCACAGCGTGATGTAGGCATAGATCAGCTTTCCATTCGGGCTGAAGGCGGGCGTGGTGAACGTCAACACGCTGATGATGCCGAAGGGAACCGCAAACCAAAGCAGGTAGGGACGGAACTTGCCCCAGCGCGTACGGGTTCTGTCGGCGACGACGCCCATGAACAGATCGAACGCCATGTCGAGAACACGCGTCAGCAGAAGCAGGACCGCGAGCTTCTTCAGCAGGGAGTGTTCCAACTCGGAATCGGGAGTATAGAAGAAGACGTCTGTATAAAACTTGCTCTGAAAATAAATGAACGTCATCCAAAAAAGATTGGATGCCGCATCACCGAAGGCGTAGCCTGTTTTCTCGGCAAATGTCAGTTTTTGGGTGTCAAGCTTCATGAATCCTGTTCCTCATGTTCATTGGCCCTCATCAATAAGTACAAACAGCAGCGGCCCGGCATCGGACGGGAGTGGTCAACACGGCTTTGAGCCTGTGCGACCGCAACCGGTCATGCCTGACCTAATGTGTTCTGCACTCCCCTTGAATCGTATTCCGGAATAAGAGGCAAGCTGTCTCTGAATCGGAGTAACGCGGCACAGAGAAACCGCCTCCCGCGTGCAAGTATACATGAGCTGGAATCCGCATTTTGGGCACAGATTTGCTCGAATTGTACCGTACCAGAGCGGCTTCTGGACGTTTATATGAGCTTCCATTGCTGAAAGCGGATGGGTTCGGCGTTATTTTTGACTCGGCTGCATGTTCGAGGGCGTTGCCCGGCTATAGAACCCAATACGCGCCGCGCGAAGTCAAGAGTAAAAGTGCTGCTAAGTTCTCTATTGCCCATTCACCGCCCGCAAGGGCTTGGGAACAATTTGATACGTCCCGTAATCAATCGTCATGACTGCCGTGCCGCCAATCCGGACCTTTGTCTCGCTCCGGTTCTTATCCGGGAGCCAGAAGCCGTCTCTCTTCGCATTCGTATGATGAATGAGTGTCCGCGAGATCCAGAACGAAGGATTCCTGGAGGGCTGTGCTTCAATCTTCGCCACCGCAAAGTCCGCCTCATCCACCCATATCTTTCCCTTGAGCAGGAATACGCTCGAGTTTATGGGATCTACCTCCAGGACGTAGGCCGGACGCCCGCCCAGATCCTCCCTCCCCAACAGGTGAAACCGGTAATTTTCCTCCGTGAGCGCTGCCAGCGCCTTCTTCTGCGCGGCTTCCTTTTCGCTCTCCAACGCCCGCTTCAGAACCTTTTCACAAAGAGCTTTCGATCCGCTCTGGGAGACAATCCGAAAACTCTTTCCCGAAGAGGCGTCATAGTCCACTTCCACATCCATCTTCGCCGCAACCTTCTTGGGGAATCCCTGGTACTCCACTTCATAGTGCCGCAGCGAGTGATAGTGTTCCAGTGCTCTGGCCTGCATCTCGTCATGCTGCTGCATCCGCCCCACAATCTGCGTGGAGCTCAAGACCGCGGGCGAATCCGCGTTCTCCTTCTGCGGCCATGCCACGGCACCGATGAACAGCAGCGTCGTCGCCCAAATTGCAGTCCGGCATTGGTGCTTGATCATGACGCACTCCATCGAGATTTTCTCGAGCTCACATCTGATGTTGTAGGGCCTGCGCTTGCTGTTGCGCAGTTCAATTTGGACCAGTCAGTTCTCGCAGATGCAACGCCATGTTGGCTCACAGAGGCAGGTTCCAGTGGCCAACCTGCGCTGGATGAGGCGTTTGCTGCCCGCACAGTAGGCACCTGATCACAATCGCCAGGTAAGGGAACTCGGCAGTTCCGGCTGGTACGTCCTGCCGGCATCGTCTGCACTTGATGATGAACAGTTTGCGTGACGGGGAGGTGAATCCTCAGGCCATTCCTGGAAAACGAAGAACAAAAGACGAAGACGTGAGGCGTGAAACCTGGTTCTTGTTCCGATTTCGAGAATGGCTTTTGAGGAGTCTGACTCGTGGATGAGCGGGGTTCGGTACAGAAGCTGGCGCATGCTTGGACAGGCTCCCGGCGCTCTCGCTCCAAGGGACCTGCACCTCTGGTCCGTTTCCACAAACGGGTCTTAACAGAACTCCGGCGTCCAGTGCCATCCGCGCAGAGGCGCAGTCACTTGCGGCGCTTCTGCATCTGCGGCTATTCCGGATGGTCAGGCGTCATCAGGCAGATGTCGGGCAGGTTGCGGTAACGCTCCGCGTAATCCATTCCGTAGCCAATGACGAACAGGTTGGGAATGGAAAAGCCCACGTAGTCCGGCTTAATCTCTTCGATGCGGCGCGAGGGCTTGTCGAGCAGCGTGGCGATGCGCAGCGTTTTGGGACGCTGCTGGAGGAATATCTTGCGCAGATAGGCGAGTGTGATGCCGGTGTCAAGAATGTCTTCGACCACCAGCACGTTCTTGCCTTCGATGGACTGGTCGAGATCCTTGATCAGTTTGACTGCGCCCGAAGAGCGCGACCCATGGCCGTAGCTGGAGGTGGCCACAAAGTCGAAGGTTGCGTCGACCTGGACGGCCCTTGCGAGATCAGCCAGAAACGGCGCCGCGCCCTTCAGCACGCCCACCATCACCAGCTTCTCGCCGTTCAGATCTCGGGTTATCTGAGCGCCCATCTCGGCGACGCGCTCGGCAATCTGTTGGCGGGTATATAGAACTTCAAGGCCTTGATAGGTGACGGCAGTCATATAAGTAGTATCGCCTGAACAGAGTGCCGCGCGGCAAGAGCGCCTGTGCAAATCCTGGCCGCTTCCTGCTGGAATCATTATGGTTGGCAGCGGCAGCCCCGTTTGCCCGGTATACTTGAGGAATATGCTGCCTTTTATCCACATCAATTTGTATTTTTGGCAACGCAATCAGCCGACTTTCGGATTGATGATGTGGCTTGCCGCGATTACAGCCGCTTTCATCATGGATCGCAGCTTTCGACGGGCGCGGGTCAGTGTGGATGGGCAGGGAGCCGACGCCGTCAGCATGGTGGCCATTGCGCTGGTGGTGGGCATCGTGGGCGCCAAACTCTGGCATGTTCTTGATACGCCGGATGAGTTCAGCTACCTGGGCTGGAGCGTGCTGTGGAACACGGACGGCTTCGCATGGTTTGGCGGTCTGGCGTTCGGCATCTCCGCGCTGCTCTTTCAGGGCTGGCGGGAGAAGATCGGCGGCTTGCGGACCTTGGATCTGGCTGCTCCGGCTGCCGCTGTCGGATACGGCATCGGGCGCATCGGCTGCTTTCTTTCCGGCGACGGCTGCTATGGCGTCGCGATCAAGCCGGTTCATTTTCTGTTCTTTTCGTTTACTCCCTGGGGCATGAGCTTCCCCAACGGCATCGAGCCGGTTTTCGTCCGCGTTTATCCGACTCCGCTGTATGAATTTGCCGCCAGCCTGCTTATCGGCGGATGGCTCTGGTGGAGGGGCGGCAAACAGCATAAGAGCGGCGCGATTCTGGCCCAGTACCTGATGTTTACCGGCGCTGCCCGCTTTCTGGTCGAGTTTGTACGCCGCAACCCCAGAGTGCTGTGGGGCATGTCGAACGCTCAACTGGCCAGCGCAGGCTCCGTAATTGCGGGCATCCTTCTGCTGGCATGGGTTGCCACGCGGCCGGTCACCAGAGCGAAACTACAGTGAATGTAGCCTTTTAAAAAAGTCTCCAGTGTGGCTTTTTTTTGAGGAAAAAGCCACTTGGCGGGCGTGCTTCCGGGATACACCTACTGTAGTTTCGCTATAGCCCCAAAAAGGGCGGCGCGCGGGTCGAAAATGCAGCGTAGGCCGCTGCCGCGGCGAATTCTTCTTTGGCAATAGTTTATTTATAGCCGCTTGATAAACGCCTGTGCTTGTTTCAGTTGCGGGAATAGCGCTTCGTCGGCCTTGAAGTCGCGGGAATGCACGCAACGCCGCACTCCCCGCATCTTCACCGGATGCTTCAGGTGCAGCATCTCATGGTAGAGCAGGTACTCGATGGCGTAGCGCGGGCTTGACGGCCGGTCGAAGACACGGCTTACCACAATGGTATTGAGGGCGGCATCGTAGTGGCCCAGCGACCGCTTGGCCATGCCTTCGCTCCAGGTCAACTCGGGCCTGCCCAGCAGACCGCTGAAGAAGCGCACATTCAATGAGTCGAAGACTTCCTCAAGATTGTAGAAATGGCCCTGAGGGCCGAAATAGCGCTTGTTGGCGCGTGCGCCGCGAATCAACTCCGTCTGCCGGGTGACGGCGGCGCTGGTGGAAAACCGCTTGTAGCGCAGGTTCTGCCTCGCATCGATCGGCTTTTTGTAGAGCTTGGCCAGCAGAATGTGCGCGATGGCGTGGGCGATCTGCTCGGGCGCGCCCTCCAGCAGGTCAGAGAGGCTCACAAAGAGCTTACCCTGGCGCAGGCGAATCGTGGTGTTCAGCGAGGTAAACCGCCGAAAGCGGACCGCGATGGGCGGCATTGGCGCTCTGGGACGCAACGCCCGGTACTCTTCCTGAAAGATCGAAACAATATCAGCGGTCACTCTATACAGATTACAGCTTGCGGGGAACGGGGAACAGATTACAGGGATCAGGGATCAGAGATTGACCAGGCCCGATCTCGGCGCATGAAACAAGCTGATACTCTTGCCTTTCTGCTTTTCGATTTTCCGCGCGCCGATTTATCACTTCGGCTCTGCCCGCTGCTGGCCGCGCTGGTCCTTGTGGAGGTTGAAATAATCGGTTTGCTCGGCCAGCAGGTCCCTGGTCTGTTCAGCCAGATACTCTCCGCTCTCGACGGCCTCCTTGCGGGCCAGCTCGAAGGCAGGTTCTGTGGCCAGCGCGCGCAAGATTTCAAGCCAGCGCCTGGTGCCCTCGTTTAGCGGTTTCAATGCCTTGCGGATATCGGCTTTGCGCTCGGAGTAGACGTCCAGGTTCGCGGCCAACTCATCCATCAGCGCGGTAAAATCCTGCAACTCATCGTCCAGGCGGCGGCTGCGCCCTGCCGAGCGAACACGGCTGCTCAGTCCCTGGATGAGCTTCGCATGTTCGTCGAGAAACTGCGTGTAGAGGGCGACCCGCGCGCCGGGATCGACAGCGGCTTCGCGGATCTGGTCGATTTGGGCCTCGGTCAGCGGCTCGCGCTTTTGCCTTTGCGCACTGGAGGGCGCGGCAGCCAGCAGGCAGGCCATCATCACGGCAAAACAGCGCATTGAACGCACGGATGCACCCCAACGCTCTCATTCAACCACACTTGCTCAAGCTGGCGAAGGCGCGAAGAACTTTTTCAGCGAGCGGGAAGCCGCTGTATCCGCTCATTTGCTGAAAACTTGCATCATGGCTTCAGACTGGACCTGGTTGACTTGCGCCAGCGTCTCCTCCACCAGCGGTCTGTCCTCAACGCTGCTGGCGTGCAGCAGCCCGGCCAGGCGGAAGGCGGCGTGCCGCAACTGAATCTCTGTGTTTTTAAGCCGCCTGTGGTTGTTGGCTGCTGAGAGATGAATCTTGCGGGTCAACTCCTGAACCTGCTTGAGCATGTCCGTGGCCTTGTCCACGTTGCCAGCGGCGTATTGGCGCACACTGAACTCGGTCATCTGGCGTACCAGTTCGGCGTAAAGAAAGCACTGCTCGCTTGGAGGCGCCTGCATGACCTTGGCTGCCAGCGCGTCAATGTTCTGCTGGCCGGGGATATTTGCCTCGATTCCGGAGGCACAGGCGGGGAGCGCGCTCACGGTGAGGAAGACGAGAATGGCCGGAATTGCGAACCGCATAAGGAACCTCCCCTGCTGCGGCAATAACCCAGAGTGTGACTATAGGAGCATTTGAGGAAACTGCGCAAGCGGAAAAAACGCGGTCCCAGAGATTTGAATGCGAGGCATCCTTCAGAGGGAGCGACGCACGAATTGCGCGCCTTCTCACTTCTTGCCTTCCAGCAACCGGAGATGCTGGCGCGCTTCCAATTCCAGATCGGGATTCTTTCCGGCAGACGAATCCAGGAAGTGATGGTAGTAGGTTGTTGCCGCCGCCTTATCGTGAAGCGCATCATAAGCCGTGGCCCAAAGGAAGTATGTGGAAGGAACTTCCGGAAGGTATTTTGACCTCATGGTAAGAGCGTGGAGCGTGACCGCAGGCCGATTGGTTTTCGAGGCCGCAAAGGCCAGGCCGACCCAGCCGTCGGCGTTGGCAGAATCCAGCTTGGTTGCTTTGTCGAAGACCGCATAAGCCTCGGCATACTTGAGAAGGCGGATCAGGTTTTGCCCATGCGCCACCAACAGGTCAGGGTCCTCGGGGCTGGCCGTCAGCAGCCCGGCAAAGAGCTTATCTGAGCCGGCCGCGTCTCCGGCGTCGGCCAGCACCTCGGCCAACATGCGAGTAATGGCTGGGTTGCCGGGGTAGTCGCTGTGCAGCTTCTGAAAGAGCGGCAGCGCCTCGGCCTTGTCCTGCGCCGCGAGCACCGCGGCCAGTTGCGCGGTCAGCGCTATGTCCTCGGGCGACTGCACAAGGGCAGCGCGCAGAAGGGTTTCCGCCTCGGGATACTGCTTATGCGCAATCAAAAGATGGGCCAGGCCGGCGTTGGCTGGAGCGGACTTCGGGTCCTTGGCCAGAATGCGGCGATAGGCGGTTTCGGCGGCTTCGGACTGACCCGCCTGGTCGGCCAGGCTCGCGGCCAGAAGCGCGTCGTCCTCTGTCTCGGGCGAGAGCTTCAGGGCCTCCAACAAATCCTCGGAAGCCTGGGCTGGATTGTCCGCGCGGTCAATCTCTGCCAGCGCGCGCCATGCCCTGGCCTTGGCGGCTGCTCCGGCCTCGCCGGGATCAAGCTGTGTGGCGGCAGCCAGCTCTGGCCGCGCTTCGGCTGGCTTGCCCTGCCGCGCCAGCAGCATTCCCAGCTCCACATGTGCCTCAAACGACGTCGGATTTGCCGCGGCGGCCCGCTGGTAAAGCCCGACCGCATCGTCCAGCCGGTTTTGCGCGTCGGCGACATAAGCCGCATCAAACAAAGCGCGCGCATCGCCGGGATGTGTCGCCAGCCAGAGGTCCAGCTTGGCCCCCGCCGTCTTCCAGTTGGACTTGACGATGGCCGCTTCGGCCTCCGCCACTTCCACGGAGACGGACTGGGGCTCGACAACCTGTGCTGCGGCCGGCGCCTGTGGTTCTGGATTCGAGGATGAGTCCTGGCCAAACCCGGCAACCGAAGTGAAGAGCAGAACGAAAAGAGCGAAACGGAGCACGAAATACCTCATCTAACAGTTTAGCTGGCGGCTGGTCATTGGACGCGAGAAGAAGGCATCAGGCACTGAAACAAACATTTCGGATATCCAAGACGCATGCTCTTGCCGGCAGTCATGGAGGGGCTGTTGGACCAAACCGACAGAGGCATAGATGATGATGAATGTCGTTGATTCCATGATGTCTAAGTTGTTTTTAGCGCCGTGCGGTTCATCGAAAATAACATCTTCACGGGAGGGGATTGCATCCAATCGAAAAGGGACAAAGCGGACGGTGGAACGATGCTACGAACCGAATGCAAGTTGTCTGACTAATGGAGGTCCACCTATGACTTGCGCTTCGATGCAATACATTCCCCTCTCCTCGGCGTACTTGTGCCAAGATTGTAGCTGCGTTGGTAACTGCGCTGAGCAGTGCCCGGCTTGCGCATCCACAGTTCTTATGACCCTTTCAGTGGTGTTGGACCGGACAGGCGAAGAGGAGGTTGAGCAGCAGCCGGCTCTCGCATACTGCAGCGCAATGGCGGCGTGAACCTCTAAGATTCTGCTGGAACCCGTTCTGAAGTTCCGAGCCGTTTTCAAAGCTCGGATTCATGCGGTGGATGGGAAATGGCTGGATTCAAAAGGGGGACGGCAATACTCTGTCTGTGCGCTTGAACGCAGGCCGCAGAGGATTGCCACCAGGCAGAATGCGCGAGCGTTCCAAACCTGAAGAATGCTGTGCAGCTTCAAGCAGTTCTGTGCCTGGGGCTGACATTTTCAGGTTGAGCCGCGCCCTATAATGGAGAATGGCTGTTTGCGCCGTGAACCTCTCTGAGGAGACGTAGGCGAGCAGCCGATTTCTTGCCCGGTGGTTCCCATTGAATGACGCCATCATCATCCGCGGCGCGCGGACCCACAATCTGAAGAACATCTCCTGCGACATCCCCCACGGGAAGCTGACGGTGATCAGCGGAGTCTCCGGCTCGGGCAAGTCGTCGCTGGCCTTCGATACGATTTACGCCGAGGGACAGCGCCGCTATGTCGAGTCGCTTTCCGCCTATGCTCGCCAGTTTCTGGAGCGCATTGAAAAACCAGACGTGGACCTGATCGACGGCCTTGCTCCGGCCATCGCGATCAAGCAGAGGAATACAACGCGGAATCCGCGCTCGACAGTGGCCACGGCTACCGAGGTCTACGATTACCTGCGCCTGCTTTACGCCCGCTGCGGAACAGTCCACTGCGTCTACTGTGATGGCCTCGTCAAGCGTGATTCGGTCGACGAGATTGCCGAAGCCGTTCTGGCTCTGGGCGAGGGAACACGGCTCAACGTACTCTTCCCTGTGCGCCAGACAGAGCCCGCGCCTGCAGCGGAAGCCAAGCCCGCCCGCAGAGCCGTCAAATCCCCAGGCAAGCCCGCCAAGGCTCAAGCCAAGACGGCGGCCGAGTCGCCGCTGACTGAAGCCCTGAAGGCGCGCCTCGTTGAATTGCGGGCCACCGGCTTCACCCGCCTCTGCCAGCGGGGCACCATCTTCGAGTTTTCCACTCCCGAGTCGCTCCTCGACCTGGACTTTACTCTGCCCGTCTTCGTTCTTCTGGACAGGATTGTTGTGAGCGCCGACGCGCGCGCCCGCATCGTCGACGCCGCTGAGATCGCCTATCGCGAGGCAGGCGAGGTGACCTTCGAAGAACTCCCGCGGGACGAGAACGCCCCGCGCCAGCGCCATCGCTTTTCCGGGGAGTACGAGTGCACGAGTTGCCACCGCCCTGGGCGTGAGCCAGACCCGCGTCTGTTCAGTTTCAACAATCCCTTTGGCGCTTGTCCGCGCTGCCAGGGCTTCGGCAACACGGTCGATTTCGACCTGAATCTGGTGATTCCCGATAAGGGGCTCAACCTCAACGAGGGCGCCATTGCCCCCTGGAACACGCCGAAGTACCGGCCGTGGTTTGCTGAGTTTCGCAAGCACGCGGCGGAACTGGGCGTTCCTCTGGATGTGCCCTGGCGCGACCTGCCCGAAGAGGCGCGCGAGACGGTATTGAACGGCAAGGGGAGCTTTGCCGGTGTCCACGGCTTCTTTGCGCAGATGGAGCGCAAGAAGTACAAGCTGCACGTGCGCGTCATGCTCAGCAAGTATCGCGGCTATGCGGAATGCCCGGAGTGCCGCGGCCAGCGGTTGAGGCCGGAAGCCCGCAGCGTGCGCGTCAATGGATTGAACATCTGCCAGGCCACCGCGCTCACCATCGTCCAGGCGAAAAAGTTTTTTGAAGATCTGAAGCTCTCGCCGATGCAAGAGGAGATCGCCGGCCAGATTCTCGAAGAGGTTCGCCAGCGGCTGAATTTCCTCGATGCGGTCGGCCTCGAATACATCACCCTTGACCGGCTTGCTTCCACGCTTTCCGGCGGCGAGTCGCAGCGCATCCAGTTGGCCACCTCGCTAGGCTCGCGGCTGGTGGGCGCTCTCTATGTGCTGGATGAACCGACCATCGGCCTGCACTCTCGCGATACCGTGCGGCTGATTCACATTCTGGAAAAGCTGCGCGATCTGGGCAATACGATTCTCGTGGTGGAGCACGATGCAGACGTGCTCAGAGCTGCCGATTACCTGCTCGACCTGGGTCCCGGCGCAGGGGAGTTTGGCGGCCAGTTGCTGGCCGCGGGCATTCTGGCGGAGATCGAGGCCAACCCCGACTCGCTCACGGGGCGCTATCTCTCTGGCAAGGTTTCCATTCCCGTGCCCACGCGCCGCCGCGCTCCAGGCCGTGAAAGGCTGGTGCTGCGCGGCGCCGTGGCCAACAATCTCCATGGGCTTGATGTCGAAATTCCGCTGGGAATGCTGGTGGGCATCACCGGCGTTTCCGGGTCGGGCAAGTCCACGCTGGTGCACCAGGTTCTTTATCGGGCCTTGATGCGGGAGATGGGGCAGAGCGACGGCGCTGACCCGTCGAGCGTTTACAAATCGCTTACCGGCTATGAGCGGCTCAGCGACGTGGTGCTTGTGGACCAGACGCCCATCGGCCGCACGCCGCGCTCGAACCCCATCACCTACATCAAAGGCTTCGATCTCATTCGTGAAATCTTTGCTTCGCAACCCGAGGCCAAGCGCCTTTCGCTCACACCGGGGCATTTTTCGTTTAACGTTCCAGGCGGCCGCTGTAATACCTGCGAGGGCGCTGGCACGGTCACCGTCGAGATGCAGTTCCTGGCCGACATCGAACTGCCCTGCGAGGACTGCAACGGCACGCGCTACCAGACCAAGATCCTCAATGTTGAATACAAGGGCAAGAACATTCATCAAGTGCTGCAAATGACTGTGCGAGAGGCGCTGCGCTTCTTTTCTGGCCAGACGCGCCTGCTGGAGAAGCTCGCCGTGCTCGACGAAATAGGACTTGGTTATCTGCGCCTTGGCCAGTCGGCCACTACGCTTTCCGGAGGAGAGGCGCAACGCGTCAAGCTGGCCGCCCACCTGGCCCAGGTGCGCGCCGCGAACGCCAACGCCAGGCCCTCGCAGGCCAGCCGAACCCTCTACATTCTCGATGAACCCACCACGGGTCTGCACTTCGAGGATGTTTCCAAGCTGCTGACGGCATTCCGCAAGCTGATCGACGGCGGCGGTTCGCTGATCGTGATTGAACACAATCTTGACGTGATCAAGTCCGCGGACTGGGTCATCGATCTTGGTCCTGAAGGCGGCGAAGCCGGAGGCCGCATCGTGGCGGAAGGCACTCCCGAACAGATCGCCACGAATCTCCTTTCGCACACCGGTAAATGGCTGGCGCGGGTGTTGTGATCAGCATGAGAGCTTGGAAGCAATCTGTTTATTTATGCTCTTTATCAATGCAACCCCGGCGCGCCAATTACTTAGGAGGTCCGGCCATCCGGGCTAAACGTATTGTTCTCTCGCTGCTTTTGTCTTCCAGTGTGTGCTTCGCCCGGCAGCCGTCGCGCGAGACGTCTCTCAAGCTCGCCGCGGAAGTTGAAGCGGCAGAGCCATAGGCATCAGCCGTCGAGTTGTAGGGCCGAAAGCGGGAGCCTATACTGAATCGACTGCAATTAGACCGGTTCTTGCCGGAGAGGTTTGTTCATGATGTTCCAGGTTCGATTGCTTCGTTTTGTTGTTGGTGTGAGTTTCTTGGGCCTTGCCATTACGCTGGCCGGATGCGGGGGCGGAAGCGGCTCCAATTCAACGCAGACAGCCATCACTGTTACGTTGGGCAGCACGAATGTCCTGGCGCCGCAAGACGGAACGGCGGCTCCGTTGACGGTAAGCATCACCGGGGCGAGCAGTTCGGCAACTGTTACTGTCAGTGGATTGCCGACCGGCGTGACACAGCAGTTCGCGGCAACCAGCGGCGGCCCATCCGGAACGCTGACTTTTACAGGCAGCGCTTCAGCGCCGGCGGGCAGCTATTCGCCAGTCGTTCAAGTAAGCAGCTCCGGCCAGACGGCGTCGCAGAGTTTTACGCTGATTAGCGCTCCGGTGGCGAAGGTGGGCAGCGCCACGGATACGACGCTGGGCGTCAATGGCGTGCTGAAGCAGTTCATGTCCACTTCATTCCAGATCGGATCATGGACCACCGATTACTTCGGGTCGGGAACAGCGGCCACGGCGCGAGAGACCACGCTGACCCAGCTTGGGCCGCAGCATATTCGCGTGCAGGTGGTTGCGGGCGCCATCCCCATGGTGGCCAATACCGGTACGGCCAGCGACTGGAGCTTTACGCTGCTGGATACGACGCTGCAACCCGTTCTGCTAACCGCCGACCACAGCCCGGAGTTGCAGATCGCCGTGGCCCCTGCCTGGATGTGCGACAGCAACGGGCATCTTGATATTGCCAATCACCTGGACGATTTTGCGGCGTTTTCAGCCAACATGGTGCGCTACTACAACAAAGGCGGCTTTGACGTGAATGGCACGCACTTCCAGTCGGCAAGCAGTTATCCCATTCAGTGGTGGGGCGTCTTTAATGAATTCAACGGCAATGGGCTGAGCGCCGCCGATTACGTGAAGCTTTATAACGCGGTAGTTCCGGCCATGCTGGCTGTTGATCCGAGTATCAAGCTGTCGGCATTCGAGTTTTCCGATTACGGGCTGGACACGGGAGGTGGCGGGGATCCGATGCTCTATCTGCCACCTTTTCTGGCGGCTGCAAACGCGGGCGGAGTCAGCACGCAGGTGGATGTCATGTCGACCCACTTCTATAGCACCTGCAACCAGAAAGACACTGATAGGCAACTGTTCAGCACGATCCCGCAGTTTGTGGCCAACGTGAAGTACTTTTACCAGGAACTGCAAACACGCCCCGACCTGGCTAATGTGCCAGTCTGGGTGACGGAGAACAACGTCAATGCTGACTGGAGCAACAACGGCATGAGCGAGTGCAATCCGGGTCAGGTTTTCTTGGATGACACACGCGGCACCAGCGCGTACTTTGCCGCGTGGCGGCCGTATGTGTTTTCGCAGCTGGGCAAGGCGGGCAATCAGGCTATCTACCATTGGGACTACACCGCAGACCAGCAGTACAGCGAGGTTGACGGCAACGGGAATCCGTATCTGAGTTACTGGGTGGACAAGACGCTCGGAAGTATTTATTCGTCGACAGCGGCCTCGGCGGGACCGAAGATTCTGACGCTGAATGCCACAGACACTTCCACCGTTGAGACGCTGGCGACGGAAGGCAGCAGTGGCGAAGTAATCGTCATGGTTGTGGACCGCGCGGTTCATTCAAGCACAGACAACAACGGGAGCGGCGATCCGCGGACGGTGGTGGTGGATCTTTCGAGTTTGGGGAGCTTTTCATCGGCCAGTCTGCTGACTATCGACGCAACAACCAGCGCCAGCGGCGGACCGGCGGCTGTGAGCGTCACGCCGGCTTCGCGCATGACGGTCACGCTGCCCGGCTATGGAGTTGCATTTTTGAGCGTGAAGCCATAGAAGCCGGTCGACAGGGGTTGCGAAAGAGTTGCGCCCGGCGCGAATCGATTGCTCGCCGATGGATTTAGCAACCGAGCATGTATCCAAAAACAGTGGAATAACGTTCACTTGATATGAGGTTATTGATATGAGCAAATGCCCTATGAAAAAAGGACTGATGGGTAAGGCTGTAACCGGAAAAGCGGTTACTGAGTGCCAGGACTTGAACGAGGTGTTTTCGGCTTCTCTCCCAGCTTTCGGCGGCGCCTACCTGCGGCGGGTTTACGAAGTGATGAAGCATGTGATCGAAAAGCGCATTCCGCTTGTCGTGACCTGCGCCGGACCGATTACGGTTTCCGACCAGCACCGCGCGTGGCTCATTCCGCTCATCCGTGCGGCGAACACGGCGTACATCACGGTCACCGACGCGATCTGCTATCACGATGGGCACGACTGCCTCCGGAAGCACGATGAACGCCCGATCCGTGAGGTGAATCTTTGGGGCGATGACGCCGAACTGCGCGAAAATGGCGTGATTCGCGTGACCGATACGGGCTTCGACGAACAGGTGCTTTTCGACCAGGACGCGGTAGTGACGGAGATACTCCAAAGGCCTGAGTTCCAAAAACGGATGACGACCACCGAACGCAACTATCTGCTCGGGAAGCAGTATGGCCTGCGTGAGAAAGCGCTGGGCGTTGCGCCGGGGCTGATGAGCACATGCGCCGAACTGGAGTTGCCTGTTTTCATCGGTGCGCCTGCCGATGGCAGCGTCTTCCTGAATTCCGTCAAGCTCTGGACCCTGGCGCGGCTGGGGAAGATCAAATATGGCTTCGATTACGATCTTCACGAAGACGTGTTTGAGTCCTGCGCCTACCATCACTGGGGTTTGTTCGACTCCGAAGCGAAAACGATGGCCATTCTGATTCTGGGCGGCGGCGTTCCCAAAAATTATTCCCTGCAGCCGGAACCGACGCTCTCGCAAATCTTCTTCCTTGAAAGCATTCGCGGCTATGATTACGATGCGCAGATCGTTTCAGCGCCCGTGACGGATGGCAGCTTGTCCTCGTGCGCGCCAGCCGAAGCGGTGTCGTGGGGCAAGGTCAATCCGGAGACGTACACAACACAGACAGTGAGCATGCAGGGCGATTATTCGTCCTACATGCCTTTCGTCGTTCGCGCGCTGGTCGGGAAGGAACTGCTTCATCATCCGCCGGAACCGCTTCGCCTCTATGCCAAGCGCGATGAACTCAAGAAGAAGCTGCTCGCGGCGATTGGAGACGATGAGGGCGTGATGCAGAACATCATGGACACTCTCTCGCTTCCGGCGGAGCTGAAGATTTAGAGCATTTTCACTGTTCCTGTACGGTTGAATTCGTGGTTTCCCACCCATTTCACAAAGAGCGTGAAATGGATGGGGCACGGAGCTTCCTTACACTGTCCGTGAAAATGCTATATATAAGCAGAGTTCGCACATTTTCGCAGTGCGGATGCGGACCAAATGAAAAAGCCGGGTGCATCAGGCCTCGATTCTTGAGGCTTGACGCACCCGGCTTTGTTCTGGCCTGCTCAGGCCTTCTTGGCTTCCAACAACGCATTGACCTTGGCCATCACCTGGAAGGCGTCGGCGACGTAGACAACGTCAGCCTTGCCGCGCGCCCATCCGCAGTTGGGGTCCATGTTGATGGCGCGCCGCTCGCCGACAAAGCGCCAGCCCACCACATGCGGCTCCTCGCCGTGGCAGCAGGTGGAGAGCCCCTTCGGATGACGTGGCGTCGCGCCGGTCTGGCCGACCTGATTCATGTGGGTGAGGAAGGGCAGCACCGGCTCGTCCTCGCCGCCCTGGTCTACCAGCGACTTGCTGCTGCCCAGCGACGCGCCGGTGGCATGCAGGAAGCCGAGAATCAGCTCGCCCGCCTCGGCTGCATGAACCTGGCCGTCGTGCTGTTTCTTGGTCCATCCGGCTCCGGCGACCAAAAGAAGCTTGGCATCGGGGCGGATGGTCTGCGCGCCCTGCGTGGGTGCGCGGAAGCCGCTGACCGTAGTGCGAATCTCCGGGAGCTGAACGGCGACCTGCTCGACCTGAGCCGTAGACGCTTCACCCGCAAAGGCTGCATGGGTGCCAGGATCGAGCAAAAGAAACCAGGGCCGCGCATCGCGGCTAAGAACTGCTTCAACCCGCTGGCGATAAAACCAGCGCGAGGCTTCGACGGCTTCCGCGCCGCCGAGAGCTGTAATGTGCGTGTCGATGAAGCCGCCGAGGCGGTGCGCAACACTGGCCGCAACGCGCACGAAGCGCGAAGTTCCGGGCGCGAGAACGATCGTGGCGTTCGCTGCGCGGCAGAGGGCTTCTACGGCGGCTGCGTCCGTCGCATAACGCGCCTGAGCGAAGGCCTCGCCCGAAGCGGCCAGCAAGCGCGCTCTTGTGGAGGGCAGGGAACTGGCGGCGCTTGCGGCATCCGCGGCAACAATGCCAATGGTCAGGGGCGCTGAAAGACGGGCGGCCAATTCCTTGCCGGCGGTGACGGCTTCCAGAGATGCCTTGGAGAGCGCAGAGCCGGTTTCATCTGCATGAGTCAGTACAAGAATCGTTTCCATTATTCGGCTCCAATCCACTCGACCAGTTCGGCCGCGATCTCGTCAGGCGTGAGGTCTTTCACCACGCGGGTTTCCCGCTGCTGCTTGGGCAGGCTTGCGGAGATGTAGCGCAGGCCGTTGGCTTCGAGCGCCGCCTTCTTGGCCTTGGCCAGCGCGGGCATGATCGTCCGCATATTGGCCATGCCGACTTGCGGATTGTTGCGCGGCTCGGGCAGATTTCCGGTGGCCCAACCGAGCAAGGCCGGAGTTCCAGCGCAGACTGATACTTGATGCTTGCCGCCCTCGACGCGCTCCAGCACTTCAAAGGAGCCGTCGTCGCGCAGGTCGATCTGGTCTACGCCCTGGAACTGATCCGTGATGCCCAGCAGTTCGCCAACAAGTTGCAGCGTCACGCCTGCGCCGCGAGTGGCCGACTCCCAGCCGCCGAAGAGAAGGAGCTTCGACTTGTCGAGGCCGGGCAGCGCGGCGATGGTTTCGGCCAGAACGGCCGCAGTTGAATGCGCGTCAGGAAAGCCGCCAATGGGCCCGTCGATGGGAACCAGTTGGAAGGCGACCTTCTGGGCCACGGTCATCATCACCTGCTGGAGCTTGGCCTTGGGGCCGAGCGATACCAGCCACAATTTGCTGCCGGGGTTCTTCGCGGCCAGATTCGCCGCTTCATAGAGGGCGCTGGCAGCCCACGGATCGAGGACTGCGGGCAAGACCATCTCGTTTTTCAGCCCCGGACCGTTCGGCCCGGTGATTGGCTCCAGAGTTTGCAGCGGATCAGGAACGATGCCGGCGCAAACCACGATGTCGAAAACATTTGCCATGGAAGACTTCCTTTTCAATCTATTTTAATTGCTTGGGAGCCTAGTTCTCTGCCGAGTGTAGCCCGCCCGCTCCGGCGCGGAATTCGATCTTTTGTGGCAGGCCCGGCTTCTGCTTTTGCAGCCGATGAGTCAAGTCTTCTATAGGCGAAGCAACCCCATCAGTTCTTCCACTGTGAGATGGTGGTGAGTCGCAACTCGCTTGAGAATACTGGCGAGGGTGCCTGTCTTGATCGGCTGATGAGCGGGAATGACTTCGTGGTTCTCGCCGTCCCGCTGCGTGGTCACGCGCATGTGCGATCCCTTTTGGCGCGTCACTTCATAGCCAAGTACTCTCAGCGCCTTGGCCAGTTGCTCGCCATCAATGTCGCGCGGCAGTCTCATCAGGCCAGAACTTCATCGCGCACGAAATGGAGGCGGATGACCGAGGGCCGCTGCATGGTCTCGTCAAAATAACAATCGACGGCATCCTTGACCATGGTGCGCAACTCATCGAGCGTTTCGCCTTGCGTATGGATTCCATACCCCAAGGCGGAGGCAACAAAGCCGCCATCCGATTCGTCCTCGCGCACATCGAAGATGATCTCACTCATGGGGATAGCTCCATTCTGTCAGTTCAATGCTACACCGGCAGTATTTCCGCGGCAACCGCGAAAGAACTCAGTTCTCGGCCGAGTGCAACCCGCCGGAGCCGGCGCGGAATTCGATGTTATCGTGAATTCCATCAGGCGAGCGCGGGCAATTCCACAGGCAGCCGCCGCAGTGAACGCACTTTTCGCGCTCGAAGGCGGGCAGGCCGTCTTCGCCCAGCGTAATCGCCTGGCCGGAGCACATGGCGACGCAGGTCTTTTGGACGCAAGTGGCGCAAAGCGTGAGATCGCGGAAACGGACGTGATCGGCGAAGCCGGACGCAGCCTGAACCTTGCCGCCCATCAGCAGCGCATCCTGATGCGTGACCAGGAGACGCCCATCGAATGGAATCTCCGGCCAGCCGCGTTCGCTGAGCAGGGCATCGTAAAGCGGACGGCCTCCGGCCTGCGCGGCCTGGGCCAGTTCGGCAATGCGCTCGGGCTTCACTCCGGGAGCGGAAGACGCAATCTGCTCATGGGCGGGAGGAATCTTCGCCTTGAGTGAGAGCTTGCCGCCGGTCAGACCGGCCAGTCCCATGCCGATCATGCCCTTGACGAAGCTGCCATAGAAGCCGTTGCGGGCGTTCTCCGCCGCGCGTGCGCCGCGCTCAACCCAACTCGAACGCCGGCGGGCTTCGTAGGTGGCGGCAAGATTTTCCTGCGTGAAGGGCTTGCCTGCGCGCAGCAACTCGACCACGGCTTCGCCCAGTTGCGTTCCAGTTGCCCAGGCCTCGTCTACGCCAGAACCGGTGAGCATATTGGTTGAGCCGGAGCCTTCGCCGATGCGAGCATAGCCGTCTCCGGTCAGGAACGGCTCGCCGTGGCGGCCGGACTCTTCGAGCGACTTCGCGCCCCAGGAGCGCAGGATTCCGTCCTTCAGATAAGGCCAGAGCGCGGGGTGCTGGATGTAGTGCTGCAAATAGCGGTAAGTGGTGCGCGAGGGATCGCTTAGCCAGGAGGGGACAAAAATTCCCACTGAAACCAGATGATCCGGATGGACGTAGAGAAAGCCGAAGATCTCCGGCTCGGGGTAGCCGAAGCTGTGCCAGATGGTGCCGGGCTGAAGCGGCGAGTCCTGACTCGTTTCACTGGGCGGCAGTTCGATGACGAACTTCATGCCGACAGCCCACTCGTGGCGGGCATGGCCCTTGGGGAGGCCGAGCTTCTCGTCGAGCGCCTGGCCGACCGCGCCGACCGGGCCGTCGCCCACGACGGTCAACTGTGCGCGCACGTCCATCCCGGCCATGAAGCCATCGGCGGGTGCGCCGGACTTATCAACGCCCTGATCGGCGAGGCGGAGTCCTTCAACTTTCTTGTCGGCAATCAGCGGCGCGCTGACCGGCGTGCCGGGCCAGATCTGGACAAGGCCGGTGGCCATCAACTGCGAGCCGACCCACTGGTTGAACTGGCCAATGGACAGGATCAGGCCGCCGTGCTTGTTCAGGAAGGCCGGGGTCCAGGGCAGCGTAAAGGCGGAATTCTTGACTCCGAGCAGCGGTCCTGCGAGTCGAAGCAACGCATCCCCAAAACGCAAAAGCGCGGAGCGGCGGCTGGCGCCGGCGGGGTCCAGCAAATACATCACCCGCTCGCGCTTGACCTCGGTGGCCATGGGAATCTCGGCGGGGTTCAGCTCCGGAAAGCTCGCGCGGATGGCCCGGCCTTGCGTGACCACGCCGCTGACTCCGGCGGAAATGTCGTCGGCGCGCTCGTAGCAGAGCACTTGCAGGGGCATTCCGGGAACGGCTTTGCTCTCGAAGGCCGGATCGGCTGGATTCTCGTTCCAAGCCTTGGTCAGCGTGGTCAGAAAGCCGCCCATCGCGGGGCCGAAGCCGGCACAGGCGATGTCCACATCCATCGTCTGGCGGTCTATCTCCGGAGTGGTTACTTCTTCCACGCTCATGCGATTTTCCTTCTGGCCGTAACTGGTCCGGGTTCTTGGCATCCCACATCTGCCGCAAAGGACGCGGCAGATATGGGGCACCCATTCTTAGTCGCGATGAAGCCAAACGAGCGAATAGCGAGCTATTGGCCCCACCGCAGGTGGTTATGCGGGATAATCCAGCGCTTCGGGAATCATGAGCTTGGCGACTGTGGCGGCGGCGCGATCCTTGGCCAGCCGGGAGCCGCTCAGGCTGGCGGTTACAATGTTTTGCAGGCTGAAGAATTCGTTCGAGTCAGCAGACGTTTCTTCGCTGCTGGCGGAGTAACCGAAGACCAGCTCTGCGGTGATGCGGGAGACCTCGCCAGCCGCAGCCGCTGCCTGGACCTGGCATAGATCGCTGAAGAATTGCACGGTGCCTTCCAGACCCTCGCTGACCACTGGATCTTCCGGGCCGCGGGCTTCCAGCTCAAGCACATCGAGAATCTGCGCGCGCGCGGCCACCAGCCAACTGACTGCGTCGGCCATGGCAAAGGTCACGCCCTGGCGCTGCCCGTGATAGAGCTTGCGGCCCTCCGGGTCGGTGTTGTTTTGCAGGTAGTCCAGCGTCCACTGCCACAACTGCATGGCGGCAACCAGGGAGTTTGCGCCGACGCCGGGATGATGGATGGCGATCGCTTGCAGCTCGTTGGTCCAGGCCTGGAATTCTGCCTTAAAGACCTCGGAGGTCATGGTAATGGTCATCTGGCGGCGCTGCACCGCTTCCGGCCCTTCGTAAGTCGCTTCCAACTGGGCGTCCATCCACTTGCCGCCCAGGAAGCCGGGGCAGTCCTCGGTAATGCCGTAGCCGCCCATCAGGCTGACGGCCTCGCGCAGCATGTTGGCGCCGTGGCCGGTATTCCATAGCTTGGTGGCCGGGCAGAGCACATTGGCCGCGGCGTCCCGAAGGACAAACTGGACCAGCGGGTCGGCCTCAAGCTGGACGCGGCGCGGGTCGCCGGGCTCAAGCGAGAGCATCTCGATGGCTTGCTGCTCGCTCGCCTTGAGAGCTTTTAGCTCGGCTCGTCCGCCCTGGATGCCGCGTTCACTCAAGATTGCGATTTTCTGTTTCTCGATGGGGTCCAGTTCGTCGAAGAGGCGCGCGGTGGCAAAGCCCAGCGAGGTGGCCGCTTCGCCTGTGGCCCAAACGTCCACGAGGCGGTGCAGCGCGTCTTCCCGCTGCTGGATGCCCTGCTCAAAGCGCACAGAGCCGGGCGTAACGCTTTCGGCTCCGCGGAAGCGCCCGCGCTGGTAGCGAATGACCGGCTCGACTGCCGAGAGCAGCTTGGCCGCCGTCATGATGCCCACCGGCACGCGCGTGCGGCGGAAGACCGATTCGATAATCTCGGTGTGGTTGTAGTTGGGAACGATGACGCCGTCCTTGACGGTGTATCCGCCCACAATGCGGCCGGCCGGCACTTTCAGGCTGAAAATGGGGTCGCCGGTCGAGGAGAGCTGTTGAACCAGCTTCTTGGTGGGGCTTCCGTGGTCGAAGGTGCCCTCGTCGGTCTCTTCGAGGATCACCATGCAACTGCCCTTGATGCGCGGGTCGTCAGAGGCGACCGCCGCGGTGGCAAAGTTTGCGAAGGCGATGTTGGTGATGAAGCGGCCGCGCTTTTCGACCTGGAGCCAGGGTTCTTCGCCGTCTTTCCACTCGGCCACGCGAATCTTGCCGTTCAACATATTGGTATCGACGCCCACGTAGGGAATTGGCTCGGTGAGCACGAAAGCGCCACGCCAGGGCTTGCGGTCCTCGCCCGGCTGTGCCGGGGCGGAGAGGCTGTTGTAGTGCTTCGCCTGCTCCTCGGTGCCGCGCTCGTGGATGGGCGAGAGGGCCAGGAAACCGGCCAGACTGGCCGTGGCCGCGCCGGCGTCCACCCAGGCCAGCTCAAAAGCAGTCAGAGCCAGAGCCAGATTCTTGGGGCCGGTGATGAAGCCGCCCTCTTCTGGTTCCATATAGGCGGCGGTGATGCCGGCGCGGTCAAACGCCTCCATCATCCCGTCTTTTCCGGGGGTCCAGTCGTGTGTGTTGCGCTCTCCGGCCGCTACCAACTGCGCCACGGTTCCCCGCGCCACGCCGCGCGCCGACTGGACCAGCATCTGCAAATCAAATCGGTCCGCGAAGCGCCATTCAATCTGGCGCACTGCATCGCCAGGGAGGGTAAGCATAATCTTTGACTCGGGTACCACAACTGTGCCCATTAAGTTGTTCCTCAATTCGCTCTTATATTGTCCTTGACCAAGTATATCGCTGCAAGTGACAGGTATCACCTGCAGCGGCCAGCAAGACGCGCTGATCCAAGAAGATAGCAACGTTTTCGGCTCGCCGCGCGGAAAGCCGCGAACTGTCTGCCGGTAGAGGGGGCGCTGAATGGGGGTGTATCGGGGCAGAGTCCCCGCTTGAGTGCAGGCAGAGGTACATTCGCCCGGATGCTGTGATTTCAATCACTGTCTGAATTCGTTCAGAAGAATCTCCTCGAATTCGTGACCCCTGCCGGAAAGTTCCTCATTCAAACGCTTGCCTTGTCGCTGTTCGTTGGCGCCGTCGCGGCTCACGCCGAGCACAAGGCAACCGATAAGGACTGCTTTGCCTGCCATTCCAACCCCGCGATGTCCAGGCAGGTGAACGGCAGGCCGGTCAGCCTGTATATCAATGAAGAAAAACTGAAACACTCGGTCCACGGCGATCTGTTTACCTGCGTGGATTGCCACAAGTCCGCGAATGATCCGGCGAACAAGAATCTGCGGCGGCCGGCGACATGTGTCGATTGCCATGCGGACGAACAAACGGCTTACTCGCACAGCCTGCACGCCAAGGCGACGAAGACCGGCGCGGCGGCGGCCAATTGCGAGGACTGCCACGGAGGGGCGCACGAGATACTGGCGGCGGATAATGCTCAGTCGCCGGTCAATCACAGCAACATTCCCGCCACCTGCGGCCGGTGCCATGGGCAGAAGTCACTGATGGAATCAAACGGCGAGAGCGCGCAGGCATATGTTTCTTACCAGCAAAGCGTGCATGGGCTGGCCAATGCAAAGGGCTCGAAGACGGCCGCGGTTTGCACCGACTGCCACGGCGCGCACGAGATTCTTCCCGGAAACGACGCCAAGTCGCCGGCGAACAGGTTCAACATCCCGGCGACCTGCGGCAAGTGCCATACAAGCATTGCAGACACTTTTGTGCAGAGCATTCATGGCCAGGCCATTGCGCGGGGCAACGGGCTGGCGCCGGTTTGCACGGACTGCCACGGAATCCACTCGATCAAGGCGCATACCGACCCCAACTCGCCGGTTTCGGAGCAGAATGTTTCCCGAGACACCTGCGCCCGCTGCCATGAGGGCGTGCGGCTTTCGCAGGAGTTGGGCGTGCCGGGAGACCGCGTCAAAAGCTACTTTGACAGTTATCACGGACTGGCTGCCAAGGGCGGCTCGGTAGTTGCAGCCAACTGCGCCAGTTGCCACGGCGTGCATAACATTCTGCCGTCCAGCGATCCGCGCTCGACCATCAATCGCGCCAACCTGGCCTCGACCTGCGGCAAGTGCCACGAGGGAGTAACGCAGAAGTTTACCCTGACCGAGGTACACATGGATGGCAGCCGGCCCCTGGGCGCCGGTGGCGTTACGGATATTGGCTCAGTGGTGGTGCGCTGGGTGAGGTGGTTCTACCTGACATTGATCTTCGTTGTGCTCGGAGCGATGTTCGTGCACAACGCCATCATCTGGCGCAGCAAGGCGGTGGTCCGGCGCGCGATGCAGAACCCCATGATGGTGCGCATGAGCACGAACCAGCGCTGGCAGCACCTGGTGCTGCTTGCGTGTTTCATTATTCTGGCGATTACGGGCTTTGCCCTCAGGTTCCCCGATTCCTGGTTTGCCGAGGCGCTGGGCATGGGCGAGAAGCTGCGCGGCGTCACGCATCGCGTGGCGGGAGTCATCCTGATCGGCACGGGAATCTATCACCTCTTTTACCTGGCGATGACTCGGGAAGGACGGCGGCTGATTCGCGACTTTGTGCCCGCTCCGAAGGACGCCTTCGATGCCTGGGGAGCAATGCGCTATTACCTGGGCCTGAGCAAGGAAAAGCCCAGCTTCGGCCGCTTCAGTTATGCGGAAAAGGCTGAATACTGGGCGCTGGTGTGGGGCACGGCGCTGATGGCGCTCACGGGCGTGATGATGTGGGCCCATGTCTCAACCGGGAACTGGTTCGCGCGCTGGTGGGTCGATGTGGCGACCGCCATCCATTTCTACGAGGCGATTCTGGCAGTGCTGGCGATTCTGGTCTGGCATTTTTACCAGATCTTTTTCGATCCCGATGTCTATCCGATGAACTGGGCCTGGTGGGACGGCAAGATGCCGGTCGAGCAGTATCGGCATGAGCATGAGTTGGACACGGAAACACTCAGGGAGGCTCAAGCGAAGGCAGCAGCTTCGGAACAGGCTGGCCCCGCAAAAGAGAATGCGGCCCAGCCAGAAGCCGGACCGCCCAAGAAATAGACCGATTTGAAAGAGCGTGCGCTGGGGGAGAGGGGTTTTCTTCCAGGCAACTGAAGAGTTGCGTCAGCTTCTACGCGTAGTCGATGGGATGCTTGGTGAGCCACTGCTCATCGCGTACTTTGCCCATGCTCTTCAACGCATGGCCGGCGACGTGTGCGCTGTAATGGCGGCTGCTCCATGCGAGGCCCGTGGTGAACCCGAGGGCTCCGCCCAACAGGCCAAACGCCATCGAGACCGGCGCGGATTTCTTCCGCCAGATTGGATAACCGGCCAACACGCCGACGCACACTCCAATGGCGGCGGGCACCAGCGCGCCCTTGACCGACTCGCCAAGAAAGGGGGAAAGAGGTTCTCCGTTGAGGAATTCTTCCTGACCGGAACGCGCTCCGTCAAGCCCGGAGTCCACCAGCCGCCGGCCATAATCAACATTGGATTTCACCCACTTGCTTACGCCCATTGAATCTCCTCACCTTCCTTGAAAGACGTACCAAGTTTATCAGATTTGCAAACGCCGGGGTTAAGACCGCATTACAAGCCGCACATTGACGTGCACAAATTGATACTCAGGCAATGGCCGATTCAAATTGGGATGCTGGAAGAGGCCGAGCAGGCGCATTATGATCATTCCACATCATCTTTTGACGGATTGCGGATCGAGATGCGGATTGCGTACGTGCTCACCTCGCTCGGCGTTGGCGGAGCGGAACGGCAGGTATTGGCGCTGGCTGAGCGCATGAAGGCGCGCGGCCATGCGGTTTCGCTCATCGTGCTCCTACCGCGTCAACCTGAAGAGTGGTCAACCACCCTCGATGCCGTTCGCCTCGACATGCGCAAGAATCCGGTGAGCCTTCTCAGCGGTCTCAGGAAAGCGCGCCGTTTTCTGCGTGATTTCCACCCCGATCTGATCCACAGCCACACCTTCCCGGCCAACCTGACGGCCCGGCTGCTGAATCTGCCCAGCTCCGCCCCGCCGCTCATCTCCACCATTCACAATGTCTATGAAGGCCCCTGGCCGCGCATGATGGCCTACCGTCTCACCGATCCTCTCAGCCGGCGCACCACAGCCGTCAGCCGGGCTGCCGCCGACCGCTTTGTGCGCTTGAAGGCTGTTCCGGCTCGCAAATGCTCGGTTCTTACCAATGGCACCGATACTGCGGAGTTTGTGCCCAATCCCGAGCGCCGCGAACGAGTCAGGGCGCAAATGGGCCTCCAGAATGAGTTCGTCTGGTTGGCGGCTGGACGCATCCAGCCTGCCAAGGACTATCCGAACCTGCTGCGCGCCTTTTCCGTCGTCCGCCAAGCCACTCCCGCCGCGCTTCTTTGGATCGCAGGAGAGGCCGCATCTCCGGAGGCCGAGGCCGTCCAAGCCCTGGCGGCCAAACTCGGTCTCGGGGCTTCGGTCCGCTGGCTCGGGCTTCGCCGCGATATGCCCGCACTTCTCGATGCCGCCGACGGATTTGTGCTGGCTTCGGCCTGGGAGGGAATGCCTCTGGCCGTGGGCGAAGCGATGGCCATGGAAAAGTCGGTCGTAGCGACCGATGTGGGCGGAGTGCGCGAACTGACAGGCGAGTGTGGCGCGCTCGTTCCGGCCAAAAGCCCGGAGAGCTTGGCGAAGGCGATGCTTGACCTGATGGGGAGTACGCCCGAAACCCGCAGAGCTTTTGGCCGCGCTGCGCGGGAACGCATTCAAAACTATTTCAGCATGGACGCCAAGGCCGATGAGTGGGAAGCGCTCTACCGGGCAGAATTGGCGCGCCAGGGAACCTCTGATTAAGTCCTATTCCACCTCGAACATCCCCCTCAGGGGGCTAAAGCCCACGCCTATTTGATTGCGCTTGTGGCACGACTGAAGTCGTGCCCTTTCAAAACATTAACTTGTGCAGAGATTCCCTTGAATTCACCTTTTCGCAGCCATTTCTGTGTCTATCCGAGCATGGCCGCGCAGCCAAGGCAGGTGATAGCCTTATGAGTTGCCTTTCGTGGCTGTCAAAGCGGTTGCGCGGAAGGCTTGGAGGATGTTGGATGCGAAAAGCAATTGCCGGTCAAGTGATATGCTGCGCCCTGCTGAGCGCAGCCATTGGCATGGGAGGCGAAATGGCACAGGCGCAGGCAAAATCGGCGCGGAATGCGGTGCAGGACCTGGATCATGGCTGGCAGTTCCGCCAGATCACAGCCGCCGCGCAACCCAGCGAAAACGGTTGGCTGCCCGCTACAGTCCCCGGCGACGTGCACCTGGATCTGCTGGCCAACAAGAAGATTTCCGACCCGTTCTTCCGGGACAACGAGGCCAAGTTGCAGTGGATCGAAAACGAGGCCTGGGAGTACAGGGTGAGCTTCGAGGTCACGCCTGCCATGCTTGCCCGTTCCCATGTGGATCTTGTTTTCGACGGCCTGGATGCGACCGCAGAGGTCTACCTGAACAGCACTCGCGTGCTGGACGCCAACAACAGCTTCCGCATCTGGCGAGTGCCCGCAAAGGAGCATCTGCACGTTGGCAAGAATCTGCTCTATGTCGTCTTCCCCTCGCCCATCAAGGCCGCCGCCAAGGTGGCCGCCGGCGATGCGTTCCGGCTCAAGTCCAAGACCGAAGACAAGACCTATGTTCGCAAGCCCGCTTATGAATACGGCTGGGACTGGGGACCGCGCTTTGTCACCAGCGGCATTTGGAAGCCGGTGCGGCTGGAAGCCTGGGACAAGCTCCGCATCGCCGACTTCGCCATTCGCCAGCGCGATGTGAACAGGGAAGTGGCTCATCTGAACGCCGAGGTCGAAGTTGAAGCCGCGGCCGCGGGTTCGGCCAGGGTGAACGTGCAGTACTCTGACCACGGCAAGCCGGCTCAGGTTGTTGCAACATTGAATGTCCATGCCGGGCTCAATGTGATTGATCTTCCCATCGAGATTCGCCAGCCGAAACTGTGGTTCCCGGCCGGCTATGGCGAGCAGCCGCTCTATGAGTTCACCGCGCAGGCGGGTACCGGCGGCCAGGTGAGCGAGGCGCGCAAGACCAAAGCCGGCCTGCGCTCCGTCGAGCTTCGCCGCCAGCCGGACAAGTGGGGCCGCTCCTTTGAATTTGTTGTGAACGGCATTCCCGTCTTCGCCAAGGGCGCGGATGTGATTCCCTTCGACAGCTTTCCCAATCGCGTAACCAGCGCGGACTACCGCCGCATTCTCAAGTCCGCGCGCGACGCCAACATGAACATGATTCGCCACTGGGGCGGCGGCTACTACGAGACCGACGAGTTCTACTCGATTTGCGACGAACTGGGCATCATGGTCTGGCAGGACTTCATGTTCGGCAACGACTGGCAGCCCGGTACCTACGCCTTCAAGCAGAATATCGAGGCCGAGGCCGAGGATCAGGTGCGGCGGCTGCGCAACCACCCGAGCATCGTCCTCTGGTGCGGCAACAACGAGACCGAAAGCGCCTTGAACTGGGATGCGCGCAAGAACCTGCCGCTCGATGTCCGTTACCAGATGTGGCAGGACTACCTCACCGAATTCAGCGGCATTCTGCCCCGCGTGGTGGCGCGGCTCGACCCCGAGACGCCTTATTGGCCCAGCTCGCCGAGCGCCGACTATGAGCCGCTGAGCGACCACTACCAGTCCGGCGATCAGCACGACTGGAGCGTGTGGCACGGTCGCGTGCCCTTTACCGACTACGAAAAGCACAACTGGCGCTTTGTCAGCGAGTACGGCTTCCAATCCTTCCCCGAGATGCGCACGGTGGAGAGCTTTACCGAGCCCAAGGACCGCAACGGAATCTTTACCCCGGTGATGCTGGCGCACCAGAAAAACAATGAAGGCAACTCCATTATTCACGACTACATCGCCAAGGATTACCCGGAGCCGAAGGACTTTCCGAGCTTCCTCTATGTGAGCCAGGTGTTGCAGGCCGAGGGCATCAAGATCGGCACGGAGCACTGGCGCCGCAACCGTCCGGAGACAATGGGCACCATCTTCTGGCAGTTGAACGACTGCTGGCCGGTGGCCTCGTGGTCCTCGATCGACTACTACGGCCGCTGGAAGGCGCTGCAGTATTATGCGCGGCGTTTCTATGCGCCCGTTCTGGTTTCACCGCACGTCGAAGACGGCGCGCTGAAGGTCTATATCGTCAGCGACAAGACCAAAGCTGAGCCCGCTTCGCTGCGGGTGCGGTTGATGGATTTTGACGGCAAGGTTCTGCTGGAGGAAACACACGCCGTGGACGTGGCGCCGCTGACGAGCAAGGTCTATCTCGACTGGCCGCTAAAGAAACTCGCGGACGCGGGAGCGTCCAAGACCTCGCGCGTCTTTGTGGTGGCCGATCTGACCGCTGGAGGAGCACAGACCTCCAGCAATTTGGTCTATCTGGCCCCGGTCAAGGAAGTGCATCTGAAGCCCGCGCAACTGAAAGTGGAAACCACCGGCGCGAAGGGCAGCTACAGGATTCGCGTAAGCTCGCCGGTCCTGGCGCGCGATGTGTATCTTTCCTTCGGCAATCTCGACGTGCAGCTCTCCGACAACTACTTTGACTTGCTGCCGGGTGCAACGGCGGAGATTACGGCAACCAGCGCGGCCTCGCTTGAGGGGCTCAAGGCGCAATTGAAGGTCATCTCCCTGACGGATGCCTTCGCCACCGATAACAAGCCTGTCATGATTGGCACTTCGCGGTAAGCCTCAACTGTGGAATCAAAAGTAAGAGGGCCGGGGCATCACGCCCCGGCCCTCTTCTTCGTTTGCTCGTTCACAAATTAGAACGCGAAAGTTGCCTGGAAGAAGATGCGCCGCGAAGCGACGTTGGAGCCGAAAGGTCTACCTGCAAGGCCTGTCGATTTTCCAACATTACTATCGAAGCCGTATAGCTTCGTCGAACTGTCTTGAACAGGGACAATCGTTCCAGTGGGCGTTCCGTAGTTCATGTTGTTGAACAGATTCTGGGCCTGCGCGCTGAAGGTCAGGTTGTACTTGCGGCCGGTTGCCGAGTCGAACATTCCGCGCGGGGGACGTCCTCCGCTGCCGCCGAAACCGCCCGGCCCGAAGCCGCCGCCCGGCCCACCACGGCCACCACCGCCCCCCGGAGGCGGTCCGCCCGGTCCACCTCCGGCTTGGTTGTTGGTTGTGGATGCCTTGGGGCCGATGCCGAAGGTGCGGCTGACGCGCAGCATCATCGTGACCTGGGCGGGGCCATTGCCCATGTTGACCGGAATCAGAGTGTCGCTGCTCGTTGGCTGCGTATTGAAGCAGCCGAAGGAAGTGTTGACATACTGTGCGGTCGTATCCGTGCAGAGCGAGGAATCCACCTTTGACGGACGGTTGTTGAAGAAGTTGTCGCCGCTCAGGTCGTTGTTGGTGACAACGTTATAGGGCTTGCCCGCCTGGGCAATCAGAAACGGATTGAAGCGCACGCCCCAGGGGCCAGTGTAGTTGGCCATCAGGAAGAGCATATTGCGCGGGGTGAAGCTAACGCGGCCGTAATCCTGCTTCAGATCGTAGGAGTTCGAGGCTGTTCCGGTATTCCCGTGAGCGTCCGTGTAGTTGTAGAAGCCCATCACGTTGAAGTTGGGGGTCAGCTTCGCGTTGACGTTCAGAATGATTTGATCCTGCTTGAAAACCGCCTCGGGGTAGTATTCGTTCACGATGCCCCTGGAAGGATCAGGCCGCGTGCCGGTCAAAGTGGAGCTGCCGAAGACGAAAGTCCCCGGCTCATAGGCGTTGGAGTCGCGCGTGGCCAATTGATGCACGCCGAAGGAGTGCAGATAGGTGACTGTAGCGGTGATGTCTTTGGTCAACTGGCGCTCGATGCTGGAGCCGAACTGCTGCGTGTAGGGCGATTGATAGCTGGGCGCAATCTGCACAGTCGTGTTGGTATTGGAGGAAGGTGTGCCGCAATTTGCCAGCTCCGCGCTACTCAGATTGGCGAGGCTGGTGCTGGCGTAGCAAGTCGGGTTGGTGATCGAGTACTGCGTTTGACTGTTGCTTCCGCCGCTGTCACGCTCTGCCGCGAGTTCGTTGCCCAGCGAAAAGCGGTCATAGAAGATGCCATAGCCAACGCGCAAGACGGTCTTGGTCTTGTTGGTTTTGTGGCCATCGAGGGCGTAGGCGATGGCCACGCGCGGCGCCCAATCGCTATGGTCGGAGATGTGGTTCTGCGACTCCCAACGCAGGCCGCCGGAGACGGTCAGCATCTTGTTTGCCTTCCAGTCATCCTGCGCGAAAAGCGCGGCGTCAAAGACATTGGCCTTGGCGCCCAGCGGGCCGGTGGTGTAGTTCAGTTTTTGGGGCAGGGCGTCCGCGCCGAGGCCGGAGACGAAGGAATTGCCGCCCAAGGCCGCAACTGCGTTGTCGTAGGCGTCCAGCGTGGCGAAGCTGAAGCTGCCGTTGAAGCCCGCGTTGGTGGAGTTGGCTTCGCGGTTGTCGCGCAGCCGCGTGCCGAACTTGAGCGCGTGCGCACCCAGTGACATGGTGGTCATGTTCTGCAACTCGAAGTGGTCCGTGTGATTATTGGATTGCTGGGAATTAGCGCCGCCACCAATAAAGTCCGACGACACGGAGAAGGTGGGCGCGCTGCTCGTCGGGGTTTCCGAGGAGGAATCGCGCAGGTACTGGAAGCGGGTTTCGTTGACGGTGTGCTCGTTGACGATCAGCGAATCGCTCAACTGGACGGTGTTTTCCGTCGAGGTGGTGGAAGTGGCTTGCGTGGGCAGCGCGATGTTGCTGCCGAGGTCGTCGTTGTCTTCATTGCGATAGTACTGATAGCGCACTGTCAGCGTGTTCTTCTGGCCCAATTGAAGGTCGATGCGCGGAGAGATATTGGTGCGCGTGAGGGGATTGAGGAGCGCGCCATGGTCGAAGCCGGTGGGGGCATAAACATTGACGTCCTGTGTGTTGCGCCGCTCGGCGCTGATGAAGAACGAAGCGTTCTTCGAGAGCGATCCGTTGAGCGTTCCGTTGAACTGGTAGCTGTGATAGTCGGGAATGTTAGTGGTGAAAGGGTTGCCGGTATTGAAGCTCTTGTCGTTGCCCATGGCGAAGAACTGGCCGTGCAGCTTGTCGGTGCCGGGCTTGGTGAGGATTTCGATGCGCCCGTAGCCGAGGCGGTCAAACTCCGCCGAGTAGGGGTTTTGATTGATGCGGATCTCGCGGATCGCCGACTTGGGCGGCAAATTCCCGCCCGTGAAGCCGTCAATGTAAATCTGGCCCCCGTTTGGTCCTGCTGACGGCCCGGCCAGCGCTGTCAACTCGTCCGACAGTTCGTCGGGATCGTCGGAGAGCGCTTCCAGGTCCTTGCCCTTGATGGTGAAGGCGCTGGCATTGCCGCTCGCCTCCACATTGACCGTCGGCGACTCGTCGGTGACGGTCACGCTCTGCTCTTCGGTCTCCATGGCCATGGAAATGTCCACGCGAATCACCTGGCCGGCCGCGAGCTGCGTGGGCTGCGAAGCAAAAACCGCGAAGCCCGCAAACGAGGCTCGCACGATGTAGCTGCCGGGCGCAATGTTATTCACCTGGTAATGGCCGTTCGCATCCGCGGTCGCCGTGGTGACGGTCTTCCCCGCAGGTGTGGCTACGGTGATCGTTGCGCCCGGAATCCGCGCTCCGGTGGGGTCGGCGACGTGTCCGTGTAAAGAGGCGGTTGTTGTGGAAGTTGCTGGCGCGGCAGCGGTTGCCGTGACTGCGGAAGGCGCAGCCGGCGCGGCCGGAGTCTGTGCGCATACTGCGGCCACGCTAACGACTCCCAGCACCATGGCAATCAAGAAATGAGTAAAGCAATGCAATTTTGAAAACACGTGTTCCTCGTCTGTTTTTGCTTGTTGTGTGAGCGTCTACTGGGCAACATCAGGCGCGCTGGCGCTCATGCTCCAGTTTGAAAGCAGATTCTGGCTGGCCGCGGGAGCCTCAAGCAACGGCTCGACACCAGCCACCAGCATGATGGCTGTGACATCGGTTGTTCCGTCAGTCGAAACCACCATCACCGCTTCGCCCTTCTTCAGATCCCCAAGTTGAATGACCGGGGCGTGATTCAGCATCTGCTGCGGGTCGCCGCCTTGGCCGCCATTCTGTCCGGTCCATTGTCCGTTGCTGGCTTGACCACCTGTGCCACCCCATTGTCCGCCGTGCTGCGCCGGGGACGCATTGCCGTTTGCTGGCTGAGAGTTTTTGCTCCATCCGCTTGTGCTGCCGCCGTTCGCGCCTTTCAGCCGCGCCGCCAGCATCATTGCCATGCGATCCGGAAGCCGCCGCATCTGCGCGTCCGGCGTGATGTGGATGGTAACCGTCTTCTTCGTTGCCAAATCCTTGATCTGCAGCGTCGAGCTTGCCGCATCGAGGACCGCGATGATTCCGGAGAGATTTCGGAAGCTGCCGGAAACCACCTCTTCGGCTGCAATCTCCGTTCCATCCGCATTTTTCGTGCCGCGCGCCCGCAATTGATCGCCCGCGTGGATCGCATCGATCGGCGCAGGCTGTGCCGCGTCAAAGCGCACCGAAGCCGGCGCATAGCGCTTGAGCATTGTCGTCCTGGTGGTATGCACGGTGATTGTCTTTGCCGCGGCTCCCGCACCCGAAGTCAGCACAATGATGCCGCTGGCTGCATCGACGCTCTTCACTAATCCACCCACGCCGTGCTGCTGCCAGTCCTCGCGGTCCCTTTGCTGCTTCAGCGCCAGGTCCGCCTGTTTGACGGCGACGATCTGTAGCGCTTCGGAAGTTCCGGCTGGCGCGCTGGAATCGAGCTTCACCAGCGCGCGGTCGCCGACTGCCAAATCGCTGAACGGAATTGTTTCCGCCTTGCTCAGATCCTTTTCGCCCGGAGCGATGCGCTTGAGCGTCGCCGTTGAAGGAACCTCCACCTGGCGCTCGCCGTCGGCGTCGGTCTTCACCGTGAGCGTATTGCCGCTGATGGCGGTGATTGTGCCCACAAACCGGGGAGGCGCCTGCGCGCCAGCCAGAACTGCGCCAGCCAGCAAAGCCATTGCCACGGCCATATGCGCAACCGGGGATAAAATCCGAATCTTCATCTTGCTCTTCCTCATTCAATTCTCCGTTGGCAGGAGTCTCATTGCAGCAGTGAGGGCGAAACTTGTCTCTATTCAGGTAGACGAGTCAGGCCGCCAAAAGGTTGAGTATGCAATTCCCGAACGTGCCGGTTGCCCGAAAACCGCTGAATTTCGATAGAAAAGTCGATTCTACTGGAACTTGCGCGAGGCCGGACATGAAGAGGAGATGGGGTTTGAAGCCGGCCTACTTCGCAAGCTCCGCGGTTTCCAGGAAGGCATAACTTCCCGAAGGCGATGGAACCACGCGCGTCAGCCGCCGGTTGTGGACCACGACCGTATCCTTGTACCAGAGATTGATGGCCGGCAGATCACGCGCCAGAATCTGTTGCGCCTCTTCGTAATCGGCGCGCCGCCTGTCCATGTCCGCGCTCTGGCGCGCATCGTCCAGCAGAGCATCGAGCCGCGTATTCGAGTAGTGGCTGCGGTTGGTTCCCTTCGGAGAAAAGTTCTCCGTTCCGTAGACGCTGAAAATATCGGGCTGCTCGTTGCCGCCGATCCATCTCAGCGAATACATCTGAAATGCTCCGCGATTCAGGTCGGAGTAGAAGGTGGCGAATTCATAGCTGCGCAGGTCGAGCGCAATGCCCACTTTCGCCAGCTGCTGTTGCAGCACCGCCGCCAGCAGCCGTGCGCCCTCATCGGTGCTGGTCTTCATTGTCAAGTGAAAGCGCACGCCATCCGCGCCCCACCGAGCGCCGGCTTCATCCAGCAGCCGTTCTGCCCGCGCCGGATCGTAATCATAGCGGGCGACGTCGCCGGTGTAAGCCCAGTGGCTTGTTGGCAGCAGGCTCTCAGCTGGCTGCGCGTGACCCAGTTGCAGCGTCTGGATGATCGGCTTGCGGTCGATGGCGCAGGCAATTGCCTGCCGCACGCGCGCATCTTTCACAAGCGGATCGCGCAGGTTGAAGCCGAGGTACTGAATCTGCGTTCCGGGCGAGTCCTCGACCTGGAGGTCCGGCCGCTTTGCCAGCACCGGCAGCGAATCCATCGGCAGGGAATTGACGGCCACGTCGCCCGAGCCCTTCTCCATTTCCAGCGACTCCGTGATCGCGTCTGGCACAACAGCAAAACGCACCCGCTCAATCTTCGGCGTTCTGGACCAACTCAGAGGATTGCGCTCCACCACCACGTCCTGATCAATCTGCTGGCTCACGAAGCGAAACGGCCCCGTGCCCATCGGATGCCGCCAGAAATCGCGTCCGCTGCCCTCGGGAACAATGCCGAATGCGCCTGTCGAAAGATTGGTCAGCAGAAAGTTATCCGCGTGCTTGAGATGAAAAACCACGGTCAGCGCATCGCGAGCCTCAACCGCATCCACGGCGGCATAAGCGGCGGCTTTGGGCGAGATCACATGGCCCGTGCGGATGGAATTCACTGTCCACGCCACATCGCGAGCCGTCAGTGTGCGGCCGTCGTGAAAGCGCACACCCTGGCGCAAATGGAAGACCAGCGTCAGAGGATTCGGCTGTTCCCAGCTTTCGGCCAGCGCCGGCGTGAAGTGGAAGTTCGCATCGCGCTCCACCAGCCCGTCAAACAGCAACTCGTCGATGTGCTCCGATTGCGCGTCCGTCCCGACGCGCGGATCAAGATTCGCCGGGCTGCTCTCAATCAGGAAGACCACTGTCCGCGGGTCGCGCGGCGTCGAGTGACAGCCCGCGAGCGCCAAGATCAAAGCCAACGCAAAAGTATGTGCGCCCCACCCTCGCCGCGTTCTTGTCGTTGCGGCTAGGGTGGGAAACCGCGAACTCCAATCCGTCCGGAAAGCAAAGGACCTCTTACGCATACGTCACCTGCCCCAGAATCGCCGGACGCGCCGCGCCGGTCGCCTTGGGCACATTCCCCGGCAGATGATTCCATGTCTGCCAAGCCAGCAGCGCAAAGGCCGCGGCCTCCTTGGCCTCGGCGGGCAGGCCGAACTCTTCGCTCGCGGCCAATTCGCAGCCCAGCGGCCTGAGGCGTTGCGCCAGCATCGCCATCAGCGTCGCATTGCGCGCGCCTCCGCCGGAGACGATGTAGTCCACCGGAGAGCCTTTCATTCCGCGCCGGGCAAAAGACTTGTAACTCTGCGCAATCGTCTCGGCCGTCAGCGCTGTTGCGGTGGCCAGGGCGTCCTCGGGCTTCTTGCTTTGCCGCTGGCAGGCGGTTAGAAACTTAGCCGCGTACTCGTGTCCAAATTGCTCGCGTCCCGCCGTGCGCGGTGGCGTCAGCTTGAAGTATGGGTTGCGCAACGCGGCTGCCAACACGTTTGGCAGAACTGTGCCCTGCGCGGCCAGATCGCCGTTGCGATCAAACTTCTGATGAAAAAGCTCTTGCGCCAGCCAGTCTATGACCATGTTTCCTGGGCCGGTGTCGAAGGCGATCACGGCATCGGCTGCGGCCCCCGCCGGAATGGCGGTCAGATTGGCGATGCCGCCGATGTTCTGCAGCACGCGCCCTCGCTTCGGGTCGGCAAACATCACATAGTCCAGCAGCGAAACCAGCGGCGCTCCCTGGCCCCCGGCCAGCATGTCCCCGGGCCGGAAATTTGAAACTACGGGAACTCCAGCGACCGCGGCAATCAACGCCGGCTCGCCGAGTTGCCATGTGCAGCCAAAGCGCCGTCCCGCGTAGCTCGCCGCTTGCGGCTGATGATAGAGCGTCTGTCCGTGGCAGCCAATCAGGTCGAGCTTTACCGCGTGCTTTTCAATCGTCGCGCTGATCGCTTCAGCGTAAGCAATTCCCAGCCGCCAGTTCAGCCGCGCCAACTCCGCCGTCGAGGTCGAAGCCGCGTTCATTGCCGCCAGCACAGCGCGCCGCAGCGGGGCCGGAAAAGCGAAGCCCTCATGCGCGAGCAGTGTGACTTTGGGCTGCTGTCTGCCCGGTGCAATCCGCACCACGGCCACATCAATTCCATCGGCCGAGGTTCCGCTCATGATGCCGGCCACCGTCATGGTTTTCGTGCTCATGCCTGATGCGCCTCCTGGGTCTTTAGAACCTTCTCGACCTTTTCACTGAAGCGAAGAATTCGCCCGCGCAGCGCCGCGAATTGCCTGGAAGTCAGCGCCGCTGGCACTTCGCCAGCAAACAGCTTTGCTCTCCGCCGCGCCGTCTGCTCCGCCCGCGCAACGAGCAGCTTGCCAAATGCCGCCGAGCGCTCACCTTCCGCAATCAGCGCCTCATAAGCGCGCAGAATCAGCTCCGGAGTGTGGCAGATTTCGAGCAGATCCATCCCGGCACGAATGGCCGCAACCGCCGCTTCTTCCATGGACATGAACTTCAGAATCCCGCCCATCTCCATATCGTCGGAGAAGGCGATTCCCCGGTAGCCGATCCGCTTGCGGAGCACGGTTTCGATCCAATAGCGCGATACGCTCGCCGGACGGTCCTTCCCCGGCGTCAGCGGATAAGCCGCGTGATTCACCATCACCATTGGCAACTCATTGCAGAGTTCGCGATAGGGCGCCAGATCCTTCTGCCACAGCTCGCGGCTGCCGCGGTGGATCACGGGTGTTGAAAGATGCGAATCGAGCGTTCCTCCGCCCAGCCCTGGGAAATGCTTGCCGCAGCCGGCCACTCCATAAGCCGCAAGGCCAGCAAGAAACTGGCGCGCATACTCCACCACGCCCGCTGTCGTCGCGGCCGCGGAGCGCGTGCCCATAACCTTGGCGGAATCAGGCTGCGCCAAATCCAACACAGGAGCCAGCGTCGTGTTGAATCCGAAGGCCGTCACTCCCTGCGCAATCAGCTCACCCTGTTTCTGGATCAATCCGCTCTTGCCCGCCCGCAGTGCCGCCGCTGCTGCCTGTGCGGAGGGCATCGGCGCCAGCGCATCCCGCAGCCGGTCCACCGTTCCGCCTTCCACGTCCACGCAGCGAAAGCTGTGTGTTGCGCACAAAGCCGTAGACTCGTCCAGCAGCGCCCGAGTCTGCTTGGCGTCCACGATGTTGCGCCGGAAGAGAATGATTCCCGCCGGTCGCACCAGCTTCAGCCATGCGCGCTCCAGACCGGTCAACTCCGTGCCTTCGAGGCCCACAACCAGCAAGCTGCCCACGGCCTGACACAGATTCGTCTTCATGCCGTCTCCTTCAACTCCTGTTGCAGTTCTTCCAGCAGATTCAGCGCCTGCAAGGGGGTCAGCGAGTTCACATCCGTGGCCTCGATGCGGTCCACAATCCGCTGCGAAAGCGGAGTGAAAATCGTCAACTGTATCGGCTCCGGCTCGGCGACCGTCTCCACCTGCACGTTTTTGCGCTCCTGCTTCTCATGCTGGCGCAGCACATGCTTTGCCCGCTCGATGACGGCCGCCGGAAGCCCTGCCAGCCGCGCCACCTCGATGCCATAACTCTTGCTTGCCGCTCCGAGTTCGATGTTATACAGAAACACAATTCCGTTCGGGGTTTCTTTCACGCCCACGCGCAGATTTCGCACGCGCGGCAACTTCTCGGCCAGCATCGTCAACTCGTGGTAGTGCGTGGCAAAGAGCGTTCGAGCCTTTGTCTCCGCATGAAGATATTCGACCGTCGCCCACGCAAGCGAAAGCCCGTCAAAGGTCGCCGTGCCCCGGCCCATTTCGTCCAGCAGAATCAGCGATTTTTCCGTAGCTGTATTCAGAATGGTCGCCGTCTCCATCATCTCGACCATAAAAGTCGAGCGTCCTCGTGCTACGTTGTCGCTGGCTCCGATGCGCGTATAAATCCTGTCCACGAGGCCAAACCGCAAGCTCTCGGCCGGAACAAAGCTGCCCATCTGCGCCATCAGCACGAGCATTGCAGACTGGCGCAGATAAGTGCTCTTGCCGCCCATGTTAGGGCCTGTGATAAGTAGCAAACTCGGCCCATCTTCCGCCGCGTTGAGGTATAAGTCATTGGCGATGAAGCGTCCCTCGCGCGTATCCTCCAGCCACTGTTCAATCACCGGATGGCGGCCCGCGACGGCTTCGATCACCGTCTCTTCCACAAGCTGCGGCCGAACGTACCGCCTTCCCGCCGCCAGATGCGCGAAGTTCGCCAGCAGATCCGCTTCCGCCACGGCTGCCGACGCGTGCTTGATGCGCCTGGCCGCCTCCAGAACCGCGCTGCGCAGTTCGGCAAAAAGCCGTCTCTCAATCTCGATGGACCGCTCGTGGGCCGTGAGAATCTTGCGCTCGTACTCCTTCAACTCCGGAGTCGTAAACCGCTCCGCATTCACCAGCGTCTGTTTGCGCTCATAGTCGGCCGGCGCCATAGCCAGGTTAGCTTTAGTTATCTCAATGTAATAGCCGAAGACGGAGTTATAACGAACCTTCAGCGAGTTAATTCCGGTTCGTTCCCGCTCACGTTCCTCGATGGCCGCGATCTGCTGCCGTCCAGTGGTGGAAATCGTCCGCAGCTCGTCCAACTCCGCGTCGACGCCCGCGGCAATCGCGCCGCCATCCACGAGCGTCAGCGGAGGCTCCTCGACCAGCGTCGTAGAAATCCGCGCCGTCACATCTTCGAGCGTATCCAGCCCTTCGGCCAGCTCGCGCCAACGCGGCGCACGCATCGCATTGAGCGCGGTCTTCAACCCCGGCAGGCGGCTCAAACTCGACGCCAGCGCCCGCACGTCCCGCGGTCCAGCGGAGTCCAGAGATAGTCTGGCGAGCAAGCGTTCCAAGTCCAAAAGTCCGGAGAAAGCGCGCCGAATCTCTTCGCGGCGCACCAGGTCTCCATGCGCTTCGCCCACAGCCTCATAGCGTGCTTCCAGCGCCTCGGCGTCCACGAGAGGCCGCAGAATCGTCGCCCGCAAGAGGCGCTTGCCCATCGGCGTCTGGCACGCGTCCAGCGTATAAAACAGCGTCGCGCGGTTGTCCTGCCCCGCGAAGAGCGGTTCCACCAGTTCCAGATTCCGCACCGTCACCTGGTCCAATTCCAGCGCGGTCGAGTGCTCCTCGAAGCGCAGGCTGTCAATGTGCAGCGCTTCGTTCTTCTGCGTCGTTCTTACGTAATGCAGCAGCACACCGGCCGCGATGGCCGCCGCCGGATGCCCGGTGAGCCCAAAGCCTTCGAGCGAGCGCACGTTCAACTGGCGCTCGACCAGAGGAACGGCAAACTCGCGGGTCCAAACCCAATCCTCCACGCGCGTCCGCGCCGGAATCCGCTCCAGCAGCGCCGGCAGCTCCGCGCTTGCGGCCAGCAGCACTTCACTCGACCCAGCTTTCAGAATCTCGTCTACCGCTTGTTGCCGCGCCGCCGCGCCTGAAAACTCCGTGGTCCGAAACTCGCCGGTGGAAACGTCCAGCAGCGCGACCGCGCAGACGATCCCTGTCTGCTGCGGCGTGGCCTTCTCCGCTGAAGAATGCTTCTTGCCAGCTTCGCCGGAGTCCTCTTCGGCAAGGCCGCCAGCCTCGAAGTAGGCCGCGAGAAAGTTGTTCTGCTCCTGCCCCAGCCCGGCATCGAGAGCGGTTCCGGGCGAGAGCACTCTTGTCACCTCGCGCTTGACGATTTTCTTGGTGAGTTTGGGGTCCTCCATCTGATCGCAGATGGCGATGCGGTAGCCCTTGCGCAGCAGGCGCGTCAGGTAGCTCTCGACGGCGTGATAGGGAACTCCGCACATCGGCTGGTTGTGCTGCCGGTCGCGCGATGTCAGCGTCAGTTGCAGTTCCCGGCTCACCGTCACCGCGTCGTCGTAGAAAAGCTCGTAAAAGTCCCCCATCCGGAAAAACAGCAGCGCGTCCGGGTTTTCCCGTTTGGCTGCTGTCCACTGCCGCATGAAGGGCGTCAGTTCGCTGGAACTCTTGTCCAAAGGGAAAGACGGCGGAGCCGCGGGTTGTTTGTCTTCATTGATCACGTTGGCTTTAAGAGTATCGCGGCGGGACGGCGGCAGGGTAGCCGGACGCGAGAAGCCGGGCAGATGTGTTTTTATGAAGAACGGTTACTTGGGTAACGCCTGCGTCTTTGCCCCTGGTGGGCAAGGGGTTAGAATCAAAAGAAGCGGTCAATCGGGTGCGTTCATAGCCGGGTTTCGCTAGGCACGACTTGCAAAATACTGATTATAAACGAGCAGGAGAAGATGGAAACGCTTCCCTCTAATTCCACCCATCCCGATCAGGCTGCTGCGCCTGAGCCAGATATGAATCACGCGCCCACGGCTCCTACGCCAGCACTTTCTCCGAAATCCAGCGGTATTGGGCTGTGGATGCGAGATCTGGCGGTCTCCATAGCCGCTTCGGTGTTCATCATCACCTTCCTTTATCAGCCTGTGCGCGTGGAAGGGACCAGCATGTTGCCGCGGCTGGGCGATGATGACCGGCTCTTCATCAACAAGTTTGTCTACCACATTGCCGCCGTCGAGCGTGGAGATGTGGTGGTCTTCCACTATCCGCGCGACCCGGAGAAGAGTTACATCAAGCGCGTCATCGCCGTGCCTGGCGACCGGCTCTGGATCGACCGCGGCGTGGTATGGCTCAACGGCAAGCCGCTGAGCGAAAAGTACATCCCCGAAGTTTATCGCGACACCCGTTCTTATGCGGAGTTTGTCGTTCCCGAGGATTGCTATTTTGTGATGGGCGACCACCGGTCGATTTCTTCCGACAGCCGGGAATTCGGTCCCGTCGAGCGCTCGCTCATCTACGGAAAAGCTGTTTTCGTCTACTGGCCGGCGCGCGACGCGGGAGTGGTCCGGTAGGGGCGTTTGAATTGCGGCCCGGAAATCCACCGGCACAATCCTTTCCAAACTGTTAAAATCAGTAGAATCCACTCTTCGGAGAGGCAATGCAGGCAATCTTAGCGCTCGAAGACGGGCGCATCTTCCGTGGCCACGGCTATGGCGCTCCTGGTGAATGCCAGGGCGAAGTCGTTTTCAATACTTCCCTTACCGGTTATCAGGAAATCGCCACCGATCCTTCCTATGCCGGACAAATCGTCGTTCTCACCAACCCGCAGATTGGCAACTACGGCACCAGCCAGGCGGACAACGAGTCGGCCAAGCCCTATATCGAGGGCCTGATCGTTCGCGAATTCTCGCCCATCAGCTCCAACTGGCGCTCCGATCAGGTCACTGACGAGTACATGGAACGGTACGCAGTTCCAGTGCTGGCCGAGATAGATACTCGCGCCCTGGTGCGGCATTTGCGCACTTATGGCGCCATGCGCGGAGTCATCTCGACGAAGACAGTCGATGCCGAAGGGCTGGTCCAGAAGGCTCGCGGCATACGCAAGATGGCTGGAACGGATCTGGCGCGCGTGGTTTCGACCAAGTCGATTTTCACGTTCGACTCCACCGACCCCCGCAGCCAGACGGGCGATCCCTATTTGGCCATGGGTTTCCTCCAAAAAGAGGAAGCGCGTGAGCGCCTTCATGTGGTCGCATACGACTTCGGAATCAAGCTCAACATCCTGCGCATGCTGGCGCGCGAGGGCTGCCGCGTGACGGTGGTTCCGGCTGAGACCAGCGCAGAAGATGTGCTGGAACTGAAGCCCGATGGCGTCTTCCTGTCGAACGGTCCGGGTGACCCCGAGCCGGTCGATTATGCTGTCCGCGCCATTCGCAAGTTTCTAGGCCACGTGCCGGTCTTCGGCATCTGCCTTGGCCACCAGCTCACCGGCATCGCCTTGGGCGGCAAGACCTACAAGCTGAAGTTCGGCCATCACGGCGGCAATCACCCGGTGAAGAACATCCTTACCGGCAAGGTCGAAATCACGGCCCACAACCACAACTTTGCCGTCGATCCCGACTCGATCAACGCCAACGAAGTGGAACTGACCCACGTGGATCTGAACGACCAGACGCTCGAGGGCCTGCGCCACAAGACGCTGCCGCTGTTCAGCGTCCAGTACCACCCGGAAGCCGCTCCCGGCCCGCATGACTCGAATTACCTTTTCCACGACTTCCGCAAAATGATGGAGGAGTGGAAATCATGAGCGGACTCGCAGCCAGAAGGGAAGATCCAGATCCGGGGGCAATCATCATCCCCGATTTGGACCTTTTTCCCTTTTTGCCGGAGCCTCTCCGATCCAAGTTGCTGGAACAAACCGATATTCCCCGGTTGGCGCGCGATGCCTCTGCAATGAACGCATTGGAGCAGACGCTTCTTAGTATTCCCACCAGCCACTATCTGGTGCATGGAGATGCGCGCCAGATGCAGTCTCTTGCTCCAGAGAGCGCTCACCTGATTCTGACTTCGCCACCCTACTGGACGCTGAAGAGATACGACGAGGCCGATGGGCAGCTTGGCCATGTGAGCGACTACGACGAGTTCCTTGCGGAGTTGACCCGCGTGTGGCGGCGCTGCTTTGACCTTCTGGTTCCTGGGGCACGGCTTATCTGTGTGGTGGGTGACGTGTGCCTATCGAGAAAGCAGAACGATGGCCGTCATACGGTTGTGCCTCTGCACGCCTCCATTCAGGAAATTTGCCGCAACATCGGTTTTGACAATCTAGCACCAATCATCTGGCACAAGATTGCCAATGCTGTCTATGAGGTTTCCGGTGGCGGCGGGTTCCTTGGCAAGCCATATGAACCGAACTCTGTCATTAAAAACGATGTCGAGTATATCTTGATGTTTCGCAAACCGGGCGGCTACCGCAAACCCACCGCTGCCAAACGCTTGCTCTCCGTGATCAGCGCGGAGAACTATCAGAGTTGGTTCCAACAGATCTGGACTGGCCTGACCGGCGCCTCAACAAAAGATCATCCCGCACCGTACCCCGTCGAATTGGCCGAGCGGCTGATTCGAATGTTCAGCTTTGCGGGCGATGTAGTCGTCGATCCATTTTCCGGCTCGGGAACCAATGCAATTGCCGCGGCTCGGACAGGGCGGCACAGCGTCGGCTACGAAATAAGCTCCAAGTATCACAGAATGTCGGTGGCCCGCTTCTACCGGGAGACCGGTGGCCTCTTTTGGCGGCCGGAAGTGACAGAAATGGAGGAGCCATGAGCTTGGAACCTCATTGGGAAGAGCGCCTTCGATCAGCGATCAAGTATTTCTGGTCGACTCGCGGGAGCCAGGCTATGCGTCAGGGCACTAAATCAGGTGCGCGGGATGCGGGAAATCGCACCGCAGTCACCGGCGGCAAGCAATTGGATGGTTTCGTCGAACTGGTTCGGGATTACCTTGTCGAATGCGGAATAGATAAGAACAGTATCTTTTGCAACCAAGCGGTCGAGCTTCCGGGTTGGTTTCGAGCCGAGAAGAAGTGGGATTTGTTGGTTGTCGTAGAGGGTCAACTGATTGCTGCGATGGAGTTCAAGTCGCAGATTGGTTCTTTCGGCAATAACTTCAATAATCGGACCGAGGAGTCTTTAGGTAGCGCAACCGACATCTGGACGGCTTACCGTGAAGGCGCGTTTGCCCCCTCGCAGCGCCCTTGGTTGGGATATGTCATGGTGCTTGAGGATGTTGCTGGATCATTGAGCCCGGTAGGCGTGAAAGAACCCCACTTCCCCGTATTTCCGGAGTTTCGCGAGGCTTCTTACACCAAGCGGTACGAGATTTTGATGACAAAGCTGGTAAGGGAGCGGCTATATGATAACGCGGCCCTTTTGCTTTCTAGCCGAGATGCTGCTGGCGATGGAAGCTATCGCCAGCCATCGGCTGAATTGAGTTTTGAAAACCTTTTAACCTCGCTCAAAGCGCGAGCCATGGCAATTTCAGGAGCGTCAAACTAGACCATGCCACGCAGAAATGACATTCAGAAGATTTTGGTGATCGGCTCGGGGCCGATTGTGATTGGCCAATCGGCGGAGTTCGATTACTCTGGCACGCAGGCCTGTAAGGCTCTCAAGCAGGAGGGCTATGAGGTGGTGCTGGTGAACTCCAATCCGGCCACCATCATGACCGATCCCGACCTGGCCGACCGCACGTATGTGGAGCCGCTCACCCGCGAGTACGTCGAGGAGATCATCCGCATCGAGGCCGAAATGCTCGCCTCAGATCCCGCTTCCGGCAAGTTCGCTCTGCTGCCGACCGTCGGCGGACAGACGGCGCTCAACCTGGCTGTCGTTCTGGCCGACGCGGGCGTTCTCGATCACTATAACGTCGAGCTGATTGGCGCCAAACTAGAAGCCATCAAAAAGGCCGAGGACCGTTTGCTCTTCAAGGATGCCATGCTGCGCATCGGACTCGAGGTCTGCAAGTCGGCCCTGGTGAATAACCTGCGCGACGGCCTTGAACTTGCCACGAAGCTCGGCTTTCCAGTGCTTATCCGTCCCAGCTTCACGCTCGGCGGCACGGGAGGCGGCATCGCCTACAACCGCGAAGAGCTGATGGAGATTCTGGCGCGCGGGCTGGACCTTTCGCCGGTCCATGAGTGTCTGATCGAAGAGAGCGTGCTGGGCTGGAAGGAATATGAGCTCGAGGTGATGCGCGACCTTGCTGACAACGTCATCATCATCTGCTCGATTGAGAACTTCGACCCCATGGGCGTGCATACGGGAGATTCGATTACCGTGGCCCCGGCGCAGACACTCACTGACCGCGAGTATCAGAAGATGCGTGACGCAGCCATCGCCGTCATGCGCGAGATTGGCGTGGAGACCGGCGGCTCCAACGTGCAGTTCGCCGTCAATCCTGCCAATGGCCGCATGACGGTGATCGAGATGAATCCGCGCGTTTCGCGCTCGTCAGCGCTGGCCTCGAAGGCTACCGGCTTCCCCATCGCCAAGATCGCGGCCAAACTGGCCGTCGGTTACACGCTGGACGAGATTCCCAACGACATTACGAAGAAGACTCCGGCCTGCTTTGAGCCAACCATCGATTATGTCGTAGTCAAGATTCCCAAGTGGCAGTTTGAAAAGTTTCCCGGCTCCGATGACACGCTGGGTCCGCAGATGAAGTCGGTGGGCGAGGTGATGGCCATCGGCCGCACCTTCAAGGAAGCGCTGATGAAAGCCTGGCGCGCTCTCGAAACGGGCAAGAAGACCGGCGCGGAAATTCTGGAGCCGCGGCGGCTGACGCAAATGCTGGTGACGCCCAAACCAGAGCGGCTCGGTTACATCCGCTACGCCTTTGAGCGCGGCATGAGCGTGCGGGAAGTGGCGCGGCTGACCACCATGGACCCCTGGTTCCTGCATCAGGTTCGCGAGATCACGCTGGCGCAAAGCGCGATTGCTCAAACCACGCCGGAGACCATCGGCACGGATGAACTGCGCAATCTCAAGCGCTTCGGCCTGAGCGACGAGCGCATCGCCATGGAGTGGAACCTCGAAGGCCACGCCGGCACGCAGCGGGTGAGGGAACTGCGCGAAGCGAAGGGAATCAAGCCGGTCTTCAAGCTGGTGGACACCTGCGCGGCAGAGTTCGAGTCCATGACGCCCTACCTCTACTCGACCTACGACGATGAGGACGAGGCGCCGCCGACCAGCAAGCGCAAGGTCATTATTCTCGGTTCGGGGCCGAATCGCATTGGCCAGGGCATCGAATTCGATTACTGTTGCTGCCACGCGGCCTTCGCGCTCAAGGACGACGGCTATGAGACCATCATGGTCAATTGCAACCCCGAAACCGTCTCCACCGACTACGACACCAGCGACCGTCTCTACTTTGAGCCGCTTACTCTTGAAGACGTTTTGGCGGTCTACAACCACGAGGCGCAATTGGGCGCAGAGATCGGCATGATCGTGCAGTTCGGCGGGCAGACGCCGCTGAATCTTGCTCAGCGGTTGCGCGCGGCCGGCGTTCCCATCATCGGCACCTCGCCCGAGTCCATCGACCTTGCGGAAGACCGCAAGCGTTTCGGCAAGCTGCTCAACGAATTGCAGATTCCGCAGCCCGCGGGCGGCACGGCCACCAGCGTTGAGGAAGCGCTGGCTGTTGGCGAGCGCATCGGCTACCCGGTGCTGGTCAGGCCGAGTTATGTGCTCGGCGGACGCGCCATGGTCATCTGCTACGACTCCCAGGAAGTCCGCCAGTACATGATGCAGGCCGTAGAGTATTCGCACGACCGGCCGGTACTGGTCGATCACTTCCTGGAGAACGCTATCGAGATCGACGTCGATGCGCTCTGTGACTCCGAAGACGTGCTTATCGCCGCCATCATGCAGCACATCGAGGAGGCCGGCATCCACAGCGGCGATTCCTCCTGCGTGCTGCCCGCCGTGAGCATCCGCGAAGAGACGCTCGATGTGATTCGTACTTATACCCGCAAGCTTGCCTTGGCGCTGAAGGTGGTTGGCCTGGTCAACCTGCAGCTCGCCATTCAGCGCGACTCCGAGGGGCAGGATCACGTCTTCATTATCGAGGTCAATCCGCGTGCTTCGCGCACTGTGCCCTACGTCTCAAAGGCGACGGGTATCCCGCTGGCAAAGATGGCCTCGCGCCTGATGACCGGCCGCAAGCTGCGCGAGTTGCTGCCCGAGCAGCTTGCCAGCGGCAAGGACCTGCCGACCGGCGCATATTATTACGTGAAGTCACCGGTTTTTCCCTGGAATAAATTCGCCGGCGTCGATACGGTTCTTGGCCCGGAGATGAAATCCACCGGAGAAGTGATGGGGGTGGCGTCCACCTTTGGCGAGGCCTTTGCCAAGGCGCAGCTCGCGGCCGGCCAGGTTCTGCCAGCCAGCGGCACGGCTTTCTTCAGTTTCAATGACCGCGATAAGCCGGCAGCCGTTGACCTCGTTCGCAGCTACGTTGACCTGGGCTTCAAGATCGTCGCTACCGAGGGTACGGCGAATGTACTGGAGAAGGCCGGCATCACTGTGGAGCGCGTCTTTAAAGTCAAGGAGGGTCGGCCCAACATCGTTGACCTCATCAAGGGCGACCGCATTCAGCTCATTATCAATACCCCACGCGGCCAGGACACCTTCTTCGACGAGAAAGCCATTCGCCGGGCCGCGGTGCTGGCGCGCATTCCCACCATCACCACCATTGCCGCCGCGCAGGCAGCCGTGGAGGGCATCAGTGCCATGCAGCGCCACCACACCACGGTTTACGCGCTACAGCAACTGCACGGCGTCAGCGCCTGAGATCGTTTCTGTAACCGGAACCTCTTGGGCCATCCTGGGTTTTGCCGCTGATGATTTGAAAGTCTGCTGAGGACGCTGCGCCATGCGTCGCTGCCGCAGCGCGTCAAGGCAAGCAAGAAGGAGACTGAAGCGCTGCTGATCTGACTTTGGAGAGCGGAACCGGTCTGTTGAGTCATGTTTCTGCACGCTCTGAGCCACTCGAGCATAGCGCTATGGATACCGGAAGGGATTTTTACTACACGGTGAATGTGTGTTTTATAAAATCAAAATAATCTCTTCTGAAATGAATGACTTCAGCCTATACCGCTGATTCTGCACAAAAATTGTTGAAAAACCTGCTCAGAAGGGACTAGATTTAGATAATTATTTCCCTCATTTACCGCACTTGCGTCACCTTGATGCTGTTTTTTTCAGAGGTGTGACCATGGTCTGCCCGAAGTGCAAGTCGTCGTCGTTATCCATCGTTCCGGCTGAAATCCGGCTTTATCGTAATTGCCATCGCACCCTCAGCCACCCTCCAGTAACGCCGTCTCCAGACATCACAATCTGCCTCGATTGCGGCTGGGCTGAGTTCTCAGTTCCGCGCTCATGGCTCTCGGCCGGATGGTTGCGTTCGATGTACCCGGCAGTTGGTGTCACGACTTCTTCAGCCAGGTCTTGAGCTGCAACGGTCTTTTTCGCTACAGCCCGGCAATGGGGCATTTTTTAGTTCTACTGATGGTAAGTCCCGCGCTTAAAGCGGCACACGATCCAATGGCGCAATAAACCCAATGCCGGGAACGTCAAGCTTGTGCAACTGCAGATCGTTGGTAATGAACAGGTCCACGCCAAAGTGCGCCGCACAGGCCAGTTGAATGGCGTCCGCGCTGCGAAGCGTGTGTGTGGCGCGCAAACTGGCGAATCGCCACGCGACCTGCGCGTCAAAGCTGACGATCTCCGAAGTCGAACGGATGGCGCGGTCATACTGCTCGATCAAGGAGGCCTGCCCGAGCTTGGTGGGCTTTACCAGAACTTCGCCCAGCGTCATGGCCGAGGTGACAATCTGGTCTCCGCGCGCCAGCATTCTGCGCCGAATTTCCAGCATCCGGCACCGTTGCGGTTCGAGTCCCTCAAACATATAGATGAAGACATTGGTATCGAAAAAGATCCGGTTCATGCGGGTTCTTCCCGAAGCCGGTTGACGTACTCGTCGGCGTGTTCATCGGCCCAAATGTGCTTGCCAGAGCCGATCAGGCGAATCAGCGGATCGTCCTCCCAGCTGAACGGCTGAGTGGGAGAAGCTTTCCGGCTCCATTCTTCATACCAGTCAAGAAGAGGCCAGAATTCGGCTGGAATTTCCTCCCGTTTCGGAATGTGCTTCGACGGCCGGCTCGACCTTCTTCCGGGATCGATGAAATCGCCTGCGCGGTAGAGCCGCAGGAAACCAACTTTGGTCTCAAATAACATTGTGTATTTGCCCATTGATGGCGGCACATTGGCAACCAGGTGCTGCTTCAAATGTGCATTGACGGAGGCGGGATTTGTTCCATGACCAAGCTCTGATTTAGCGAGTTCCTGCCGTATTTCAGTTTTTGAGAAAGCCACCACTTGTGGGAACTGCTGGTGAAGCAAAGCAACAGCAAGCCAAATGCGGTCTGCGAGGCGCAATTCCGATGTTGCAATGCTCATTTCTTTCCTCCTCATATGATTCCAACATATGTATCATACCTAATATACCAAGGAATGCGTAGCGCAATTAAAAAGGCTTCTGAGTTTTCTCCTCAGAAGCCTTTTGTTTTTGGGCCGAAGCGCGATTGGCTGTACCAAAGGTGCTAGTACATGCCTTCCATGCCGCCGCCGTGGCCGCCTGATGGAGCAGCTGACTTGGGCTCCGGAATCTCGACAATCAGAGCTTCGGTGGTCAGAAGCAGACCGGCGATCGAAGCGGCATTCTGCAGCGCCGTCCGCGTTACCTTGGTGGGGTCAATGACGCCGGCCTTCACCAAGTCCTCGTAAACTGAGGTGGCCGCGTTGTAGCCGAAATCCTGGTCCTTGTATTCAAGAACCTTGGCCACAACAACCGCGCCCTCTTCGCCGGCATTGGCGACGATCTGGCGCAGAGGCTCTTCGAGAGAGCGGCGAACGATCGTGGCGCCGATCTTCTCGTCGCCCTTGAGGGTGGCGATCAGCGCTTCGACTGCGGGAATGGCGCGCAGCAGAGCTACGCCGCCGCCGGGGACGATGCCTTCCTCGACTGCCGCGCGGGTTGCGTGCAGCGCATCCTCGACCCGCGCCTTCTTCTCTTTCAACTCGGTCTCGGTTGCAGCGCCCACCTTGATGATGGCAACTCCGCCCACCAGCTTGGCCAGCCGCTCCTGCAGCTTCTCCTTGTCGTAGTCCGAGGTGGTCTTCTCGATCTGCGAACGGATTTCCTTGACGCGGCCCTGGATGTCGGAAGGCTTGCCTGATCCGTCGACGATGGTGGTGTTGTCCTTGTCGATGGTGATCCGCTTGGCCTTGCCCAGATCCTCGATCTTCACGTTCTCCAGTTTGAGGCCGAGGTCTTCGGTGATGGCCTTGCCGCCGGTCAGAATCGCGATGTCGCCCAGAATCGACTTGCGGCGGTCGCCAAAGCCCGGCGCCTTTACCGCAGCCACATTGAGAGTGCCGCGCAGCTTGTTCACAACCAGAGTCGCCAGGGCCTCGCCCTCAACGTCCTCGGCAATGATCAAAAGCGGCTTGCCGCCGCGGGCAACCTGCTCCAGAAGGGGCAGCAGATCCTTCATCGCGCTGATCTTCTTCTCGTAGATCAGGATGTAAGGATCTTCCAGAATCACTTCCAAACGCTCGGTGTCGGTGACAAAATAGGGGCTCAGATAGCCGCGGTCAAACTGCATCCCATCGACGGTCTCCAAACCAGTGTGCATGGTCTTCGACTCTTCGATGGTGATGACGCCATCCTTGCCCACAACCTTGACTGCCTCGGCGATAATGTCGCCGATTTCCTGGTCGCCGTTGGCCGAGATTGCGCCCACCTGGGCAACAGTACCCTCGTCCACGGGCTTGGACAGCTTGCCCAGTGCGCCGCCCTCGGCCCACTTGCCGTCCTTGTCGCGAGTGCCGATGATTGCGGCCACAGCCTTGTCAATGCCGCGCTTCAGAGCCGTCGGGTTCGCCCCAGCCGCCACCGTCTTCACGCCCTCGCGGAAGATCGACTGCGCCAGAACCGTTGCCGTCGTGGTGCCGTCGCCAGCCACATCGCTGGTCTTCGATGCAACTTCCTTGACCAGTTGCGCGCCCACGTTTTCCAGGGGGTCTTGAAGATCGATCTCCTTGGCTACCGTTACGCCGTCCTTGGTAATGGTTGGCGATCCGAACTTCTTCTCAATCACAACGTTGCGGCCCTTGGGACCGAGCGTCGCCTTCACGGCGTCCGCCAGCGTGTTGACGCCGCGCAGGATCGCCTGACGGGAATCTTCACCGTGCAGAATCTGCTTTGCCATGCTTGTAACTCTCCTAATTCAGTTGTCAGCTAACAGTTGTCAGCCAACAGTTGTTGTCGTCAATCACCAGCCTTCAGCGACTACTGTCTGCTGTTAGCTGTAAGCTGTCAGCTATTTCTTGATGATGCCGAGGACATCTTCCTCGCGCATGATCAGATAGTCTTCGCCGTCGAGCTTGATTTCGTTCCCGGAGTACTTCCCAAAGAGGACACGGTCGCCAGCCTTCACGTCCAAGGGGAATACTTTCCCTTCGTCGTTTGACTTGCCCTTGCCAACTGCGATGACTTCGCCTTCCTGCGGCTTTTCCTTGGCGCTATCGGGGATGATGATGCCACCACGAATGGTTTCGCCCTCTTCCAAACGGCGGACCAGAATGCGGTCATGGAGCGGTGTAAATGTGGTTGCTGCTGCCATTGCTTCGCTTCTCCTTCACACGCGAACAGGGCTTAACCCCGATGCGTAGTTTGAGTGGTATTTTCAAGAAAACGCTTTGGAATTTGCGAAATGCTTCCCAAAAAACAGGTAACGGAGCCGATTTGGCACATCCGCCAGCAGCGTGCTAGCACTCTCGCCTTCCAATTGCTAACGATAGGAAACTTGAACCCGTCTTGTCAAGCGCTTTTTTAAGAATCTGAGTGTGATGCGCTCAGATAGTATGACAAACGGCCTGACGCGAAGAGACGATGACCGCCTGATCTCCCTCGTGGGCATCTGGCAAGGTCTCTACATAGCTGGCCTCCATCGCAGGGGGAAACCATTTACAATTGTGCCTATGCATCGTTGTGCCCGTTTTCGTTTCTGCGTTCTGTTGGCCACGCTCGGCCTGATCGTTTCATCGCTCAGCGCCGGAGCCCAGCAAAAGACTTCCAATCGCGGGCGCAAATTCAAGTCGCCCCCACCCACCGCGCGCATTGAAGTCACCGTTGTGCGCGATGTGAATGGCAAGCCCATCGAGAATGCCGCCGTTGTTTTTCACGCCATGGAGGGCGAGAAGGACAAGGGCAACATGGAACTGAAGACAAATGAGGATGGCAAGGCCGTTATCGACGTCATGCCCATCGGCGACGTTGTGCGGCTACAGATCATCGCCAAGGGCTTTCAGACCTTTGGGGACGACTACAAGGTTGACAATGCAAAGATCGCCATCGATATCCGGATGAAGCGTCCTGGCGAGGCGTACTCCATTTACAAGAAGCACCCCGACACCTTGCTGGGTGGCAAGAGTCCAGATGCGGCTGAGCCAGCCAACCCACAGGTGGGGACAGATACGGACGCGGGCAAGAGTACGACTCCAGGCTCCGCGCCGGCGCCAGAAGAAAAAGACAAGCCTGCTGCCCAACCGGACGCGCAGCCCAGTCCGAGCCAGCCCCAGTCGAAGTAATCGTCAGTGGCCTTACCAAACCAAGGCGTGCCCTTTGAAGGCAGGGCGATGACCGACCAACCTCTCAGCGGCAAATCGGCACTGGTTACCGGCGGCGCGCGGCGCGTTGGCCGCGGGATTGCGCTGGCCCTGGCAAAGGCTGGCGCAGATGTGGCGATTACTTTCCGCACCTCCGAGGCTGAAGCCGCCAAGACCGTCCGTGAAATTGAGAATCTTGGCCGCCGAGCGCTGGCCGTCGAGTGCGATGTGCGCTCAGAGGCCTCGGTGCGCTCCGCTGTCGCCGCCACGGTGGGCCATTTTGGCCGGCTTGATCTCGTGGTGAACAATGCCGCCGTCTTTGAGTCTGCACCGCTCGACAGCCTGACCCTCGGCCAGTGGGATGCGGTCTTCGAGACCAATGCGCGCGGACCTTTTCTGGTGGCGCGCGAGGCGCTGCCTCATCTGCGCGCCGTCGAGGGCAGGATCGTCAATATCGGCTCGCTGGGGGGAATTCATGCCTGGGCAGGCCATGCTCATTATTGTGCCTCCAAGGCCGCGCTGCACATGTTGACTCAGACGATGGCCAAGGCCTTTGCTCCCGATGTGAGTGTCAACTGTGTCGCTCCGGGTTGGATCGAGATGGCTGACGACCCCAGCGAGCTAGCCGCTCACTTCGCTGACAGGACTCCGATGAGGCGCAATGGAAGCGTGGAAGACGTAGCCCAGGCGGTTCTCTTCTTTGCTTCTGGGCCTCACTTTGTCACCGGTCAGGTTCTGGCCGTCGATGGCGGGCTGGGTCTGTAGGGGGTGGTTCAGCAGTTCTTGACGGCGTTTTTATCGCGAGAACAGACGCCTGAAAAAGCCTGCAATGCCGGCATGGGAAGGTTCGCCGCCGGAAGCTGTTGAGGAGTCTCTTCTGCTTCTGCGCGGGGCGGCAAGTTTCTTTGCATGAAATGTCAGCGGCACACTTTCCCAAAGTCCCACGGGTTCGGGCTGCGCCGGCCACGGCGCTCCTTCCACGGCTGCCTGCGGATTGGCCGTGCACAGCCGCCGCGCCGTCTCCTCGCCGGCTCGCCGGACCACATAGTCGTAAGCCTTTTTCAGATGCGGCGGCCGTCCCTCCATGTTGTGCGCGTCGGTGGCCAGAAAGTGAATCCAGTTGCGCTCTAATAGCTCGTTGGAAAAGGCCTCTGCCAGCTTGCCAAATCGTCCATAGAGCGAAGTGGCGGTCACCTGGACCAGGCACCCTTTGCGCATCCACTCAGCCAGCATGTCAGGCCGGGCCAGCAGCGCGGTATTCCGCTCCGGATGAGTGATGATCAGGGTATAACCCGCCATTTGCAGCCTCAACAGGGCATCTCCCATTTGTGGGGGAATCGACATATTGGCGAATTCAATCAACAGGTAGCCCTTGCCATCGATCGAGTAGCGCGGGGGGGTGGCTATGGCCTCAAAGATGTTTTCCGCGGTCATGTGGAAGTCGCACCCGAGGCTCAGTTCCATCTCGCCTTTGAGTTGTTCGCGCAACTCCGCAAAGCGTTCTTCGATGAGTGGGGCCTGATAGGGATAGCGCTCGCTGGCGTGCGGAGTGCAAACGATGCGGGTCACGCCTTCGGCCGCTGCTTCCTGCGCCATCTCGAGAGAGGTTTCCAGGTCGGGCGATCCGTCGTCGACTCCGTAGATCAGATGATGATGGATGTCAATCATTCCGTGCCAGGGCCCAGTTCCTAAGTAGAAACCTTAATGAGTTGCCAGCGCCTCGATCATAGAGGCGAAAACCTTCCATCCGTCGGCTGACCCAAGCAGCAACTCGCTTGACCGTTCCGGATGGGGCATCATTCCCAGAACGTTCCTCTTTTCGTTCAGAATGCCAGCGATATTGCTCAAAGAGCCATTCGGATTGGCTTCCGGGGTAATCTCCCCGGCGGGCGTGGCGTAGCGGAAAGCGATTCGGTCCTCGGCTTCCAACTGCTTCAACTCTTCCGGCGTACAGAAGTAGTTGCCCTCCATGTGGGCAATGGGAATCTGCAGCACTTCGCCCTTGACGAGTCCGCTGGTGAAGGGGCTGCCGGTGGTTTCCGTGCGGACAAAGACTCGCTTGCAGATGAACTTCAGTCCGGCATTGCGCATGAGCGCGCCCGGCAGCAAACCGGCTTCAGTGAGGATCTGAAAGCCGTTGCAGATACCCAGCACCAATCCGCCGCCGGCGGCAAAGCGCTTGACCGCCTGCATCACGGGCGAGAAGCGCGCAATGGCCCCGGTGCGCAGGTAATCGCCGTAGGCAAAACCGCCCGGAACCACGACCGCATCCACTCCGCCCAAATCCTCGGAATCGTGCCAGAGAAAGGTGACAGGCTCATGAGCCACATCGGCAATCACGTCAAACGCATCGTGATCGCAGTTGGAGCCGGGAAATACGAGAACCCCGAATTTCATGTTTCTAGGGTATCAGTTCTTTCCCGATGGCAGGTAATTTCCCCCCGTCAACTTCACCCGTCGCGCAGCAACGCCGGTGGTAGTTCGTTTTCGAAGCCGAAAACAACGTCAAACTGGCCGGAAATGTGGCCTCAATAGGCGAGCTTCACTTCCAGCCCCTTGCCATCGTCCGGAACCACTGCCGTAATCCGGTGGCGCTCTGCGTCAAAGCCTGTGGTCACGGGGATGGCGCTGCCCTGAGCCGTGGCGCTGACGCCTGCCGCCGGTTTCCCGGCTCCATAGACCTCGATGGAAAGCTGCTTCCACCATGCGGCGAAGCTGCCCACGCGCGGAGCCACGGTCACGCTCAGCCCTTCGGCCGTTTGCCGGCATGTAAAACCAACCCGCAGGAACTCGCCCTTTTGAAAGCCGTAGCTGACGCCGTCGTCCAGGTAGAGGCTGCCGCGGCAATCCTCGTTCGCCGTGGTTGGCGGATAGACTCGCAGCGTCAACGGCCCCTGCGGCGTCTCCTCCGTGCTCTGGACCAGCGGCTGCTCGGGCACGATGGCTCCCGCGCGGACAAAGACCGGCAGCGTCTTCAGGCTCGGGTGAATCGTTACCCCGATTCCAGCCTTCTCCGTGAGGGTAATGTCCTTGGCGCCTTCGATTCCATCCGCCCGCCCGCCGGTCCAGTAGTCGTACCAGCCTACCGGCGGCAGCTCCACCGTGTAGTCTCCCACTTCATCTGGATAGGGACTCTCGGCCACCAGCAGGTCTGGCCCGAACAGGAAGCTGTTGCCATTGGCCAAATCGATTGGCTGGCCTTCCACTGTGCTTGAGGGGAACTCCAGAAAGAGCGGCCGCATCATCGGCAGTCCTGTCCGGCTCATCTCTTCGGCGGTGGTGTAGAGGTAAGGCATCAGCCGGTAGCGCTCTTCGATGTACCTGCGCCGCAGCGCGAGGTCATCCGCCGTTCCGTTCTCCCAGGGCTCTTGCGGGTTTGTGCCTGCGCACGTGTGGTCGCGGTCGATGGGGTGGAAAGCAGCCGTCTCCAGCCAGCGGGTCAGCAGCTCCGGCTGCGGCGAGCCGGCAAAGCCGCCCACGTCGGCGCCGCTCAGACCGAAGCCGCTCAGCCCCAGGTTGATCAGTTGCGGGGTCGTCTCACGCAGGTGGTTCCAGGTGCTCGAATTGTCTCCCGTCCAGGTGGCCGCATAGCGGTGTCCGCCGGCGAAGCTGGCACGCGTCATTACAAACGGCCGCGTGTCGGGAGCGAGCTTCTTCACCCCCTCGAAGGTTGCCCGGCTGTTCTCCATGCCGAAGATGTTGTGTATTTCCAGATGGCTGGCCACGCGGGGCGCAAAACCCGGTTCGTCGATGCGGTGCCGCGTCTCGTCTGGCATGGTTTTCGAGTCCACGTGGAAGATGGAGGGCTCGTTCATATCGTTCCAGAAGCCGGCAATGCCTTTACCCACGAAATCCGCGTAGAGCTTGCCCCACCATACCCTCGAAGCCTCTTGCGTGAACTCGGGAAAGACGGCTGGGCCGGGCCACACCTCGCCCACATAAGTCGAGCCGTCCGGGTTCTTCACGAAGTGATCCCCGGCCGCGCCCTCGTCGTAGGGCTTGTAGCCACCATTGGGCAGGTAGGCCACATGCAGGTCGGTAATCACCACTGTGTGCAGATGCTCGGCCTTCAAGTCCTGGATCAGTTGGTCGAAGTGGGGGAAGCGCTCCGGGTCCACAGTGAAGGGCCGGTTCTTGAACTGGTAGTCGATGTCCAGCCAGATCACGTCGGCTGGAATCCGTTCGCTGCGCAGCCGGCTGGCGACGCGACGCACCTCGGACTCCGGCGAATAGCTGTAGCGCGACTGCTGATAGCCCAGGGACCAGAGCGGAGGCATCGGCGTGGTCCCGGCCAGCCAGGCCCAGGCTTCCACCACGCGCTTCGGTTCTGGCCCATAAAGGATGTAGTAATCCAGCGGCCCATTCTCGGAGCCAAACGAGTAGCCGTCCCTGTATTCCTTGTTGAAGTCGAAGCTCGACCGCCATGTGTTGTCCAGGAAAATGCCCGCCGCGATTCCTTTGCGGAGGGTGATGAAGTAGGGAATCGACTTGTAGATCGGGTCGGTGGACTCCTGCCAGCGGTAGGAGTCTGTATTCCAGTCGGCGAAGGCCTGGTTGCGCCGGTCGAGCGGGCCGGGCTTGTCGCCCAAGCCGAAGTAATGTTCGTCGGCGGGTGACTTGTGATAAATCCGGAATGCCGCGCCGTGAAACTCGACAGGCCGGCCGGGCTTGTCCTCGCTGATGATGTGCCCGTCAAGGTCGGTGACGGTCATTTCCAGCGGGTCCCTGCGAATGCTGACGCGCAGTTTGGCGGTCCGGAAGCCTACCGTCGTGGCGCTCTCTTCCGGCGTGACGGCGACAGCCGCTGTCCGGGCTGATGCCAGTACGGCCCAGGAGGCGTCTTCCGGCAATTGGCCCTCCGCGCCCGCGCGCACCCGCAGCACATCGTCGCGCAGGGCCGTAATCCGCATCAGAGCCGTGCCTGACCGTATCTCAATCCCGTTCGAGATTGCCCTGGAGCCGGTGACATGATCCAGCCGGACAAATCCAAGGTTCTGATGGGATTCGGCGGCTGAAATCGCCGGAGACATTGAGACTAAAAACAACCCTGCGAATACAACCAGCAGAAAACGTCCTGTCCTTTGCACGCAACACCTCACGGGAGCCGATTGACGGTTCTCGATGAGAATATTCTCCTAAGCTATCCTCTGGAAAATGCGGCATTTTGCCGGGCGGTGTGAATGATATACTCACAACGTCAGGCGCGTGCCCGCGCCACCATTTTTCACTACTACTGAGGTACTTATGTCCGGCCATTCAAAATGGGCCACAATCAAGCACAAGAAGGGCGCGCTGGACGCCAAGCGCGGCAAGATATTCACGAATCTGATCAAGGAAATTACTGTTGCCGCCAAGGGTGGCGGCGACCCTGACGGCAACGCCCGATTGCGCACTGCGATTCTGGCCGCCAAAGCGGAAAACATGCCGCAGGAGAACATCAAGCGCGCCATCCAGCGCGGCACCGGCGAGCTGGCCGGCGTCAACTATGAGGAGATCAGCTTCGAGGGCTACGGTCCCGGCGGAGTCGCCATCATCGTGGACGTTCTCACCGACAACCGCAACCGCGCGGTGAGCGAGATCCGGCACGCCTTCGCCAAGCACGGCGGAAATCTGGGCGAGTCCGGGTCAGTCCGGTTCATGTTCCACAAGAAGGGCCTCATCGCGGTGGAGAAATCTGCTGCCACTGAAGAGCAATTGATGGATATTGTGCTCGAACATGGCGGCGAAGACCTGAACGACGAGGGCGACACCTGGGAGATTATTAGCGAGCCTGCTAACTACGAGACCGTTGCCGCGGCCATCAAAGCTGCTGGAATCCCCACGGTCATGAGCGAAATCACCATGGTTGCCGACACTTATACCAGGCTCGAAGGCGCGCCGGCCAATCAGATGATCCGCTTGCTCGAGGTTCTGGAAGACTGCGACGACGCCCAGAACGTCTATTCGAACTTTGATATGGACTCCGACCAGATGGAAGCGGCGGCCGGCTAGGCAAATACCAGGAGGCGCACGAAAGGCCGCCCGGTTGTGGCGGCTTTTTTGTGGAGACGAGGAAATTCTCCAAGGGAAAGGGAAGCACTTTGACGCGTATCGCACGTTTTGCAGCCTTTGTTTTGATGGCGTGGCCCTTGATTGCCGCCGCGGAAACTCCAGACGCCGCCACAACTGCCTCTGATGCGGGAAAGGTGAATCCCGTGGCTCAGGTCCGGCAGAACAGGAGCTGGGAGTACGGCCCGTTTATCAACTGGGGAACGGGTGTCGGCAACCGCTCGGACTTCAAGTTTCTCTCCGGCGGCGTCCAGCTGGGCAAGCCTCTGAGTCCGGTCGTTCATGCCGGCATTTTCTCCGGTCAGTTCGAGTTCGGCGGCAACATCATGCCCCTCTGGCAGGCCTACACTCCGGGCCCTCACGTGCAGGCCGCTACCTGTACCGATCAGAATGGCGCTCCTTTCAGTTGCACTTTGCAGTACGGCGGGGGAACTTTCTACGGCGTCAGCCTGACTCCGGTCATCTTGCGCTGGAATTTTCTTACCAGCAACCGCCGCATTCAGCCGTGGTTTCAGGGCGCGGGCGGACTTGTCTATACCACCCACAAGTTTCCGCCGAATTTTCTGAGTTCGCCCACCATCAATGGCGGCACCTGCGTGTGGAATTTTGAGCCGCAGGGCGGCTTCGGCGTTCACTACTTCACTCGCCCCAAGCGTTCAATCGACCTGGGCGTGAATGGCGTTCACATCTCCTCTGCCTCGCTGGGCGACCGCAACCCAGGCGTCAATGCCAGTATCCAGGTACAGGTGGGCTACACCGTCTGGAGGTAATTGAGTGATAGAGACGATAAGCGGACCGCTTGTCGAGTGCGTTCCGAACTTTTCAGAGGGCACGGATTCCCGGCGGGTCGAGGCCATCGTGGCCGCGATGCGCGTAGAAGGCGTGAGTCTTCTCGACTGGTCCATGGATGCAGCCCACAACCGTTCGGTAGTGACCATCGCCGGTGATCCCGCGGCGGTGGTCGAGTCCGCGATCCGCGGCGCGGGCAAGGCTGCTGAGCTTATCGATCTGACCCGCCAGAGGGGAGCTCATCCTCGCATCGGCGCGACCGACGTGATTCCGTTTGTACCCATTTCCGGCATCAAGCTGGAGCAGTGCGTACTGCTCGCCCGGAAGGCTGGCATGGAAATCTGGCGTCGCTTTAACGTGCCGGTCTATTTTTACGAAGCGGCTGCTGCCCGTCCGGACAGGGCGAATCTGGAAGATGTTCGCCGCGGCCAGTTCGAGGAGCTGCGCGAGGCGGCCGTGAAAGACTCGTCGCGCCGTCCCGACATCGGCGGTCCCGGCCTGCATCCCACCGCGGGCGCAAGCGCTGTCGGCGCGCGCAAGTTCCTGGTGGCCTACAATATCTATTTTGATTCCACTGATGTTGCGATGATACGAGCTGTTGCCCGTGAGATTCGCGCTGCTTCCGGCGGCCTCAAAGGCGTCAAGGCCCTGGGAGCTCTTGCCCACGGTCGCACGCAACTGACCATGAACATCACGGATTTCGAGGCCACGCCCCTTTCTCAGGTCTTTCGTGCCGCTTCGGTTCTGGCCTTGCGCCACAAAGCCGTACCTGTCGAGGGAGAGATCGTCGGCCTGCTTCCCGAGGCTGCCTGTGAGCGGGATAGCGAGTGGATGCGTCAGTTAATTGGGTTCGATGCGCAAACCAAGATTCTGGAGCGCCGTCTTGCGGCTCCTTTGGCCTGGCCGGCGGAGGCATGAGCGCTGCTGGCTTGAAAAATGGGCATCATTCTCATTCCCAAAGGGTAAAATAGAGATGAAACAGAATCGGCGTTTTTTGCTATCGCATACGGGAAAGAGGCATGGATTTGAAATCGGCTTTTACCCATGGATTCAACAACTGCCGCAGCTGTGGAGGATGAATTTGTCTAAGTTGTTTTTGAGCGTTTCAATTCCGGCTCTATTGTTTGCCGCGGCCGCTTCCGCGCCGGCGGCGCAACTGTCCACCGATGCCCGCACCGCCGTTCCGCACGACGTGCAGCAGTTGGTGGCCATCGACTACCGCGCGATGGAGAACTCGACTTCGGCCACGGAGCTGAAAGACCGTATCATGCTGCCCGAGCTCAAGCGCTTCGAAGATGCGCTGCGTAAGTCCGGCCTGAACGAGAACCACGATGTGGAGCAGTTGGCCTTTGCCCTTTTCCGCATCAAGAGCGGCGAGGACAGGCTCGATACGGTCGGCATTGCTCAGGGCCAGTTCTCCGTGCAGGACATTCTTGCCAACTTCCGTAAGCAGAAGTTGAAAGCTACCCTGGTGCGCACCAACAAGGTCTATCCGCTGCCCAAAACGGAGATGGTGGTTTGCTTTGTTGACCCCTCCACGATGGTTTTCGGGGACTCTGATGCGGTCGCGAAGGCTCTCGATGCCCGCGATGGCGTGGGATCCAACCTGCTCAACAACGCCACCATGATGGACGCCATGAAGACCGTGGACACCGAGCCCCTTTGGAGCATCCTTGACCAGAAAGGCACCCAGACCATGATGCGTCAGGTACTGGGCGAAGCTGGTTCGGTCGCAGACTACGAGACTGTGCGCAAGCATCTGCTGGCCTCCTGGTACTCGATGGACTTCCAGCATGGCGTCAAGTTCAACCTCACCATCTCCACCGGCGACAGCTTTGCGTCAGCCACCCTATCTTCGCTTTTGTCTGCCGGGCTGACGGTTCGCAAGATGAGCGGCACTGAGTCCGAGAAACAGGCGTTGAGCGCTACCTCCATTGCGTCCGATGCTGGGCGCATGTCGGTCCACTTCGCCACCACGGATGCGCAGTTTACCAGCCTGCTGCAATCCCCGCTCTTCCGGAGCATGGTGCACTAGGTTCCTGACAGTTTGAGGTTGTACCACCATTGGGTGCCCCCGGTCTCGATTTTGAGACCGGGGATACGCGAGCTCGATGGAACTTCTTTATCTTGTCAGAAACCTGGAGCCGCATCGTATTCGTTTCATCAGACGGGCCAATTGCGGGCTGTTTCCTTCACGGAACAGCCCGCCGTTGGCCCGCTTTCTCTTGGGAGCGAAGCCGCTCAGGCCGTCTTGCCGGCGGCAACCTCCGGCAATGCAAAGATCGGTGTCTCTTCACTGCGTTTATCGATGAAATTGCCGGTGCACACGCGATTCCGCCCGTTGTGCTTGGCTCTGTAAAGCGCCTTATCCGCCATCTCGATCAGTTCCGCGGCGTGTTTTCCGAATCTGGGAACCAGCGTGGCGCAGCCGGCTGAGATGGTGACGATTCCAGAGGTATTGCCGCTGTGCGGCAACCTGCGGCTGCGCAGAGCAGCGCATATATCCTCGGCGACACTCAGTGCTCCCTCGTCTTCCGTATTTGGCAGGACAACGACAAACTCCTCACCGCCGAAGCGGGCCACCAGATCTCCTGGCCGTGAGACCACATCCATGCACGCCTCCGCAACCTGTTTCAGGCAACTGTCGCCCCGCTGGTGGCCATACGTGTCGTTGTACGCCTTGAACTTGTCCACATCCAGCATGAGCAATGAAAGCGGTTGATGGTCGCGCATGCTGCGACGCCATTCGTTGGCCAGGTACTGGTCAAATCGGCGGCGATTCGACAATCCCGTCAGCTCATCCGTCACGGCCATGGCCTCGACGGCGTTGTAGGCCTCCTGAAGCCTCTGTTCGGCCAGTTTGCGTTGGGAGACATCCCGGACGATGTTCAGAAACCCGGACGGAATGCCGGTTTCCATATCGTGTACCACCCGGAGGCTGGCCTCCACCCAGACATACTCTCCGGTGCTTTTCCGGATGCGGCACTCAATCATGGCTTCCTCGCGGCCGGATTTCAGCTCGCTGACAATCGCCTGCGCACTTGGCCGATCCTCGGGATGGACCATTTCAAGACCGCCTTCGGTGAGCAGGTCTTCGGGTTTCCATCCGAGGCCTTCCGCTGCGGAAGAGCTGTATGTGCGCTGGCCACTGAGGTCGGTGAGAATGATTGCGTCGCGGGAGTTTTCGCTGATCAGGGCGTGCAGCAACGCGATTTGCTCTAGTTGGCGTATGCTGTCCTGCTTCCGTTTTATTACTGCTGAAACGCTGTAGAGCAGGAGGACTCCCAAACCGAGGAAGACCTGCAGCCCGATGGAGGGCTCGGCCGGCGTGTGGGAAGGCAGATGTACGAACGCTCCCAGGCCGCGAATCGCGCACCAGCTTCCCGCGATCAAGGCGGCAAATCCGGTGGCCACGTAGGCGGGCCAGCGGCAGCGAGAGGCCAAAAGCACGAAGGAAAGCAGGACTCCATTCGCAAGCCAGATCAGATTGGCATCGGAGACGGGGCTCAGGAATTCCGCTGCCAGAGCGATGGAGAGGAAACAGGTCGCCAGACGCACACCATCCCCGTGCTTTCGCAGCCACGGAGCCTTGCGCCGACTGTGGATGGATGAAGCGCTCCCGCGCATCTTCGCCCTCTCACCTTTTATCGGTGAGATTTGGACAAGGAACAGAGCATAAAAGCCGTCTTCCTCAGCGACGCTTCTTCCAGCACTTCACTTCCGGCTTCCATCCCCATCCGCTGCGGTTTCCGTACGCTCCTGGGCTGCCAGCTTCTTTTCCACACGGTCCAGCCGCTTCAGCAACTCTGGCAGCCTCTGGAAGATCGTCACTGCCCGCAGCCAGACGCGATTGTCGATGCCTGGCGAGCCGGAGACCATCTTGCCCGCCGGAATGTCGTGCGAGACGCCGGTCTGCGCGGTCAGAATCACGCCGTCGCCCAGCGTGCAATGCCCGGCCACTCCGGCCTGCCCGGCCAGAATTACGTTGCTGCCGACATCGGACGAGCCGGCCAGCCCCACCTGCGCGCAGATCATAGTGTTCTCGCCCACGTGCGATGCGTGTCCCACCTGGACGAGATTGTCCACCTTGCTGCCGTCGCCGATGCGCGTCTCGCCCACCGTCGCCCGGTCGATGCACGCGTTGGCCTGCACGTCCACCCGGTTGCCCAGCCGCGTCGGCCCCGACTGTGGAATCTTCTCCCAGCGGCCGGCTTCGTCCTTGGCGAATCCAAAGCCGTCCGCGCCGATAATCGCTCCATTTTCGAGCGTCACGTGGTCGCCCAGAATGCAGAATTCGCGCACCACCGCATGAGCGTGAGCAAAAAAGTAGCTCCCAGCCTGAACACCGGGGTAAAGCACAACATGGGGCAGCAGCGTGGCATGGTCGCCTATCTTAACCTGCGGGCCAATCACAACATAAGCCCCAATGTGCGCTCCCTCACCGATTTCGGCCGTCGGATCAATGACCGCCGTCGGATGAATGCCCGCAGCGTATGCCGGCGGCTGGTAGAACATTCCCAGCGTCCGCGAAAATCCCAGATAAGGATTCTCCAGGCGCAGCGTCGCAGCTTCAACCTCCGGGAAATCCGGCCCGACCAGCACGGCGGCGGCCTTGGTCTTCCTGGCCAGGCCCGCGTACTTGGGATTGGCCACGAAGGTCACGTCCGTCGGTCCGGCCTCCTCAAGCCCTTTTACACCAGTCACTTCCAGTTCCGCGTCTCCGCGCAGCTCCGCGCCCAATCGGATTGCCAATTCGCCTAGCTTCATGGATGGAATTGTAGCGGAAGAGACGGACAAGTTTCTTGGTCTGCAAAATGGAGCGCGGATTTGTAGTTGTTTGGAGTCGACTTTGAAATCTCTGAAGATTGAGCCGCGTGGAGGAGATTGACCGATGTACCTTGGGGCGCAGGAAAAAGCAGAGAAATTTGACAGGAACCATGTATGAATGTAGTAGCATAGCCCGGAATTGCGATTCTAACGGGCGCTGCTGCTAGTATGAGTGAGGTTTATAGGAGCGACCAAGATATTGCTAGATGCACCGATTCTGATAGCGAATAGATTTTTCTTCGAGAATAGCTCTACAGATTGATGAAAGGGCTGTAGAATTCCGGATTTACTATTCTGAGCGAATGATCGCTTGCATTATTTGCACCAATAGTGTGAATATAGTGATGGCGGTGTTTCAACCGTGCGTGCACATAAGTATGTCTGGAATTCGGAGGTCTCGATGAGTCCGAGAGAGTTCAAGAAGTTCAAGGAAGCTGCCGAGACGCTTCGCCGTAAGCTCGATACCCCTGAAAAGCGCAAAGCGTTGCTGGTCAAGATTGGCTACTTGAAATCAGACGGTGAAGTGGCGGAGAGATACCGGTAACCTGAGATCGTGCCTTTAGTCCTTGCTTATCATGGATGCAAGCTTGAAACCGCCCAGAAACTTCTGGGCGGTTCGCCGTTTCTACCCAGCAGAAAAGATTATGATTGGCTCGGAACAGGGATATACTTCTGGGAAAATGACGTAATTCGCGCCTATCGGTGGGCAACGGAGGCCAGGCGAAAATTCAAGTCTCCCTCAGTGGTTGGCGCTGTAATCGATCTGGGCCATTGTCTCGATCTGACAACGCAGTCTGGCATTGATGCGGTGAAACTCGCATACGACGAGTACAAATTGACCGCCGAAGAGGTTGGAAAGCCTTTACCTCAGAATGCAGATCCGGCCAACGAGGGCGATGGCAATAAAATCCTCCGGCGTTTGGACTGCGCCGTAATGAATTACCTTTACGAGATTGTGGAGACCGCGCAGGAATCTGATCCCAAAAGCCAGCTTTATGCGACAGTGCGGGCGATGTTTCCCGAAGGTAGAGAACTCTATCCTGGTGCGGGCTTTCTGTCCAAGACTCACATTCAGCTCTGCGTTCGGGCTTCCGCGCAGATTCTCGGCGTTTTTCGCATACCAGAGTGGCAGCGGGAGGAACTGGACCTGCCTGTTCTGTATTAATTTTCCAAAATTTTCCCCTCTGTCCATGAGCAGGTCGGCAGAACTTCAATGCCTGGCCGGGACAATCCGCAGCCCTATTCTGGGTTAGGAAACAGCTCCGGCTGCTCCGTTCGACTGCCGGCAGCTTCTGCGCGCTTGCGCCCCGCCGCGCCAATCAGGCTGACCACTTCCAAAGTCTGAATCGCCTGCCGAGGCACGTAGATTCTTTGTGTGTTCGACCGTTTGTCCGGAGGGGTTAGAAGCAGCCCGGCGCCATCGATCAGGGAGCGGTCGTTCGCAGCCAGACCCTCCAGTTCCTCGCCGTCGGTCAGCGTCATCCGCAGCCACAAGCCGGGTGTCCGTGGCCGTATGGCGAAGCGCTTGTGGAGGAGCCGCTCCGGGTTGGCCTGGTCACTGGAGTGAGAAGCGGCAGGGAATTCGCGCACATAGCAGACCCACTTCACCTGCTCCCAGCCGATGCGCAGCACCTTGCCTGTCAGGTCCAGAATCTCCAGTTCGGTATCATCCTGGCCAAAACTGGTACCTGCATAGCCGGTGTTCCATTCGCGGCTGAACTTACGCACGATCACCGGTTTGCGCTGAGAAGCCATCGTTTTGGATTGTCGCACGGAACAGCGGATGACAGGGAAGAGAAAGTAGCTGCAACTTCGGTGCATTTTAACCTTTCCAACTGGCTCGAGTTGTGTTAAGGTACTGGTTTGCAACCAGTGCCGCGTCAGGATGTAAGAGCAATAGCATGAGGCACTTGGCTGAGGGATGAGAAAGCGGAAGCAGGAAAAGGATGCCCGACTACATCTACCTTCTGGAAAACCGGCTATCAGCTGATCAGCAGAACGCTCTGAGCAAGCTGCGCGAAGCAGCCCGCGATGCGGGCACAATTCTGTTTCTCACTGGCGATGCGGTGCGTGAGTTGACCAGCGGCCACGCCGTTCGCGATCTTGAAGTTTCAGTGCATGGAAATGCACTCAAGCTAAAGAAAACAATCGAGAAACTCGGTGGCCGCGTCTGGGGAGAGGATGAAACTGCGCACGCCCTTTATCTCTGTTTTCCAGGCAAGGTTTGCGTGGATTTGGTTAGCACCAATCGCGTTGAATATCCCAAACCCGGCAAGGCTGTCTATCATCCCGCCTCCATCCAGGAGGATCTTCACCACCGCGACTTCACCGTCAACGCCATGGCGATCTCCCTCAACGAGGGTTCCTTCGGTTTGCTGATGGACCCCATGAACGGCGCTGCGGACATCGAGTCCAGAACACTGCGGCTGGTCTCCAATTACGGTTTTCTGGATGACCCATCCCTGCTGATTCGCGCCACGCGCTACATCGCACGGCTGGGATGGGAGATGGACCCCAGGACTCGTACCCGCTACTTGAATGCCAAGGAGGAAGGCGTGATCGAGCACCTTTCCGTTCAGGCGCGAGGGCGGGAACTGGAGCAAATCGGCCATGAGGATGAGGGACTGAAAGTTTTGAAAGCACTTGAGGCCGAGGGGTGGATGGAGGTCCTGTTTCCGGCCTGGACCTCTGCCAAGGCTGACGAGGAGGGTCTCGCGGCCCTGCACGATCTCGTAGTCGAGCTGTTTATTCAGGGTGTTCATGCTGACATCTCGGCTGCGCAGATGGCGTTGCTTACTGCAAAACTTGCGCACAAGGAACAGCTCGCTCTGAAGAAACTGATGCTGCGCCCCGGCTTTGTTGAGGAGTGGAATAATCTGGACGCTCTGGCTGCTGGATTTGCCAAGGCGCTGCTTAGCAAGGAGAATGCAACTCCGTCGGCCAGCTTCAAGCTCTTTACGAGCTTTGACCCGGAAGCGATTCTTTGGCTTGGGTTTACCAGCAAAAATGCCGCCGTGAAGGATCGCTTCAACTTGTTCCTCAAGGTTTGGCCCGAAGTTCGCCAGCGCATCCCTTACGCCCTGATGCAAGAGATGCGGATCACGGCCGAGCTGCCTGCCTATGACAGTATTGTGCAGTCTGTTTTTCTTGAGTTGCTCGATGGCAAACTTTCTACGCCTGAAGAAGCCCGCGCTTTCCTTGAGCCTTATTCGCCACCAGCCCCGCTGGCCCCGGTTACCATCAAGCGGTCGCGGGCCAAGCGCGGCGCTGATGCCAAGCTGAAAGAGGAGTCCTTTGAGGACGAAGAGTCCGAAGACGGCGAGGAGGACGATGAGGATCTGGGAGAAATCGGTGGAGACGACGATGACCTTGACCTGGACCTGCACCTTCCGAAGGTCGATCTGGACATTGATCTCTCCGAGGAATCGGAGACCGCCGCTGCCGAAGACGACGAAGAGGAGGAAGTGAATCCGAAACAGGCTTCCAAATCGGCTGCTGGGAAGCGCGTGCCGAAGCTGCAAGCCCAGCCCAAGGTGGCCAAGGCGAAGCTGCCGTCCGCGGCAGCGCACATCGGACAGAACAAGCCAGCTGCTGCCTCTGAAACACCCAGGCACAATGAGGAACAAGAGACCAAGCCTGCTCCCAGGAGCAAGACTGTGGCCAAGCCAGACTCCAAGGCCGCACCGGCCAAGGCTGCCCCTGTGAAGGCCAGGAAACCGGCTTCGCAAGCGAAGCCGGTTCCGAAGAAGGTTTCGCCGAAGGCTACCGCCAAATTGCAGGTCAAGGCTGCTCAAAGGTCTTCGCTGAAGCCATCCGCCAAGACTCCGTCGAAGGCCCCATCGAAGGCCGCGGTCAAGGCCCCGGCGAAGGCTGTGCCCGCAAAGACGAAGCCTGTTTCTGTTTCGAGTTCTAAGTTGGCCAAGCCGGCCATGTCGCCCAAATCATCGGTTACGAAGCCTGTTTCCAAGTCGGCAAAGAAGCGTTAGACGCTATTGCAATAGATGAATATCAAGCTAGTTCCGGCAAGGCGACAAGCTGTTTGTAAGTGATGGTTTGTGTGCAGATGCAGGCGCGCAGCAGGCGAACCATCAAGTCCGGTTCCATGGTGCGACGGT